>Ga0111538_10000780_pt1 | contig 44005 bp, 36 predicted proteins | sample SoiMethybrSBSTD1_FD_79669 | JGI IMG/M metagenome (GOLD analysis project Ga0111538, IMG submission 79669) | Bulk soil microbial communities from a Populus tree surrounding site in Tennessee, USA - Soil MetaG P. TD hybrid SBSTD1 (version 2)... | ecosystem: Environmental > Terrestrial > Soil >...
AACTCGGCAATTTTGCCGCTCCCGCTTCGCAACCAATTTTGTGGTCATCCAAAGCTACGTGAGCGCCGAATAGCTCTGTAGCAGGCAGGTTGAACCTCAGAGGCGGGCCATGCGTCTTAGTAGTAAGTGGCGTACGTCTCAACGGTCGTAACCCGATCGTGGTTCGACCCGTGGAATCAAGCTCGGCCCGGCGCTGTTGTGACTTGGGCCAGCCCGGTCCGCGCGCGGTTTCGCCGAGCGCGGGCAGGGAAGGTGAAGGTGACGGGGAGGGTCGAAAGAAGTGGGGACTGTGGCGGTTCAGATTCGTACCGATGAGGTCGCTGAAGAGCGCGACCTGGTTGGCGTATACCTGCACGAGATCTCGCGGACGCCGCTGCTCGACGCGGCGGCCGAGGTGACGCTCGCGAAAGCGGTCGAGGCCGGGTTGTACGCGGAGTACCTGCTGGAGCAGGACCAGCTCCCGTCGGGCGTGGACGGGGCCGAACTCGAGCGTCTGGTCGCCGAGGGCGAGCAGGCCAAGGATCAGTTCATCCGCGCCAACCTGCGGCTCGTGGTGTCGATCGCGCGGCGCTACGTGCGTTCCGGCATGCCGATGCTCGACCTGATCCAGGAGGGCAACACGGGCCTGGTGCGCGCTGTCGAGAAGTTCGACTACGTGCGCGGATACAAGTTCTCCACCTACGCGACATGGTGGATCCGCCAGGCGATCAGCCGGGCGATAGCGCAGCAGGAGCGCACCGTGCGGCTGCCGGTGCACCTGGTTGAAGACGTCAACCGGATGCGCAGCGCGGCGCGGCAGTTCACCCGCGAGCACGGCAGCGACCCGGAGCCCGAGCAGCTCGCTGCGGCGCTCCAGGTGCCGGTCGAGCGGGTGCTGGAGCTGATCCGCTGGTCGCAGGACACCGTGTCGCTGGACACGCCGGTCGGCGACGACGGCGACACCAACCTCGGCGACCTCGTCGCCGACACCGACGCCCCGTCACCCGAGGACGTCGTGCTCTCGATGCTGGAGCGCCAGCGCATCGAGGGCCTGCTCAACCACCTTGACGACCGCTCGGCGGGCATCATGCGCGCCCGTTACGGCCTGGAAGACGGCCGCGAGCACTCCCTCACCGAGGTGGCGACCCGGTTCTCGCTGTCCCGCGAGCGCATCCGCCAGCTGGAGATCCAGGCGCTGGGCCGGCTGCGCGAGCTGGCCCGTGCGGAGGGCATGGCCGCCGCCTGACCCGAGCATCTCTTCCTCCCATGACCTTGGACGCCCGCGAAAGCGGGCGTCCAAGGCTTTTCCGGATCGTGGACTCATTTGGGCGCTATCACACCCATAGGAATCCACGATCCACAAGTCAGTCGGGGCGGTCAGCTCGGCTGGGGCCAGACTGCGCCCTCGATCACTGTCACCACGTGTCGCCAGGTGTCGCGGACGACGGTCACCTCATGGGGGTTCAACCTGCGGCCGCGCCACCAGGAGCCGGCCCGCCGCCCGGCGTGCAGGCGCATGGCGTCGTCGACCTGGTCGAGCAGCGAGCCGCCGCTGAAGGCCGCGAGCACCGGGCGCAGGTCGAGCGCGTTGCCGAGCTCCACCGCGAGGTCGCGCGAGGCGACGAACAGCTCGGGGCTCCACTCCCGGAAGCTGTGCGCCACGTTCGCCAGGATCAGGTCCAACTCGTACGCCTCCACCGTGAACTGCTCGGCCGACACCGGTTCGAGAGTGGTGCTGACCACCTGCCAGTCGACGAGACCCGCAAGGTCGTGAGCGGTCGACGAGCGCACGAACCCGACCAGGTCGCGCAGCTCGTCGAAGACGAGCAGGTGCCGGTCCCTGGTGAGGAAGACGGCGTCGGGGTCCTCGCCCGGGTTGGACGCGGGCAGGTAGCAGCGCAGCGTGTAGCCGGCGCTCTCGCCGACAGCGAGGTCGACCAGCTGCGTCATGGCCGTCCACGGCGGTGCGCCACCCGGCCAACCGGGCCCGGGCAGGTGGCGCAGCGGCGGCGCGAACGGCCGGTACCGCTGGAAGTACGGCGCCGACGGGTACTGCGGCGACACGGGTCCGGATGACGGTGCCCAGGGTGAGACGGGGCCGACCGGAGACCCGAACGGCAGCGCCGGCGGGGAGGCCGGCCCCGCCGCATACGGCAACGGCCAGTGCTCGGCATAGGTCGGTGGCGGGGGCGGCAACCCGGCCCGGCCCTCCGATGCGGACCGCGCGGGCGGTGCGGGCGGCGTGGACGCCGCGGGCGGCGGCGTGGACGCCGCGGGCGGTGCGGGCGGCGTGGACGCCGCGGGCGGTGCGGGCGGCGTGGACGGAGCCGGCGGCGTGGACGGCGCCGGCGGCGCCGGCGCTGTTGGCGGCGCCACGGCCACGCCTGCTGCGGGCGTCTCGCTCGAATCCGTGGCGACCAGGCAACCCTCGGCCACGGCCAGCTCCGGCTGTTCGATCACCGTCGGCGGCTGGCCCAGGGCCCTGTGCAGCAACGTCGCGATCAGCGGAACGCGGCTCGCGCCGCCCACCAGAAACACGTCCAGGGGCGCCGAGTCCGGGAGCGCCGCCCGGCGCAGCGCCGCCTTCGTCGTCGCCACAGTGCGTTCGAGCAGCGGCCGCACCAGGCGCTCGAACTGTGCCCGCCCGAGCGGGACGTCCCTCTCCACCAGCGGAATGAAGATCACCGTGCTGCTGGACCGGGACAGCATCTCCTTCGCGGTGCGCACGTCGTCCCAGAGTTGGCGGCGGGCGCGCATGTCCGGAATGGTCGCCGGCTGCTCCAATCGGGCCCAGGCCATGTCGTCCGGGGAGATCGCCCCGAGGAAACCCACGATCGCCGCGTCGATGTCCAGGCCGCCGATGTCGGCCAGCCCGTCGGTGACCCGAACCTCGAACCCGGCCGAGCCGTTGGCTCCGTTGGAGCGAGCTACCACGCTGGCGTCGAACGTGCCGGCGCCGAGGTCGTACACGACGAGGTTGCCGGGTGGGCGGTTCGGGTTGCGCACGACGGCGTCGAAGTAGGACGCGGCGGCGATGGGCTCGGGCACGAACCGGGGCTCCGCCAGGCCGGCCGCGAGCGCCGCCTCGAGCAGGGTGCGCCGGCGGTGCTCACCCCAGGCGGCCGGGTAGGACAGAGTCGCCGAAAACGGCGCTCCGCCGGTGACGGTCGCGGCCTCGGCCGCCACCCGGCGCAGCACGCCCGCGATCAGCGTCGTGACCGGGAACTCCTGCGAGCCGAGCAGCACCACCCCGTCGTCGATGCGCTGCTTCGGGTTGGGTTCGTAGTTCGCCGGCTGGACCCGGGCCGAGTGCACGGCGTCCCGGCCGACGATGAGCCGTCCCTCGTCCAGGTACACCGCCGACGGCAGCAGCGGCGAGCCGTCGAAGAGCAGCGGACGGGTGCGCCCGTCCGGCCAGCGCAGGCTGGCGACCGTCGTGGACGTACCGAAGTCGACGCCGAGCCGGAAGGACACTCCGTAACCCTAAGCCGTGCGGGGAAGTGCTGGCCGGCCAGCACTTCCCCACCCGGCCTAAGCGCGGTGCGCGACCACGAAGATCCTGGGAAAGGGCAGGATCGTGCCGTACGGTGCGGCCGGGTAGGCATCCCGCAACCGGGCAGCCACCTCGGCCCGGAACTCCTCCAGTAAGCGCGGATCGCCGGCGAGGGCGTCCAGGTACGGCCGGAGGCCGGTGCCGGAGAACCACTCCAGGACCGGGTCGGTGCCCGGCAGGACGTGCTGGTAGGTCGTCTCCCAGGCGTCGACGGCGAGGCCGAGCCGGGCGAGCCCGTCGACGTACTGGGCGATCGGGCGCACCGGGCTCGCCGCCGAGCGCGGTCCGGCAGCCGCGGCCGCGTCGGCGAGCGGCGCCGCCCAGCGCGGCGACGCCGCCACGGATCGGAAGATGTCGCCGGCCAGCACGCCGGTGCTGCGCGGCACCTGGAACGCGAGCGCCCCGCCGGGCCGCAGCACCGCCGCCCACCGGGGCAGCAGGTCGACGTGTCCGGGCACCCACTGCAGCGCGGCGTTGGAGACGATGACGTCGACGGGCGCCGGTTCCCAGTACTCGATCGAACCGACCGCGAACCGCAACCGGCCGGGGCGCGCAAGCGCGGCGGCGGCCTCGATCATCTCGGCCGACGAATCGACGCCGGTGACCTCCGCGTCCGGCCACCGGTCGGAAAGGATCGCCGTCATGGGACCCGGCCCGCAACCCAGGTCGACCACCGTTGCCGGGCTGGGGGTGTGAACCCGGCCGATCAGGTCGAGGAACGGGCGGGCCCGCTCACCCGCGTAGCGTTGGTACTGCGCCGGATCCCACGACGGCGACGCCATCTCAGCCGGGGCGGCTGTACGCGATGGGGCTCAGGAGCCCCCGGACGGCGACCGGCTGGCCGCTTCGCGAGGCGTGGATGATCTGGCCGTTGCCGATGTACAGCCCGACGTGGCCGAAGCCGTTGTAGTAGACCAGATCGCCGGGTTGCAGCTGCGCCTTCGTGACGTGCGCGGTGCGCTGGTACTGCTGCGCGGCGTTGTGCGGCAGCGAGACGCCGGCCTGCTTCCAGGCCATCATGGTGAGCCCGGAGCAGTCGAAGTTGTTCGGCCCGGCGGCTCCGAACACGTACATCTTGCCCAGTTGGGCGTACGCGTAGCGGACGGCGATCGCGCCCTTGCCGGTGCCGCTCGGCGGCGTCTTCGGCGTGCCGCCGCCGACCGACGGGTTCGCCGGACGGTTCGCCGGCAGCCGGCGCTCCATGTCCTCGAGCCGCTTGATCTCCTTCTCGATCGCGGCCTTCTTCTCCGCGATCTGCTTCTGCTGCTGCGACTGCGCCGACATCAGGTCGGCCAGCCGCTTCTTCTCGGCGTCGTACTGCGACTTGGCCTCGGTGAAGCCCGCGAGGTCGCGCTGGCGTGAGCGGGTGACCCGCTCCATCGCCTCGACCTGGTGCGCCAGCGCGTTGCTGTTGGCCGCGTTGAGCAGGAACTCGGCGTCGGACAGCCCGCCGCCGTTCTTGTACGCGGTGGCCGCGAGCTTGCCAACGTCGACCTGGGCCGAGTCGTACTTGCCCTGCAGTTCCTTGATCTTCTGTTCGAGCGCTGCCGCGGCGGCCTGGGTCGCGGCCAGCTCCTCGGTGATCCGGTTGTAGTCCTCGACGACGTGTTCCAGCGCGTCGTGAGCCTGGTCGATCTGCTGCTCGAGCTGTTCCGGCGTGGGATCGGCGTTCGCGGCCGTGGCCGGGAGGAACACGCCGATCGCGACGGTGGCGCAGAACAGGAGACGGAGCAGTCGCTGCACAGAACCCTGCACAGGAGACAAGGCGGAGCCCTTCTTCCGTTCCGCCTACCGGGTTAGCTGACGGGTTCGGGCGGGAAGGCGGCCCTACCTCCTGGCGGAGGATTCACCCCGGGTGCGGTGGTTCCCCGGTTCGTGGTGCGCCCCGCTGGCTGCGGGCGACGCACCGTTGTTCGATTCGGCGGGGCCGGGCCGGTGCCACCCGGTCTGGGTGGCCGACTACCGGACAGGCCGTAACCAAGTTAGCCAGATCATGGCGGGACGGAAAGGCAGTCGCCCGGTTCGATGGTCAAGTAGGCAAATGTCCCAATTACTCACCGCAACCGACCGGTGTCGCATGGCGGCGCCCGCCCCGCCGCCGGCCGCCCCGAGTGGCATCCCATAATCGGTGTTCGTCCGAGGCAGGCGCAGGGAGCGTGATGAGAAGGCAGTTGATCGCCGCCGGGCTGGCGGTCGTGTTGGCCGGTGCGGCCGCCGCCGGCCTCGCCGCCTGTCGCGAGGACAAGCCGGCGGCGTCGGCCGGGTCCGGCGTCACGCGTGAGCCGTGCCCGGACGCCGTCGACCGCGCCAAGGGCTGCATCTACCTGGGCTTCATCTCCGATCTGCGAAACGCCGACGCGGCCGCGTTCACCGACGCCCAGCAGCGCTTCTGGAACCGGGTCAACCGGGCCGGCGGCATCGGCGGGTACGAGATCGACGCGGTGACGTACGTGCGGGACAACCACAACGACACGCCCACGCACGTGCGGGCCTACCGCGACATCCGCGGAAAGGTACTCGCCCTCGGCCAGACGATGGGCACGGCGACGACGGCCGCGGTGATCACCGACATGCGCGCCGACGACATGGTGGCGGTGCCGGCGTCGCGGACGTCCGGGTGGGGGTTCGAGCCCACGGTGCTGGAGTCCGGGGCCAGTTACTGCGTCGAGGCCGTCAACGCGGTCGACTACGCGCGCTCGACCGGCCCGGTCCGGTCGGTCATGGCGATCCACCTGCCGGGCGACTACGGCGACGACAACGCCGCCGGAGTGAAGGCGTCGGCGGCTGCGAACGGGATGACGTTCATCAACATCAAGACCGACCCGGGTGCCGAGCGGCAGACCGGAGCCGTGGACGCGATCCTTGCCCGGCGGCCCGACCTCGTCGTGCTCGCGGTGAACCCGGAGGAGACCGAGGTGATCGTGCGCGGCGCGGCCGACGGCGGCTTCACCGGCCGGATCATCGGCGCCGGGCCGAGTTGGGATCCGGAGCTGCTGCGCGGCCCGGGCGCACCGGCGCTGCGCGCGCTGTACCTGCAGAGCGCGCCGTGGGCGCCCTGGTCGGCCGACACCCCGGGGCACCGGGCGATGCGGGAGGCACTGGGAACAATGGCCCCGCACGAGGGCCAGGTCGCGGGTTGGGTCTCGTCGTATCCGCTGAAGGCCGCGCTCGTCGAGGCGGTGCGCGCGGCCGCCGCGGCCGGCGGCCAGCCGACCCGGGCCGGCCTGGTCCGCGCGGCCCGCGACCAGGGCGCCGTGGATTACGACGGGATGCTGCCCGCCGGCGGCGGGCAGAGCATGATCCTGAGCCCGGCGACGGGCAGCGGCGTGGCCGAGGTGCCGGTGGTGCGCGACTTCTTCGCCGGGCCGACGCTCACGGGCTTCACTCCCGACCGGCCGTGCTTCCAGGAACTCTGAGGCGAATCTCCGGCCCGGACGCCGATCGAGGGAAGTTTATTCAGCTGTATTCAGGCGTGAACGCAGGAGTTGCGGCCATTCATTCAGCCGGGAAAATGCGTACGAAGCCGCGCAAATAGCTATCGGCCTTGTGCCAAGGTGCCACCTGGCAGACAGCAGACCTTCCCTCAAGGAGGTGGCCTTTCGCACAATGTCTGGTACTCGACGCATCGCCAGGGCCCGCGACGGCGTCGAACACACAAACGGCACCCGGCTGCCACCGGGTGCCGTCATTCACCCCACCCCTGGATCGCATGAGTGGAGGGAGGTCCTCCCATGGAGGCTACGCGTCACGGGGTACGGCCGCCAGGGGACCGCGTCGGGTCCGGGCACCGCACCTTCTACCGCGACGGGTCGATCGCCGTCACCGACCGGTGGCTGCTCACCCCGGCTCGCCGGTTCCCGATCGCGGACCTGCACAACCTGCGTACGAGCAGCGTCGCGGCCGCCTCGCCGCTAGCGGCCGTGTCGGCGACGATGTCGGGAGTGCTCGGCGTCGCGGCGGCGACGTTCGTGATGCTCACCGGTGACCCGGCCGTGATGATGGCCGGCCCGGTGATCGCGAGCGTGCCGCTGAGCGTGGCGCTGGTGAGTTGGCGGATGAGGCGCCGGTTCCACGTGCTGTACGCCGACCTCGGCGGGCGGCCCGTCCAGATCCTCGGCGATCACGACGAGCGGCGGTTCAACCAGATCTGCCGGGCGCTGCGGCGGGCCCGCGAGTACGGCCGCGACCGCGCCTACTGAATGAATCTTGGGCGTCTGCTATGTGCGGGGAGGGGTTGGCTCGATTTGTGGATCGTGGACTCCGTTGGGCGCCATAACACCCGAAGGAGTCCACGATTCACGAGTCAGCCTCCCGAGAAGGGACATATAGGGTATTTGCCCCTCCGAGCCTGCGTCAGGTCGGGCGGAGGGCGTAAACACGAAACTCGATCTCGGCCGCAGCAGACGCCCAAGATCGCGGATCGGGATCAGCGGAAATCGTCGGCGATCTTCCGGATCAGTTGTTCGGATGCGGCCGGATCGAGCGCGCGCTTGCGCAGATTTTCGAGCAGGGTCTTGTATTTCGATACCTGATCGTCCTTGTCGATCAACTGGTCGTACCAGGCGTTCTCGAGATACACGACCGGAGCGTCGGTGGAATCGAACGACAGGATCGCGAACGTGCCGGAGTCGACATACGGGCCGGCCGCGAACGGAATCACCTGAATCACGATGTTCGGACGCGTCGACAGCTCCGCCAGGTGCAGCAACTGCTGGCGCATGACCTGCTCGTCGTCGGCGACCCGGCGCAGCGTCGCCTCGTCGAGCACGACCTTGAACATGGGTGGAGCGTCGCCCAGCAGGACCGCCTGCTGGCGCCGCAGCCGGACCTCTTCGCGGACATCGGCCGACTCGGAGCTCTCCATGACGTGCGCGATGCCCCGCAACACGTAGTGCATGTACTTCTGGGTCTGCAGCAGACCCGGGATCAGCGTGGACTGGAACGTCTCGATGGCCGTGGCCTCGGACTCCAGGCCGAGCAGCTTCTCGAAGTCGGCCGAGGGCAGGTGCTCGCGGTACGGCGCCCACCAGGGCCGCTCCCGTGACGACTTGGCGAGCCGCACCAGCGCGTTGACCCGTTCGCTGTCGCCGATGCCGTAGTGGCTGAGCAACGAGCGCAGGTCGGACGTGGAGATGCCGACGGTGCCCTTCTCGATGCGGATCAGCTTGGACAGCGACCAGTCCATCGCGGCCGCGACCTGCTCCTGCGTCCAACCGGTCTGATCGCGGGCATGGCGAAGGGCAACACTCAGCCGCCGCCGACCGAGGACCGGCCCGTGAAGATCAGCGCTCATCATCCACCCGCGTCGAGGCGCCACTTGGCATTACGCACAGTCTACGACTGCCATGTGGCGAAACGACAGCCCCATTGGGCCGTTTTCGCGCCTGCGGGCGATCGGGGTCGACTTCAACATGATCGATATTGATCGGTGGCGCCGGACCGTGCACCGCGACGTTAACAGTTTCCCGGCGCCGGTGGGTGGCCCGTTCACCAATTCTCGTGCGCATTCCATGCCGGCATGAATGGTGGTCCGTGACCGCTGCGGGATTAGCCGCTGCAGCGCCTCCGGGGAGCCGGCGGAATTGTCCGCTCCAGGGGTTTGGCGCGCGGCGCAGCGAACCGCCTGAATGTCGACCCACCACGGTCGTTCGAACACGGTCGAACGATGCCGAGGAATGCGCACGAAAACGCAATTCGCGGCGCCGGCTAATAGCGCAAGGCCACATTCTCTGCGTAGGCACTGGAACGCGCTCGGTAGCCGCCGTGGAATGCCTCTCGGATTCGACTCGGCCGCGCTCGCCGCGGTCTCGGCTACGGCGCTTGCGACGGGGCCGTCAGGTGCCGCGGGCGCGGCACCAACCGGTTGGCCGCCAAGCGGTTCGGGGCTCGATCGTCCACAATGGTGGATGGTCGTCAATCGCTGCGTAGCCGCTCGACTACTGGTAGATCAACTTTAATTTAGGTTAAGGTAGCATGACGTTTGTTCGGCTCTGTTGCGGGCGTTGTGTAAGGGCCAGGAATCACACTTAGTATACGAACTCGAACGCACGGTGTTCCTGATGTCGCCTGAACGAGTGAAGTATCGCGCTCGCATAACGGTTTCCGGTCCTGGATCATGCTCTTGCTCGTTTCATGGCAACGTGCTGCGAATGATGCTTGACGCCGCGACAGAATCGTCGCCATCTGCCCCATCTACAGCTGCGCTCGCCTGGCGCAGCAGCTCCTATTGTGCAAACGGGGCCTGTGTCGAGGTAGCCCTCGATGGAGACCGGGTCGGCATCCGAGACAACAAGGACCTGGGCTCCGGCGAGTTGTGGCTGACCCCGGTCCAGTTCCGTGCCTTCATCGCCGCCGTGCGCGACGACTTTTTCGCCTAGGCGTACATCGTCTTGAATGCCCCCGGGCCCGCCGTCACTGTGAGTTGTGACTGCGAGTCCGGGAGGCATGCGTGGTGGTCGACGTACGTGATCAAGGCAACGGTCGGTGGCGGCGGAGCGCCCAGTGCTCCGATGGCAACTGCGTCGAGGTGAACGCCGGCGACGACGGCGTGCTGGTCCGCAACTCGGCGGACCCCGGCGTCCAACTGCCGTTGGCGACCGAAGCCTGGAAGGCCTTCGTCGACGACCTCAAGGCCGACGTGTTCGAACCCGGAGAGCCCCGGGTCGCGACTGAATAATCCGTTTCTGCCCTCTTTGTCGGTGTGTTCGGCGGATGATTGGCATGATCATCCGCCGATGTCCGACGAAAGAGGGCTCCGGACGTGTCCAGGATGCTGCGCGCCACCTGCGCGATCCTTCTCGTTGCTCCGCTCACACTGCTGGCGATAGTGCCGGCCGCGGAGCCGGGAACTGCGAAGCCGGCCGACGCGAGCGGGCTGCGCAAGCGGCAGGCGCTGGCGCCGGCATCGCGGGCGGTGACGTCCAAGAACCCGTCGAGCCGGCTCGCACGCAGCGACGAGAGCCTGCTGGCCCGCACGGACAGCCGGCCGGTCCAGGTCGTGATCAAGCTCGACTACGAGCCGATCGCCACCTACGGCGGGACGCTGGAGAACCTGCCAGCGACCGGGCCGGCCTTCACCGGTCGCAAACTCGCCGGCACCGCCGCCGAGAAGCGCTACGAGGACCACATCGAGACCCGCGAGGACGAGTTCCTGCGTGTCCTGATGGAGCGGGTCCCCACGGCCAGGGCCGGCCAGCGGCTGCGCACCGTGTACGGCGGCGTCGCCATCACCGCCCCGGCGAACCGGCTGCGCGATGTCGCGTCCATCCCCGGCGTCGTCGCGGTGCAGGCCGACTCGATGCGCCAGCCGCTCACCGATTCCAGCACCGACTTCATCGGCGCCGGCCCGGCCAGCCAGGCCAACGCGGCGGACGGGGCCGGTGTGATCGTCGGCGTGCTCGACACCGGCGTGTGGCCCGAGCACCCGTCGTTCGCCGAGACGGCCACCAGCCAGGCCCCGCCGCTCAAGACCGACGGCACCGCCCGCACCTGCGACTTCGGCGTCAACCCGCTCGACCCGGCCGCTGCGCCGCCCGCGCCGTTCCGCTGCAACCGCAAGCTGATCGGCGGTGCCCCGTTCCTGTCCGCGTACCTGGAGGACGCGAAGCGGGCCGACGAGGAGAAGTACCCCACCGCCCGCGACTCCAACGGTCACGGGACGCACACCGCGTCGACGGCGGCCGGGAACGTCCTCGCCAGCGCGCCCGTGCTCGGCACCGACCGCGGCCCGCTGCGCGGTGTGGCGCCGGGCGCCTGGCTGTCGGTCTACAAGGTGTGCGGCGCCGAGGGCTGCTTCACCTCCGACTCCGCGGCCGCCGTCGGGCAGGCGGTCAAGGACGGTGTTCAGGTCATCAACTTCTCGATCTCCGGCGGGACCACCCCGCAGACCGACCCGGTGGAGCTTGCGTTCCTCGACGCCTACGCGGCCGGCGTGTTCGTCGCGGCGTCCGCCGGCAACGAGGGCCCGGACGCCGGAACCGTCAACCACCTCTCCCCGTGGGTGACCACGGTGGCGGCGTCGACCCAGAGCCGCGAGTTCGTCTCGACGCTGACGTTGCGCAGCGGTAGCGGCGGCGCGGACGCCAAGGCGACCTTCGAGGGCGCATCGATCACCGGCGGGGCCGGGCCGGCGCCCGTGGTGCTGGCCGAGAGCGTTGCGGGCAACACCAAGCTGTGCGGCACCAAGGCGGCGGCCGGCGTGTTCGCCGGCAAGATCGTCGCCTGCGAGCGCGGGGGCAACATCGCCCGCGTCGACAAGGGCAACAACGTCAAGGCCGGCGGCGCCGTCGGCATGATCCTCTACAACCCGACGCTCGCCGACGTCGAGACCGACAACCACTGGCTGCCCACCGTGCACCTGGCCGACGGGGCGGCGTTCCGCAAGTTCATGGCCGACCAGAAGAGTGTGACGGGCACGTTCACCGGCGGCGTCAAGCACACCGGCAAGGCCGACGTGATGGCCGCGTTCTCCTCGCGCGGCCCGGCCGGCCCGTTCATCAAGCCCGACGTCACCGCCCCGGGCGTGCAGATCCTCGCCGGGCACACGCCCACCCCCGAGTCGCCGGCCGAGGGCCCGCCCGGCGAGCGGTTCCAGGCCATCGCGGGCACGTCGATGTCGTCGCCGCACGTGGCCGGGGCCGCGGCGTGGCTGCGCTCGCGCCACCCGGACTGGAGCCCCGGCCGGATCCGCTCGGCGCTGATGACCACGGCGACCACGGAGGTGGTCAAGGAGGACCTGAAGACCCCGGCCGACCCGTTCGACATGGGCGCCGGCCGGATCCGGCTGGACCGCGCCACCGCGGCCGGGCTGGTGTTCGACGAGTCGGCGACCAGGTTCACCACCCTCGGCGCCGACGAGGTCGACAGCGTCCACCTGAACCTGCCGTCGATCAACGCGCCGGTCATGCCCGGCCGGGTGACGACGGTGCGGACCGCGACCAACGTGACCGGTCGGACGCTGACGTACAAGGCGAGCGCGACGACGTCGTCGGGGGCCACGGTGACGGTGCTGCCGGCAACGTTCGTGGTGCTGCCGGGCCGCTCGGCCGACCTGTCGGTGAGCATCCGCTCGGAGGCGGCAACCAAACAGTTCTTCGGGCAGGTCACGCTGACGCCGGCGACCCCGGCCGACGGCCCGGACCTGCACCTGCCGGTGGCGTTCGTGCCGAAGCCGGGTCCGGTGACCGTGACGAGCACGTGCGCGCCGGCGTCGATCCCGGTGGGCGGCACCAGCCTGTGCACGGTGACGGCCACGAACTCGGCGTTCGAGGACGCGACCGTCGACCTGACCACGACGCTGGACCCGAACCTGGCCGTGGCCGGGGCAGCGGGCGCCATGATCGTCGACGACCACCGGCTCGAGGTGCGGCAGGCGAAGCTGCCCGGCAAGGTGCCCGGCACGCCGTCGCTGGAGTCCGGGCAGTTGTTCGGCTACGTGCCGCTGGACCGTTTCGACATCGACCCGGAGCCGATCGGCGACGAGGAGATCGTCAACTTCGACCTGCCGGATCCGGTGAGCTACGGCGGCCAGAGCTACTCGAAGGTCGGCGTCACGTCGAACGGTTACCTGGTCGTGGGCGGGGGCGACTCGGCCGACGTGCAGTGCTGCGACCTGACCCAGCTTCCGGACCCGGCCCGGCCGAACAACGTCCTCGCGCCGTTCTGGACCGACCTTTCCGGGGACCAGGCGCCCGGCATCCTGGCCGGCCTGCTCGAGGAGGCCGACGGCAGCACCTGGCTGGTGGTGGAGTGGCGGCTGAACGTGTACGGCACGACGAGCCTGCGCACGTTCCAGACCTGGATGCGGGTCGGCGCCGAGGAGGAGATCGCGTTCGCCTACCCGGCCGAGGACCGGCCCGGCGACCCGGGCAAGCCGTTGATCATCGGGGCGGAGAACGTCAACGGGTCGGGTGGCGACCAGCTGCCGACCGGCCTCGCCCCGGCGGGTGACCTGCTCGTGAGGACGTCGGCACCGGTGCCGGGCGGTTCGCTGACCTACTCGGTGACGGTGCGCGGAACGGCGGCCGGCGCCGGAACGGTGGCCACCCGGATGGACAGCCCCCAGGTCCCCGGCGTCACGACGGTAAGCAGCACGGTGACGGTCAAGGGAGCCAGCTAGGCGAAGCGGTGGCGGCGGGCCAGGCCGCAGACCGCGACCAGCCTGAGCACGGCCCAGTCGGCGCGGGTCCAGTCCAGCCGGCTGGCGTCCGGGGCCCGCCAGCCGCGCAGCGCCGCGGCGTCGTGGACGCCCTCGGCGTAGCCGGCGAGCGTCAGCGGGGCGAGTGGCCTGCCGTCGCCGCACAGCGCCGAGACGACGGCTGCGGCGTGCTGGTCGAGCTCGGCGAGCAGGCCGGGCAGGGCGGCGGCAGCGGCGAGACCCGCCTCACCGAGGCGGGCCATCAGGGTGGCGATGTGCGGATGGGTCACCCGATCGACGTTACGGGCCGCGCAGGCGGCAGGGCGGCCGAGCAACGGGCTGGCACCGGCCCCGCGCCGAGGTGCTAACCGTGGTCGCGCGCCGTCGGGTGGTCGAGGGCCGGCCAGCCGTTCGCGGTGGGCTGGTGCGCGGCGCTGTGCGCGGCCGTGTGCGGGCCGGGCGCCTGCTCCGGGCTCGGCGCGTAGTGCGACCCGAGCGGGCTCGCCGCGGCGTCCGCGTGGCCGGCCAGGTAGGCGGCGGCCTGGGCGCTGGTGCTCACGGTGCGGGCCTGCGCCTCGACGCTGATGAGGATGCGCTCCCAGCGGTGCTGCATCGGCCGGATCAGCCCGCCGCCCGCGCCGACGACGAGGATGCCGCCGACCGTCGCCAACACCGTGATCAGCAGTGGGGTGGTGACCGATGAGGCGACGCCGATCTGGTTGAGCGCGGCGACGACTCCCATGCCGAGCACCAGGAACCACGCGACGGACGAGGCGGGGCGGGCATACGTCGTCGAGTGGAGCGTGACGGCGACCGCGCGCCGCGCACCCTGCGCGAGCGCGGCGGCGATCGCGACGATGACGACCGCGACGGCCGCCCGCGGGATCCAGGCGAGGACGTCCGTGATCAGGTCGCTGACCGGGTTGGGGCCCCACACGCCGAACGCCATCTGCGCGGTGACCAGCAGCACGGCGCAGTAGACGAGCCGGCCGATCAGGGTGGTCGCGTCCAGGTCCGCCCGGGCGGTATGAGCGTCGGGGGTGTCGGCAGCCGCTGGACCGCGGGCGAGGAACCGGTTGAGGCCGCTGCGTTCGACCATCCGCGGGAAGCCGACCCTCGTGAGCACGGCGACGCACAGCCGGCGGGCCAGGCGGGCGATCAGCCAGCCGACCAGCAGCATGGCACCGAAGACCAGGAGCCGCGGGATGAAGAGAGCGACGGCGCGGAAGACGTCGGCGAGCGCGCTGTCGGCGTCGAGGAAGTCGAACATGTACCCCTCCGGTTGGCGATGGCGGGCGCCGGCGGGGTACGGGCAGAAACACCTTATAACGCCGATCTTGGACCCCGGCCGCCGTTGAAGGGGGACGGTGGCCGGGGTCCAAGATCTTTTGGGGGGAGGGGTGGGGTCAGGCGGAACCGAAGACCTGGGTCCAGTACGGGGTGCCGTCGGACTTGCGGGCGAGGCCGACACCGACGGCCTTCGCCTTGCAGTTGAGGATGTTGGCGCGGTGGCCCGAGCTGTTCATCCACGCGGTCATGACGGCCTCGGGCGTGCGGTAGCCCCACGCGATGTTCTCGCCGATCGGGCTGGTGTAGCCGGCGAGCTTCGCGCGCGTCACGAACGTGCTGCCGTCCGAACCGGTGTGGCTGAAGTAGTTCTTCTGCACCATGTCGACGCTGTGGACGCGGGCGGCGGTGGTCAGCCGCGAGTCGGTCCGCACCGTGGCGCACCCGTTCTTGGCCCGCTGTTCGTTGGTCAGCTGGATGACCTTCGCCTCGTAGGAGGCGTCGGTGCTCGTGGCGGCCGAGGCGGGGGAGGTGCCGAGGACGGCGCCACCGATAAGAGCCGCGGACACTGCTGCGAGGGCGCCGGCGCGCCGGAAGAGGTTGGTCATGCCGCCGGGATCGGCGCCCCGGCATACCGCGGTAGGCAGAAACCCGGTTGGCACCGGGCCGGCACCGAGACGCTAGCCGCGCACCCGTTTTCCCACGATCTTGGACGTTTGCCAGTGCTCCAGCGCTGGCAAACGTCCAAGATCGCGAATCAGGATGCGGGGCGCAGCCAGAGGGCGCCGAGCGGCGGCACCCGCAGCGCAACCGAGACGGGCTGGCCGTGCCACTGCCGGTCCTCGGTCCGCACCGATCCGAGGTTGCCGACGCCGGATCCGCCGTACAGCTGCGAGTCGGTGTTGACGATCTCGTTCCAGGTGCCGGCCTTCGGCAGGCCGATGCGGTAGTTCTCGTGCGGGACGGCCGCGAAGTTCACCACGCACGCGACCTGCTCGCCGTTCGGCGCGAGGCGCAGGAACGAGAACGTGTTGTTGGCCGAGTCCTCCGCCGACAGCCAGCGGAAGCCGGCCGGCGTGGTGTCCTGGCTCCACAGCGGAGGGCAGGTCTTGTAGATGGCGTTCAGGTCGGCCAGCAGGCGGTGCACGCCGGCGTGCTGGGGATCGTCGAGCAGGTCCCAGTCGAGCCCGCGCTCCTCGCTCCACTCCTGGAAGTCGGCCAGCTCACAGCCCATGAACAGCAGCTGCTTGCCCGGGTGCGCCCACATGAACGCCAGCAACGCCCGCACCTGGGCGAGCCGGCGCCACTTGTCGCCGGGCATCTTGCCGGCGAGCGAACCCTTGCCGTGCACGACCTCGTCGTGGCTGATCGGCAGCACGAAGTTCTCGCTCCACGCGTACACCAGCGAGAACGTCATCTGGTGGTGGTGCCACTGCCGGTGCACCGGGTCCTTGGACATGTACTGGAGCGTGTCGTGCATCCAGCCCATGTTCCATTTGAAGCCGAAGCCGAGGCCGTCGAGGTACGTCGGCCGGGTCACGCCGGAGTACGAGGTCGACTCCTCGGCGATCGTCACCACACCCGGGTGGTGCTTGTAGACGGTCGCGTTCATCTCCTGCAGGAAGGAGATCGCGTCCAGGTTCTCCCGGCCGCCGTACTTGTTCGGCGACCACTCGCCGTCCTTGCGGGAGTAGTCCAGGTAGAGCATCGAGGCGACGGCGTCGACGCGCAGGCCGTCGGCGTGGAACTCTTCGCACCAGAAGAGCGCGTTGGCGACCAGGAAGTTGCGCACCTCGTTGCGACCGTAGTCGAACACGTACGTGCCCCAGTCCGGGTGCTCGCCCAGGCGCCAGTCGCCGTGCTCGTACAGCGGGGTGCCGTCGAAGCGGGCCAGCGCGAAGGCGTCCTTGGGGAAGTGGGCGGGCACCCAGTCCAGGATCACGCCGATGCCCGCCTGGTGCAGCTTGTCGACGAGGTAGCGGAAGTCGTCGGGCGTGCCGAACCGCGAGGTCGGTGCGTAGTAGCCGGTGACCTGGTAGCCCCAGGAGCCGCCGAACGGGTGCTCCATCACCGGCATCAGCTCCACGTGGGTGAAGCCCATCTTCCTGACGTACTCGGTAAGCTCCTCGGCAAGCTCCACATAGGACAGTCCGGGCCGCCAGGAGCCCAGGTGCACCTCGTAGACGCTCATCGGGTCCTGGTGCGGCTTGGACTCGGCGCGCTTGCGCATCCAGTCGCCGTCGTTCCACTGGTAACCCGACCTGAACACCATCGACGCGGTCTGCGGCGGCACCTCGGTGTGCTGCGCCAGCGGGTCGGCCTTCTCCCGCCAGACGCCGTCGCGGCCCAGGATGCGGAACTTGTACCGCTGCCACTCCTGCACCCCGGGCACGAACAGTTCCCACACGCCGCTCGCGCCCAGCGAGCGCATCGGCCAGCCCTCGTGCGGCCCCCAACCGGCGAAGTCGCCGATCACCCGGACGCCGCGCGCGTTGGGTGCCCAGACCGCGAAGCTCGCCCCGCCGTCCTTGAGCTGGGCGCCGAGCACCGTCCACAGCCTTTCGTGGCGGCCCTCGCGGATCAGGTGCAGGTCCAGGTCGCCGATCGTGGGCGGGTGGCGGTACGGGTCGTCGTGCTCGACGCCGTCGACGTCGAGGCGGTAGTCGGTGACGGTGCCCGGCACGGTCGCCTCGAACACCCCGTCGTCGTGGACGCGCTTCATCGGGTGCCGGTCCTCGCCCACCACCACCGACACGTCGGTCGCGCCGCGACGCAGCGTGCGGATGACAGTGTTGCCACCCGACGGGTGCCCACCCAGTACCGAGTGCGGGTCGTGCACGGTGCCGGCGATCAGCTCGTCCATGTCTGTCCCTCCCGGGGCGCTGGCGCTGCCTGGTGAACGCTAGCCCAGCAGCCGGTCGATCGACTTCAGCGGGATGCGCAGCCAGCTCGGCCGGTGCCTGGCCTCGTAGGCCGCCTCGTACATCGCCTTGTCGAGCTCGTACACGCACAACACCTGCCCATTCGCGCGCGGATCGAACCCGGCCACCTCGGCGTACCCGTCGCAGAAGGCACCCTGGTTGCGGGCGATCCACTCGCGCGCAAGCCCGGCGAGCTTCTCGTCCTCGCCGTCCATGCCCACCAGCAGCTGATAGGCGGCGTACTCGAACGAGCGCAGCATGCCCGCGACGTCGCGCAGCGGCGAGTCGGGCCGGGTGCGCTCCTCGACCGGTTGGCCGGGTTCGCCCTCGAAGTCGATCAGCAGCCACCCGGCCGGGGTGCGTAGCACCTGGCCGAGGTGCAGGTCGCCGTGGATCCGCTGCAGGTCGACCTCGGCGTCACCGGCCGCCTGCAACGCGGCCTCCGCGAGCGGCAGGTACGGGCCCAGTTCGGGAACCGTGCGCCCGGCGTCGGCGATGCGGGTCCGCATCTCGTCGAGCGGCAGCCGTCCGCGCGCCTCGCCGAGCTCCGCGGCCAGGGTCCGGTGCACGCTGGCGACCGCCTCGCCGAGGCGGAACGCCTCCCCGGAGAAGTCGCCACCGACCTCGTCGGGGTGCCGGTCCGGCTCGTTGAGCAGGTCCCGCGCGCTGGTGGCGGCCATCGCCCAGCCCTCCGCCGAGTTCCGGGCGTACTCGCTGACCATGCCGAGGGTCAGCGGACGCCCGTCGGCGTCGGTGCTCTCGATCGCGCCGAGCAACCGCGCGACGTGCTTGCTGCCGGCGCGGGCCAGCACCCGGTTGAGCTCCAGGTCGGGGTTCTGGCCGGGCGGCACCCGGCGGAACAGCTTCAGCACGGCGGCGCTGTCGAAGACCACGCTCGTGTTGCTCTGCTCGACGTCGCTGACCCGGGCCGGCGCGTCCACCGGCAGTTCCGCGCCCGGCTCGACGGCGAAGCGCAGCGCGCCGATCGTCTTGTCGTCGGCGATCAGCGCGAGGAGCGCGCGGGCCGCGTTCTCGTCGTACAGCGCGTCGTAGCCGACCCGGTCGCCGTCTTCGCCGATCCGGGCCCGGCCGAGCCGCTCGCTGTCCGCGTCCCACTCGACGAAGACCTGGTAGCGGTCCCGGCCGCCGTCGGTGTACGTGACCTCGAGCAGCATGTGTTCCATGCCGGGCAGGGCCGTCACCGATTCCGGGCGTACCTCCGTGATCTCGCGGTTGCGGCCCGCGTACCAGCGCTGCCTGGGAAGCCAGTCGGCGAATGGAAGCATCGCGAAATTCCTCGCTGGGGGGCTCTGGGGGGCCGGGGCGTGTGGAAGGAGCCAGTGGATGGTCGCCGCTAGTCGGTCTCCGGTCCGACGAGTTGGAACCAGTAGAACCCGTGCCCCGGCACGGTCAGCAGGTACGGCAGCTCGCCGACATTCGGGAACGGCACCCGGCCGGAGAGCTCGACCGGTGTGTAGCCGGCCCAGTTCTGCAGATTGAGTTCGATCGGTTGCGGGAATCGGGAGAGATTGTTAACGCACAGCACCACGTCGTCGTCGTGCTGCCGGAGGAACGCGAGCACCGACGGGTTGGAGCCACCCAACTCGCGGAACTCACCGACGGAGAATGCGGTGTGCCGGCGCCGGATCGCCAGCATCAAGCGGGTCCAGTTCAGGATCGACATGGCGCTCTCGCGCTGGGCCTCGACATTGATGGACTGGTACCCGTAGACGTGGTCCTGAATCGTTGGCAGGTAGAGCCGGCCGGGGTTGGCACGGGAGAACCCGGCGTTGCGGTCCGGGCTCCACTGCATGGGTGTGCGGACGCCGTCGCGGTCACCGAGCCAGATGTTGTCGCCCATCGCGATCTCGTCGCCGTAGTAGAGCACCGGCGAGCCGGGCAGCGACAGGAGCAGGGCGGTGAACAGCTCGATCTGGTTGCGGTCGTTTTCCAGCAGCGGGGCGAGGCGACGCCGGATGCCGACGTTGGCGCGCATGCGCGGGTCCTTGGCGTACTCCGCGTACATGTAGTCGCGTTCCTCGTCGGTGACCATCTCGAGGGTCAGCTCGTCGTGGTTGCGCAGGAAGATGCCCCACTGGCAGTTCTTCGGGATCTCCGGCGTGTTGGCGAGGATCTCCGAGATCGGGAACCGGGACTCCCGCCGCACCGCCATGAAGATGCGTGGCATCAGCGGGAAGTGGAACGCCATGTGGCACTCGTCGCCGCCGGTGCTCGAGTCGCCGAAGTACTCGACGACGTCCGCGGGCCACTGGTTGGCCTCGGCCAGCAGCACCCGGCCGGGGAACTCGTCGTCAATGATCTTGCGGGCCTGCTTGAGGAACGCGTGCGTCTCGGGCAGGTTCTCGCAGTTGGTGCCCTCGCGGGCGAACAGGTACGGCACGGCGTCCAGGCGGAACCCGTCGATGCCCAGGTCCAGCCAGAACCGCATCACGTCGATCATTTCCTGCTGGACCTTGGGATTGTCGTAGTTCAGGTCCGGCTGGTGGGAGAAGAACCGGTGCCAGAAGAACTGGCGGCGCACCGGGTCGTACGTCCAGTTCGACTCCTCGGTGTCGACGAAGATGATCCGGGCGTCCGGGTACCTGTCGTCGGAGTCGCTCCACATGTAGTAGTCGCCGTACGGACCGTCCGGGTCGCTGCGGGACTCCTGGAACCAGGGGTGGCTGTCGGACGTGTGGTTCACGACGAGGTCGGTGATGACCCGGATGCCGCGCTTGTGTGCGGCGTCGAGCAGCTGCACGAAGTCGTCGACGGTGCCGAACTCGGTCAGCACCTTGTAGTAGTCGCGGATGTCGTAGCCGCCGTCGCGCAGTGGCGAGTCGTAGAACGGTGGCAGCCACAGGCAGTCGACGCCCAGCCATTGCAGGTAGTCCAGCTTGGCGATCAGGCCCTGCAGGTCGCCGGAGCCGTCGGCATTGGAATCGTAGAAGGCGCGAACCAGCACCTCGTAGAACACGGCGCGCTGGAACCATGTCTCGTCGGCCGGCAGCGCGCGGGCGTGCCCGTAGTCGTTTGCCGTCGGGTGCTCCACCACGCCGTCGGCGACGTGGCTGCCCTCGGTGCCGGAGGCCTGGCGCAGGCGACCCGTCAGCTCGGCGGACTTGGCCGTCGAGATGTTCGGATCGTGAGCCTGGTTCGGGTTGTGCACTGGGTGCCCGTGCCCGGTCGCCATGGCTCTAAACTGCCGTCTCGGTGCGTGAGCGGCGCGGTTCAGGTGCGGCGATGCACCGTGAAGATGTGTGCCGGCTCGAGGAACGGGTCGAGTAAGACCGCATTGTGCTGCCCCCAGTCGTACGTAGCGCCGGTAAGTTGGTCCCTTACCGTGAACCGCTCGTGCCAGTCGAAGCCGAGCGCCGGCATGTCGAGGGTGGTGTTGCCCCACTGCTGGCCGGTGGAGTCGAAGGAGCAGACCACGAGAACCGTGTTACCGGTCTCGGGGTCGCGTTTCGACCAGCACAGCAGTGCCCCGTTGTCGATCTCGTGGAAGCGCAGGTTGCGCAGCCAGTGGAGGGCCGGGTTGTCGCGGCGGATCTGGTTGAGCCGGGTGAGGTACGGGGCGAGCGAGCGCCCCGCGGCCTCCGCGCCGGTCCAGTCGCGGGGGCGCAACTGGAACTTCTCGTTGTCGAGGTACTCCTCCACGCCGGGACGCGGGAGGTGTTCGAACAGTTCGTAGCCGGCGTACAGGCCCCAGGATGGGGTCAACATGCTGGCCAGGACCGCTCGGATCTTGAACATCGGTGGCCCGCCGTGCTGCAGCGTCTCGTGCAGGATGTCGGGCGTGTTCGGCCAGAAGTTCGGCCGCATGTGGTCGGCGGAGGCGACGAGTTCCTCGCAGTACTGCCGCATCTCCCACGGCGTGGTGCGCCAGGTGAAGTACGTGTACGACTGGGTGAAGCCGATCTTGCCGAGCCCCTGCATCATCGCCGGCCGCGTGAACGCCTCGGCCAGGAACAGCACGTCCGGGTCGACCTTCTTGACCTGCCAGATCAGCCATTCCCAGAAGTTGAGCGGCTTGGTGTGCGGGTTGTCGACGCGGAAGATCTTGACGCCCTGGTCGACCCAGTGCAGCACCACCCGCAGCACCTCGGCGCGGATGCCCGCCGGGTCCCTGTCGAAGTTGACCGGGTAGATGTCCTGGTACTTCTTCGGCGGGTTCTCGGCGTAGGCGATCTGGCCGTCCGGCCGCACCGTGAACCACTCCGGATGCGCCTTGACCCAGGGGTGGTCCGGCGCGCACTGCAGCGCCAGGTCCATCGCGATCTCGAGGCCCACCTCGCCGGCCGCCTTGACGAAGCGCTGGAAGTCTTCGAGCGTCCCGAGTTCGGGGTGGATCGTGTCGTGGCCGCCCTCGTCGGCGCCGATCGCCCACGGCGAGCCGACGTCGGTGGGCTCGGCCACCAGGGTGTTGTTGCGGCCCTTGCGGTTCACTCGGCCGATCGGGTGGATCGGCGGCAGGTACAGGATGTCGAAGCCCATGGCGGCGACGCCGGGCAGCCGCTCGGTGGCCGTGGCGAACGTGCCGTGCTGGACGGGTGAGCCGTCCGGGGCGACGACCGCGCCCTCGGACCGCGGGAAGAATTCGTACCAGGCCGAGAACAGGGCCCGCTTGCGGTCGACCCACAGGTGGAACTGGGCCGAGCGGGTGACCAGTTCGCGGACCGGGTACTCCCACAGCAGCGGCCGCAGCGCCAGGCCGGGGGACACCCGCTCGAACAGCGGGCGGCCCTTGTCGGCCAGCGCCGTGATCGCCGTCTCGACCTCGGGCCGGTAACCCGCCGGCACCCCGGCCCTGGCGAGGGTCAGGATCTCGACGCCCTCGGCGATGTCGTTGGCGAGATCCTCCAGCCCCTGGCCCGCCTCGATCTTCTTGGTGACGGCGTTCCACCAGGTCAGATACGGATCCCCCCAGGCCTCGACGGCGTAGACCCACCGACCCGTAGCGTCGGGCTGGATGGTGCCGTGCCAGCGGTCGGTGCCGGGCGCGCCGGCGCTCATCCGGGTGAACGGCCGGGTCACCCCGTCGGGGCCCTGCCAGACCACGTTGACACCGAGAGCCGAGTGGCCCTCGCGGTAGCTGACCGCGGAGACTGGCACGACCTCACCCACCACCGCCTTCGCCGGGCAGCGCCCGCACGAGACCGCGGGGGTCACGTCTTCGATAGGGAATCGTCCGACCATTGCCTCTGACGTTAACGGTAGGAGGGCGGAACTTCACGGTGACGAACCAAACTCGCATCGCGATCCGGTTCGTTGAAACATGTTCTCCCGAAAGGCAGGTGTGGTCCACCTCCGCTGGGTATGCCGGAGGGATGCGCGCGATGGTGTTCGCGCCCGCACCTGTGCTGACGGTGACGATCGAGCGGGCCGGCGACGATGACGAGTTGCACGTGCACCCGGGTGGCCAGGGCATCTGGCAGGCCCGGATGCTGCGGCTGTTCGACGTCCCGGTCACGCTGTGCACCACCCTCGGCGGCGAGGTCGGCGCGGTGCTCGAACCGGCGCTGGAGCGCGAGGACCTGACGCTGCGCACCGTGCGCCGCGACGGCACCAGCGGGTGGTCCGTGCACGACCGCCGCGGCGGCGAGCGCGACGAGGTGGCCGGCGCGCACGGGACGCCGCTCAGCCGTCACGAGATCGACGAACTGTACGGGCTGGCCCTCGCCGAGGGGCTGAAGGCCGACGTGAGTGTCCTCAGTGGAACGCCGGACCCGACGCTCGTGCCGGCCGACCTGTACCGGCGGCTCGCGGCGGACCTGCGGGCCAACGGCGCCCGGGTGGTGGCCGACCTGTCCGGCGACCAGCTCGCCGCCGCCCTGGCGGGCGGGCTCGACTTTCTCAAGGTGAGCCACGAAGAGGCGGTCGCCGACGGCCACGCCGGCGACGAGAGCGAGCCGGAGCTGGTGCGGGCGCTGCACTCGCTGCGCGACGCGGGCGCCTCGATGACCGCGGGCGTGGCGGCGATGCTGGCCGAGGGCGGCGATCTGGTCGACGCCGTGCGCACCGGTGCCGCCGCGGGTGCGCTCAACGTGACCCGGCACGGACTGGGCACCGGACGCGCCGAGGCGATCGCGGAACTGATCGGCCGGGTGACCATGAGCAGGCGGGAGGACGCATGAGGGTGCTTGTCACCAACGACGACGGAATCGACGCACCGGGGCTGCGTCAGCTGGCCCGCGCGGCCGTCGACGGCGGCCATGACGTCGTGGTGGCGGCCCCGGACAGCGAGGCGAGCGGCGTCAGCGCGGCCCTCACCGCGGTCGCCGAGGACGGCCGGCTCGTGGTCGAACGGCACGAGCTGAAGGACCTCGGCGGCGTCCCGGCGTTCGGGGTGGGCGCGTCGCCGGCGTACATCGTCGTGCTCGCCGGGCTCGGCGCCTTCGGCGATCCGCCGGACCTCGTGCTCTCGGGCATCAACCGGGGCGCCAACGCCGGGCGCGCGGTGCTGCACTCGGGCACCGTCGGCGCGGCGCTGACGGCTGCCGCCGGCGGCCACTCGGCGCTGGCCGTCTCGCTCGACGTGCTCACGCCCGCGTCCGCGAGCGCGGCGACCGGGGGCAACGCGATCGCTGCCCTCGACGAGGTGGACGACGAGGCCAGGCACTGGGAGACGGCGGCCGACCTCGCCCTGCGCCTGCTCCCGGCGCTTGCGGCGGCGCCGACCGGGACCGTGTTCAACCTCAACGTCCCCGACCTGCCGGCCGAACGGGTGGCCGGGCTGCGCCGCGCCGCGCTGGCCCGGTTCGGCCAGACGCAGATGGCGATCGCCGAGTCCGGCGAGGGCTTCGTGCGCACGGCGGTGGAGGAGAGCCGCGCCGGCACCGAGGAGGGAACCGATCTCGCGCTGCTTGCGGACGGGTTCGCCTGCGTCACCCCGATCCGGGCCGTGGGGGAGGCGACGGTGGAACTCGACCTACCGGATTCCGGACACCCGGAGAGTCGCCGTGAGCGACTGGATCGTGGTCGGTAACCTGCCGATCCATGACGGGCAATATAGACATGCGGCGTGATGATCTGATCACGCTGCTCGCCGGGGCCGGGCCGGCGGAAACGGCGTGCCGCCAGGCGCTGCAGGAGCGCAACGCCGAGTACGTCGTGTACGCCGAACGGATGGCGGCCGAACAACTGGCCAACTCGTATGCGCGTCGCCAACGGGCGATGGAGCGCACCGGTACGCCGACCGTCGGCTTCCCGGAGGCGGTGCAGGCGCTGCGCGCGTACACGCCCGGCGAGGTGCTCCTCGGCTCGGTGACCCTGGACGACCCGCCGATCCACTTCCAGCTCTTCCTGACGCCCGACGCCGACAAGGTGCTGGCCTGCCTGGGCGTCGACCAGCGCCCCAGCGCCGGTTTCTAGCTCGCGGTTCTAGTTCGCGGTGATCCGCACGTCGCCGCTCAGCCGGCCGGTGGGCGGGTCGCGGGTCACCGCTCCCGCCGTCAGCAGCGAGGTGAGCGCCGAGGTGGTGTCGGAACCGCGGTACACGGTGTCGGTGAGGGTGTAGCGGCGCAGTTCGGTGACGGTGCGGCCGCCGGTGGCCGCCAGGTGGGCGAGCAGCTCGCGGCGCAGCGGGCCGGGGTGTGGCTTCAGTGAGATGTCGAGCAGGTGCCCGTCCGGGTCGGCCGGGTCGCGGTAGCGCACCCCGGCGTACTCGTCGACGGCCCACATGGCGTTCTTGAACGCCTCGAGGCTCTTGTCGTGCGACGTGGCGAAGGTGAGCAGGCGGGCGCCGCCGCCCGCCGTGTCGACGAGTTCGACCCCCGCCGTCAGCGGGAAGCCGGCCTCCCGCAGGGCGGCCCGGGACTCCGCCCACCGGTCGGGCGCCGTCAACAGGAGCAGTTCGGCCGGCCGACCGGCCAGCACGGCCGCCGTCACCTCGGGCGGCGGTGGCTGCGGGGTGTCGACGAACGCCAGCAGCGGCGCCTTCGCCGCGCCCGCGACCTGCAGCGCCGCGGCGAGCCGGTCCTCGGGACCGCCGGCCACCGGGTGGACGCTCAGCTCCGCGGGCGTGCCGAGCTCCGCCTGCGCGGCGGCGAGCCGCTCGGCCAGGCCGTCGACCTGCGGCGTCACCACGAGCAGTGCCAGGCGGCGGCCCCTCATGCGGTCGGCGAATTCGGCGAACACCGACAGCGCCGCCTCGGCCACCTCCGCGCCGGCCGGGCCGGCGGCTGCGAACGCCGCCCGGCGGGCGTGCAGCGCCGTCGGGGTCCAGACGTCGAGATAGCGCACCAGCAGTTCCCGTACCACGCCGACGATGGGCATGGATCAGTTCTACCGGGAGGTGGGCTGCGCGCGCACCGCCTCGTCGACGCTTGTCTCGCGCCGGCCGAGGAAGACAGGGTCGCGGCCGGTGGTCACGTCGACCACCGCCTTGACGCAGGCGCCGTGCTCACGGTTGGAGCTGATGAGCCACGGCTTGCGGAACTGCTTCATCGTCTCGTCGCCGACGCCGTACGTCTCCACGCCGACGTGGCGGCACAGCATGATCGCGCGCGGCAGGTGGTAGGTCTGGGTCACGACGATCGTCTTCCGCACGCCGAAGATCTTGAGTGCCCGCACGCAGGAGTCGTACGTGTCGAAGCCGGCATGGTCCTGCGCGATCTTGTTCTCCGGGACGCCGCGCCGGACCAGCCAGCGGGTCATCGCGCCCGGCTCGTCGTACTTCCACTCGCGGTGGTCGCCGGACACCAGGATCGCCTGCACCTTGCCGGTCTCCAGCAGCCGCTGCGCGATCGCCAGGCGGGCCTGCAGGAACGGCGACGGCTCGCCGTCGGAGTAGACCTGCGCGCCGAGGACGAGCGCGACGGGCGCCTCCGGAACGTCGCGCTCCGAGTACGTGTACCTGTCGGTGCCGGACCGCACCCACGCGACGGCCGCGCCGGCGAGGATCAGGCCGAGCAGCACGGCCGCGATCGACAGCCGGACGGCGCGCCGGAGCAGGAGCGCCCACGGCACCCGGCCGAGCGCTCGTCGCACGTTCGCAAGCCGCATCACGCGGACAGGGTGGCAGCGGCGATCAATCGGCGGGTCACGGTTTCGGGCCAGTCAGCGGCCGACGAGCTCCGCGAGGCTCGTCGCCGGGTGACCGGTGAGCCGCGGCACGTCGTCGGTGACCGCTTCCAACTCGCCGGCGGCGATCGCCGTGTAGGTGCTGACCCACGCGTCGACCTGGAACTGCGGCGCGCCGTAGTGGGCCCGCGAGGCGTACGCCTCCTCGACGGTCTCCGGCTGGTACGTCACCCGGTGCCCGGTGACCCGGGTGATCGTCTCGGCGGCCTCGGCGAGGGTGAACGCCGCCGGCCCGGTGAGGCTGTACGTGGCTCCGGCGTGCGCGGCCGGATCCCGGAGCACCGCGGCCGCCACGTCGGCGACATCGTCGGTGGCCACCGCGGAGACCCGACCGTCGCCGGCCGGCCCGCGGATCACGCCGTTGTCGTCGGCCATCAGGGGCAGGAAGTCGGCGTACAGGTTGTCGCGCAGGATCGTGTACGCCAGCCCGCTGGCCTTGATGTGCTCCTCGGTGGCCCAGTGGTCGCGGACGAGCGTGAAGGTGGCGTCCGGGGCGGCGCCGTAGAACGAGGTGTAGACGAGGTGCCCTACGCCGGCTTCGCGGGCCGCGTCGATGAAGCAGCGGTGCTGGCCGACCCGGTCGGGATGCTCGGCGCCCGACACCATGAACACGGTGGTCGCGCCGGTGAGGGCCGCGCGGACCGCATCGGCGTCGTCGTACTCGGCGACCGCGACGGTGCAGCCGGGCAGCGACGGCGCCCGGGACGGGTCACGCACCACGAGACGTTGGGCGACGCCGGCGGACGCGAGCCGGCGCGCGACGCGCCCGCCGAGCCTGCCGGTGGACCCGGTGACGGCGAGCGCGGTTGGCTGCGAGGTCATCCCGCGACGATATACGGCGATCTTGGACGCCGGTCGGAGCCGGAGCACCGATCGGCGTCCAAGATCGCGAAAATCAGCGGTTGCGCTGGCGGTACGTCTCCGCCGCGGCGTCCAGCCGCATGCGGCTGCGGGTGCCGGGGCCGACCGCGCGCTTGGTGCGCTGGTACAGGTACGCCCCGCCGGCCGCGACCGCGATGCCGACCACCAGGTAGAGCAGCACGCCCATCAGCGCCTGGAAGAGCCAGATGGCGAGCGCGCCGAGCGCGACCAGGCCGACGATCGGCAGCACCAGCCACGCGATCAGCTTTACGGTGTTCATGGGAACCCTCCCCTACGACGGGACCGCCTCCCAGCCTGGCTCGCCCGCGCAAGCCCTGCCATCGGGGAAAGCCCGGATAAAGCACTCCGCGATCTTGGACGTGTGCTGCGGCCACGGCCGTAGCACACGTCCAAGATCGCGGGCGGGAGGGCCTACTTCGACGGCTCGGGCAGGTCGCAGTTGACCTTCGGGTTGACGCCGAGGTAGTTCAGCGGTCCGGCGATGATCGTGACGGCGACGGTGCCCGCCTCGGCGCAGTTGGTGTTGTCGTCATTGTTGAAGTAGCCGCGCTGTCCGGCGGCGATCGCGCCGATGATCAGCCAGATCAGAATGATCACTCCGCCTATCGATCCCGTACGCACTGCAGGCTCCTGTTCGTCGGTGGGGGGTGGGGCCAAGGCGGCAGGGTGATACCCGAGTGGCCATGGGAACCAAACGCGAGCGTTGACAGCCTCCGACCCGCGATCGTAGGTTCGCCTTGCGTACCAGCGTTCGGATGACGAACACGGAGGGGTGCATGGGCGAGGTCACCACGCTCCAGGGCGCCATCGCCGCACTCGTCACCGACGGTGTCACCGTGGCGCTGGAAGGTTTCACGCACCTGATCCCCACGGCGGCCGGGCACGAGATCATCAGGCAGCGCCGTCGCGACCTCACGCTGGTGCGGATGACCCCCGACATCGTCTACGACCAGATGATCGGCGCCGGCTGCGCGCGGAAGCTCGTCTTCTCCTGGGCCGGTAATCCGGGCGTCGGCTCGCTGCACCGCTTCCGGGACGCCGTCCAGCGCGGCTGGCCGGTTCCGCTGGAGATCGAAGAGCACAGTCACGCCGGGATGGCCAACCGCTTCGCCGCCGGCGCGGCCGGCCTTCCGTTCGCCGTGCTGCGCGGCTACACCGGCACCGACCTGGCCCGCCACACCGACACGATCAAGCCCATCACCTGCCCGTTCACCGGCGAGGTGCTCACCGCGGTGCCGGCGCTGAACCCCGACGTCGGCATCATCCACGCCCAGCGCGCCGACCGGGCCGGCAACGTGCAGATGTGGGGCATCACCGGCGTCCAGAAGGAGGTGGTGCTGGCCTCGCGGCGCAGCCTGGTGACGGTCGAGGAGATCGTGCCCGAACTGACTCCGGTCGCCGGCGGGGTGACGCTGCCGACCTGGACCACCACCTACGTCGCGCCCGCACCCGGCGGGACCTACCCGTCCTACGCGCTCGGCTACACCGATCGCGACAACCGGTTCTACCAGGAGTGGGACGCGATCAGCCGGGACCGCGACACCTTCAACTCGTGGCTCGACGGGAACGTCTACGCATGAACTACACGTCGGCCGAGATGATGACGGTCGCCGCGGCGCGGGCGCTGCGGCCGGGCATCCGGTGCTTCGTCGGGATCGGGCGCCCGAGCGCCGCGGCCAACCTGGCCCGCCGCACGTCGGCGCCCGACCTGGTGCTCATCTACGAGTCCGGGACGATCGGCGCGAAGCCCGGCCGGCTGCCGCTGTCGATCGGCGACGGGATCCTGGCCGAGACCGCCGACTCCGTCGTCTCCGTCCCGGAGATCTTCAACTACTGGCTGCAGCCCGGCCGCATCGACGTCGGGTTCCTCGGCGCCGCCCAGATCGACCGCTTCGGCAACATCAACACGACTGTCATCGGCGACTACCGGGACCCGAAGGTCCGCCTGCCGGGCGCCGGCGGCGCCCCGGAGATCGCCGCGTCGTGCCGCGAGGTGATCGTCGTGGTCCAGCAGAGCCTGCGGACGTTCGTCGAGCGGCTCGACTTCATCACGTCCGTCGGGTACGGCGACGGCCCGGGCGCCCGCGAGCGGCTCGGGCTCACCGGGCGCGGCCCGGTGCAGGTGATCACCGACCTCGGCGTGCTGGAGCCGGACCCGACGACCTGCGAGCTGACCCTCGTGCGCCGCCACCCCGGCGTCGACGTCGCGGACATCCGCGCGGCCACCGGGTGGGCGTTGCGCGTCGCCGATGATCTCGACACGACCGAGCCACCCACCGCGACCGAGTTGGCCGTGCTGCGCGAACTCGAAGCCGCGTCCCGAGAGGAGGCCTGATGCCGCAGCCCTACCGGCGCGACGACGGCACCGTGCACCCGCCGTTGCTGTGGCCGCCGTACAAGTCGACGGTCCTGCGCGCGCCCGCCCAGCCGCTTGTGGTGCTGCGCCACTCGCTGACCGAGCTGACCGGTCCGCTGCTCGGCGAGGGCCGGGTGACCGCGGCCGACGCCGACCTGACCTGCCGCTACTCCGGCGGAGCCGTGGTGGGGGAGGCGCAGGGGCAGCGCATCATCGTGCACGGGCAGGTCCGCGACGAGGACGGCCGGTCGGTGCCGCACACGCTGGTGGAGGTGTGGCAGGCCAACGCGGCCGGCCGGTACCTGCACAAGAACGACCAGCACGACGCGCCGATCGACCCGAACTTCACCGGCGCCGGCCGCACGCTGACCGACGCCGAGGGCCGGTACCGGTTCGTCACCATCCGGCCGGGCGCCTACCCGTGGGGCAACCACCCCAACGCCTGGCGGCCGGCGCACATCCACTTCTCGCTGTTCGGCCGCGCGTTCACCCAGCGCCTGGTGACCCAGATGTACTTCCCCGGCGATCCGCTGTTCCCGTACGACCCCATCATGAAGTCGGTGCAGACTCCCGAGATCCGGGACCGGTTGACGGCCCGGTACGACATGGACTCCACTGTGGACTCGTGGGCGCTCGCCTACGAGTGGGACATCGTGCTGAGAGGCCGGGACGCGACGCCGATGGAGAACCCGTCATGACCGGTGGACTCACCCCGTCGCAGACCGTCGGGCCGTTCCTGTCGCTGGTGCTGCCCTGGCCGGACGGCCCGTTCGTGGTCGAGGAGTCCGACCCGGACGCGATCCGCATCTTCGGCGTCGTCTACGACGGTTCCGGGGTCCCGGTGGGTGACGCGCTCGTCGAGACCTGGCAGGCCGACCCGGACGGCTACTTCAACCACCCCGACGACCCGCGCGAGAAGGCGACTGTCCCGCTTGAGGGGCCGCTTGACCGGGGGCTCCGCTCCGCTGCGCCCCCTGGCGGCCCGGATTTCCGCGGGTTCGGCCGGTGCCCCACAGGCGCCGACGGCACCTACCACATCGTGACCCGCAGACCGGGCCCGGTGCCGACGGCCGACGGGACGCCGCAGGCGCCGCACATCGACGTGTCGGTGTTCGCGCGCGGGCTGCTGAACCGCGTGATCACCCGCATCTACTTTCCCGAGGAGGACGTGGCCAACGCGGCCGACCCGGTGCTGAACTCGGTGCCGGCCGAGCGGCGCGCGACGCTGATCGCCGAGCCGGCCGAGGGCGGGTACCGGTTCGACGTGCGGTTGCAGGGCGCCCATGAAACCGTCTTCTTCGCAATCTGATCCGTTCGCCGGCGTGCTGGCCGCGGGTCCCGTCGCTGCGGCTGTCGCGGGGCCGGCGTGGGTGCGCGCGATGCTCGCCGTCGAGGCCGCGCTCGCGACGGTGCAGGGCAGCCTCGGCCTGATTCCCACCGACGCCGCCGAGGCTATCGTCGCCGCCTGCCGGGCCGGCGTTGACCCGGCCGCGCTCGACCCGACGGCCACCGGCAACCCGGCCGAGCCCCTCGTGCGTGCGCTGCGGGCGGCGCTGCCGGAGAACGCGGCCCCGCACGTCCACAAGGGAGCGACGAGTCAGGACATCGTCGACACCGCCGCGATGCTCGTGGTGCGGGAGGCCACCGGGCTGCTTCTCGAGGATCTCGCCGCCGCCGCCGCAACGGCGGCGGATCTCGCCGCGACCCACCGGCACACCATCCTCAGTGGACGGACGCTGCTACAGCCCGCGCTCCCGACCACCTTCGGGCTGGTGGCCGCCGGCTGGCTGACCGCGCTGCACGAGAGCGCCGCCGCGCTCCACAACGTGCGCAACACCAGGCTCGCCGTCCAGTTCGGCGGCGCGGCCGGCACGTTAGCCGCACTCGGCGACGACGGCGTCGCCGTGGCCGACGCGCTCGCAGCCGAACTCGGCCTCGTCGCGCCGGCCGGACCGTGGCACACCGACCGCACGCGCGTCGGCGAGGTCGCCGGTGCGCTCGGCACGGCCGCCGGTGCCGTCGCGAAGGTGGCGCGCGACGTCGCGCTCCACTCGCAGGCCGAACTCGGCGAGTTGACCGACGGCGCCGACCGCGGTGGCTCGTCGACGCTGCCGCAGAAGCGCAACCCGGTCGCGGCGGTCGCGGCCGCGGCCGGCGCCGCGCAGGCACCCGGGCTCGTCGCGACGCTGCTCGCCGCGATGCCGCACGAGTTCCAGCGGGCAGCCGGCGCCTGGCACGCCGAGTGGCGCCCGCTGCGCTCGCTGCTGGAGGCCACCGGGTCGGCGGCGCACTGGCTGCGCGACTGCCTCGACAACCTGGTGGTGCACGCGGACCGGATGCGCGACAACGTCGCCGGGGCCCACGACGCGCTGATGGCGGAGCGGGCCGGCGCGGTGCTGGCCGCGCACGTCGGGACGGCGAAGGCGCGCGACCTGGTGCGGGAAACGGTCACCGGGAATCGGTCGCTGCGCGAACTGGTCGGGCGCTACGACCCCGACGAGGACCTCGACCCGGCCGACTACCTCGGCAGCACACCGGCGCTCATCGACAGGGCGCTGCGCGCCCGGCTGCCCGCCCCCGTCGTACTGCACCACGAGATCTCCGGCCCGGCCGACGCGCCGCCGCTGCTGCTGCTCAACTCGCTCGGTAGCGATCTGTCCATGTGGGACGGTCAGCTCGGCGTGCTGTCGCAGCGGTTCCGGGTGATCCGGTGCGACACCCGGGGGCACGGCCGCTCGCCCGTCCCGGCCGGACCGTACACAGTGGACGACCTGGGTGCCGACGTGCTCGCCCTGCTGGACTCGCTGGGCGTCGGGCGGGCGCACGTCGCCGGCGTGTCGCTCGGCGGCCTGCTCGGGATGTGGTTGGCCACCCACGCCGCCACCCGCGTCGACCGGCTCGCGCTGGTGTGCACGGCGCCCAACTTCCCGACGGCGCAGACGTGGGCGCAGCGGGCGGCCCAGGTACGGGAGGGCGGTGTCCAGGCGGTGGCCGACGCCGTCGTGGCGCGCTGGTTCACGGCCGGCTTCGCCGCGCGCGAGCCCGAGCGGGTGGCGGCGGCCCGGTCGATGATCGCGGCGACGCCGGCGGAGGGCTACGCCGCGTGCTGCGAGGTGCTCGCGGTGGCCGACATGCGCCCGTTCCTCGGCGCCGTGCGGGCGCCGACGATCGTCGTCTCCGGGGCGGAGGACCCGGCGAGCCCGCCGGAGCGCGGCGAGGAACTCGCCGCCGCGATCCGGGGAGCGTCCTTTGTGGAGATTCCCGAGGCCGCGCACCTGGCCCCGTTGGAACGACCGGCGGCGGTGACGGGGTTGCTCACGCTCTTCCTGGAGGGTCGATGAACGCGTACGAGCGCGGAATGGCGGTGCGCCGCGAGGTGCTCGGCGACGAGCACGTCGACCGGGCCATCGAGAACACGACGCCGTTCACCGCGCCGTTCCAGGAGTTCATCACGAAGATGGCGTGGGGCGAGGTGTGGGGACGCGACGGCCTCGACCGCCGCGCCCGCAGTATGGTGACGCTTGCCGTGCTGACCGCGCTGGGCCGGCAGGAGGAGTTGGCGATGCACGTGCGGGCGGCCCGGCGCAACGGGTTGACCGCCGCCGAGATCGGTGAGGTGCTGCTGCACACGGCCGTCTACGCGGGTGTGCCGGCGGCCAACTCGGCGTTCGCCGTCGCCCAGCAGGTGTTGAGCGAAGAACGCGATGAATCCACCTGAGCGCGACGCGCACTTCGTCCAGTCGCTGGAGCGCGGCCTGGCCGTGATCCGGGCGTTCGACGCGCAGCGGCCCGAGCTGACGCTGAGCGAGGTGGCCCGGCACTGCGACCTCACCCGCGCGGCCGCCCGCCGCTTCCTGCTGACGCTCGCCGACCTCGGCTACGTGCGCACAGACGGACGGCTGTTCCGGCTGACCCCGCGGGTGCTGGAGCTCGGGTACGCGTACCTGTCCAGCCTGTCCCTGCCCGAGGTGGCCTCGCCGCACCTGGAGCGGCTGGTGGAGGAGGTGCACGAGTCGTCGTCGATGTCGGTGCTGGACGGCGACGACATCGTCTACGTGGCACGGGTGCCGATGGCCCGGATCATGACGGTGGCCATCAACGTGGGTACGCGGTTCCCGGCGTACGCCACGTCGATGGGACGGGTGCTGCTGGCGGCCCTGCCGGACAAGGCGCTGGAGGAGTACCTCGACCGGGTGGAACTGCACCGGCTCGCTCCCCGCACCACCACCTCGCCGGACGCGCTGCGAGCGGAGCTTTTCCGGGTGCGGGCCCAGGGCTACGCGATCGTCGACCAGGAGCTGGAGGGCGGCCTGCGGGCGGTCGCGGCACCGGTGCGGGACAAGGCGGGCGCGACGGTGGCGGCGATCAACGTGTCGTCGCACGCCAGCCGGTCGTCGATGGAGAAGATCCGGCGCGAGCTGGTGCCGAAGCTGCGCGCCGCGGCGGCGAGGATCGAGGCCGACCTCCGGGTGAGCTAGTCCCGACGGAGGAGGACGGAGATGCCCTGGCCGACGCCGATGCACATCGTGCACAGGGCGGTGGTCGCGTCGCGCTGGGCCAGTTCGTGCGCCGCGGTCAGGGCCAGCCGCGCCCCGCTCATCCCCAACGGGTGCCCGAGCGCGATGGCGCCGCCGTTCGGGTTGACGTGCTCGGCGTCGTCGGGCAGGCCCAGCTCGCGCAGCACGGCCAGCGCCTGCGCGGCGAACGCCTCGTTCAGCTCGACCACGTCGACGTCGCCGATGGACACGCCGAGCCGGTCCAGCAGCTTGCGGCTCGCCGGCACCGGGCCGATCCCCATGATCCGGGGCGGCACCCCCGCCGTCGCCGCCCCGACCACCCGCGCCAGCGGCGTCAATCCGTAGCGTGAGACCGCGGCCGAAGAGGCGAGCAGCAGCGCCGCCGCGCCGTCGTTGATGCCGGCCGCGTTGCCCGCCGTCACCGTGCCGCCGGCGCGGAACGCCGCCTTCAGCGCCGCGAGCTTCTCGATCGACGTCTCGCGCGGGTGCTCGTCGCGGGTCACCCGCACCGGGTCGCCGCGCCGCACGGGCACCGTCACCGGGACGATCTCCGCGTCGAGCCGGCCGCCGGCCTGGGCCTTCGCCGCGCGCTGCTGGGACCGGAACGCGAACTCGTCCTGGTCTTCCCGGCCGACGCCGAACTCGGCGGCGACGTTCTCGGCCGTCTCGCCCATGGAGTCCGTGCCCCAGCCGTCCTTCATCGCCGGGTTGACCAGGCGCCAACCGAGCGTCGTGTCGTAGATCTCGGGCGAGCGCCCGTACGCCGTCTCCGATTTCGGCATGACGAACGGCGCGCGGCTCATGCTCTCGACGCCGCCGGCGATCACCAGGTCGGCTTCGCCCGTGCGGATCAGGCGGGCCGCGGAGGCCACCGCGTCCAGTCCGGAGCCGCAGAGCCGGTTGACGGTGCTGCCGGACACGTGCTCGGGCAGCCCGCCGAGCAGCAGCGCCATGCGCGCCACGTTCCGGTTGTCTTCGCCGGCCTGGTTGGCGCAGCCGAGGATCACGTCGTCGACGGCCGCCCAGTCGACCGACGGCAGAGCCTCGGTCAGCGAGCGGATCGTGTGCGCGGCGAGGTCGTCGGGCCGCACCGCGGCGAGCGCGCCGCCGTACCGGCCGATCGGGGTGCGCAGTCCGGCGACGAGAAACGCCTCGCCCATCGATGCCTCCTCGGGGCCACGTCTTCCCAAGACGTTACTCCGACGTAACACTGTCAGAATGATTAATGCATCCCCAGTGCAGAAAATCATAATCCGCGGTCGGACCCCCGAACGGGACGACATTTCCGCCCTGCTCGCCGGTGCCGCCGCCGGCCGCGGCGGCGCCCGGCTCTACACCGGCGACCCGGGCATCGGCCGCAGCGCCGTCCTGCGCATGGCCGCCGGGGAGGCCGCCGGCTTCGTCGTGGTCACGCTGCTTCCCGCCGACGCCGAGAGCCGGCCGTTCGGTGGCCTCCACGCGTTGCTGTGCCGGCTCGACGTCGACCTGCCGCCGCATCCCGGTGATTCGATCTTCACCAGGTCGGTGGCCGTGCTCGGCGCGCTCCGCGCGGTCGCGGCCCGCCAGCCGGTGCTGATCTGCGTGGATGACGCGCACGACCTGGACCGCGAGACGCTCGAGGTGCTGGGATTCCTCGCCCGCCGGCTGTACGTCGAGCGGATCGCCGTGCTCGTCGCGGCACGCGAGCAGGTTCTCGCCGGCGTACCGGTGCGCCGGCTCGACCCGCTCGACCCGGACGCCGCCCGCCAGGTGATCGACGACGTCGTGCCGGCCGGTGACCTGGCCGCCGTTCTGGCGACGATTGCCGAGGGCAACCCGCGCGCCCTCGTGGACCTGGCCCGATCGCTCACGTCGGCGCAGCTCTGCGCAGCGGCGCCGCCGCCGGTCACGCTGCCCCGGGACAGCCGACTGTGGTGCGAGTACCAGGCCAGGACGGCGACCCTGCCCGGCCCGGCGCGCTGGCTCCTGCTGCTGGCCGCGGCCGACCGTGAGCTCGACCCGCACGAGCTGACCCGGGCCGCGGACAGCTCCGGCGTGGACATCTCGGCGTTGGAGCCGGCCGAGGCGGCGGGGCTGATCGCCGTCGACGCGACAGTCACGTTCCCCGAGCCGCTGGCGCGCACCGTCGCCTATCACGGCGCCGACCTCGCCACCCGCCGGGCCGCACACCGGACGCTGGCCGGCGTGCTGACGTCGTCGGGTTCGCAGCTGCGGCGTCACCTGCACCTGGCCGCGGCCGCGACCGGCGCGGACGCCGCCCTCGCGGGGGCGCTGGAGCGCGCGGCGGCCGCGCCCGGCGCGGCGCACGGGCCGGCGTGGCTGGCGCTGGAGCGCGCCGCGGCGCTGACGCGCGAGCCGTCAGCCGGGAGCCGGCGGCTGATCGCGGCGGCGCGGCACGCGTGGTTGGGCGGCGAGCCGCACCGAGCCCGCCTGTTGCTGGCGCGGGCGCGGTCTGCGGAGCCGGAGGCCGACCTACTGGCGGGCGAGATCGAGTTGCGCACCGGCGCGACCCGGCAGGCGCGGGCGGTGCTGCTGCGCGCGGCGGCCCGGCTCACGCCGCGCGACCGTCGCCTGGCGCTGCTCGCGTTGCAGCGGGCCGGCGAGGCGACGTGCGCGGCCGGCGACTATGCGGCATACCCGGACATCGCGCGCCGGGCCCTGGCGCTGCGCCAGCCGGACGAGCCGCCGGCGCTGGAGCTGATCTTCGAGCTGTTCGCCGGCCAGGCGGCGCTGTTCCGGGGTCGGCACGCGGCCGCCGTCCAGCCGTTGCGGCGCGTGTTCACGCTGGCCGCCGCCCTCGACGACGCCGCCACGCTCACCGCCGCCAGCAGCGCGGCGATCCTGCTCGGCGACGACGCCCGCGCCGGCCAGTTGGCGAACCGCGCGGCCGAGGTGGCCCGGCAGACGGGCAACGCGGCGATCCTGCCGCAGGCGCTGGAGTTGGCGGCGGTCGCCGAGTTCGCGCTCGGCCGGCACGACGCGGCGACGGCCACGCTGCTCGACGGGCTGCGGGCGGCCCGCGAGTCCGGGCAGGGGCGGCTGGTCAGCTCGAAGCTCGCGACGCTCGCTGTGCTCGCCGCGATCGGCGGCGACCGGGAGACGTGCCTGCTGCGGGTGGGCGAGGCGGCGGCCGGCCGGCGCGGCGCGACCCTCGAGTGGGCGCTGGGCGTGCTCGATCTGTTCGAGGAGCGGCCGGCGTCGGCGCTGGCGCGGCTGAACCGGGTGGTGCGCGGGGGGCGCGGCCCGCTCGTGGTGCGGGTGGCGGCCGCGCCGCACCTGATCGAGGCGGCCGCGCGGTGCGGCGACCGGGCCGCGGCCCGCGGCGCGCTGGCCCTGTTCGACCCGTGGGCCACCAGCACGGGCAAGGCCGGGTGGTTGGCGCTCGCGGCCCGCAGCCGGGCGCTGGCGGCCGACGACGACCACGAGGCGGCCGAGCACTTCCGGGCGGCGCTGAGCCACCACATCGCGGACGGCTCCGGGTTCGAGCGGGCCCGCACCCAACTGCTGCTCGGGCAGCGGCTGCGGCGCCGGCGCCCCGGCGAGGCGCGGCAGCATCTGCGCAGCGCGCTGGAGACCTTCGACCTGGAGGAGGCGCGCCCGTGGCGGGAGCGCGCCGCCGCGACGCTGCGCACGATCGGCGACGTGGACACGCGTCCGGCGTCGGCGCCGGTTACAGCATTGACGGCGCAGCAGATGCAGATCGCCCGGATGGTCGCCGACGGCGCCACGAATCAGGAGGTGGCCGGGCGGCTGTTCCTGAGCCGGCGCACGGTCGAGTACCACATGCGGAACATCTTCTCGAAGCTCGGCGTCCGCTCGCGGGTGGAGCTGGTGAAGCTGGTCTCGTGACTTTCCGCGATCTTGGACTCCTCTCAGTGCCGTAGCACCGACAGGAGTCCAAGATCGCGCGGGATCAGGCGGGGACCTTCGGCAGGGCGGCGGCCGCGGCTTGCAGGGCCTCGTCGCTCAGTTCGTGGTCGACCATCTGACCGGCCAGGTAGCTGCCGTACGCGGCCATATCGAGGTGACCGTGACCGCACAACGCCGTCAGGATCACCTTGGCCTCGCCGGTCTCCTTGCAGCGCAGCGCCTCCTCGATGCAGGCGGCCAGCGCGTGCGTCGGCTCCGGCGCCGGCACGATGCCCTCGGTGCGGGCGAACCGGATGCCGGCCTCGAAGCACTCCCGCTGGGTCTTTGCCACCGCCTCGATCAGGCCCAGCGCGTACACGTGCGAGATCAGCGGGGACATGCCGTGGTAGCGCAGGCCGCCCGCGTGGATCGGGTCGGGGACGAAGTCGTGTCCCAGCGTGTGCATCTTCATCAACGGGGTCATGCCGGCGGTGTCGCCGAAGTCGTACGCGTAGACGCCCCTGGTCAGCGACGGGCACGCGGCCGGCTCGACGGCGCGGATCACCGGGCTCATCTTGCCGGCGAGCTTCTCCCGCAGGAACGGGAACGCCAGCCCGGCGAAGTTGGAGCCGCCGCCGGTGCAGCCGACGATCACGTCGGGGGTGTCGCCGGCCTTCGCCAGTTGCAGCAGCGCCTCCTCGCCGATCACCGTCTGGTGCAGCAGCACGTGGTTGAGGACGCTGCCCAGGGCGTAGTTGGTGTCGGCGTGCTGCGCGGCGACCTCGACCGCCTCGCTGATCGCGATGCCCAGCGAGCCGGGGGAGTCCGGGTGCTCGGCGAGCACGGCCCGGCCGGCGGCGGTGAGGTCGGACGGCGACGGGTGGATCACCCCGCCGAACGTCTCGATCATGATTTTCCGGTAGGGCTTCTGGTCGTAGCTGGCCCGCACCTGCCAGACCTCGCACTCGAGGCCGAACTGCGCGCAGGCGAACGCGAGGGCCGTGCCCCACTGCCCGGCGCCCGTCTCGGTGGTGAGGCGGCGCATCCCGGCGGCGGCGTTGTAGTACGCCTGGGCCACCGCGGTGTTGGGCTTGTGCGAGCCGGCGGGCGACGTCCCCTCGTACTTGTAGTAGATCCGCGCCGGCGTCCCGAGCGCCCGCTCGAGGCGGTGGGCCCGGTAGAGCGGGGTCGGCCGCCAGAGCCGGTAGACGTCCAGGACCTCCTCGGGAATGTCGACGTAGCGCTCGCCGGTCACCTCCTGCTCGATGAGCGCCATCGGGAACAGCGGGGCGAGGTCGTCGGGTCCGATCGGTTGGAGCGTGCCGGGGTGCAGCACCGGCGGCGGGGGCGCCGGCAGGTCGGCGAGGAGGTTGTACCAGCGTCGGGGCAGCTCCGACTCGGCGAGCGTGATCTTGGTAGCGACGGTCATGGTTGGCAGCCAACCACACAGGATGCGCCTTTTCGGCGATCTTGGACGCCTACTCCTGCCAGGGCAGGAGTAGGCGTCCAAGATCGCGAGAAAGCCGAAGACGCTTGCGCCCGCAACTTTGCCCCCACCGGAGGGGACACAACGATCTGCAAGTTGCTAGATACGATCCGAGGTGATGGACGTCCGGCGAGGTGCCCCGTGAGGCCGCTGAGCGACACCGACCCCACCACAATCGGGTCATACCGCCTGCTCGGGGTCCTCGGCAACGGTGGCATGGGCCGCGTCTACATGGGACAGTCCCGGTCCGGCCGGCCGGTCGCCATCAAGGTGATCCGCCCCGATCTCGTCGACGATCCGCTGTTCCGGCGCCGGTTCGCCCGCGAGGTGGCGGCCGTCCGCTCCGTCAACCCGCTGTTCACCGCCGCGGTGATCGACGCGGACACGTCCGCCCCGGCGCCGTGGCTCGCCACGATGTACATCGAGGGGCCGAGCCTGGAGCGCTGGGTCGACGGGCACGGTCCGCTCTCGCCGGGTGCGGTGCTCACCCTGGCCGCCGGCCTCGCCGAGGCGCTCGCCTCCATCCACGCGGCCGACCTCGTGCACCGCGACCTCAAGCCCAGCAACGTGCTGCTCGGCGACGTCGGGCCGTACATCATCGACTTCGGGGTGGTGCTTTCGCCGAAGGCCACCCGCATGACCAGCAGCCTCGTGGTGGGCACCCCGTCGTACATGGCGCCCGAGCGCATCCACGGCGGCGAGGCCACCCCGGCCGCCGACGTCTTTTCCCTCGGCGCGACGCTCGTGTTCGCGGCCACCGGCCGCACGCTCGTGGACGACAGCGACACCGTGTACGCCCAGATGATGCGGATCATCAAGGGGAAGTTCGACTTCGGCGGAGTGCCGGCGGAACTCCGTCCGATGATCATGCGGTGCCTGAGCCCCGAGTCGCGTGACCGCCCGACGGCGGCCGAGCTCTCCCAGTTGCTGTTCGCGGCCGGGGTGTCCACGCCGCAGCCGGGCTGGCACGAGGAGATCTCCGACGTGCCGTTCTCGGCCGCGCTCACCCCGCCGATGCGCCGGCGCACGTCGCGGCGCCGGCTGCTGGTCGGGGGCGGCCTGATCGGCCTGGCCGCGGTCGGGGGCACGGCCGTCGGCCTGCTCGTGCGCGCGAGCGGTCAGGCCGACGGGGGAAGCGGCGACCCGAAGCCGGGCGCGCTGTTGTGGCAGGGGCGGTCGGGAGCGCAGCCGATCCCGGAGGTGCCCGGTGGGCCGCCACCATCGGCGTCGTCGCCGGCCGGTTCGAATGGACCCGGCGGCGGCGCGAACGGCGGCCCGGAGCGGGTCTGGGTGGTGCCGCTGGCCTCGAAGCTCATGGTCGCGGCGACCCGCGGCGGGGTGCAGGCCAACGACGCCGGCGGCGAGCGCCGGTGGGAGTCGAGGCTGCCGGACGGTCCGGTGGCCCTGCACCGTTGGGGCGACTCCGTCCTGGTGGCCGGCGCACAGCGGCTGCTCCGGCTGGAACTCGTCACGGGCCGCGAGCTGGCGCAGGTCCCCTCCGCCCGGGTGGAGCGGGTCGCGATCGGCGGCGACCGGGTGTTCGCCGGCGGGGCGGGCGGCCTGACGGCGCACGGACAGGACCTGACGCTGCTGTGGCCGGTGCCGGCCGGCGGCGCGCCGCTGGCCGCCGACGCGTCCCGGGTACTCACCTACGCGCGGCTCGGCTCGCAGGTGCGGGTCGCGCTGCTCTCGGCCGAGACCGGGAGGCCGCTGTGGACCGTCGCGTTCCCGGCGCCCGAGGTCGTCACGCGCGGCCCGGGCGGCGGCCCGCCACCGCCGGACCGGCCCGGCGGCCGCGACGACGGCCGGCGGGGCGGCGGCCCGCCGCCACCGCCGCCGTACGACGACAGCTGGAACGCCACCGAGGCCCTGCTCGGCGACGACTTCGTGGTGCTGCGCGACGCGTCGGACATCCGCGCCCTGCGGGCCGTCGACGGCACCGAGCTGTGGAAGGTCACGTCGGCGACCCCGGTGACCGACGTCGCGCTGACCGGTGACCTGCTGGTGGTCGCTGCCGACCGGGTGAGCCTGCGGCGGGCGCGCACCAACGAGAAGCTGTGGGACGCCCCGCCGCCCGGGTCCCGGGTCGTGGTCGCCGAGGGCGAGCAGGTGGTGGCGACCGGGCCGGACGGCACGGTCTGGGCGCGCGACCTCGAGGGCAACCAGTTGTGGGAGTCCGAGCTGCCGGACCAGGTCCGGCCGGGCAAGCCCGAGCAGTTGAGTGTCGACGGTGGCCAGGTGCTGCTGACGCTGGCCCCGCCGCCGAACACCCAACTCGAACCGGACACGGTGGACGTCGTCGCCTACAAGCTCTAACGTTCTCCGATGTCCTTGAGGGGCAACGGTTGCAGCAGGTTCGCCGGTGCGTTCCACTTCTGCAGCGTCGACCCGTCGCACTTGCCAAGCGTGACCTTGCTGATGTTGAGGCCCTTCGGATAGAAGTCCGGGGGTGTCGCCTCCGGGTCGGTCGGGGCCATGCAGTTGCCGTTGAAGTCCACGAGGATGAAGCTCGTCGCATAGACGCCGGTGTCGGCGTAGTACTTCCACTTGTAGTTCGGGGTCAGCGTCGTCGGGCAGGCCTTCACCGTCGGGTACGAGCCGACGGTGCCGGGACTGTAGAGGCAGTACGGCGTCGTCTTGTCCTTGAGCGTCACCACGCTGCCCTCGCCGAACAGCTCGCCGACCGGAATGCTGGGTACCGTGAACTTCTGGTTCCACCCGACGTTGGCGACGTCCGGCGCCTGCTTGCACGGCCACACGATCAGGTAGCCGTAGGTGACGTTGAACTCGGTGACGTCCACGCACCGGCCGAACTGGCTGAAGTTCACGAGCTGGCTGGTGGTCCCGCTGGCGGCGCCGGCGCCGACGGTCGGCTCCAGCGAGAACGTGTGGATGTTGTTGTACCCGCCGCCGCAGGAGCCGACCACCACCGGGCTGCCGTCGACGTCCGGGTTCTTGACGATGAGGCACAGGCCGTTCAGTGAGGTGCCGTTCGTGGTGCCCTGCAGGTTCTGGCTGTCGTTGGTGCTCCACTGCTGCTGCGGCAGGGTGTTGGTGCCACACTCCTCGAACTTGACCGGATCCTGGTTTTTCGGGGCGAGGCCCGCGTCCAGGCACATGCCCAGCGGGTTCGACGACGTCTTCGACGACACCAGCGTGATCGTCAGGTTCGGGTTGTACGCGAAGATCTGCCGGCTGGCGCCGGGCGTGCACGGCCGCATCACCACCGGGGTGCCGGCGGCGGGCGCCCCGGCTCCCGCGTCCATGCAGAGATCGGTGCTGGTGGCGAGCTTGTAGACGTGGATCAGGCCGCCGTTGATGTTCTCGTTCGTCGTCTTGAACCGGTAGGTGCCGTGCAGCCAGCGTCCCGGGACGGCCGCGATGTCGCCGGTGGCGCTGTCCGAACCCATCGAGCGCAGCAGCGCGTAGGCCGGCGTCTGCAGGAGCTTCCCGTTGCAGGCCAGCCGGTTCAGCTGGATCCACTGGTCCTCACTCGGCCCGCGCGGTGGCCACGCCGTCGTGGTGTTCCAGTGGCCGCGCGGATCCGAGGTGAAGTAGTCGATCCAGACCTTGTACCGGGCCGGCCCGCCGGCGCCGACGTCACCCGAGATCGGTCCGCACGGCAGCTTGTCGACGACGCCCTTGTTGGCCGGGTCGGTGGCCGCGCGCAGCCGCGCCATCACGACGTCGAGGCCGGCCTGCGCGGCGTGCAACGCGTGCACCCGACGCACGTCCAGCCGGGTCGCGCTGAACTGGCTGAGCACCATCGGTGTGAGCAGGGCGCTGAGGGAGACGGCGACGAGCGTGATGAGCATGGCCAGCGGCATGGAGCCGGTGTCGTCGCGCCATCGTGGGCTCCTCATGTCACCACCCGCCCCTCGGTACAGGTGCCGGCGCTGGTCGTCGCCAGCGATGTGTTCAGTGCCGCGAACGTGATCGACGACTCGGCGACGTGC
>Ga0111538_10000783_pt1 | contig 43943 bp, 37 predicted proteins | sample SoiMethybrSBSTD1_FD_79669 | JGI IMG/M metagenome (GOLD analysis project Ga0111538, IMG submission 79669) | Bulk soil microbial communities from a Populus tree surrounding site in Tennessee, USA - Soil MetaG P. TD hybrid SBSTD1 (version 2)... | ecosystem: Environmental > Terrestrial > Soil >...
GCATCCATTACCGGCGCGCTGCGGTACACATTTCAACTCGAGACCCCGAGAATCTCTGCGGCGACTGCCGGTGCGCCTCCGGAGACGCGATTTCGCCGAAAGGCACCGGCTTGCTCCTGCGGCGAACCGGCGAAGGAAACATCGAAGACTTCGCACGGCGCCTGTCTCGTGAAACTTCTTCGAGCCTCATCCGCCGAATGGGTCTCGGTTGAAGCTCGCATTGCAGCTTTCGGTGTCCGCAACTCGAGGCGTACATTCGATACCCGCCCCAAAGAGCCGGTCAGGCCTCTCGGCGAAATCAGTGCACCGCAGGCGCGAACATTTTCCTCGGCGGTTCACTGAACCGCCGATACCTCCAGAAAAGATTTCTGGAGCGCCGAGGAGCGCCATTCGCCGAGACGGCCTGACGGCTCAGAAGGCGGCGGCTCTCGGAGACTGCCTATCCGAGCCCAAGCTCCGGTCCGATGCGGGCCAGAGCGTCGCGAACGAAGGCGATGTGGGCGTCGAGCTCCACACCGAGCTCTTGTGCCCCTTGGGTGATGTCGTCGCGATGGACTCCACGCGCGAACGCTTTGTCTTTGAGCTTCTTCTTCACCGATGCCACCGGCACTTCGGCGATGCGGCGATCGGGCCGCACGAGCGCGCAAGCGGTGAGGAAACCGCACAGCTCATCGACGGCGAAAAGGGTGCGCGCCATGTCCGTAGTGCGCGGCACTCCGGTGTGGTTGCCGTGTCCTAAGATGGCGGTGCGGATTTCTTCGTCGATTCCGCGTTCGGCCAAAATCTCCGATCCGCGGCGCGGATGATCTTCGAGCGAAGGAAACTTCTCGTAGTCGAAGTCGTGTAAGAGACCGGTGACTCCCCAGAGGTTCACATCGGCGCTGCGCGATTCTGCATACGCGCGCATGGCGGCTTCGACAGCCAGCGCGTGCTTGCGCAGTGCATCGGAGGAGGTGAACTCGTGCAAGATGGCCAGAGCTTCATCGCGCGAGGGAACCATGGCGCGAGTCTACTTCAAGCCGATTCTCGATGGCGAGGAGGGGAAGAGGTCGTGGGCCAATGAAGAAAGATCCCCTTTCAAAAGAGACGCGCGCGCCGCGTCTTGAATCGTCCAGGCCTGTGCCGGAGCGGGAGATCGCGGAATACTCAGCACGCCGGTCAGTGAAAGTCCCATGTAGCGAATGTAGCTCTCGCGCAACACCGGATCGATTCCGTCCAGCAATCGGAAGGGTGCGGCGGCGACGGCGCCGGCGGGCACGCCGATCACGGCGCGCGCCCCGCGCTGCAGCGCATGAAAGGCAATCGAACGCGCCTCGAAGTGATCGGAGCTCTCCGTCGCTACCACTGCCGGTCCCAATCGCTCGATCATCGGTTTGGCGATCGCGAGATCATCGGGAAATGCGGTCGAGAGGAGGACGACGGTCGATCGCTCCGCTCCCCATCCCGACGTCCAGCGGCGCGCAAATCCGAGAAATGCGCCGCCGGCCGTCTTCACGAGATGCGCGCACAACGCTTCGAACACGCGGGTCAGCTTGAGACCGTCGGGCCCGGTCAGAAGAACGAGCGAGCCAGGCTCTTTGAGCAGAGCGTCGACCACCGTGCCCGGCCAAGGGAGTGAAGCGGCGAGGGAATCCGGATCTGGAAGATGGCGAATGGTGACGATCTCGGCGCCGGAGCTCTTCCATGCATCGAGCAAGTACCGGCCACGTTCTCCGAACGAGAGGACGCGCTCGGTACGCGACTCGCTGAGCGCGCTCATCGGCTCTGATTCCCGAAAAAGAATCTGACGCAGCCCGTCGTAGCCGGAACGCGTCAGCTTGCGCTGCGACAAGGGAACGATGCGCCCGCCGGAGTGCGCTTCGGGCGCGGCTCCTTCGCGAAGATAGAGCACGGAATCGGGCGATCCGCGAATCGCTTCCAAGAGATCCGCGACGGCGATGCCGTCGGGCGAGCGGAGCGAGAGAATGCGTGCTTCCGAGTCGAGCTTGGTGAAGATCTCCTTGAGGTGGCGCGTTGCTTCCTGCGTCTCCTGAACTTCTTGCGTGTTCTCCGCCGGGCTTTCCGTTCCGGCCGCGGAAGTCTCTTCGTCCAAGGCGCGCGCGATCTCCATCATGAGATTCTGCGTCGTGCAGGAAATCCGGTGCGCGACGGTCGGCAGCTCGGTGGCGAAGGAGTAGTGTGCGTTCTTCATCGCAAAGACGCGTCGCGCCGCTTCTTCGCCTTCCACGTGATGCCCGTCCATCGCATTGATGATGTGGCCGGCTTGGAAATACAGATAGCCGCGCGTGTCGCCGCTCTCGACTTTGAGCATTCCGGTCGCTTCGTTGATCGATAGCATTTGCGACACGTCGTAGAGCGAGAGAAGGTCGGTCGAGCCGCGAAGCTCCATCATGTCCGTCTAGCCGGTGGGTGTGGGGGCGGCGGCCGGGCGCACCCCTTCGGGCACCGCGAATGTGCCGGAGTCGGCCGCCATTGCAGCTTGTTTCGGAGTGCCGAAGCGCCGCGCTTCTTCGATCGCGACGATTCCGTCGCGAACGAGATGCGTGAGCGCTTCATCCAAAAGCTGCATGCCGTCCTTGCGGCTCGTCTGGATGACCGAAGGAATCTGGTAGACCTTCTTCTCGCGAATGAGCGCGGAGACGGCGTTCGTTCCCATCAAGATCTCCACCGCGACGACACGCCCGGATCCGTCGGCGCGTTTCAGGAGGCGCTGCGCGATCACGCCGCGCAGGGAGGCGGCCAAAGTTCCGCGCGCCTGCGACTGCTCTCCGGCGGGGAACATGTCGATGATGCGCTCCACCGTTTCCGCGGCGCTCGTCGTATGCAGGGTTCCGAAGACGAGCTGGCCGGTTTGCGCCGCAGTGAGGGCCAAGCTCATGGTTTCGTAGTCGCGCATCTCGCCCACGAGAATGATGTCCGGATCCTCGCGCAATGCCGCGCGCAGCGCGGAAGCAAAGCTGGGCGTATGCCTGCCGATCTCGCGCTGGTTGATCATGCAGTGGCGATTCTCGTGCACGTACTCGATCGGGTCCTCGATCGTTACGATGTGCTTGCGCTGGCGATTGTTGATGTGGTCGACCAGGGACGCGAGCGTGGTGGATTTGCCGCTTCCCGGCGGACCGGTCACCACGATGAGGCCGCGGGCGAGCTCGGTGAGAGCGGCCACTTGCGGCGGAATTCCCAACTGCTCTTGCGTCAAGATGGACGAAGGAAGAAGACGAAACGCCCCGGCCAAGCCGCGATTCTCTTCGTAAACGTTGCAGCGTACGCGAAACTTTCCCGGAATCTCGTAGCTGAAATCCACGTCGCGCTGGCGCTCGAACGTTTCGCGCTCGCGTTTCCCCATGATTTCGAAGAGCAGCATTTCAGCCAGCTCTTTGGTCATCTTTTGGTAAGGAACGGGGCGCATCTCGCCGTGCAGACGAATCATGGGCGGAGCGCCGGTCGCGATGTGAAGATCCGATGCGCCCTGCGCTTGAACTGCCTCGAAAATCGCTTCGATTCTGGCCATGGCCTCGCCATCTGCGGATTCCCTCGCTGAACATCGGCAGGGGCGGGGCACGATCGGAGGAGTTCTCGTCGAGGATGTGCCAGAATCTCCCAGCTTTATGCTCGACTTTGCCAAGACTTTGGCCGATCAGTAGACTAAAGGTTGTTCGCCCGGAAAAGGGAGAGGGTTCATGTCGGGTGTCATTCCGAAACGGAAAGTCGCAGTACGGCTTCGACTCGATACCGGGGAGGAGCGCCGCGGAGCGCTCTTTTTGGATTACATCGATGTGATCCATCGCGGGGAACAGACTTTGCTCGACAAGTTCAACGACGATTATTCGTGGTTTCCCTTCCTGACGGTGGGAGGACAGGTCGAGATTCTGAATCGCGATTGGGTGTCGCAAGTGGAGCCCGGCGAGGGAATCCCGCAGCAGCTCGTCCGCAAGGAAGACAGCCCGGTTTTTCGTCGCGAGCGCGTCACGCTGACGTTGGTCGACGGCCGGCTTTTGGAAGGGCGCATCGCCATGGACTTGCCCGACGAGTTTTCACGCGTGAGCGATTTCTTGAACTTTCCACAAAACTTCTTTGCTCTCGAGGCCGCGCACGGTCCGGTTCTCGTATCCAAACGCCACGTCAAGGCGCTGACTCCTCACGAGGAGCCGCCCGCGCTTCCTGGCTCGACGAAGGCGAGGATCGGCGAAAAGGTATCCTAGCCGCTCAATGAACGCGGATTCCACCACCAGCGAACCCATGAGCGGTCCGATGCTGGCGCCGCGCAACACGGTCGTGCTGCGCCCGCCGCACATGACCTGGGCGCTTCTGTGCACGATCTTCGTCTACTTCGCGATGACTTGGATCGCCGGAGGTCCGGACGACATCGCGGTCGTGCTCGCCTTCGGCGCGAATTACGGCCCACTGGTGAAAGACGGAGATGTGTGGCGTCTCGTCACCTCCGTGTTCCTGCACGGGGGCATTCTTCATCTCTTGTTGAACGGATACGCACTCTATTTCCTGGGAAGGAATCTCGAGGCGTTCTACGGACCGTGGGCGCTCTTCGTCTTCTTCTTGGGTTCGGGCGTCGCCGGCGCGCTGGCGAGCGCGCTCTTGTCGAGCAACATTTCGGTCGGCGCCTCGGGCGGAATCTTCGGGCTCTTGGGTGCGTCGCTCGTTTTCGCCTTCCGGCATCGCGGGATCCTGCCACGGCGCGTCACCACGGTGATGGGTACTGCGCTCATTCCCTGGGTCATTCTGAATCTCGTGTCCGGATACTTCGTGCCGGTCGTGGACATGAATGCGCATTGGGGCGGCCTGGTCGCCGGCGCGCTTCTGGCGTTTCTCGTGACGCCAATCACGCTCCAGGAAGCGCGCGGTCTTCCCGGGAATCAGGCCCCACCGCTCTTGGCCAGCCTCTGTCTTTCATTGTTCATCGTGTCATTCGCCGCCGCCGGCCGGAACATCTTCCTGATGCGCGGAGAGAACGGTGCAATCTTGGATCCGCGCGTGGCCAGCGGGCTTCCCGATCTGAACCGGCGCGAGATCCTCGATCAGATCAACGAAGCGATTCGCAAGAACCCGGAAGATTCTTCTCTGTTGTCGATGCGCGCGCAGCTGCAAACTGCGTCCGGCAATTGGATCGAAGCGATTCAGGATTATCAGCGCGTTCTGCAGCTGAACCCGAACGATGCGAATTCATTGAACAATCTCGCTTGGGTTCTGCTCGAGGAAGCTCCCGATGAGCTGCGCAATCGCACCGAAGCCGAGCGCCTCGCGGAGAAGGCCGTATCCTTGGATCCGGAGAATTCCTATGCATTGGGAACGTACGGCACCGCTCTGCTGCGCAGAGGCGATCCGCGGGAAGCGGTGAGTTACCTCGAGCGTGCGCTCCAACGGCATCGCCCGCAAACCGACGAGGCGACGGATCGCTACCTGTTGGCGATCGCGCTCGCGCGATCGGGCAGCTTCGAAAAAGCCGAGTCGATGCTGAATCAAGCCTTGCGGGAAGATCCCGAGAATCGCTATCGGCCGGAGGCCGAAGCCGCGGTTCAGAAGATCCTCGAGCCGAGCGGCGATTCCCTGTGATCCGGGCTCCGTCGTGGAGCAATCCGCGCCGCCTTTGCGCGGCGTCGTTCTTCGTCGATCTCGCCCACTACCTCGTGTTCGGTGCGATTCCATTCCAGGCCCTTCGCTTGGGCGCGGATCCGTTCGTCTTGGGACTCATTCCATCGCTCTTCGCGGTGACCTACGTCGGCGCGTCGATGTTGGCGGGAAGATTCTCGGATGGAGCATCGCGTCTGGCGCTCGTGCGCAACGGGATCTTGTTCTTTCTCGTCGTAACGATCGCCATCGCCTTTGCGACGCGCATCGAAGTCCTCTTAGCTTTGATCCCCTTCACCGGAATCGCGCTCGGGTTGTTCTGGCCCCCGGCTCAAGCGGCGATCTCTGACGAGACCCCGGCGCACGGGCTTTCGCGGGCGCTCGCCGAGTTCAACGTGGCGTGGACTTCGGGAAAAGGACTGGGATTCTTTCTGGCCGGCATGATCACGCAGGCTGTGCGTCCGGAAGCCGCGGTCTTGTCCGGCGCGATCCCGCTCATCGCCGCGATCTTCATCGTTCCGCACCGTGCGGCTCCGGCGGTGCAGGCCGCCCCCGCGCCCGGTGCCGCGGCGGCACCGCCGCGCTCCTCGCGCAAACTTGTCCTTTTGGCATGGGTGGCAAACGCCGTGGCATACGGGGTCTCGAGCACGTTTCACGTTCATGCCCCGGTTCTTCTCGTGGATCGCGGCGAAAACGCGTTCGATTTCGGCGCATTTTTGGGGATCGTGTTCGCGGTCCAAGCGATCTCCTTCGCGGCGCTGGCGCGAAGGAATCCCAATTTCCGGGATCTCGTCATGGCCTATGCAACCGGGATCCTCTCCCTGATGATCTTTCTCTTCGTCCCGGGCCTGGGGGGAGAAATTCTCTCCGCGATTCCCTTGGGGGTTTCCCTGGCCTTGGCCTATCACGCCTCGCTGCATGCCAGCCTTCATCGGGAGCGCGGCCGGGGCCTGGCCGCCGGGGTCCACGAAGGGGTCATTGGGATCGGAAGCTCGCTCGTTCCCCTGGCTGGAGGAATGATCGCCGCCCAAGGGAATCTCAAGGCTCCCTTCCTTCTTTGTCTCCTTTTTCTCGGGGTGGGGCTTGCGGCCACTGCCATCTCTGCACGAGAATTCGCCAAGCGAGGCCAGCCCCATCCAGCAAAAGCGAATCAGGCGTAACCGGGGTAACTCGCGCCGCTAAACCCTTCGCGTGAATTTCGCCCTTCGGCATCCGCGCGATCTCTTGGTAGAATGGTGCCAGACCACGTTTGCCATCCTAGCTTGTGGGAGACAGCCCGCGCTCGCAATGAAGAATTCCCACCGTAACGGTGCAGCGCTCGCCTTGCTTTTGCTCGCTTCCTTGGCGGAAGCGGCGAGCGCTGCGTTTACCGACACGACCGTCCAGTACGGAATCTCCATCGCACCCACGATGTGCTATTCCGCGTCCTGCCCGGATTACAACGGCGACGGGATCGACGATCTCTACGTGGGCAACCATTGGAAGGGCCCCGCGGACCTGTATTTGGGTCTCATCGGCGGCGGTCTGATCGAAGACTCCGAGCAATACGGGTCCGGCAACAGCGACCGGCACGACCAGATCTGGGGCGACTTCGACAACGACGGTGCTCCCGATCAGTACATCGCGCATGGTGCGGGTTGGCCAGGGACGCAGGAGAAGGAGCTGTTCTGGAACCTGGGCAACACCGTCTTTCTCGAGGGGGCGGAGGCCGCCGGCGTCGAAGATGAGTTCGGCCGCGGCCGCGAAGCAACGCTCGCGGACTTCAACAAGGACGGTTGGCTCGATTTATTCACCGTGAACGATTTCCGTCCCGGCTTTCCCCGTCCGAACCGGCTCTTCTGGAACAACGGCGACAAAACGTTCAGCGAGGCGGCCAACGATTCCGCGTTGTACGTCACGCGCATTCATTGCGCGAGTGCGGATTACAATCTCGATGGATATCCGGACATTGCCCTCTCGACGCCGCAATTCCAAAATGGCGAGCTCTATCGCAACAACGGCAACGGCACGTTCTCGGATGTGACGCTCAGCGCATTCCCCGGGACCTCGCTGCCTTTGAAGCAAGCCCAAGGTCTTTCTTGGGCGGACTACGACAACGATGGCGATCTCGATCTCTTCGCCGTCGGCGGCAACACTCCCATGTGGGACTACTGCGCGCAGGAGGGCGATTCGATTCGCTTCCACGCACCGCTCGAACCTGCGGAAACGAAGACGATCCAGATGGTCACCGACGCGCGAACCATGTCCTTGTTCGCAGCGAAGTCCGACTTTCAGCCTTTGGTATGCTACTTCGGCGGAGCGGGCGCATCGACGAACTCATTTCCTTTGTCGGTCTCCACGACGAATCTCAACGGCGTGCCGCCGGCCATTCTGTCGAACGTGGAAGGCGTGTTCATTTGGAGCGCGGAGAAGACCGCAGTCCTCGACTCGATCTACGTGGTGATCCGCGGACCGACCGGCGCGAACATCGAAGTCGGCGGGAACCTGCAGCCACTCGATGGAGCGATCCTGTCCTGGGCGAAGGGGAATTTCCCTCCGCCTCCTCCGTTCACGACGGCCAACTGGACCGATCGCCTTTACCGCAACAACGGGAACGGAACATTCACCGAGGTCACGTCGACGGCCTTCGCTCCGGGCGCCAACTCCGATCGGGCCAACGGCGCCGGTGCAACCTGGGCCGATTACGACAACGACGGGTGGGTGGACGTATTCGTCGCCAATGAAGGCACGATCGAGATTGCGAACCAGCCCGACTATCTCTTCCACAACAACGGCAACGGAACATTCACCGACGTCGCCGCGACGCAGGGTGTGCAAGGACCCTCGGTCGGGATGACCGACGGCGGCGCCTGGGGCGATCTCAACGACGACGGCTTCCTCGATCTGTTCGTGAACCACGGCGCGGAGTACCCGCCGTTCGGGATCGGTTCGCGGTTTCTGTACATGAATGCTCCCAATGCGAATCACTGGTTGAAGGTGGAGCTGCAAGGGATTCAATCGAACGGAATGGGCATCGGCGCGCGCTTGCGTTTCAAGTGCGCCACGGGAACTCGCTGGCGCACGATGCTCGGCGAGAGCGACGTAGGCTACGGGGGGCCGACCGCGATTCACGTGGGGCTCGGCGCCGACACCGTGTGCGATTCGCTGCAGATCTTCTGGCCTTCGGGACAGATCGATACGCATGTCGATCTCTCCGCCGACACGAAGTACTTCGCGATCGAAGGGCAGCCGCTGCGACTTCTGGCCAACCCGCATCTCGTTCTGGAGACGACGGCGGTGGCCGACACGATCTCCCAGGCGGAAGTGAAGACGTTCCCGATTCACCTCTCGAACTCGGGCGGCGCTGCGGTGCACTACACCGTGGAGATCAAGAATTGCGCGGGGCAGCCCGCACCTTGGCTCTCGATGAACCAGAATTTCGGAGCGATTTGGCCGGGGAGCACTCCCACGCTCACATTGGACGCGAATCCCAACAGTCTGCCGTTCGGACCGCAGTGCGCTCGCGTCATCTTCACCTCGAACGGCGGCGCGGATGCCGATACCGTGAACGTGTACCTGCTCATCTACGATCCCAATGCAACTGGCGTGGTGACCTCGGCCACTCCCACGCGCTTCGAGCTCGACAATCCGCGGCCCAATCCGATGTCACGGGATTCCCGCACGGTGCTGGCGCTACCCCGGCAGACCATGGTGGAAGTTGCGGTCTTCGACTTGGCCGGGCATCGCGTGAAGTCCCTTTTGCAGGGAATCCAACCGGCCGGATACCATGCCCTCACTTGGGATGGCCGTGACGAGCGGGGAAGACGCTCCTCCCCGGGCGTCTACTTCGTGCGCGCCGTGGCTGGAGAGGAATCGCGCTCTCGCAAGCTCATCCTTCTGGACTGAAGCGCAGTTTTCTCTTAAAAACAAGCCAGCTCCCGCCTATGATCGCCGCGTTTTCCCGGCCCGGAGGTCCTTTTCTCCATGACCTATGTCGTTACTGAACCGTGCATCAAGTGCAAGTACACGGACTGCGTCGCCGTTTGTCCGGTCGAAGCATTCAAGGAAGCGAAGAACTTTTTGATCATCGATCCGGAGATTTGCGTCGATTGCGATCTCTGCGTTCCGGAATGCCCGGTCGATGCCATCTTTTCCGAGGACAACGTTCCGGAGAAGTGGGCGCATTTCAAAGCGCTCAACGAAAAACTGTCGCAAGAGCTGCCCACGATCTCGGAGCAAAAGGATCCGCCTGCCGATGCGGACCAGTGGAAGGGCGTCGAGCCCAAAGAGCAGCACCTCGATCCCACTCCGCCGGACGCATGAGCTTGAGCTAAGTGTGGGCCTGAACATTCTCGATCGCGCGGTGGCCGAGGCGGTTCCCCGCCTTCCGCGCACCGTCGTTCGTCAGGTCGCGAAGCGCTACATTTCCGGCGAGACGCTCGAGTCCGCGCTTCAGATCACGAAGAAGCTGAATGCAGCCGGGATGACGACGACGCTCGATTATCTCGGCGAGAACATCACCCAACTTTCCGAAGCCTCCATCGCGCTCACCGTCTACCGGCACGCGCTGCGCGAGATCAAAGAGCGCGGGCTCGCCGGAAACATCTCCATCAAGTTGACCAGCTTCGGCCTGCGGATCGATGCGCGCCGCTGTCTGGAGAACGTGCGCGATCTCGTCGTCGAGGCGGCGCGCAACGGGATCTTCGTGCGCATCGACATGGAAGATTCGTCGACGACTTCGGAGACGCTGTCGATTTATCGCGAGCTGCGGCGCGCGGGGCTCGACAACGTGGGCGTGGTGCTGCAGGCCTCGATGCGCCGCAGCGAAGGCGACGCGCGCGAGCTGGCCCGCATGGGTGCGCGCGTGCGCGTGTGCAAGGGGATCTATCGCGAGCCGCCGGAGATTGCGTTTCAACGGCGCGAGGAAATCTCGCGGAACTTTTTGAGCTTGGTCGATTTTCTCTTGGGGAAGGGATGTCACGTCGGGATCGCCACGCATGATGCGGCCTTGGTCGAAGCGACGCGAAAGATGCTGGAGGCTCGGGGAGGATGCCGTGGGCAATACGAATACCAGATGCTCTTGGGAGTGACCGAAGGCTTGAGAGGGCGCGTGGTGGCCTTGGGACATCCGCTGCGCGTTTATGTCCCTTTTGGACAAGATTGGTACGCCTACTCGGTGCGCCGCCTCCGCGAGAATCCGCAGATCGCCGGACACGTCTTTCGCGCTCTCTTGGGAATGGGCGGCTGACGATCTTGTCGGTGTGGAACTTGCCAACTATCCTCCTCTTCGAGGAGGCCGCATGAAGCTCACCCGCGATGTGCTCCGGCGCATGCCCAAAGTCTTGCTGCACGATCACTTGGACGGGGGATTGCGCCCTCAGACGGTGGTGGAGTTGGCCGACGAATACGGCATCGAGCTGCCCACGTGCGATCCCGTCGCCCTGGAGCGTTGGTTCCACACCGGCGCGATGGTGGGCAATCTGCGACAATACCTCCAAGGCTTCTCGGTGACGACGAGCGTCATGCAGCACCGCGACGCGCTCGAGCGCGTCGCCGAAGAGATGCTGGAAGACATGGCCCAAGACGGCGTCGTCTACGTGGAGACGAGGTTCTCGCCGCTCTTCCATACGTTGGGCGGGCTCAAGCATCACGAAGTCCTGGAAGCGGTGATCAAGGGACTGGAGCGGGGGCGCGAGAATTACGGCGTGCGCTGGGGGATCATTCTCTGCGCGATGCGCAGTATGGATCCCATGACTTCCCTAGAAATGGCCGAGCTCGCCGTGGCCTATCGCAACTCCGGCATCGTCGGGTTCGATCTGGCCGGGGACGAGATGGGCTATCCGCCGAAGGATCATCTCGACGCGTTTCAATTCGTGCAGCGGCAGAACTTCAACATTACGATTCACGCCGGTGAAGCATTCGGCAAGGAATCGATTTGGCAGGCGCTGCAATTCTGCGGTGCGCATCGCATCGGCCACGGCACGCGGCTTCGCGAGGATCTGTTTTTGGAGATGGACCGGGTGGTAGCCATCGGCACTCTCGCCGGCTACGTGCTCGACAAGCGCGTTCCCCTGGAAGTGTGTTTGACGTCCAATCTGCATACCGGTGCGGCGAAGTCGTACGACGATCACCCGTTCCGTTATTTCTTGGACAAGCGTTTCCGCGTCACTCTGAATACCGACAACCGTCTCATGTCGAATGTTTCGATGACCGGGGAATATGAGATTGCCGCGAATCAATTCCGGCTGGACTTCAATGACTTGGAGAAAATTGCGATCAATTCGATGAAGAGCTCGTTCCTGCCATACCGGGAGCGGCTCGGCGTCATTTACGACATCCTGAAACCGGGGTATGGAAGGCTGCGAGAGGAGTTGGGCGTCGCCCCGCTCTCGCTGCCGGTGATCCTCCCCTAGAGGTAGCGATGAAACTCAAACCGAGCGCAGTGGCGATCGTGCTCGTGCGCGATGCCCAAGAAGGATTGCTCGCGCTCGTCGGGAAGCGAAATCCGAAGTCCTCGTTCCTAGGCGGTTACTTCGCGTTTCCGGGCGGGGTGCAAGAGTTGGACGTGGACCAAGGCGATCTTCGTGCAACCGCTTCGCGCGAGCTGAAGGAAGAAACCGGAATCGAAGTCTCCGGGGAGAATTTCGTTCCCGCGGGAAGCCGCGCCACGCCGCCGTTCGTGCCGCGCGGATTCAATACCGGCATGTTCGTCACCTTGCTCGATCGCCCGCAGAAACCTGCGGGCCTTGGCTATGAGCTCCTCGATGTGCAGTGGACTGCGCCGGGGAAGCTTCTGCAGCGATGGAAAGCTTTGGAGATCCGCGTGGCGCCGCCGCTTCTTCCCATCTTCAAGGAGCTCGCCAAGGTGAAAGACGGCGAGACGCTCGAAGAGATCGCCCGCCGCGTGGAGCAGGTGAACTCGGCGATGGAAGAGGACGGGCCGCGCATCGAGTTCGTTCCCGACGTCTTGATGATTCCGGTGAAGACGTCCACGCTTCCGCCGGCCACGCACACGAATTGTTATCTTTTCGGAAAGCGAGAGATGATTCTGCTCGATCCGGGATGTTCCACGACGGCGGAGCTGGCCAGGCTCACGCGGCACGTGAAACGGCGCATGGCGGAGGGCACCACGGTGCACTCCATCTGCCTCACACACCATCATGAGGATCATGCCGGCGGTGCGGAGGTGCTGGCGCAGGAGCTGGGCGTGCCGGTCATTGCGCACGAGGAGACGCTCAAGCGCTTGGCCAAGCCGACGCTCCCGTCGCAACCGTTGAAGGATCGCGAGATGATCGAGCTGTCGGGAGGGGAGCGCGTGCGCGCGCTGCACACGCCCGGCCATGCACCCGGACATCTCGCCTTTTACGAGGAGACGCAGCGATCGCTCTTTGCCGGAGATCTCGTGAGCGGGATCTCGACGATTGTGATCGATCCGTTGCCGGGAAGCCTGGATCGCTACTTGAAATCGCTCGAGCGCATTCGTGAGCTCGACGTGCACACGCTCTTCCCCGGACATGGCCCTCCGATGATCGATCCGCGGCGCTCGATCCAGCACGTTCTCGATCATCGCGCCGGAAGAGAGGCAAAGATCCTGGATGCGGTTCGCGAAGGCGCCTTGCACTTGGAAGAGATCGTGCGCCGCGCGTACGCCGATACTCCGGAAGCGGACCCGCGATTGGCGCAGCTTCAGTCCCAAGCCATGCTCGAGAGATTGGAATCACAGGGCCACCTGCGGCGCGAGCGGGACGAATGGAAAGCCCATTGATCGTGAGCGCGAGTCGCCGGACCGACATCGCCGCGTTTCATTCGCGGTGGTTCCGGCGGCGGCTCGATGAGGGCTTTTGCCACGTGATGCAGCCGTACACGGGACGCGTGGCGCGGGTCTCGCTGTCGCCGGATGACGTCTGCGCGTTCGTGTTCTGGACGCGCGATCCGATGCCTCTTCTTCCGGAAATGGAAGCGCTGCAGAAGCGTGGGGTGGGAGTGCTCGTGCATGTCACGATCACCGGATACGGACCGCCGGTCGAGTCGCATGGCCCGCCGCTCTCCACCGCACTGCGCAACTTTGAGCGGCTCGCGGCGCGCCTGGGACCGGATGCTTCACTTTGGCGCTACGACCCGATCGTGCTTTCGGAGGAGCTGCCCGCACCGGCGCACCGCGTGCGATTCGAGACCTTGGCGGCGGCGCTCGAGGGAATGACGCACCGCTGCACGTTTTCATTCGTAGACTTCTACGGCAAGACGACGCGCAATCTCGCCAAGATCGAAGCGAGCGCCGGAAAACCTTTTCATCGTCCGGATCTCGACGAGCGCAAAGAGCTGGCGCACGATCTCGAGCAGATCGCCGCGCGGCATTCCATCCGACTTCTTTCCTGCTGCGAAGACGCGCTCGTGGAAGGAGACGTGGGAAAGTCGCGCTGCATCGATCCGCAAGCGATCGCGAAGGTGATGGGCCGTCCGCTCGAGAACGCAGCATTCAAGCCGACGCGTCAGGACTGCGGCTGCGCGCAATCGGTGGACATCGGCGCCTACGATACATGCGCGTTCGGCTGCGCCTATTGCTACGCCACGAGCAGCCGAGACGCCGCGCTGCGCCGCATTCGCGCCGCGGATGCGAACGACTCGATTCTCTTCCGCCCGGCTTCGCTCACCGGCGTCGATCTCGACTCGCGCGTGAACTGAGACTCTCGCCACGCCCGAGCCGTTCTCCCTTATTGGATACGCACGAGCTTCATCGAACGAATCATGTCGCCCGCGTCCAGCTTCACAAAGTACACACCCGGTGGAACCGTGTGTCCGTCCGAAGCGCGGCCGTCCCAGATCGATTGTTTCGAACCCGGGCTCCAGGCCTCGCGTGAGAGCACGCGTACCAGGCGACCGGCGACGTCATAGAGCCCCAGAGTTGCCGGCGCGTTTTCGGCCAACCCGGCATCCCGCCCGATCGAATAGCGAATCACGGATTGATCGGCGAATGGATTCGGCCAAGCCGAAAGCTCGGTCGCCGCGATCGAGATTCCATCGCCTGGCGCGGAGAGAGCTTTCTCCGGAATCCAAACGACAGTCGACTGCGTCTCGACCGTGAGCGCGGGAAGAAGGGAGTCGGTGACATAGAGAGTTCCGCTTGCGCTGCCCGGTGCATCATGGTGGAAAACGGAAAAGGACGTGATCCGTCCCGACCGATTGATGTAGCCGCCTTCATCGACTTTCAAGAACCAAGGCCAAGTATGGCTCGGAGGTAGGTGGGGGGCGATGTTTTCGCTCGCTCCGATCGAATAGGTCCAAAAGTGTTCCAAGTATCCGGTCGTTGCCGTGGCCGCGTTCGCCGGCTCATGAACGACGGTGGAGTCCGCTTCCGCCACCGGAAATCCCAGCGCAAAGTAGGCGGGATTCTGTTCGTCGTGTCCATGCGAGACTCCCAAGGTGATGGTGAGATCAAAGTCTGGCTCGTTGTGCACGATGCTGAAGTGCGCGGTGGCCAGCGCAGGTTCTTGTCCATACGTCACCGGCACCGGCGGCTGCGGATGCGCCCCACTGGAATTGTCGATCCAGTCGAGGCGATACCAATAGGTATGCCCCAATTGCAGGGACGCGCTGCCGTCGACGAACGTGTATGGCGTGCGGTTGGAGGTCCCTTGAATGTTGGGGTCGCCGGCCGGCGAAACGAGAGAGGCGGTGATCTGCGTGAACGTTCCCGGACTTCCATTCGCATCGTCGGCGCGATGGATGCGAAATCCTTGGAAGGAGTACTCGCGCTGCGTGACCCAGGTCATGTCGATTTCTCCGTCTTCCGGCCGCGCGATCGCACGCAACTGCACGACCTGAACGCCGCTCGCGCTGTTCTGCGCTTCGAGCGCCGCCGCATAGACGTCGACGCATCCCCAGCCGCACCCCGGGTCGTAGTTTGGATCCAGCGAGAACGGGTCGTTCGCGCGATCCCCCTTGTCACTCGGAATGTTGTGCTCGGCGGTGTTCTGGAGAATCGTGCGGATTTGAAGGGGATTGAGGCCCGGTGCAGCCTGCTTCATCAAGGCACAGACGCCGGCCAGATGCGGCGTCGCCATGCTCGTTCCGGAAAGAGAGTGATACGACTGGCCCGCGGAGAGAAAGTCGCCGTCGGCGGAGAAGATGTTCGCGCCCGGCGCCACGACGCTGGGCTTCATCTCGTCGAGGTGATCCGCATCTCCGTCGTCGGTGCGCGGGCCCTCGTTGGAAAAGTTCGTCACCAGATCGTCCCCGCGATCCAAGCTCTGCGCGTGTGATGTCGCTCCGACGGCAATGCACTTGTCCGCCGCCGCTGGGGAGGAGATGTGCTCCTGCGCCTCGTCGTTTCCGGTCGCAACGCAGCAGATGAGGCCGGCGTCGACTGCGGCGTTGATCATCTGCGAGTTCGCATCGGTTCCGTCGGATGCATCCGTGCCGCCAAGGGAGAGGTTGAGCACGTCGATGCCGGAATAGATGAGATCGCCGCCGCTCAAACCCCAAGTGTTCGTCTTGTTCGCGATGCACCATTCGATGCCGTCTGCGGAACCGAATCCGGCTCCCGCATCTGAGAGAACCTTACAATCCACGAGGCGCGCGTTGGGCGCCACGCCGGCAAAGAATCCATCCTGCCCGCCGGTTCCGATCGCGGTTCCCGCGACGTGCGTAGCGTGATAGGAGGAAGCAGCGCCGCCGTGATCCCGCGGATTCGTGCTCTGATTCGGCGGCGTGTTGAAGAGCGGGTTTCCGAAATAGAACTCGCCTCCGCCGAGAAACTTTCCCTGCAGACTTTCGTGTCCGGGATATCCGGGATTCAAGTTGTCGGGCGCATCGTTGACGCCGGTGTCCAAGACGGCGACCACGACGCCGGTGCCGTCGAGAAGCAGCTCTTGGCGCGCGCTGGGGAAGAGCGCGTAGTTCTGGAATCTGCTCAAGCCCCGTGAGTCGCGCGCGCGAACCACGCGGGAGCCCCAATGATTCGTGGCATACATCATTGGGATCGCCTCGATTCTCGTCACCGAAGAAAGCAGGGCGAGCGCTTGAATCTGTTCGAACGTAGCTTGCGATCGAACGTAATTGATGTAGACGTAGGGTTTGAGAATTGTGAGACCCTGGGCGCGCAGCTCATCCAGGTCCGCGTTCCCAGGATGAGCACTGTAGGCGATGTAGATGCCGAACTCCGGCGCGTTGAGTCTTTGCGAATCTTCGAAGAGCGCAATTCTCATGCGCCCGTTCACGTCGCCGCCGACGAACGCTTCCGCCCGTCCCAATTGGTGGACGCGCTCGATGCGGTCGTCGATCTTGTTTTCGTTTTGATCGTGAATCCAGGGGCGAGCCCAGCAGGGGTTCGCGAAAGCAACTGCGAAGAGAGCCACCGCGATCATGGGCCGAAAATGCATGTCCATCCTCCTCGATCGAGTTCGTCCTCCGTTCTCGCTCTCAACCAGGCGTGAAAGAGCGCAGCGATGCGCTCAGCGAAGACATTCCGGAATTGGGGGATTCCTGGATGGAGTTGGGAAGAGACTTCCCCGCGGGTCCGGCGAGACTGAACCTGGCAACTTCCGGCCAAGGATTCCCGAAATTCATCAACCCGGAACACCGTGAGTTGACTGGCCTTCAGAAAAGGTACATATTGCTGCACATTCCGGTGGCCCTCTTCACGGGCTCGCTGGTGGGGCTGAAAAGCAACCCCTCATCCGAGGCAGCGAGATGTCCTTGGACATTTGGAAGCGCTTCCACGACAAGGAAGTGTCCCATTCCATGGCCCACTATCTCCAGGCCGTCGCCTCTCTCAAAAGACAAAAGGGTTATGCGCGCGTCGGCGACATCGCCGATCGTCTCTCCGTTTCCAAAAGCGGCGTCACCTCCATGCTTCGCTCGCTGCAGGGACGAGGGCTCGTCGATCACGAGCGCTACGGCTGCGTCGAGCTGACCGAAGCCGGCTGGCGTTTGGCGGAGCGAACGGAATCGAGCCGCAAAGTCGTTTCGACGTTCTTCACCGAGATCTTGGGCGTGTCGGAGGAAATCGCGGAAGAGGACGCGTGCATGATCGAGCACTTGGTTAGTCCGAAAGCGATGGCCCAGCTCCTTCGACTGACGATGTTCCTGCGCTCCGGACATCCGACTGCGCTGAGCTTCCGTCAAATCTTTAGCGAACGGCGCGACGCCTGCGAAGGACACAAACCGGGCGAGTGCGATCTTTGCGGCGAGACGTGTTTGCGCGAATCGTTCGAGCGTGAAGCGTCGTTTCGCCAGGCTTCGGGAGATCCGCATCGATGAAGCGACGCGCTCCTCCGGCGGCCCGCGTGCTGCGCGCGCTCGATGAGCTGCGTCCCGGCGAATCCAGCGTGATCCTCTCCGTCGACGGCGACCCGCAAGTCGCCCGCCGCCTCATGGAGCTGGGCCTCGTCCCCGGCACTCTGGTGCAGGTGGTGCGCCGTGCTCCCTTGGGTGATCCGGTCGAGTTGCGCGTCCGCCGGACGCATCTCTCGATTCGCCGGTCCGAAGCGGAGCTGGTCTATGTCGAGTCCCACTGAGCAGACCTTCGCGAGCGTTCACCCGCTTCACGAGACTGCGTCGCCTTCCCCGAAAGATCCCCAGGAGTCGCGGCGTTTTTGCATCGCGATTCTCGGCAACCCGAACGCGGGAAAATCGACTCTCTTCAACAAGCTGACCGGCCTGCGTCAAAAGGTCGGCAACTATCCCGGCGTCACAGTCGAGAAGAAGACTGGGACGTGCGAGCTCCCTTCGGGTCGGAAGGTGGAGATTCTCGATCTCCCGGGATCATACAGCCTGCGTCCGGGGTCTCCCGACGAAGTCATCGTTCGCGACATCCTGCTCGGTTTGCAACCAGGCACCGCGGCGCCCGATCTTCTCGTGTTCGTCGTGGATGCGACGAACTTGGAACGCCATCTCTATCTCGCACTGCAGATCATCGAGATCGGACGTCCGGTGATCTTGGCGCTCAACATGATCGACCTCGCCGACTCGCACGACATCCGCATCGATCAGGACGCACTTGAGCATGCCTTGGGCGTACCGGTCGTGGCGATCTCCGCCTCGAAGGGAACCGGACTCGGCAATCTGCGCCGTCTCATGGACCGCGATATCGCGCCCTCCACGGCGGCCTTTCGCCGCTGGCCGCCGCAAGTCCTGCGCGTTCTGCGCAGCATCGACTCGCGCCTTCCGGAGCGCGAGCATCTTTCCGAGATGGGGCGACTGGACTTGGCGATGGCGCTCCTCCTCGACGACGGGGAAGATGACGCGCTTGCGCGCATCGTGCCGCCGGAGCTGTTCGACGATTTGCGCATTCTCCGCCAGAGACTTGACGGGGCCTGCCCAACGTGGCGCACCGAAGAAGCGGTTGGGCTCTACGAGGTGATCGAAGGGGTGATGGCGCGCTCCGTCCGTTCGACGGAAGAGAAGCGCGACGTCGCCCGTGAACGCATCGATCGCGTGTTGACGCATCGCATCTTCGGTCCGGTGCTGTTCGTGCTGCTCATGGGTGTCGTTTTTCAATCCGTTTTCGAGTGGGCCGCTCCGGCGATGAACGCGATCGATTCTCTCGTCTCCGGCTTTGGGCGCATCGTCGAAGGGCTTCTGCCGTCGGGGCCGTTTCGCTCGCTGGTCGTCGATGGGATTATCGCCGGCGTCGGTGCAACGATCACGTTCGTTCCGCAAATTGCCGTGCTGTTCTTCTTCCTCACCATCATGGAAGACAGCGGCTACATGGCGCGTGCGGCATTCATCATGGACCGTTTGATGGCCAAGGTGGGACTCTCCGGGCGCTCATTCATTCCGCTCTTGTCGTCGTTTGCGTGCGCAATTCCGGGAATCATGGCGACGCGCACGATCGACAGCCGCCGCGATCGCCTCACCACGATCATGATCGCGCCGTTCATGTCCTGTTCGGCACGGCTGCCGGTGTATGCGCTCCTCATCGGCGCGTTCATTCCCGACAAGCGGGTCGGTTTCCTTACGCTTCCCGGGATCACGCTCATCTGCATGTACTTTCTGGGAATCTTGGCCGCGGTGTTCGTCGCCTGGACGTTGAAGCGCACGATCCTGCGAGGGGGGCGGAAGCTGTACGTGATGGAGCTTCCCCCGTATCGCATGCCTTCGTGGCGATCGGTGCTCTCCACCGTGCAGAGCCGCTGTCTTCTGTTCCTGCGCAAAGCCGGCACGGTGATTCTGGCCGTCTCCATCTTGCTCTGGTTCTTGGCTTCGTATCCGCGCGGCGGGGCGGAAGTCCGCACACTCGAGACGCAGGCGGCGCGGGCGCAAGCGGCCGGGCAGACCGAGCGCGCTCGAGAGCTGGAGTCGAAAATCGCGGGCGAATCGCTGCGCAATTCGTTCGCCGGGCGGGCGGGACGTTTCTTGGAGCCGGTCATCCAGCCCTTGGGGTTCGATTGGAAGATCGGCATTGCGCTCATCACGTCGTTCGCGGCGCGCGAAGTCATGGTCTCGACGATGGCGACGGTCCACAACCTGGGCGACGCGGAAGAAAAACCGGTGTCCCTGCGCCAGACGCTGCGCAACGACGTCAATCCGAAGACTGGGCTTCCTTCCTACACGCCGCTCATCGCGGTGAGCTTGATGGTATTCTTCGTGCTGGCCTGCCAGTGCATGTCGACCGTTGCCGTCGCGAAGCGAGAGACGAATTCGTGGCGTTGGCCGATCTTCATGATCGTTCTCATGAACGGTCTCGCCTGGGGCGCGTCGTTCGTCGTGTACCAGGGCGGAAAACTTTTGGGGCTGGGCTGAGATGGTTCTGCAGGATGTTCTCGTCGCTGCCATCGTGGCTGTTGCGCTGATCTATCTCGTACGCAGATGGCGTGCGCACCGGGCGCGCGGCGCCGCCTGCGCATCGTGCCCGGCAGTGAAAGCGCTGCAGAGACGCGACACGAATTAGATCTGGACACCATTCGGAACGGCATAGTTCTTCGGGATGACCACGATTCCATCGCGTACGAAATGAAACGGATGATCTTCGAACACGCCCGGCGCCTTCGGTGTGATGCGCACGCCATCGCCGATGCGCGCGTTCTTGTCGATGATGGCCCCCTCGATCGAGCAGTGCTGCCCGATGCCCAAGGGCGGATCGCCGGGTTGGCGCGGCACGTCTCCCTCGTAGCCGTCGGCGCCCATGATGACGGAACGTGAAATGCGTGCGCCGTGCGCGATCATGGTACGCACGCCGATCACGCACTCCTCGATCTGCTCTCCGTTGATGTAGCACCCGTCGCAGAGCAGAGAGCTGCGCACCGTGCATCCCTCGATTCGGGTTCCCCCGAGAAAGCGCGGCGCGGTGTACATCGGCGCGCCGGTGGTGTGGAAATCGAACGGAGGATCTTCCGCGGCCAGCGCCAAATTCGCGTAGTAGAACGCGCGGATCGTCCCGATGTCCTCCCAGTAACCGCGGAATAGAAATGCCTGCATGTCGTGGTGTGCCGCGGCATCCGGCATGACGTTGCGGCCGAAATCCACATGCTGGTGGTTCGAGAGGCATTCGACGAGCGCATCGTATTGGAACACGTAGATGCCCATCGATGCCGGATACACCGGTTCGCGCTCTTCCGGCTCGCGCAGCTCGGCGGGAAGCTCGTATTCGGAGATTCCGTCCTGATCCTGCGGCTTTTCGATGAAGGAGAGGACGCGCCGGTCGCCGTTGATGCGCAAGAGACCGAACGATCCCGCCTTGTCGCGACGGACTGGCTGCGCCGCGATGGTGACGTCCGCGCCCGTTTCCCGATGCTGGCGAATCAAGGGCCCGAAATCCATGCGATAGAGCTGGTCGCCGGAGAGAATGAGAACATCGCGCGGGGCGAACTCGCGAATGTGCACCAGGCAGCGGCGCACGGCATCGGCGGTTCCCAAGAACCAACTCTTTCCGTCGGGCGTTTCCTCCGCGGCCAGAACTTGCACGAAGCCGCGGCTGAAAATATCGAATTGGTAGGTGCGCGAGATGTGCCAATTCAAAGATGCGGAATTGAATTGCGTGATGACGAAGATGCGGCGGATGCCGGAGTTCAAGCTGTTGGAGACAGGAATGTCGACGAGGCGAAACTTTCCGCCGACCGGTACCGCCGGCTTGGAACGGTAGCGAGTCAGAGGATCGAGGCGCGTGCCTCGCCCGCCGCCGAGCACAAGACAGAGGATTTCATCGCGGCGCATGCGGGGATCCTATCATTCCTTGAGCCCGGCGAGCAGATCGGACTCCTTCTCGCCGGAACGTCCGGATGGAAAAATCCGCACGAAGTATTCCTGATTGAATGCGCCCGCTTCGTACAGCTTGCGAAAGGGCGGACCATAGCTTTGGGTGTCGTGCGCCTGGATTGCCGCCCACTTCTTGTTGGCGGTCTCCTTCGTGTCGATCATGGTGGTGATTTCGGACATTTCCGCGCGATAGATCTGTCGCGGCCAATCTTCCCAGTACGGCGCTCCGGCATTGGGAGTGAACGTATAGAGCTTCGCGGCGCAGTGGGGAGGAAGCTTCGCGAGCTCGCCGTCGCGGTACCAATCCTTGTGCCCGCTTCCCAGGAATGCGGCGGTGGTCGCCATCGTGATGATCCGATGGTCGGGATGGTACGAGATGCCCGAGCCATGAAACGTGAGCACGACATCGGGACGTTCTTGGCGAATCACCGTCGCGATCTTTTCCTCCACCTCGAGCAGGTTGCGTTTCGCGAGCCCGCCGTCGTCCCATCCCCAGAATCCCAACGATTCGATGCCCAGGATTTGCGCGGCGCGTGCCGTCTCCTCACGGCGCATCGACTTCAAGAGTGTGCGGCCGGCTTCGTCCTGCGGCCGCTCTTCGTGCAAGCGTCCGGCGCCTCCCTCCGTCGCGGTGACGAAGGCGACTCGGTGTCCCAGGGCCGCGTATTTGGCCAAGGTCCCACCCGGTCCCATCGACTCATCGTCGGGGTGCGCAAAGAAGCCGAGAATCGAGCGGTGGGCAGGCAATCAGGCGAGATCCTCTTGGAATGATTCCGCGAATTCGACGTCTCGAACGCTGCCGAAGAACACCGGAACGCGCTGATGCAGCCACTCCGGCTCGAGATCCAAGATGCGCTGCTTTCCGGTGGACGCCCGTCCACCGGCTTGCTCGACGAGGAACGCCATCGGCGATGCCTCGTACAAAAGGCGCAGCTTTCCGCGCAGCTTCGGCGAGCTCTTGCTGTCCGGCGGATACGCGAAGATCCCGCCGACGAGCAGCGTGCGATGAACATCCGCCACCATCGACCCGACGTAGCGCAGTGAATACGGTTTTCCGGCGGGGTTCGACTTTCCCTTGAGCGACTGGACCCAGTTGCGCGTTCCGTCCGTCCAGAATGCGGTATTGCCTTCGTTCACGCTGTAGATCGCGCCGTTTTCCGGAAGGCGAATGTTTTCGTGGGAGAGCAGGAACTCGCCGACGGAGGGATCGAGCGTGAAACCGTGCACGCCGTCCCCCGCGGAATAAACGAGCATCGTGCTCGATCCGTAAAGAACGTATCCAGCCGCGACTTGATGATTCCCCGACTGGAGGAGATCGGACGCTTGCCCCTCGCGTCCTTCGCTCACGCGCTTTTGAATGGACCACACCGTGCCGATGGAAACGTTCACGTCGATGTTCGACGATCCGTCCAAGGGATCGAGGGCGATGGCGTACTTTCCCGGCCGCCGGTTCGTCGGCCGCTCGGCCTGAATGACCTCGTCGTTCTCTTCGGAGGCGATGATGGAGATGAAGCAATCGTGCGAGAGCGCGTTCACGAACTGCTCGTTCGCGTAGACGTCCAGTTTCGTGACTTCTTCTCCCTGAACGTTTTTCGTGCCCGTCTTTCCCAAAATCTCGATGAGCCCGGCCTTTCTCACTTCGCGGCTCACCACCTTCGCGGCCAGCACGATCTGCGTCAGGATCTCGGAGAGCTCGCCGGTCGCCTGCGGATGGTGGCGCTGCTCTTCGAGAATGAAACGATTGCAAGTCGTTCCCAGGCGCTTTCTCAGGTTCACGGCAGGTTCTTCCAGAAGAGGTGTGCGCTCGGACACAGATCATTCACCGGGCACTCCGGACATTGAGGCTTGCGCGCCGTGCACGTCTTGCGCCCGTGAAGAATGAGCAGGTGCGAGCCCAAGGTCCACCACGATTGCGGCCAGAGCTCATCCAAGTCGCGCTCGATTTTGACCGGATCGGTCTCGCGAGTGAATCCCAATCGTTGCGAGAGCCGCGTGACGTGCGTGTCGACCACGACTCCGGGAACGCCAAAGGCGTTTCCCAAGACGACGTTCGCGGTCTTGCGGCCGACGCCGCGCAGCTGGATCAGCTCCTCCATCGTGCGCGGGACCTCGCCGTGATGCTGCGTTTCGATATCCCGGCTCATTTCCAAAATGGCGCGCGCTTTCATGCGAAAGAACCCGGTGGAGCGAATGTCGTTCTCCAACGTTTCCGGGTTGGCCTCCGCAAACGCCTTCGGGCTGCGATACTTTCGAAAGAGATCCTTGGTGACGAGATTGACGCGCACGTCGGTGCATTGCGCGGAAAGAATCGTGGCGACCAAGAGCTGATGAGGGGTCTCGTGGTCGAGCGCGCACTTCGCGTCGGGGAATTCCCGGCGCAGGCGCTCGAGCACGGCGAGCGCTCGCGCCGCTTCCTCGCTCTTCGATTTCGCGGACGGCGCCTTCGCCCGCGGCATCTTTGCGCGCGGCGACTTCGCGCGCCCATGGGCTCCAGCCTTTGCGGCTTTCGAAGCCGGCTTCTTGCGCGACTTTTTCCCGGCGGCTTTCGTACGGATCATGCGATGCGCTCTCCCCGGGCGCCGTATCTCGATCGCGCGCCGGATTCGGGGCGCCAATTCTCGCGTCGGCGGCGGCAAAAGGAAAGCACATCCTCCACGCTCCGGCAGTTCAGAAGATTGGCCGGCTCCACCCATCCCTTGCGCGCGATCCCCAACCCGATCCACGTATCGTCCAAGCCGGCAACGCTGTGAGCATCGGGTCCGATCGACAGCGTGACGCCCAGGGAAATCGCACGGCGCAAATGTCTCCAATCGAGATCGAGGCGTTGCGGATGCCCATTGATCTCGACGGCGACGCCCAAGCGTGCGGCTTCCTCGAGAATGCGCTCGACGTCCACTTCGTATCCTTCGCGCTGCAAAAGCCGGCGCCCGGTCATGTGCCCCAAGACGGCGACGGCGGGATGGCGGATCGCGGTCAGGATTCGTTCGGTCATCGTCTCTTTCGTCATGGCGAATCGCGAATGAATGGAAGCGACGACGAAGTCGAGTGTGGCCAAGATTTCGTCGTCGTAATCCAAAGAACCATCGTCGCGAATGTCCGACTCGACTCCGTGGAGAATCGTGAGCCCGCTCTTCTCGGCGTTGAAGCCGCGGACTTCGGCCGCTTGCATTCGAAGACGCGTGGGATCGAGGCCGTTCGCATAGAACGCGGACGGGGAGTGATCGGCGATCCCCAGAAATTCGAATCCGCGATCGCGCGCGCCCTGGGCCATCTCGCGGAGCGTTGCCTTTCCGTCGGACGCGGTGGTGTGCGAGTGCAGCACTCCGCGAATCGATTGCTTCTCGACGAGGTGGGGGAGCGTGCCGGCCATGGCCGCCTCGATCTCGCCGCGATCCTCGCGCATCTCCGGAGCGATGTACGGCAGATTCAAGAGCGCGAACACTTCGGTCTCGTCGCGGGCCGGCAAGAGCTCGTCCCCGCGAAACATTCCCCATTCGCTCATTTTGAGACCGCGCGCCTTCGCCATGCCGCGAAGCTTCGTGTTGTGTTCTTTCGATCCGGTGAAGTGGTGGAGCGCGAACGGGAATTCCGCTTCGCTCACCGCGCGCAGATCCACCTGCAGTCCTTCGAGCGTGATCACGCTCGATTTCGTCGGTCCGCGTCCCGCAACGCGCGCCGCCCACGCTCCGGAGGCGAAGGCATTCATCACTTCCTCGCGGTGCTCTTCCTCGACGGAGGCGAGAAGGTCGACGTCGTGCACCGTTTCCATGCAGCGGCGAACGCTCCCGGCGACGGCAGCACGCGTCACGTGCGGATGCTTTTCCAGCTCTTCGCGGATGGTGCTTCCCACGCGATGGGCAACGCTCCACAGAACGCGTCCCTCGAGCTTGCGGGCGTATTCGAGCCCTTCCAAAATCTTTTGCGAGGTCTTTTCGCCGAAGCCTTCAAGCTCGCGCAGGCGTCCGGTGCGGCATGCCGCCTCGAGCGCGTCGAGATCGCCGATTTGGAGCTGCTCCCACAGAAGACGAATCTTCTTGGGGCCAAGCCCCGGAACGCGAAGCAACGCAGAGAGCCCGGGAGGCATGGAAGCACGCAACTCTTCGTGGGCCGCCAACGATCCGGTGGTGACGAGTTCGGTGAGGTCGCGCTCCAATCCTTTGCCGATCCCGGGGATTTGCGACAAGCGCTTCTCGCGCACCAGCGTCTCGAGATCTTCTTCCAAGGCAAGAATGCTGCGCGCGCCGTTCGTGAACGCGCGAACCTTGAAAGGATTCGCGCCCTTCAATTCGAGAAGCGCCGCAACCTCTTGGAGGACGGCAGCAGCACGACGCTTATCCAATGGGAAGCAGGACTACTCGCGTGGGAGAACAGTGCGGAAGGCGGACTTCAGACGGCCCCAAGTGGTGATTTCGATTCCGCCAACATCGAGGCTGGGAGTGACATGAACCATGCCGAACATTCCCTCGAACTCGTGCGGAATGCTGAAGAAAGCATAATCACCGACTTCTCCGAACGTGTGCTCGAAGTAGTCGCCGGAGCGCACCGTTCCCGAGTTCCACAATGTTCCGGCGTTCGGGTCGGCCGAGCCGGTACCGCTGGTCGTGGAATGATCCATCAAGTACGGATCCGCATTGATCCAGCGCACCGTGTCACCAGGTCGAATCGTGATGTCGTTGGGAACGAACTTCGGCGTGAAGTCCACGGTGGTCATCTGCACGATGAACGTTTCGGCAAATGCCGACGTGGCCACGGCGAGGGAGAGCGCCGCGACGAGGCAAACTCTGTGGATGCGGACCCCGAGAAGCATGGCCGATCTCCCGGAAGCCTAGGCTTGGCGCGCAACACCAAGCGCTCAGGACTTTACCACCGGTTTTCGGGAAAGGTCAACGGAGGCCTCGACTTTCCCGATGGGATCCAACCCCAAAATGGCAAAAACTCGCGGGTCATCGAGGCTGGGAACGGTCCAGCGGGCGCCCTCGGCGGCGAGATCCGCCTCGGAGGTGATGCCGGTGGCGACCGCGAGGCAGTGGGCTCCCGCGGCATGAGCGCTGCGCACGTCGTGCACCGTGTCGCCAACGATGATCGCTTCCGCATGCTCGCCCGCGATGCGTCTTCCCCGGGCGAGCCCGATCCGGGTCAGCTCGGCGCGATCACGGGAATCGGAACCGAATCCGCCGAACCCGAAGAACCGGTCGAGCTGAGCACGGCGCAGCTTCGCGTAGGCGGCCGGCTCGAGATTTCCGGTGGCGAGCCCCAAGGTCACGTCATTGCGCGCCGCCAGTGCATCGAGAAGCGTTCCGACTCCGGGAAGAACACGAAAGCCCGGACTATCCTTCAGACGGTCCTCGAGGAGCGGAAGGTAACGAACGATGAGCTCGTCGATTTCCGGATCGCCGAGCTCGCGCCCCAACCATGAACGCGCGATCCCGTGAATGATGGCGAGATCGGTCTGCCCATGCACGGGAACCTGATCGAAATCGCCTTCGATTCCGTGGATCTCACGAAACACGGTAGCCAGTGCTGCGATTCCCGCTCCCCCAGTCATGAGAAGCGTTCCGTCGATGTCGAAAAGAACGAGGCGCATTTCGTTTCCGTCCTTGAAAGAGCGGGGCAGAGTGCCAGAGGAAGAGGATTCGGTCAAACCTGCCGGAAAATCGTGAACGATTGGCAGGGAGAAATGCTTGACACCCTTCTCCATCCTGGGCAGGCTCCGCTCGTTTCCTGCGTGGAACGCCCACCGGCGGGAGGGGCCTCTTCGATGCGAGCCTCGAAGCAACGGCGTCCGGCTGGTGTTGAGCTCATGCTTCTTTCGCTCGCCTGGATCCTCGCGGCGGCAACGGCCTTCGCCCAGACGCCGCCCGCCCCATCGCAGACCGCCGCGGCCGATTCCACAGCCGCGCTCGTCCCGTCCGATACCTCGACTTCTGCTCCACCGCCCGCGCCACCGGCCAACGTGACTGCTTCCGACGCGCCGAGCGATGGCGGCGGGGTCGTGATCGTTCGCTGGGAGCTCTCCCCGGACGATGCCGCCGCGCATCTCGTGGAAAGCTATCGCGTGTTGCGCTCCGAGAACGGCGCGGACTTCAAGGAAGTCGGGACCGTCTTGGCCGGGAAGAGCTCGTTCCGTGATTCGACGAGCGACGGCGTTTCCTATCAATACAAAGTGGTGTCGAAAGGACCAGGCGGAGAAGGGGAGTCGGAAACTTCCGGCGGCATGGCTTCCTCGGGGCAGTGGTTCAACCAGGAACGATGGAATCTTCTCATCCTCATGTTGCTGGTGTGCGGAGCGATTCTCTTTTCGATCTGGCGCGCAACCAGCGGGAAACCCACCTACATTCGCCGCATCGCCGGAATGGACGCCGTCACGGAAGCGGTCGGACGCGCGACGGAAATGGGCAAGCCGGTTCTATACATTGCCGGCATTCAAGACATGGACAACGTGCAGACCGTGGCTGGGCTCACCATCTTGGGATCGATTTCCAAGCTCATTGCTCAATATGAAACGCATCTTTTGATGCCGACCAGCCGCTCCCTCGTCATGAGCACGGCGCGGGAAACGGTGAAGGAAGCGTATCTGTCGGCCGGCCGTCCCGACGCCTATCGCGAGGACAGCATCTACTACGTCACCGACGAGCAATTCGGCTTCGTCGCTCACGTGGATGGTGTCATGCTGCGCCGTCGTCCCGCAGCTTGTTTCTATTTGGGTGCGTTCTTCGCGGAATCTTTGATTCTCGCCGAGACCGGAAACTCAATCGGCGCAATCCAGATCGCCGGCACGGCCATGCCGACGCAGCTTCCCTTCTTCGTCGCCGCCTGCGACTACACGCTGATCGGCGAAGAGCTATTCGCCGCGAGCGCCTATCTCTCCCGCGACGAAAAGATGTTGGGCTCGCTCAAAGGCCAGGACTGGGGCAAGGTGATCGCGATGCTGTTCATTCTGCTTGGCAGCATCGTGACGACTTTTGCCCAAGGCCCGGGCGACAGCGGCGCCGCCCACCAAATCGCCGCCTTCTTGCACCGCCTGTGGACCGGCGCAGCGGTGGGGGGAGGCTGATCGATGAAACGCGGCATTCCCATCGCGATTACATTCCTCGTCGGGATCTCGCTGGTGATCGCGTTTTTCGTTCCGCACGCTCCCTTCGATTCGCTCGATCGCCACATTCCGGAATACTTCAACATCATCGCGGCCTTCGCCTTCGTCTTAGGAGGCGGCAATTTGCTGCGCGTGCATCTGACCCGGATCACCCGCCGCGATCACGAGTGGGCGTACTCCATCGTGACCGTGGTGGGATTCCTGCTGATGATGATCGCCGGCCTCATCAAGATCGGCCAGACCGAGACTGGCACCGGAATCAATCTCAAAGCGGACCTGGCCGACCCGGCGCTGTTCTTCAATTGGCTCTACGACGGAATCTTCGTGCCCTGCCAAGCGACGATGTTCTCGCTCTTGGCGTTCTTCGTCGCTTCCGCCTCGTATCGAGCGTTTCGCGCGAAGACGCCGGAAGCGACGATCCTCTTGGTCGCCGCGTTCGTGGTTCTCGTCGGGCGCACTCCAGTCGGACAATGGCTCACCGGTTGGGTTCCCCCCCCGTTCGATCAATACCTGCACATTCCCAATCTCTCCGCCTGGATCATGTCGATTCCGAATCTCGCCGGACAACGAACGATCCAGATCGGAATCGCGCTGGGAATCATTTCGAATTCCCTGCGGCTTATCTTGGGAATCGAGCGCTCGCACTTGGGAGGGGATTAAACTTTGACCTTCTTCGAGAAGCTCGGCTCGGTCGACCGGCGGTGGATTTTCCTGTTCATCGCGGTCGCGGTCACGATCCCGCTTCTCACCGGCCGCTCGGCGCCGGTCATCCCCAGCCCCATCGTGCAGCATCTGTTCGATGCCATCGATGCGCTGCCTCCGGGCTCGCGCGTTCTCTTGTCACTCGACTTCGGCCCGAGCACGGTTCCGGAGAATTTGCCGATGGCGAGCGCCGTCGCGCGTCATTGTTTGAAAAAGAATCTGGCCCTCTACGTCATCACGATTTGGGCGACGGGCCCGCCCATCATCAATACTTTGATGAACGACGTCATTCGCGCCGATTTTCCCGACAAAGTCTACGGCGTCGACTACGTCAATCTGGGATACAAGGTCGGCAATCAGGGCGTGATTCAAGCGCTGAACACCGACTTCAAGGGCCAGTACACGATGGACGCCGGTTTAGGGAAGGATCTTGCGCCGCAGCCGACGAGCCGCATCGCCATGATGAAACCGATCGGCGGCCTGCGTGATTTTCAATTCATCGTGCCGATCGGCTCCGGATTCCCAGGCGTGAAGGAGTGGGTGCAGTTCGGCGGCGACGTTTCCGGCGTGGATGTGGGCGGAGGAGTCACCGCCGTGGAAGCGCCCCTCCTTTATCCGTACTACCCGCAGCAGCTCAGCGGTCTCATGGGCGGCCTCTTGGGAGCCGCGGAATACGAAGCTGCGCTCACTCAAGCGTATCCCGAGTTCGGGGAGTCGGCCAAGGTCGCGCTCGTGCGCATGTTCCCCCAAACGGTCGCGCATCTCGTGATCGTGGGATTCGTGGTGCTGGGCAACATCGCTTTCTTCGCGGCGAAGCGCCGCGCGCGCAAGCGATAGGAGAACGATGGAAACTCTACAGCTGTGGATCGGCGCGCTCTTGACTTTGATGATCTTCAGCTTTCTCTATCGCGACAATCCGTTCTACAAGTTCGCCGAGCATCTTTTCGTCGGCGTTTCCGCCGCCTATTGGATGGTGCAGGGCTTCTGGAACGAGATCGTTCCCAATCTCCTGGCCAAGCTCTTTCCCAATCAGATGGCGAACATCGTCGAGGCGGCGCGCGGATCGCAGGTGCAATCGCACTATGCGATCGCCGGAATCTTGGGGCTCATTCTGCTTACCCGGCTCATCCCGCCGATTGCGTGGCTTTCGCGCTGGTCGATGGCGTTCATCATCGGCTACACCGCGGGCACGAACCTCACTCGTTACCTCTCTTCCGACTTCGTCACCCAAGTTCAATCGACATTGTCGCGGCCGCTCATTACCGGAAGCGGCGCCAATTGGTTCGACACCCTCATGCTGAATTTCAGCAATCTCGTGATCGTCGGCGGAGTGCTGTGCGGGCTGATCTATTTCTTCTTTTCGAAGGAGCACACCGGCGCCTTCGGAAAGATGTCGCGCGTGGGAATTTGGGTTCTCATGGTCGCCTTCGGCGCCAGCTTCGGCTACACGGTGATGGCGCGCATCTCTCTTCTCATCGGGCGCATTGAGTTTCTGCGCGGCTGGATCCTCTCGTTCCTCTGATCTCGAGCTCGAAGATCGCTTCCAATTCATCGAGGCGCCGTTCGAGATCGAATTCGGCGCGAGCGCGCAAAAGTCCCGCGTTGCCGTCGCGACGGCGGCGAGCCGGATCCGTGGTGTACGTTTCGATTGCGCTCAAGAGCGCGGCGTGATCTTCGGGATCGAACAGGATCCCGGTCTTTCCATCGTCGACGATTTCGGGAATGCTGGAGCAGCGCGTGGCCACGACGGGAAGCCCCGCGGCCATCGCCTCGGCAATCACATAGCCGAACCCTTCAACGCGAGCGGTGTGCACGAGAACATCGGCGGCGTGGAGCAAGTCGGGGATGTCGTCCCGAAAACCCAGAAGATGCAAATGATCGCTCAACCCGGCGCGGGCCGCCTCCCGTTGGAGCTCGCCGCGAAGCGGGCCTTCCCCCACGAGAAGAGCTCGAAGATGGGGATGCCGGGGGACGAGATCCGCCATCGCGTGAAGCAGGGCGAGGGGATTCTTGCGCGACGTCAGCTCGCCAATCAAAAGCAGCGTCAGCGCGTCCGGCGGGAGATTCAATTCCTCGCGAACTCGCTCGCGCGGGCGCGCATTCTCGAAGCGCGAGAGATCGACGCCGTTCGGCAGCACATGCAGGCGTCCGGCGGGACGCCAGGGAATCTTGCGCAGGAGCGTGCGCGCGGTCGCTTGCGAGTTCACGATCATCGCCGTGGCGATTTGGCGATAGCTCCAGCGATACACGATTCCGCCCTTGAGTGGGAATTCGCTTCCCCGGCGCGGAATCACGCAGCGCACGCCGGCGGCGCGCGCTGCGCTTCCGGCGATGCGCAGCGCGCGATCCATGTTGACGCAGAGAACATCAGGACGCTGCGTGGCACAGAAGCGAAACACACTCCAAAACGAGGCGGCGTCGAAGTCGTGGCGGAACGGGACCGCGATAGAGGGAACTCCCGAGCGCTCCGCTCGAGCGGCGATCGCCGAGCCGGGCCGGGCGGCGAGCGTCACGTCGTGCCCGCGCTCGCGCATCCCACGGCACGCGGAGAGCATCCATTCTTCCCCGCCGCCCCAGCTCTTGATACTCGTCGCGAAGAGAACTTTCATTCCCACGATCTCCCGCGAGCAGAATGCGTCCGGTCCTCTTTCGTGGAAAGCCCGAAGTGATTCGCCCAATCTTGCATGTCTTGACCGATGCTTTGCTCGCGCGCGGTCGCTCGCACCGTGCAATCGCCGCAGCGGCTCTGCGCGGCGGGGCGGACGTGATTCAACTCCGCGACAAAGAGCTCGATCTCGTTCACTTGGTCGAAGCCGGCCATGTGCTTCGCGCCATCGTGAGCGATGCGGGCAAGCTCTTGGTGGTCAACGATCACCTGGAAGTCGCGCGCACGATCGACGCCGACGGAATTCACTTGGGTCCGGAAGATCTTCCCGTGGGACAGGCGCGCGAGCTCTGGTCCCGGCCCAAGATCTTGGGCGCATCGGCGAGAACCCTCGAGCGCGCCCTGCTCTTGGAGGCCCAAGGCGCGGACTATTTGGGCGTGGGACCGGTCTTCGGAACGACGACGAAACGGAACGCGCCGGCGGCAGTCGGGTTGGAAACGATTACTGCATTGGCGAAGGCGGTGCAAATCCCAATCATCGGCATCGGCGGAATCGACGCCGGGAACGCCGCGCAAGTGATTCGCGCCGGCGCTCGAGGAGTGGCGGTCATCTCCTCGGTGGTCGGCGCGGAAGACGTGGAGGCCGCGGCGCGCGAAATCCGCCGGGCGCTCGACGACGCGGCCGGCTACCCCCTAGAATGAACCGCCGGATTGTCTGGCCTTGGGCGATCGTCCCCATCCCCCCTCGACGAAGAATGGTTCTCTAAGGAGGATCCATGTTCCGAAGTCTCTCGTGCAGGCTTCTTGCGCTTGCGGCCCTTTTCGCATTGCCGGCCGCTCATCCCGACATGGCCCGTGCGCAGGAGGAGGAGAGGGAGGAGAAGGCGCTGGCGGAGGAGATCCTGGGCCTCGATGCCATGTTTCCCGCGATGGCGGCATTTCCGTGGACGGAAAAAGACAAGACGATGCAAGGCATTCTTTACGGCGACACGAAAGGCATTGTTCATTTCTACGTCTTCGATACCGGAAGGCTGCGCGAGAAATGGAGAAGCTTTCCTCTCGACGGCGTCGTCAAGGATGTCTACGCGCAAGATTTGAATCGCGACGGCAGCCCGGAGATCATTGCCTACTCGTCCAAGGCTAGGATCTACGTTTGGGATACCAAGACGTTTCGCGTGCTCTGGGAATCGGTGCAGGAGAATTTCAAATCGATCCAGGCCATGACGATTGCCGATGTCGATCGCGACGCGCAGCTCGAGCTCGTGGTCTGCGCGGACAACCGGCTCGTGTACATTGACGGAGTGGAGTTCTTCAGGGAGAAGGAAGGACGCGATCCGCTCGATCCTTCCGTGCTCCTGGTCGCCGACGTCGACGGGGATCTCACGAACGAGATCGTGTCCAACGACGGCTACGTGTTTGATTCGACGACGCTGAACATCGAATGGGCGACGGAAACGTTCGGATACCCGATGACGCTCTTCGACATCGACAACGACGGAGTCTTCGAATTGATTGGCGAGACGTTGGGCTCGATCGTCATCTGGGATATCCAGGATCGCCGCCAAATCTGGTAGAGATGCCGCGGCGCGCCGTGCTTTTGCTTACGAGAAGAGCTGCCCGAGCTCCGGTCCGGGCATGAATCGTTCGCCGTAGCGCGAGGCCCACTGTTGGAGACGGCGGCGAATCTCGCTTTCGCCGATCGAGCGCGCCCAGCGCCGGATTCCTCCATGAAACGGGGGGAATCCCGCGCCAAGAACGGTTCCCAAGTCGAGATCTCCGGGATCGCGGACGACCTGCTCCGCCAAGCAGTGCGACGCTTCGAGCACCATTCCCAAGAGGAGGCGGTCAACGATCTCCGCATCGTCCGGAGCAACAGCCGACGTCCGGATGACGAGGGCTTCGCGATTGGGAACCCGCCGCCCTTTTTCGTGAATCCAGAAGCCGCGGCCGGATTTCACCCCGAAGGCCTTGGCCTGCACGAGACGATGCAGCACTCCGGCCGGCTTGGCGCGATCGCCGAACGCATCTTCCAAGACGCCGGCGACATGGGAGGCGACGTCGAGGCCGACTTCATCGAGCACGCGAAGAGGTCCCATGGGCATGCCGAACTTTTCCATCGCGCGATCGATGCGCTCCACCGGCCAGCCTTCTTCCACGGCGAGAGCAGCCTCGTTGAGATAGGGAAAGAGCAGGCGATTCACGAGAAACCCCGGTGAGTCGCCGACTACGAGCGGCGACTTGCGCAGCCGCCGCACGAGCGCGACGGCGCGCTCGACGATTTCCGGCGACGTGTTCTTTCCGGGAATGATTTCCACGAGCGGCATGCGATGCACGGGATTGAAGAAGTGAATTCCGAGAAAGCGCTCCGGAGTGCGCAGCTCGCCGCCCATGCGCGTGATGGAAAGGGAAGACGTATTCGAAGCCAGCAATGCGTGCGCGGGAAGATGCACTTCCGCTTCACGCAGCACTCGAATCTTCAAGTCGAACACTTCCGGCACGGCTTCAATGACGAGAGAAGCTCTCTCGAATCCCGTCCATTGCGTCGTGGGGGAGATGTTGGCCAGGATGGCATCGCGCTCGCGCGGCGACAGACGGCGCCGCTCGACGCGGCGCTGCACCGGCCCGGCCGCCGCGTGGAGCCCGGCCCGCAGCGCATCGTTGGAAACGTCTTTCATGCGCACGGTGATCCCGCTCTCCGCGAAGGCACCGGCGATTCCTCCGCCCATGGTTCCGGCACCCAAGAGCGCGGCGCGTTCGATGTGTTCTTCGCGGCGTTCGCGATCCGCGGGACGTCCTAACGCTTCGTTCGCTTGAAACAACCACAGAAGGTTGCGCGCGACCGGTGTGAGCGCGAGCGTTCCGAACGCGCGCGCTTCCCGCACGAGCGCCTCTTCGCGCGCGAGCCCGCGCCCTTCGAGGACGCGGTCAATGATGACATTCGGTGCCGGATAATGACCGCCGGTGGCTCGGCGCGTTTGCGCGCGGAGAACGGAGCGGGTGATGGCTCGCCCGAAGGGAGTGCCGGCGGCCAGCGCTTCGACGAGCGACTTGCTCCACGGCCGGCGACGAGGCGGAGGACCTTGGCGCAGCGCTTCGAGAGAGAGCTCGATCAGGCGCTCCTTCGGAACGATGCGATCCACGATTCCCAAACGGCGGGCGTCGCGCGGGCGCAGTGAGCGGCCGGTCAGAATGAGATTCAGCGCGTCCATCGTCCCGGCGATGCGCGGCAGACGAACCGTGCCTCCGAATCCGGGAAGCACTCCCAAACGAACTTCGGGCAGTCCCAGAATCGAGCGGTCGGTGCGCACCGCGATGCGTTGATCGCACGCGAGCGCGAGCTCCATGCCTCCGCCCAAACACGCTCCCGAGATCGCAACGACGGTGGGGATCGGCAAATCATCGATGCGATCGAAGAGTTTCTGCCCGATGCGGCATTTCGCTTCGCCTTCCGCCGCATTAGCGAGCCCGGCAATGAGCGAGACATCCGCGCCGGCGATGAAGTGATCGGGCTTTGCGGAAAGGAACACGATGCCGCGTGCTCGCCGGCGTTCCGCTTCGTCGAGCGCGCGCGAAACGTCGTCCACCCATTGCTCATCGATCAAGTTGACACGGCTGCCCGGGCGATCGAAGACGATCGCGAAGACGTCATCCGCTTGCGGATGCAGCGTGACGGAGCTCGCGCTCAGAACATTCTCTCCAGGACGATCGCCGATCCCTGCCCTCCGCCGACGCACAACGCGGCGACGCCGATTCCTTCCGCGGATCGATGCAGCTCGGACAAAAGCGTGACGATGAGCCGCGCTCCGGTTGCGCCGATGGGATGTCCCAACGCGATCGCGCCGCCCTGTGGATTGAGTCTCTTGCGTTCGATCTCACCGACCGCCTGCGATCGCCCGAGCTCTCGCTGCGCGAACTCCGGGCTCGCCAAGGCGCGCAGACACGCGAGCACTTGTGCGGCGAATGCTTCGTTGATCTCGAAGCGGCCGACGTCGGAGAGGGTCAGCCGCGCGCGATCGAGCGCCGCGGGAATGGCCAGCGCGGGACCGAGCCCCATGCGGGCGGGAGACAGACCGACTGTCGCGTGGGAACGAACGCGCGCGAGAGGACGAAGTCCCAAGGCTTGGGCCTTCTCTTCCGATGCGACCAAAACGGCGGCGGCGCCGTCGGTGATCATGCAGGAGTTTCCCGCCGTCACCGTTCCGTTTTCACGATCGAACACGGGACGCAATTTGCCCAGCGCCTCCATCGATTGGTTTTCCCGCGGACCGATGTCCTGCGTCACCATCGTGTCGAACTTTGGTCCGATGAACACCGGAACGATCTCGCCATCGAAACGACCCGCGCCGCGCGCGGCGCTCGCGCGCTGGTGACTCTCCAGCGCGAATTCATCCTGCTCCCGGCGCGTGATCCCGAATTCGCGCGCCAGATTCTCCGCCGTCATTCCCATGCTGAGACCGCATACCGGATCCTCGAGCCCGCGCAGGAGCGCGGACTCGGGAAGCATGGTGCGCGGACGGATGCTCAAGAGCGCGCGCATGCGCTCCCCGAGCGTCCTCGCTTTCGCCCAACGCGCGAACCAGTTGTTCGCTTCCGCCGGAAGCTGCATGGGAATGCGGCTCATGTTCTCGACTCCTCCGGCGACGATGAGGTCGGCGGAGCCGGAAGCAATGCGATCGGCCGCTTGAATGACCGCCTCGAGCCCGGATGCGCAATTGCGATGCACGGTGTATCCCGGAACCGATTCGGGCAGCCCGGCCATGAGCCCGGCGACGCGAGCGATGTTCGGGGCATCGGCGGGAGTTCCCGCATTCCCGAGAATGACTTCGTCGACTTCTTCCGGTGCAATTCCCGAGGAGTCGAGAAGCTCCTGCACGACGCGGCGGGCCAGCTCTTTCGCCGGCACACTCTTGAATTCGCCGCCGGCGCGCACCATGGGAGAGCGATACCCATTCAAGAGAACAGGGCGCGCCATCAGTTCTTTTTCCCGCTGCCGGGAACCGGGGAATAGCGGCGGAACCAACGAACGATGCGCGTCCAGTCGCCGCCGTCGGAAGTTTCCGCGATGCGCTCTTGAATGAGCGCCAAGATGTGGGGCACGGCATCGCGGCCGGCCTCGTAACCGATCGCGATCAATTCATCGGCGCGATCCAGATCCGAAGGACCGAAATCGGCCACGTTGGGGCGAATCACGTAGTCCGCCATGCTCTCGGAGATGCGCGCGTTCTGCTGCGAGACGTAGCCGACGACGCGCAGCGCGATCTCCAGGAAGTTGCGCGGATCGCGCTCATGCCAATTGCGCACTCCTCCCAAGTTCACGCCGATCTTGATGTCGACGCCCAATTCGTCGAGCGTTTGAATCGGCAAGTACTCCACGAGGCCGCCGTCGCAGATGAAGTGCCCGTCGATTTGTACCGGAGGAAAGAGCTGCGGGATGGAACAGCTCGCGCGAATGGCCGGCCCCAGCTCACCCTTGGTGAAGACCGCCTTCTTCCCCGTGGTGAGATCGGCTCCGACGACGGCGAAGGGAATCGCCAAGTCTTCGAAATGCTTCTTGCCGATGCGCTCGACCACGAAGCGCTCGAGCTTGTCGTTGGAGAGCAGGCCCAGCTTGGGCAGCGTGACTCGGGTGAGTCGTTTCCAGGAGAGCGTGCGGGCGATGTCCTGCATGTCGGAGAGCTCGAAGCCGGCGGCGTAGAATGCTCCCACGATCGAGCCGCCGCTGGTGGCGGCGATGGCATCGATCGGCACCGAAGCTTCGCTCAGCGCGCGCAGGATGCCGACGTGTGCCAACACCTTGGCGACGCCGCCGGACAGTGCCAGCCCGACTTTCGGAAACCGGTCGTCGCTCACGTCTCACTCCGCCGTTTCTTGACCATAGGTGGCCTCGCGAGTAGCATCCGCCGATTCATTCGGATCTTGGCCGCCTTCCCCAAATTCATTCTTTCATGCGCGTTCGGGAGTGTCCATGAACCTCTCTTCGATCGACCGCGAGGCTCTCTCGCGTGCGCTCGATGATCACGATCCCGACCGGGAGCTCTATCTCAGCCTCGTGGACGGCACTCTCCAAGTGTTCGTCCTTTCGGAAGCAACGGATGAGACCCGGGCTCTTCAGGAGAGAATCCAGTCCCTACTGGGCAAGTCCTTCGTGCGGGTTGCTTCGATGACTTCCCAGGAAGCCTTCGAAGAAATGGAGGACTTCGCCGACAGCCTGGAGGATGCATCCGCCAAAGATGCGCTCTTCCGGACTCTCGAGGGGAAAGGGGCCTTCCGCCGCTTCCGCGAGGTCATGCTGGAGAACGCTCCATTGCGCGAGCGCTGGACGGAGTTCCGCGACCAACGCTCCAAAAACCGGCTCGAAAAATTCCTCCGCACCTTGGCCTCCCAACAAGAAGTCACGCTGCCGGAAACCTCGAGTTGAGTGCAGGCTCGGGATTCAAGATCGGCGTCCTCACCGGGGGAGGAGATGCTCCCGGACTGAATGCGGTGATCCGGGCCGTCGTCCACGCTGCCATTGGACGGGGTTGGGAAGTTCTCGGAATCGAAGACGGGTTCGAGGGTCTTTTCCAGAACCGCGTCCGGCCGCTCCTCGTGAATGATGTCCGCGGAATCCTTCAGACCGGGGGAACCATTCTGGGCTGCAGCAATCGGGGCAATCCGTTCGAGTTTACGGTACCCCGCTACGCCGGTGAAGGAAAGGACCGCTCGCAGGAGGTCATCGAGAAGATCGAGCGACTGGGAATTGCTGCGCTCATCGTGATCGGAGGAGACGGCTCGCTGCGCATCGCGCACGAGCTTTCCAAGCGTGGCGTGCCCACGGTGGGTATTCCAAAAACAATCGACAACGACGTGCCGGGAACGGATTCCACGTTCGGTTTCCATACGGCGTGCGAGACGGTCATGCACGCGATCGATCGTCTGCACACCACCGCGGCCAGCCATCATCGCGTCATGGTCATCGAAGTGATGGGACGCGATGCCGGTTGGATCGCGCTGCATGGGGGCGCATCGGGAGGCGGCGACGTCATTCTGATTCCGGAGATTCCCTTCGACTACGAATCGATCCTCGACAAGATTGCGCGGCGGGAAGCGCGCGGCGCGCGCTTCAGTCTCGTCGTCGTCGCCGAAGGTGCGTATCCGCGCGGCGGGGCGAAGGTGTACCAGCTCCATCGCGGGGGCAGCACCTACGACACGCGCCATCTCGGAGGAATCGGAAACGTTGTCGCCTATGAGCTGGAAGGCCGCGGGCAGATCGAATGTCGCGTCACCGTTCTGGGGCACATTCAGCGCGGAGGGAGCCCCAACTCATTCGATCGATTTCTGGGCACACGCTTCGGCGTGGCCGCGGTCGAATTGATCGCGCAACGGGAATTCGGGCAGATGGTCGGGCTTGATGGAGACGAAATTCATCACGTTCCGCTCGAAGTTGTGACGAGTGGATTGAAGCTCGTCGACGCGAACGGCGCCCTTGTGCGCTCCATCGAATCGACCGGTGTGAATTTCGGACGATCTGTTCCGCCGTTCGCGCCGTAATCCTTCCAAACTCCTTGACTGGTTTCTGGGATCTGGGCTTTATCACATTTGCCTCGATCTTCTCTCCTTGCCGAAGATGAGGGCTGCCATTGCAAAGATTCGGTGAAAACATTCGCTTCTACCGAAACCTGCGCGGGCTCACCCAGACCGCGCTGGCCCGCAAAGTCATGGTGGCGCCCGCATACATCAGCCAGATCGAGGCGAATCAACGCGTCCCCAGCCTGAAAGTGACGCGGCGCATCGCGGAAATCTTGGAGATCGATCTCAGCGTTCTGCTTCGCGAGAGCGATCCCAAGCGAAGCGAGGGGCGGCTCTCCGATTCCGAAAAGCTCGATCTCTTGCGCACGCTCATGCTTTCCGTCGAAGCGGATCGGAAAGAGGATGCTCCCGAGCCGCGCATCGTGCAGCGAGAGGATCTCATGGCGATGGAGCTGTATAGCGAGCCCGCCTACAGCGTGTTCGTTCGCGACTTTTCCGAAGCCAGGATCTTCGGCCGGGAATCGCGCGAGGTTCTCCTCGAGTGCCACGTCATTCTGGAAGGCAAAGTCTGGATGGTGAACGGGAGAAGCGATCAAGAGCTGCTCGAGGGAAACTGCGTTTCCTTGAGCTCACCGGGAGCGGATCGGCTGCGTTCCGAACAAGGGACGCGTGTTCTTTCCGTGTATGGTCCGCGCATCGAGCTTTCCATGATTGCTTCCCCCGTCCAGCGCCAAGAGAGCATCTCCGGTTAGAATCCTTCCAGCCCCGGATCCTTCGACCACAGACGAAAGGGGGCGGCTCTGGCCACCAACACCCGTACGGAATTCCAAGACGCAATTCGAGCGATTCTGGAAGCGGTGGGGGAGGACCCCCTGCGCGAAGGGCTGCAGAAGACGCCGGCTCGGGTGGAACGGGCCTGGCAGTTCCTGTGCGCCGGATATGGCCAGGACCCGCACCAGATCCTGAAAGGGGCTCTCTTCCAAGAGGAGAGCAATGAGATGGTCATCGTCCGGGGGATCGAGCTCTACAGCCTCTGCGAGCACCATCTGTTGCCGTTCTTTGGGAAGTGCCACATTGCCTATCTGCCTGCGGGGCAGATCGTTGGGTTGTCCAAGCTGGCCCGGGTGGTGGATGTCTTCGCCCGCCGCCTCCAAGTTCAGGAGCGGCTGACCAGCCAAATTGCCCGAGCTTTGGAGGATTCCCTCCAGCCCCTGGGGGTGGCGGTCGTGATCGAAGCGCGCCACCTCTGCATGATGATGAGGGGGGTGGAGAAGCAGAACAGCCTCGCCGTGACCAGCTGCATGCTGGGCGAATTCAAGGAGAACTCGAAGACCCGGAACGAGTTCATCGAGCTTCTCAAGACTGAGCTCCGCTAGCCCTCTGCGCAGTGGGCTCAAATCGTCCCAACATCCTGCCAAGATTGACGAAGCGGGGGCCATTTGCTAGAGTCGGAGTCCAAGCGCTGTCCCGTGCCAACCTGCATCACGGAAGGAGGGAAGAAGCACCACGGTTTGCGGAAGGGTTGGCCGCAGACTTTCCCTTCCAATTCGTCCCCAAGTTTTCATCGTGATCCTGTGCTGCTAAGCCTTGAGGGGGTCTAAAGCAATGACAAAACGCCTGAGTGCGGGCGTCTTGCTGGGTGTGGCGACCGTATTAATGACGTCGGTCGGTGCCCAAGCGGAGCGTCCTGGGGCGAGAGAGTGGGTTCCTCGGGGATATAGAGACCCGATGATTCACCACGAACTCCCCATGTTTTTCCGATCTTCGGCGGGAACGACCTGGGTTCGTGTGCACAATCCAGGTAGCTCTCCATGTTCGCCGGCAGACACGGCGGAATCGCCGAATGGTCAGACGATCGAGCACGTTTGGTGCTTTGAAGGCGCCGGCGGCGACAGCACCTGGGAGAACCAACCCGGGAAACATTGGGACCACTGGTCTCTCTACAATCCGCCGATTACTCCGCTTTCCAAATGGCACATGTCGAAGTTGAATCCGAATGCTTCCACGTGGAGCGCCTGGTGCGGATGCGACAGCATTCCCGACGGTCTGAACTTCGGAAACAACGACGAGTCGTGCACTGATATTCCGTTCTGGAGCAACAAGAAGGGCTACGGAGACAACTGGAACTACGCTCTCGAGCTGGTCGCTGGCGGCGCCCCGAACGGCTCCGGATCAACGATTCAATTCGACGTGCGTTACGACTCGGAATGCAACTACGACTACCTGTACGTCGAATACTCAACGAACAACGGAACGACGTGGAGCTTCTTGCGGGATAGCTATCCCTCAGGACCTGCTGCCGTGTTCAACTCCGTTTCCGGAAATCCGGATCTGGCTCACGGCGGTACCGGCCGTGCTTGCGGATCGGATTACTTCGGCAACTCCGACCAGTTCAATCCCGGTGGCGGGAACGAGAACTGGAACGGCGACAACCACTCGCAGTGGATCGCCGCCGTGGACTTCCCGATTCCGGCAGCTGCCGCGGGCGGCGTGCGCGTGCGTTGGCGCGCGTTCTCCGACGGAGCATGGTCGGATCAGGACGGACGCGGAGACACGGATGGTCTCGCCGCGGTCGACAACATCGTTTTGACGATTACGTCCGGTGGAACGACGGCGACGGACAATTTCGAAAATGCGACCGGCACCAGCGTTCTGAACGGCCGCACGATCACCACGGAGACCATTCCTGGTGCCGTGACGTGGGGCGCCGGTGGAATCCTTGGCAACACGTACGACGGTTGGCATTTGCAGTTCAACCCGAACTACACGAACAAGGGCAACACCTGCGACTTCTCGGATGACTGGATGTGGGCAGCCAAGCCTGCGGCCAGCCAGATTCCGGCGAGTGCCAACGGCTTCGACTTCTTCCTCGTCTCTCCGGTCGTCGGTTCGGACGGCTGGTCGGGCGGCGTGGTCGAGTATGCCGGCTACCTGTGCATGCTCGCGAACACGGATGACTTCTCGAACACGTTGATGCGCTTCTATGACACCGCTAGCGGTACGTGGTCGCCGTGGAACGATTTCGACGGCTTCATCACGTTCGCCGGCTGCGAGTTCTGGAACATCAATGACAACGAGGATCTCACCCCGTTCTTGGGCACCACGATCGACTCTCTCCAAGTCGGTTGGGAGTGCCTCGACATCAACAAGTCGGGCGACTTCCTCTGGGGTAAGCACGGTGCGGTGCAGTACCTCATCGATAACGTGTCCTTCGGACAGTTCGATGGATCGGCGACCGTGTTCACGGCCCGCGTCATCGACATTTACGCGGATACGTTCTCTCAATCCGACCCGGCGCACACGCCGTTCCTGCAGAATGCCGAGCAGGGAATTTGGTCGGGTCTGACCGCGGCTCCTGCGGGTACGCGTGATTTCGCGAACGCAGACTCGCTGACGGTCGACATCGACGACTTCAACGGTGTGACCCAGACGAACGTCGATATTTGGTGGCGCCATGACAACGGCGGCGTTGGCTTCGGCGCATTCAGCAAGATCGACATGAGCTTTGCGGCACCGGATCCGACGTCTCCGACCGATGAAGGCACGTATCGCGCCATCATCGGAAAGGACAACGGCGGAGCGGAAGACGCCTTCCCACCGGCCAACAATCGCAAGATTTGGAAGCCGGCGACGACGGTGCAGTACTACGTGAAGGTGCTCGATAACGCGGCGCAAACGGCAGTTTGGCCGAACACGGCTGACGACGCCACGCCGATCTACTTCGAGTTCTCGGTCCTTCCGTTCGGGAAGACGACGAACGCCGGTCAGAAGATCCTTCTGATCGACGACTTCACCCGGAACATGCTCGATTTCGAAAACTCGGCCGACTTTGATGCGACCGGCGGCGCTGGATTCGGAGACTTCTTGGATCCGACATTCGCGCAACCGGAAGACATGGTCGAGCGTGCCTTGGGTCTCCTCTTGGGCGGCAGCGAAACTGCTCCGAAGTGGGACAAGTACGACGTACAAGGCGGCGGATCGAGCGTGCAGTGCGAGCCGCGTGGAATCGCTAGTTCCACTCTCGGTATCGGCGGTTACATGAGCGACGTCGGGAATCCGAACTACGACGTGCTGGTGTGGCTGCAAGGTAGCTTCGACGAGTACTCGCTCGCGGACACCACGCGAATCGAGCTCAAGACCTACCTCGACCGAAACGGGAACCTGTTCCTGTGCGGCGACGACCAGGCCTACCACCTTGGATCCGGCGGAAACAACGCCGACTCCACGATTGGATTCCTGGGCGACTACCTCGGTACCGCGTTCACCGCGTCCGCCGAC
>Ga0111538_10000784_pt1 | contig 43905 bp, 47 predicted proteins | sample SoiMethybrSBSTD1_FD_79669 | JGI IMG/M metagenome (GOLD analysis project Ga0111538, IMG submission 79669) | Bulk soil microbial communities from a Populus tree surrounding site in Tennessee, USA - Soil MetaG P. TD hybrid SBSTD1 (version 2)... | ecosystem: Environmental > Terrestrial > Soil >...
GCGCGCGTGCTCACGGCCGACGGCGTGCTGATCCTGTCCTCGCCCAACAAGCTCGAGTACAGCGACAAGCGCGATTTCCGCAACGAGTTCCACGTGAAGGAGCTCTACCGCGACGAGCTCGCGCGCCTCGTGGACGCGCGCTTTCCCCAGTCGGCGTGGTACGGCCAGCGCCCGTCTTTCTTTTCCGTGATCGCCCCCGAGGCAGCCGTCGCGGCGGGCCAGCTGCTGGAAGTCTCGGAGTCCGACCCCGAGTCGATCTCGGCCCGGCTCGAGAGCCCGCTCTACTTCATCGTCGTCGCGAGCCGCAACCGCGCTTCCATCGACGCGGCGCCCCCCGTGGTCTCGGTGCTCGCCGACCGCGACGACTGGGTGCATCGCGACTACGAGAAGGTGATGGCCGACCAGCTGAAGGCGGTCGAGCGCATCGCTTTCGTGGAAAAGCTCGTGGACGAACGCGACCAGATGCTCATCGAACGCGGCCGGCTGATGGACGCGCTGGAGGCGGCCCTCAGCGCTTCCCGCGATCAGCTCGCCGGGGAGCAAATGGCCCATGCGAAGGCGCGGGAAGCGTCGGCGCACCTCGCCAACGAGCTGCGCGGCGCGCGCGAGAGCATCGCCGCCCTCGAAGCCCTGGTCCGGGAGAAGCAGGGCGAGATCGACCGGCGCGGCGGGCTGCGCTGGTGGATGAAGCTCCCGCTGCACCGTTTCGGTATCCTGAAATGATGAATCCCCGCCTCGACCTGCTGCATCCGTACGCCTTCGAGAAGCTGCGCAAGCTCCTGGCGGGCGTCACGCCCGCCGCGGGCCTGAAGCCGGTGAGCCTGCAGATCGGGGAGCCGCAGCATCCGGCCCCGCAGCTGGTGAAGGACGCGCTCACCGGGGCGATGGGCGCGCTCGCCAAATATCCCCTCACCAAGGGGCTGCCGGAGCTGCGCGAGGCGCTCGCCGCCTGGCTGGCGCGCCGCTATGCAATTCCCGCGCCGGACGTGGAGAGCGAGATCCTGCCGGTGGCCGGCAGCCGCGAGGCGCTCTTCGCCATCGCGCAGACCGTCCTCGATCCGGCCGAAGGCGACGCGCTGGTCATCTGTCCCAATCCGTTCTACCAGATCTACGAGGGCGCGACCCTGCTGGGCGGCGCGCGGCCGTACTACCTCAACCTCACGCAGGCCAACGGCTTCCGCTGCGACTGGCAGTCGGTGCCGGAAGACGTGTGGAAGCGCACGCGGCTGGTGTTCACCTGCTCGCCCAACAACCCGACCGGGCGGGTGATGACGCTGGAGGAGTGGAAGCCGCTCTTCGAGCTGGCCGACCGCCACGGCTTCGTGATCGTCTCGGACGAGTGCTACAGCGAGGTCTATTTCGACGAGTCGAGCCCGCCGCTGGGCGCGCTCGCCGCGGCCCACCGCCTCGGCCGGAAGGACTACGCGCGCCTGGTCGTCATGGGGTCGCTGTCGAAGCGCTCCAACGTGCCGGGCCTGCGCTCGGGCTTCGCGGCCGGCGACCGCAAGGTGATCGAACGCTTCGCGCTGTACCGCACCTACCACGGGGCCGCGGTGAGCAACACCGTGCAGCTGGGCTCCGCCGCGGCCTGGAAGGACGAGGCGCACGTGGTCGAGAACCGGCGCCTCTACCGCGAGAAGTTCGCCGCGTTCTACGAGCGCGTGAATCCCGTGCTGCCGCTGGCGCGGCCCGAGGCCGCGTTCTACTACTGGATCGCCGTCCCCGGCGGCGACGACCTCGCCTTCACGCGTGACCTGTATGCCGCCGCCAACGTGATGGTGCTGCCCGGCAGCTACCTTTCCCGCGACGCCCACGGGTCGAACCCGGGCCGCGGCTTCGTCCGCATCGCCCTCGTCTCGACCGTGGAGGACACGCTCGAGGCGGCCGCGCGCATCGCCGAGTTCGCCGCGTGCAAGACTTCCTCGCGCTCATCGATCGCCTGAACGCCTCGGACGAGGCCGGGCGCGGCCAGGTCGAGGCGGAGCTCTGGCGGCGCTTCGGCGTCGAGCAGGCCGTCCTCGCCCTCGACATGAGCCAGTTCTCGCTTTCGGTGCGCCGCTCCGGCATCCTTCCCTACCTGGGGCTCATCCGGCGCATGCAGGCGCTCACCGCGCCCATCGTGGCGAGTCACGGCGGGATCGTCGTCAAGTACGCGGCCGACAACATGATCGCGGCGTTCCCGACCGTGGACGCGGCCGCAGCCGCCGCGCTCGACATCAACCGTTCGATCCGCGAGAACTCGGAGCGCTTCGCGGTCGCGATGGGCGTGGACTACGGGCGCTTCCTGCTGATCGACGGCAACGAGTGCTACGGCGACACCGTGAACGTCGCCTGCAAGCTGGGCGAGGACGTGGCCGAGTCGGGCGAGGTGCTGCTCACCGCCGCCGCGCGCGCCCGCCTCGATCAGGCCTTCCCGCACGCGCTGCGCGACCAGGCGGTGTCGATCTCGGGGCTCGAGATGCACGTCTTCGCGGTGGATGCGGCACGGTAGAATCGGCGGATGAACGACATGAACGACACGCAGGCCCTGCGCCAGTCCATCGAGGCCGCTTTCGAGCGCCGCGCCGAGATCAATCCCGCCTCCGCCTCGGCGGAGGTGAAGTCGGCCGTGGCGCAGGTGATCGCCGGCCTCAACTCCGGGCGCATCCGCGTGGCCGAGAAGGGCGCCTCCGGCTGGAGCGTGAACGAGTGGGTCAAGAAGGCGGCGCTGCTGTCCTTCCGCCTGCGCGACAGCGAGATCATGCAGGGCGGCTACACCCACTACTACGACAAGCTCGACTCCAAGTTCGCCCGCTTCTCGCAGGCCGACTTCGCCGGCGCAGGGTACCGCGTGGTGCCGCCGGCCACGGTGCGCGACGGCGCCTTCATCGCGAAGAACGTGATCCTGATGCCGTCGTTCGTGAACATCGGCGCCTACGTGGACGAGGGCACGATGGTGGACACGTGGGCGACCGTCGGCTCATGCGCCCAGATCGGCAAGAACGTGCACCTGTCCGGCGGCGTGGGCATCGGCGGCGTGTTGGAGCCGCTGCAGGCCAACCCCACCATCATCGAGGACAACTGCTTCATCGGCGCGCGGAGCGAGATCGTCGAGGGCGTGGTCGTGGGCGAGGGCTCGGTGGTGTCGATGGGCGTCTACATCGGCCAGAGCACCAAGATCTACAACCGCATGACCGGGAAGGTCTCCCGGGGGTTCATCCCTCCGGGCTCCGTGGTCGTCTCCGGCAACTTGCCCGGTGAGGATGGCCGGTATAGTCTTTATTGCGCGGTCATCATCAAACAAGTCGACGCCGGCACCCGCGCCAAGACCGCGATCAACGAGCTGCTGCGAGAAGACTGACTCCCTCCGGAGGCGTACACACAATGTTCATCGAAAAGCTCCTTCAGCTGATGGCGGAGAAGAAGGCCTCCGACATCTTCATCTCGGCCGGCTCGCCGATCACCATCAAGATCCAGGGCGTCCCCACGCCGGTGAACCCCCAGGCGATGGACGCCGAGCAGACCAAGAAGATCTGCTACGAGATGCTCAAACCCGAGCAGATCGCGACCCTGGAGAAGGACCTCGAGCTCAATTTCTCCAAGCCGATGCCGGGGCTGGGCAACTTCCGCGTCAACATGTTCTGGCAGAAGGGCGCGGTGTCGTGCGTGATCCGCTACATCACTTCCGACATCCCCAAGATGGCCGACCTCAGCCTGCCGCACGTGCTCTCCACGCTGATCATGGAGAAGCGCGGCCTGGTCCTCGTGGTGGGCGCCACCGGCTCGGGCAAGTCGACGACGCTTGCCTCGATGATCGACTTCCGCAACTCCACCGCGGCCGGCCACATCCTCACGATGGAGGATCCGGTCGAATACGTCTTCACCCCGAAGAAGTCGATCGTGAACCAGCGCGAGGTCGGCAACGACACGCGCTCGTTCCACGACGCGCTGCGCAACGCCATGCGCCAGGCGCCGGACGTGATCCTCATCGGCGAGATCCGCGACCTCGAGACGATGCGCATGGCGCTCACCTACGCGCTGTCGGGCCACCTCTGCCTCGCGACCCTGCACGCCAACAACGCCTACCAGGCGATGAACCGCGTGATCAGCTTCTTCCCGCTGGAAGTGCGCCCGATGCTGCTGCAGGACCTCTCGGTCTCGCTGAAGGCCGTGATCTCGCAGCGCCTCATCAAGACCCTCGACGGCAAGCGCACGCCCGCCGTCGAGGTGCTGCTCAACACGCGCAACATCCAGGAGCTGATCGAGAAGGGCGAGATCACCGAGATCAAGGAGGCGATGGAGAAGTCGATGTCGCCCGGCTCGCAGACCTTCGAGCAGGACCTCTTCCGACTGGTGCGCCAGAACAAGATCTCCACCGACGAGGCGCTCGCCAACGCCGACTCGGCCACCAACCTGGGCCTGCTGCTGGGCAACTCCGGGATCATGCCGGCGGCGACCGATCGCGCGAAGCAGCCGGGCGCCGGCACGCCCTCGCGCCCGGGCGCGCCCTCGTTCGGCGAGTTCACCATCACCGAGGACACGAGCGGGCCGGGCTGATCCCGGCTCCCCGCCTCCCGTTCTTCCCGATCCGTTGAAACTGCGCCTCGCGGCCCTCGCGGCCGCCGCGGCCTTCGCCGCCGCTTCGCTCGCCGACGCCCCGCCCAAGGGGCCCGCCGCCGCCAAGCCGCCGGTCCCGGTGGGTTTCGTCGACCAGCCGTCTGATCTCGTCTTGGTCGGTCCCCGGGTCGCGATGAGCGGCTGGGCCTTCTCGCCCGCAGGCACCCGCGCTGTCGAGGTGCGATGGGAGGGCGGGAAGCGAGCCGCCCGGATCGGCATCCCACGCGCCGACGTGGCGAAGGCGCGTCCCGAGGTGGCCGAGAACCCCGGCTGGGAATTCGTCCACGACTTCAGTTCCGATCCGCCGCCCCCCGGGTGGGATCGGCGGCGCCTGCAGGTGGTCGCGATCGGCGCCGACGGCCGCGAGACCGTGTTCGCGAAGCGCGACCTGATCCAGCCCGAGGCGTTCACGCGCTGGCGCGGCGAGGCGCGCGCGGGCCCGGCGTTCTACATCCTGCCGGCCACCTCCGGCCTGGACGTCGGCGGCGCCAACGAGATCGAATCCGACTATCGCGCCTACGTCTCCGATACGGTCAGGGTCGGCGTGCGCGTCCCGGTGCTCTACCTGCGCACCACTCTCGGCAAGACCGGCGACTATGCGTTCGACGCCAATTGGGACGTCAACCGCAAGTGCGGCCCGGGCCGCATCGCCGACGACTCGCTGAACAACGTGCTCAAGCACTCCGCCGCCGGGCGCCTGCCGGTGCTCATCACGCTGAACGGCGGGCTGTGGGCCGACGCGTTCTGCGACGTGCCCGAATGGGACCTGAACGACCGCCTCGAAGCCGATCCCGCGAACTGCCAGTGGAACAACGCGAACGAGGCGAGGCCCGACGACGCGCTCAGGAACCTTCCCGGCTCGCAGAACTCACCGGAGCTGGCGCGATCGCTCACGTTCAACGTGTACGCCTCCGAGGTGCGGCGCCTCAAGAAGCGCAACCTCCAGCAGGCGGCTCGCCTGGTGGCCGCGTTCGATCGCCGCCATCCAGGCCTGCTGGTCGGCGTGAGCCTGGATCCGGACGTCTACATCAATCCCTGGTTCGACCAACGCGAGTGGTACGACTTCAATCCGGGCACGATCCGCCAGTTCCGCCACTGGCTCGCCGGCACCGGACCCTACGCCGGACGCCCGGACGCGCCGGGCGTGCCGGACCTGCGCGCCTACGCACGCGCGAAGCCGCTCACGCTCGCCGAGGTCAACAAGGTCGCCCGGCGCGAGTTCAAGAGCTGGGATGAGGTCGACCCGCCGCGCGTGTTCCCGCGCGAAGGGCCCACCCGCTATTGGACCGATCCGTGGTTCAACGAGTGGGACGTGTTCCGCCGCCACCTCGTGAACGTGCACTACGACGAGCTCTCCGCGTGGGCAGTCGAGGCCGGCCTCGACCCCGACCGCATCTGGACCGGGCAGGGGTTTACGCCGAGCGGCGAAGGGCAAATGCCGCTAGCCACGCGGATCGCGAGTACCGCGCGCAGCTTCGACTCGGCCGGTGTCTCCGTCGAGGGGGCGAAACCCGCGAAAGGGCACCTGGGCGCGGTCATCTACGGTTATTCGGCGACCAACGAGGTCATCCTCGAGGAGGGCAAGTCGCTCTTCGCGACTTTCGCTTCCTTCGACAAGGGCTGGGGCGCGGTGGAGTTCAACACGACGTCGTTGAACAAGCCGCGCGTGGTGCCGCCGGCCCATCGCGGCTATCGCGGGCTGCGCGAGCTATGGAACCACCAAGCGCGGTTCGTCTCCCCCATGGCCTGGAACGGCTGGCATGGCCTGGTCATCGACCACCCCGAATACCTGCCCTACACGTCCTGGCGAGGAACGCCGGCCGAGGATGCGGCGAAAGACTTCATGCTCGCGCGCGCGGGCCTGCCCCTGGGCAGCCGGCTGTGGACGTTCGGCACGCCCACGCATGCCGACCGCGACGATTGGACGACGGCCCTCGGCGCTACGGTGGCGCAGCGCGCGTCGCTACGCCTCGAACCGGGCAACGCCGGCCGCGTCGTGATCGATTCGCCGCGCGAGCTCGCGGTCGACGGTGAATCGCGCCTGGTCGTGCTGACGCCGTCAGGATCTCTGGACGTCGAGGTCTGGGGCCGCGCGAATGGCGCCGAGCCGTGGGCCTGGGCGCGGCTGGCGCGCGGTGACGCCACGAAAGGCGTCGCCCTCCCGCGCCTCGCCGGCGGCATCGACCAGCTGCGCCTCGCCGTCTCGCTGCCGGGCGGCACGGTGACCATCACGCGGGTCGCCGTGCTGCCCGGGAAAAAATGATCCGTACCTGGCTACGCGAGCGCCTGCCCAAGGGCTGGCTGCGCGGCCGCGCGCGCCCGGTCTCCGAAACCGTGGACGTCGTGATCCCGGTCTACCGGGGCATGGAGGAGACGCGCACGTGCATCGAGAGCGTGCTGGCCTCGCGCGGGCGCCATCCCCTGCAGCCGCTGGTCGTCGACGACGCGAGCCCGGAGCCCAACCTGTCGGCATGGCTGCGCGGTCTTGCCGAGGCCGGTCACGTCGCCCTCATCACGCACGCCGAGAACCGCGGCTTCGTGGCGAGCGTGAACGAGGGCATGGCGCTGCACCGCGATCGCGACGTGGTGCTGCTCAACAGCGACACCGAGGTCGCGCCCGGCTGGCTCGACCGGCTGGTGGCCTGCGCGCGGCGCGACGCGGCGATCGGCACCATCACGCCCTTCTCGACCACCGCGACGATCTGCAGCTACCCGCGCATCCACCACTCCAACCCGCTCCCCCCGGGCGAGACCACCGCCACGCTGGACGCCGACTTCAGCACCGCGAACGCGGGCCGCAGCGCCGACATCCCGACGGCGGTGGGCTTCTGCATGTACATCACGCGCCACTGCCTCGACCGCGTGGGCCTGTTCGACTACGAGCGCTACGGCAAGGGCTACGGCGAGGAGGTCGACTTCTGCATGCGCGCGGGGCGCCTGGGCTTCCGCAACGTGATCGCCGCCGACGTGTTCGTGCGCCACATCGGCGAGATCTCGTTCCAGGACGCGGGTTTCGAGCGGCGGCAGAAGGCGCAGGCGCTGGTCGACTCGCTCTATCCCGAGTTCCAGCAGAAGCTGCGCGAGTTCATCCCCGGCGACCCGCTGCGCGTGCTGCGCCGGCGCGCCGACCTGCAGCGGCTGCGCCGCTCGCCCCGGAGCCTCACCATCGAGCAGGCCGGGAACAGGGTGAAGCTCGGGTGGCCGCGGGCGGGCGAGGAGTTTGCCCTGTGGCTCGATCCGGCGCGCGACGGCGCGGCGCTCGCCGCCATCCAGCGCTTCCTCACCGATCCGGCGGCGCCGCTGCCCGAGATCGAGGCGCGCTGGCTCGCCGGACCGTAGAATGGGCAAGGGCCTGGAGACGCAGGGGCCTGGAGATAGGGAACGGCCATGACGACGATCGAGCAGAACCTCACCCAGTACGCCGCCTACCACCGCGACCGCCGCAACATCGCCACGCATTTCGTGGGCGTGCCGATGATCGTCTTCTCCGTCGTGCTGGCGCTCGCCGTGGTGGAGATTCCCGTGGGCCCGGTGGCGCTCACGCTCGCCGCCATCGCCTCGATCGCGGCCAGCATCTACTACCTCAGGCTCGAGCTCACCCTCGGCATCACGATGGCCCTGACGCTCTTCGCGATGTGCGCGGGCGCGAGCGAGGTCACGCATCGCCTGGGCACGGGCGCCTCGCTCGGCATCGCCCTGGGCGTCTTCACCGTGGGCTGGGCGATCCAGTTCCTCGGCCACAAGTGGGAGGGCATGAAGCCCGCCTTCGTCGACGACGCGAAGCAGCTGCTGATCGGGCCGGTCTTCGTATGCGCCGAGGCGTACTTCCTCTTCGGCGGCCTCGCGCACCTGCGCCGCTACATCGAGGATCGCGTCGGCCCGACGGTCGCGCGCCGCGACGGCCGCCCCATCCCGATCCGCGAGGAGGCAACGTCGTGAGCCGCCATGCGAACTTCGGCGAGTTCTATCCGTTCTACCTCTCGGAGCACCGCAATCCCACCTGCCGCAAGCTCCACTTCGCCGGCAGCACCCTGGTGCTCGCCCTGCTCGCGCTCGCCATCGCCACCGCCAACCCGTGGTGGCTGCTCGCGATTCCGTTCGCGGGCTACGGCTTCGCCTGGGTGGGCCACTTCGCCTTCGAGAAGAACCGGCCCGCCACGTTCACCTACCCGCTCTGGAGCCTCATGGGCGACTGGGTGATGTACTGGCAGCTCGCCACCGGGAAGATCCCCTTTGAAGAACGAGACGCTGGAGCTCGCCCGGGCACTGATCCGGCGTAGGTCGATCACGCCGGCCGACGAGGGCTGCCAGAAGCTGATCGTCGACCGCCTGGCGCCCCTGGGCTTCGAGCCCGAGGTGTTCGCCTGCGGCGAGGTCACCAACCTCTTCATCCGCCACGGCCGCGCGAAGCCGCTCGTGGTGCTCGCGGGACACACCGACGTGGTCCCGCCGGGACCGATCGAGAAGTGGCACAGCGACCCCTTCGAGCCCACCGAGCGCGACGGCAAGCTCTACGGGCGCGGCGCGGCCGACATGAAGGCCTCGATCGCCGCGTTCGTGACCGCCGCCGAGCGCTTCGTGCGCGAGTTCCCCGACCATCCCGGCTCGATCGCGCTGCTGATCACCTCCGACGAGGAAGGCCCTGCGGTCGACGGAACCGTTCGCGTGGTCGAGGCGATGAAGGCGCGCGGCGAGGCGATCGACTACTGCATCGTCGGCGAGCCCTCGTCCTCGGAGCGCTTCGGCGACACGATCCGCAACGGCCGCCGCGGCTCGCTCACGGCGCGGCTCGTGGTCCACGGCATCCAGGGCCACGTCGCCTATCCCGAGCGGGTGAAGAACGCCGTGCACCTGGCCGCGCCCGCGATCGCCGAGATGGCGGGCGCCGAGTGGGACCGCGGCAACGAGTATTTCCCGCCCACCACCTTCCAGGTCTCCAACATCCACGCCGGGACGGGCGCGCAGAACATCGTGCCGGGGCAGGTGAGCGTGGACTTCAACTTCCGCCACTCGACCGAGAGCACGCCCGAGTCGCTCAAGGCGCGCGTGGCCGCCATCCTCGACCGGCACGGGCTCGAGTACACGATCGACTGGGTGGTCGGTGGCAAGCCCTTCCTCACCACTCGAGGGCGCCTGGTGGAAACGCTGACCCGGGTCGTGCGCCAGGTTTCCGGCGTCACGCCGGAGGTCAACTGCGCGGGCGGCACCTCCGACGGGCGCTTCCTCATCGACATCTGCCCCGAGGTGGCCGAGTTCGGCCCGGTCAACCGCTCGATCCACAAGGTGAACGAGGCGGTGGCGCTGGCCGAGATCGAGCCGCTCGCCGAGGTCTACCGCCTCGCGCTCGCCGAGCTCACCGGCGCCGCATGACCACGGTTCGCGAGCTGCTCGCCGGCGCGGTCGAGCGGTTCGAGGTGGCGGAGCTCTCCTACGGCCATGGCACCACCAACGCCCTCGACGAGGCCGCGTGGCTGATCCAGCACGCCCTGGGCGTGCCGCCCCGGGACATCGGCCCGCTCCTCGATCACGGGGTCGACGCGGCCGCGGCCCGCAAGGTGCGCGCGCTGATCGAGCGGCGCATCCGCACGCGCAAGCCCGCGGCGTACCTTACCCACGAGGCCTGGCTGGGCTCGCACCGGTTCTACGTGGACGAGCGGGTGATCGTGCCGCGGTCGTACATCTTCGAGCTGATCGAGCGGGAGACCCTCCCGCTGCCCACTCCCAAGGCAGGAACCGGGCCCTCGCCTGCAGCGATCCTCGACCTGTGCACCGGCAGCGGTTGCCTCGCGATTCTCGCGGCGCTGGCCTTCCCGAAGGCGAAGGTCGATGCGGCTGATCTCTCCGAAGACGCGCTGGCGGTCGCCGGGCGCAACGTCGCCGACTACCGGCTCGGAAGGCGCGTTCGCCTGGTGAAGTCGGACCTCTTCTCGGCGCTGGCCCGCCGGCGCTACGACCTCATCGTCACCAACCCGCCCTACGTCAAGTCCGCTTCGATGCGGACACTCCCCGAGGAGTACCGCAACGAGCCGCGCATGGCGCTCGCGAGCGGCAAGGACGGCCTCGACCACGCCCGCGTGATCCTGCGCGAGGCGCATGCCCACCTGAATCCCCGCGGGCTGCTGGTGATGGAGATCGGCCACAACCGCAGGGCGCTCGAGCGCGCCTTTCCCGATACGCCGTTTCGCTGGCCGCCCACCAGCGGCGGCAGCGGCTTCGTGCTCACCCTGGCGCGCGACGAGCTTCCCTTTCAAGAGTAATCCGCGGGGGTGAGATTCCTCACATCGAGGCGGCGATGCGATCGGTAACAATTGCGGCCAGGAACGACGAAGAATCCAGGTCCAAGACATGAAAAACGAAGACGCCCGCCTCCTCCAGGACGAGCGCAGGCTGCACGCCCAGGGCGACTCCCTCCTCCTCGGGCTGATCTGCGCGGGGCTGCCCCTCGCGATCGCCATCGGCGCCCAGTACAACCGCGTGGCCCAGGCCCTCTGGGCCGGCTGCGCCCTCGTGATCGCCGCCGCCGCGCTCTGGCTCTTCGCGCGCGGCACCCTGTTCACCCGCCTGGGCATGGCCGCGCTTTCCATGTCGATGGTGGCGCTGCACGTCCACGTCGGCATGGGCGACAACGTCCACCACTTCGGCTTCTTCGTGACGCTCGCGATCCTGCTGGTCTACCGTGACTGGCGTGTTCCGATCGCCGGTGCCGCGGTGGTTGCCGTCCACCACGCGCTCTTCAACGGGCTGCAGGAGGCCGGGTGGGGCGTGTCGTGCTTCTCGACGCCGGGGTGGATCCAGGTCTTCGTCCACGCGACCTACGTCGTGGTGCAGACCACGGTGGAGGTCTGGATCGCCACGCTGCTGGCGCACGAGGCGCGCCGCGCCCGCGAGGTGCACCGGCTGGTGCTCGACCGCGACGGCTCGATCAACCTGCGCGCGCGCGATGCCGAAGCCTCGACCGACCTGGCTCGCGCCGTCTCGCGCGCGATGTCCCTGATGCACAACGCGGTGGTGCAGGTGAAGCAATCCGCGACCGAGATCCTGTCGACCTCGCGCCATCTCGAGCAGGGCAACTCGGCGCTGGCCGGGCGCACGGAGGAACAGTCGGCGAGCCTCGAGCAGACCGCCGCGTCGATCCAGTCGCTCGCGGGCACCGTGCGCAAGAACACCCAGAGCGCGGGCGACGCCGCCAACATGGCCGTGGGCGCGGCCGAGGTGGCCGCCCGCGGCGGCTCCGTCGTGCGCGAGGTGGTGGGCACCATGAGCCAGATCGAGGCGGCGTCGAAGAAGATCGCCGACATCATCGGGCTCATCGACGGCATCGCCTTCCAGACCAACATCCTCGCGCTCAACGCCGCGGTGGAAGCCGCGCGCGCCGGCGAGCAGGGCCGCGGCTTCGCGGTCGTGGCCGCCGAGGTGCGCAGCCTGGCGCAACGCTCGGCCGCCGCCGCGCGCGAGACCAAGGTGCTGATCGAGGAATCGACCACGCGCGTGGGCACCGGCAGCCGGCTCGCCCAGGACGCCGGCCGCACCATGGACGAGATGGTGACCGCGGTGCAGGGCGTGCGCGACCTGATCGCCGGCATCGCAGGGGCGTCGAAGCAGCAGCTCGCCAGCATCGAGGAGGTGAGTCGCGCCATCGCCCGCATGGAAGAGGTCACGCAACGCAACGCGGCGCTGGTGCAGGATTCCGCGCAGGCCGCCACCCGCATGGCCGGCCAGTCCGACGCCCTCGCGCGGGCCGTGGCGCACTTCGACACCGACGGCGCCGCGACTCCCGAGCTCTCCGACCTGGACGCCCTCTGCATGCCCGTGCCGGCGGGCCGCCAGACGGCCCTGCTCGCGGGCTAGGGCTCCGGGGGGCCTACGAGGGGCGCGTGATATGATTTTTTCATGTCACAGCCACTCGAAAACGTCCCGGCGAACGGGCACGACCCGGCGCTCGTGCGCGAGATCGCCGGGTTGATCGTCAAGGCGCTCAACCTCGAGATCACGGCCGAGCAGATCGACCCCAAGGCGCCGCTCTACAAGGAAGGCCTCGGCCTGGATTCCATCGACATCCTCGAGGTCGCGCTCGTGGTCTCCAAGCGCTACGGCTTCAAGCTCAAGGAAGACGACCAGGACAACGTGCGGGTGTTCCGCTCGCTCGAGAGCCTGGCGGCGCACGTCGCGGAGCGGAGAACGCAGTGATGTCGGGTGCGGGTAGCCGCGCCTGCATCGCCGTCGGGATCGCGCTGTCGGCCGCCTTCGCGGTCCTGGCCCACGCCGCCCTGGTCGAGGGCGTCTCGCCCGCCGTCGGCGCCGCCCTTTCCGCCATTCCCCTGGCCCTGCTGGCGCTGTGGTTCGCGCGCCGCACGCACCACCGCGCGGCGCTCGTCATCGTCGCGGCGGCCGTGGCGCTCGCCCTCTGGCTCGGCTGGGGAAGTCTCGAACGCCATTTCCCCGACCTGCTCTTCGTCGAGCACGCCGCGAGCAACCTGTTCCTCGCCGCGCTCTTCGGGCGCACGCTGACGGGCGGGCGCGAACCGCTGATCACCACGTTCGCGCGCCTGGTGCACGGCAACCTCCCGCCCGAGGTCCTGCGCTACACGCGCCAAGTGACCATCGCGTGGACCCTCTTCTTCGCCGCGCTCTTCGTCGCCTCCTGCGCGCTCTACCTCACCGGCGAGCGCGCCGCGTGGTCCATGCTCGCCAACTTCGCCACGCCGGTCGGCGTGGGCGCCATGTTCGCGATCGAGTACGTGGTGCGCCACCGCGTGCTGCCGAATTGGGAGCGCGTCGGCATCCTGGGCGGCGTGCGCGCGTTCTCGCGCCATTTCAGCCAGGCCCGGCCTTGAGCTCGCCCGCGCCGCGCTCGACCGAGAGCGCGCACCCGCTCATCGCCCATCGCGACGCGCGCGCGATCCTCGCCTGGCGCCGGGGCCGTCCCGTGAGCGCCGCGCGATTCGTGGCCGACGTCGCCCACGCCGCGGCCACGCTGCCCGACTCGCGCCACGTGCTCAACTTCTGCGCCGACCGGTACCGTTTCGCGGTGCTGCTCGCCGCCGCGATCACGCGCGGGCAGCTCACCCTGCTGCCGCCGACCACCACGCCCAACGTGATCCGCTCGATGCGCGAGTTCGCGCCCGACGCCTACTACGTGACCGACGACCCTGCCATGGCCGTCGACCTGCCCCGGCACCATCTCGAGGCCGAGAGCGACGGGGCGCTCCCCGCGACCTTCGAAGTGCCCGAGGCTCCCGCAGGCCAGCGCGTCGCGTGCGTCTTCACTTCGGGCTCGACCGGCGAGCCGCAGCCCAACTACAAGCACTGGGGACCGCTCGTCGAAGACGTGCGCGCCGAGGTGCAGCGCCTGCGCGTGGGCCCGGGCCACACGATCCTGGGCACGGTGCCGCCGCAGCACATGTTCGGCTTCGAATCGACCGTGCTGCTGCCGCTCCTGTCCGGCGCGACGCTCACGGCCGAGCGGCTCTACTACCCCGGCGACATCGACGCGGCGATCACGCGCATGCCGGCCCCGCGCGTGATGTTCACCACGCCGTTCCACCTGCGTGCGTGGCTGGACAGCCACGGCTCGGCCGAGCCGGTGCCCGCGATCGAGACGATCGTGTCGGCCACGGCACCGCTCTCCGAGTCGCTCGCGCGCCGCGCCGAGCGCGCCACGGGCGGCGTGCTGCTGGAAATCTACGGCTGCACCGAGGCGGGCCAGGTCGCCACGCGCCGCACGAGCGAGGGCGCCGAATGGCAGCCGCTCGAGGGGCTGCGAGTCTGGAACCAGGGCGAGCAGGCGATGGTGTCCGGCGGCCACGTCGAGCGGCCCACGCCGCTCGCCGACGTGATCGAGCTGCGCGCCGACGGGCGCTTCCTGCTGCACGGGCGCACCGCCGACCTGGTCAACATCGCGGGCAAGCGCAATTCCATCGGCTACCTCAACCACCAGCTCACCGCGATCGACGGCGTCGAGGACGCGGCGTTCTTCCTGCCCGACGAGGCCGAGGCCGACGGCGTCACGCGCCTGGTGGCCTTCGCCGTGGCGCCGGGCAAGGACGCGGCGGCGCTCCTCGCGCAGCTGCGCGAGCGCCTGGACCCGGTGTTCCTGCCGCGCCCGCTGGTGCTGGTGGACCGGCTGCCGCGCAGCCTCGCCGGCAAGCTCCCGCGTGAAGCCCTGCGTGCCCTCGCGCGCGATCATGGAATCGACGCTGCAAGTCGCGGCTGACCATCCGGCATACGCAGGCCACTTTCCCGGGCATCCCATCCTGCCGGGCGTGGTGCTGCTCGCCGAGGTGATGCACGCGGTCGAGCGCGCCACCGGCCGCGGCGCCGCGTGCTGGAGCCTCGCGAACGCCAAGTTCCTGCAACCGGTCGCCCCGGGCACCGCCCTCACTCTCGCGCAGGTGACGTCGGAGAACGGCGGCGTGCGCTTCGAGGTCCGCGCGGGCGAGCGCGTGGTGGCGAGCGGGACGCTCGCCCCGCGCGACTAGGCTTGGGCTCGAACCAGGCCGCCGCCGACTGGACGCGCCGCGCGGAGCGCGGCAGCCTGCCGCTGCTGCGCTTCATGGCGTGGCTGTCGCTCGCCGTCGGGCGCGGGCCCTCGCGCATCCTGCTGCACGCCGCCGCAGCGTACTACCTCACCATGAGCCCCGCGGCACGCAACGCCTCGCGCGACTACCTGCGCCGCTGCCTGGGCCGCGAGCCGCGGCTGGCCGAGCGCTATGGCCACTTCATGGCCTTCGCGACCACCGTGCACGATCGCCTCTACTTCCTCAACGGCGCGCAGGACGTCTTCGACGTCGAGGTGGTCGGCGCCGAATCGATCCCCAAGGAAGGCACCCTGCTCTTCGGCGCGCACGTGGGCAGCTTCGAGGCGTTGCGCGCGACCGGGATCCACCACGGCCACCGGCGCGTCGCGATGGCGATGTACGCGGAGAACGCCCGGCAGATCAACGGCGTGCTGGAAGCGGTCGCGCCCGATCGCGCGCACGACATCGTCCCGCTGGGCACCGTGGGCTCGATGATCGAGCTGAACGAAAGGCTCGAGGCCGGCGACCTCGTGGGAGTGCTCGCCGACCGCACCCTGGGCGTGGAGTCCACGCTGCAGGTGCCTTTCCTGGGAGACGACGCCGCTTTCCCGACCGGACCGATGCGCATGGCCGCGGCGCTGCGCCAGCGCGTCTTCCTCATGGTCGCGCTCTACCTCGGCGGCAACCGCTATCGCGTGGTGTTCGAGCCGCTGTGGGACTTCTCCGCGACCTCGCGCAACCGCGACGAGGCGGTGGCCCAGGCCACGCGCGCCTATGCCGCGCGCCTCGAGCGCCTGTGCCGCGAGGCGCCGCTCAACTGGTTCAACTTCTTCGACTTCTGGCGCCGACCGTGATCCGGGCCATCGCCCTCGTCCTGGGCCTCACGGCATCCGCGCAGGCCGCCGCGTGGGGCGTGACCGACCTCTTCCAGGCGCTCGCGAAGGAGCGCCCGGGCCGGGCGACCTTCCAGGAACGCAAGTTCATGGCGCTGCTCGACCGCCCGCTCGAGTCCACGGGCGAGCTCTCCTTCACCCCGCCGGACAAGATGGAGAAGCGCACCATCAGCCCGCGCGCGGAACGCGTCGTCGTGGACAGCGAGCGCGTGACGCTCGAGCGCGGCGGCAAGCGCTACACGCTCGGCCTGCGCGAGAACCCCGCGGTCGCGGTCCTGGTCGAGAGCATCCGCGCGACCCTCGCGGGTGACCTCGCGGCGGTGACGCGCTCCTACTCGGTCGGCCTCGACGGCACGCCCGAGCGCTGGCGCCTCACCATCCGGCCGCTCGATCCCACCGGAGCGCAGATCGTCGAGCGCATCGACATCGAGGGCACGCACGCGGTCGTGCGAGGGGTCGAGATCCGCCAGGCCGACGGCGACCGTTCGGTGATGACGATCACGCCGGTGGCGCGCTGATGCGCGCGCGCCGCCTGGCGCTCGTCGCCTGGCTCGCGGCGCTCGCCTTCTGCCTCTGGCAGCTCTCGCAGGCGCGCTTCGTCGCCGACCTGTCGATGTTCCTGCCCGATGCGCCGACCGAGGAGCAGCGCCTGCTGGTCGACCAGCTGCGCGACGGCGCGCTCACCCGCATGATGTTCATCGGGCTCGAAGGCTCGCAGGCGGACCCGGCGACGCGAGCCGCCGTCTCGCGCGGCATGCGCAAGCGCCTCGAGGCGAGCGGGGAGTTCGTCTCCGTGGCCAATGGCGAGGGTGGCGGCTACGAGCGCGAGCGCGACCTCCTCCTCGCCCGCCGCTACCTGCTGAGCCCCCACGTGACGCCCGAACGCTTCACCGTCGAGGGCCTGCGCAGCGCCGTCGCCGAGACCGTGGACCTGCTCGCCTCGCCCGCCGGGATGCTGGTGAAGTCCCTCGTCACGCGCGATCCCACGGGCGAGATGCTGGCGGTCATCGAGGCGTTGCGCCCGGAGGGCGCGCCGCCGGTCTCCGAGGGTGTCTGGACCTCGCGCGACGGCCAGCGGGCGCTGCTCATCGCGCGCACGCGCGCGCGGGGCTCGGACACCGACGCCCAGGCCCAGGCCGTGGCCGCGGTCGAACGCGCCAAGGCCGAGGCCGTGGATCAAGTGGTGAGGTCCGGCAAGGCCGGCTACGCGGTGCGCCTGTACCTCACGGGCCCGGCGGTGTTCGCGGTCAAGTCGCGCGCGCTCGTGAAGCACGACATCGAGCGCCTGGCGATCGCAAGCCTGGTGCTCGTGGCCGGCATCCTGCTCGCCGCATACCGCTCGCCGCTGGCGCTGGCCCTCGGGCTGGTTCCCGTCGCCTGCGGCGCGCTCGCCGGCGTGGCCGCCGTCTCGCTGGGGTTCGACGGGGTGCACGGCATCACGCTCGGCTTCGGCACGGCGCTGATCGGCGAGGCGATCGACTACTCGATCTACCTCTTCGTGCAGTCGGAGCGGCGCGACGTCGGCGGCCCCGAGTGGGTCGCGGGGTTCTGGCCCACCATCCGGCTGGGGCTCTACACCTCGATCGCCGGCTTCTCGGCGCTGCTCCTGTCGGGCCTGCCGGGGCTCGCGCAGCTGGGCCTGTACTCCATCACCGGCCTCGTGGCCGCCGCGCTGGTCACGCGCTGGGTGCTGCCCGGGCTGCTGCCGCAGCGCATGGAGCTCCACGACCTCACCGGATTCGGAGAGCGGCTGATGCGCGCGGTCGTCGTGCTCTCGCGCCGGCGCTGGGTCGTGCCCGTGGCCGCGGCCGCGAGCGCCCTCGTCGTGGTCGCGATGCACGCGCGCTTGTGGGACCACGACCTCGCGAGCCTGAACCCGATCTCCACGCACGATCGCGAGATCGACCTGAAGCTGCGCGCGGACCTGGGCGCCGCGGATGCGCGCGCGGTGGTGGCCGTACGCGCGCGCGATGCGGACACGGCGCTCGCCGCGGCCGAGGACGTGGCCGGGCGCCTCGATGCCCTGGTCGAGCGGCGCCTGCTGGGCGGCTACGACACGCCCTCGCGATTCCTGCCGAGCCTCAAGGCGCAGCGCGCGCGCCAGGAAAGCCTGCCGTCGACCGCGGAGCTGCGCGAGCGCCTCGCGCAGGCGCTGGCGCAGTCGCCGCTGCGCGCCGAGCGGCTGGGCCCTTTCCTCGAGGACGTGGAGCGCGCGCGCACGCAGCCACCCCTCACGCGCAAGGCGCTCGCCGGCACCGCCCTCGAGTCCGCCCTCGACGGGCTGCTGTTCGCCGATTCCGGGGGACGCTGGACGGCGATCGTGGGGCTGCGACCGGCCGAGGGGTCCCGCGTCGACGTGAACGCGGTGCGGGCGGCGCTCGCGGGCAGCGGTGCCCTCGTGATCGACCTCAAGGCCGAGGCCGACCGCCTCTATGGCGGCTACTTCGACCGCGCGCTCGCGATGTCGGCTGTCGGCCTCGCCGTGATCGTGGCGCTTCTCGCTTTCGCGCTGCGCTCCCCAGCCCGCGTGGCGCGCGTGCTCGCCCCGGTGGTGGCCGCCGTGCTCGCGGTCGCGGCCTTCCATGCGCTCACGGGAACGCGCCTCACCCTCCTGCACCTCGTGGGCCTGCTGCTGGTGGTGGCGATCGGCTCCAACTACGCGCTCTTCTTCGACCGGCTCGCGCAAGCGGGCGCCACGGCCGCGCGCACGCTCGCCTCGCTCACGCTCGCCAACGCGACCACGGTCGCGAGCTTCGGCGTGCTCGCGGTCTCCGAGATCCCGGTGCTGCGCGCCATCGGCTCGACCGTCGCGCTGGGCACGGTGGCGGTGCTGCTGTTTTCCGCGGTGCTCGCGCGCCCCGGCGGTACAATCGCCGCAGGGACAAGATAACGATGCGGACGATCATCGATTCCGCGCAGGCAGGCGCATCGCCACCGGTGGTGGTGGCGCTCCTTGCCGCAACCTTCAGCGAGCCCGAGGATTTCCTCCGCCAGGGCTTCCCCCAGGCATTGCGCGCCCGCGGACTCGCGACCGAGCTCGTCATGGCGGAGCTCCGCGCGAGCTGGGTCGCCGACGGCTCCATCGTGGAGCGCATAGAGGCCGCCATCATGGCGCCGGCCCGGGAGCGCGGCCAGACGCGCATCTGGCTGGGAGGCATCTCGCTGGGGGCGCTGGCCGCGCTGGGATACGCCGCGCGCCACGGCGCCGCGCTCGAGGGCCTCGCCCTCATCTCACCCTATCCGGCCACGCGCATGGTGCTCGACGAGGTCGATGCCGCGGGCGGCCTGGCGAACTGGGACCCGGAGATTCCCGAGAGCGGCGACGTCGAGCGCGAGGCGTGGCGCTGGCTCGCGCGCCGGGGGCCCGGGGCGCCGTCGGTGCACTGCTACTTCGCGAGCGGCGACCGCTTCGCCGAGGGACAGCGCCGCATCGCCGACGCGCTTCCCAAGGGCGCGGCGCGCGAGCTGCCCGGGGGACATGACTGGGCGGCGTGGCGGGCGCTCTGGGACGCGTTCCTCGCCGACCGCGGGGCGATGCTCCAATGAGCGCCATCGTCCACCGGGGCACCGTATCGCGCTGGCGGCCCACGCTCCTCATCCAGGCTTCGATCGCGCTGCACGTCGTGGCGCTCGTGCTTGCGATCCTGCAGCCGCACGAGTGGACGCTGGCGCTCGGCGCCGTGGCCGCCAACCAGTTCGTGCTCACCGCCGCGGGGCTGTGGCCGCGCAGCCGCGTGCTCGGCCCGAATCTCGTTCGCCTTCCGCCCGCCTCGATCGCCCAGGGCGAGGTGGCGCTCACGTTCGACGACGGCCCGGACCCGGAGCTCACGCCCCGCGTGCTCGAGGTCCTCGAGGCGCACGGGGCGCGCGCCACGTTCTTCTGCATCGCCGAAAAGGCGGCGCGCCACCCGGAGCTCACGCGCGAGATCGTGCGCCGCGGGCACGCCATCGAGAACCATTCCCACTCGCACCCGCATACCTTCGCGTTCCTGCTCCTGCGGGGGCTGCGCCGCGACCTCGCCAACGCGCAGGCCACGCTCGCGGGCCTCACCGGGCGCTCCCCGCGCTTCTTCCGCGCCCCCATGGGCTTCCGCAACCCGCTGCTCGATCCGGTGCTGCACGAGATGGGGTTGAAGCTCGTCACCTGGACGCGCCGCGGTTTCGACACCGATCAAGGCAAACCCGCGCGCGTGGCCAGGCTGCTCGAGCGCGGCCTCGCCGCGGGCGACATCCTCGTCCTGCACGACAGCCACGCCGCGCTCGCGCCCTCCGGGCAGCCCGTCGTCCTCGAGGTCCTGCCCCGCCTGCTGGAAACGCTGCGCCGCCAGGGACTCAAGCCGGTCACGCTGGACCAAGCCATCGACTCGTGAGCGACGCGCACTTCCGCTCGCTCGCGCGCGAGGCCGCGGCGGCGTATCCCCCGCGCGAGCGCTTCGCGCGCCACTTCGCCTACGGCAAGCTGCGCGGCGATCCCGCGTTCGCCCACCTGCTGCGCGCCGGGCGCATCCCCGCGCGCTCGCGCCTGCTCGACATCGGCTGCGGCCAGGGGTTGTTGTGCGCGCTGCTCGCGGCGGCCGAGGCACGCCACGCGCGCGGCGAGTGGGACGCGGCCTGGCCCGCGCCACCGGCGCTTGCGCGCTACACCGGCATCGACCTGATGGCGCGCGACGTGGAACGCGCGCGTGCGATGGCCGATCACTGGAGCGCCGGGGAACAGCCGGCGCGCAACTTCGTCGTGGGCGACATGCGCGATACCGAGCTCCCGCGTTCGGACGTCGTGGTGATCCTCGACGTGCTGCACTACGTCGGCTACGAGGCCCAGGAGGCGGTGCTGAAGCGCGTCAAGGCCGCGCTCATGCCTCGCGGCACCCTGCTGCTGCGCGTCGGCGACGAGTCGACGTCGATGAGCTTCCGCTACACGCTGCTCATCGACCGGCTCGTCATGGCCGCCCGCGGCCACAAGCTGCCGCGCCTGTGGTGCCGGCCGGTGGCGGACTGGCGCAAGCAGCTGGAGCGCATGGGATTCGACGTCGAGACGGTGCCGATGAGCACCGGCACGCTGTTCGCGAACGTGCTGCTGGTCGCACGTTATGATGAGGCGCGATGAAGCCGATCCGCCTCGCCTCCTACACGATGACGACCTGCCTTGGCCATGGCCTCGCCCCGGCGCGGGCGGCGCTGCGTTCCGGTGCCACCGGCCTCGCCCCCTGCCGCTTCGAGACCGTGAAGCTCGACACGTTCGTGGGTGAGATCGAAGGCGTGGACGGGCAAGCCCTGCCGGGCGAGCTGGCGCGCTTCGATTGCCGCAACAACCGCGCCGCCGAGCTGGGCCTCGCGCAGGACGGGTTCCTCGACGCGGTCGGGCGCGCCGCGCGCGACGTGGGGCCGGAGCGCGTGGGCGTCTTCATGGGCACGAGCACCGCCGGCATCCTGCAGACCGAGCTCGCGTATCGCCGCCGCGGCGAACATGGCGAGCTGCCCGCGGACTTCGAGTACCGCACCACGCACAACACCTATTCCATCGCCGAGTACGTGCGCGCGCGCCTGGGCCTGGCCGGTCCCTGCGCCGCGATCTCGACCGCGTGCTCGTCGAGCGCCAAGGCGTTCGCCTCGGCCGCACGGCTGATCGAGGCCGGCGCGATCGACGCCGCCGTCGTGGGTGGCGTGGACACGCTCTGCCTCACCACGCTCTACGGCTTCAACTCGCTGCAGTTGCTCGGCAACGAGCCCTGCCGGCCGTGGGACACCGCGCGGCAGGGCATCTCCATCGGAGAGGCGGCCGCCTTCTGCCTGCTCGAGCGCGCCGGCGGCGCGGAAGACGGCGCCGTGCACCTGCTGGGCACGGGCGAGTCGTGCGACGCGCACCACATGTCCGCTCCGCACCCCGAGGGGCTGGGCGCGCGCCTCGCGATGCAGGCGGCGCTCGACTCGGCGGGGCTCTCGGCAAGGGACATCGACTACGTGAACCTCCACGGCACGGGAACGCCCTCGAACGACGCGGCCGAGGACCAGGCCGTCGTGGGCCTCTTCGGCGAGGCCGTGCCGGCGAGCTCGACCAAGGGCATGACCGGGCACACGCTCGGCGCCGCGGGTGGCGTCGAGGCGCTCGTCGCCGTGCTGGCCCTCGAGGAAGGGCGCATTCCGGGAAGCCCTGGCACGCGCATCCTCGACCCGAAGCTGCGCGCCAGCTACGCCATCCGCGGGCGCGAGGCGCGGCTCGCGCGCGTGCTCAGCAACTCGTTCGGCTTCGGCGGCTCCAACTGCAGCCTCGTCTTCGGCCGCGCATGAGCCTCGCCGGCCGCGTCCTTGGGGTGGGTCTCGTGGGACCCGGCCTCGCGGGCTGGCGCGAATCGCGCGCGGCGCTGGCGGGCGAAGCGCCCTACGTGCCGGCGGCCACTTCGATCCCCGCTCCCGAAGCGCTGCCCGCCACCGAGCGCCGCCGCGCGGGCAAGAGCGTGCGCCTCGCCCTCACCGCGGGCCTCGCCGCCTGCAACGAGGCCGGGCGCGCGGCGAAGGAGCTGGCCGCGGTCTTCACCTCGTCCACCGGCGACGGCGAGAACCAGCACGCGATCTGCGAGGCGCTCGCCTCGAGCGACCGCGACATCTCGCCCACGCGCTTCCACAACTCGGTGCACAACGCGCCCGCGGGCTACTGGGGCATCGCGACCGGCGCGATGGCGGCAGCCGACAGCCTCGCCGCGTTCGACGGCAGCTTCGCCGCCGGGCTGGTCGAGGCCTTCGGCCGCCTCGCCACCGACCCGGCGCGCGCGATCCTGCTCGTGGCCTACGACGCGCCCTATCCCGAGCCGCTCAAGGCGACGCGCGCGATCGAGGACGCATTCGGGCTGGGGCTGGTGCTCGCAGGCGCCCATTGCGCCGAGGGCCTGCTCCTCGACGCCGCGTTCACGCGCGAGGCGCCGACCCCGATGGCCGATGCGGGCCTCGAGGAGGTGCGGCGCGGCATTCCCGCCGCGCGCGCCCTTCCCCTGCTGCAGCTCATCGCCGCGCGCACATCCGGTCGCGTGGTGCTCGAATACCTCGACGACCTCGGCCTCGCTGTCGAGGTGCGCGCTTGAGCGCGCCGCTCGGGCGCGACTGGCTCGCGGCGAACCTCCCGCACCAGGGCGCGATGAACTTGCTGGACGAGATCGTCGACTGGAACGACGCGGGACTGCGCGCGGTCGCGAGCGGGCATCGTTCTCCCGCGCACCCGCTGCGCCGCGGCGACGAGCTGCCGGTCGCCTGCGCGATCGAGTACGCCGCGCAGGCTGCGGCCGCGCACGGAGCGCTCATCGCCGCGGCGCCCTCCGGCCCCGGGATGCTCGTGGCGGTGCGTGGTGTCGAATTCCACGCCACGCGCCTGGACGACACCGCGGCGGCCCTCGACATCTCGGTGGAGCCCCTGGGGGGCGGTGAGTCCGGCGTGATCTATCGCTTCGACGTGTCGTCGGCCGGGCAGCCGTTGGCGAGCGGCCGGCTCACGGTAGCCTTCGCGCGGTGAAGCGGCGCGCGCTCGTGACGGGCGGCAGCGGCGCGATCGGCGCCGCGATCTGCCGCGCGCTGGCAGCCGGTGGCCTCGAGGTGATCGTCCACGCCAACACCCGGCTCCAGGAGGCCCGGCGCATCGCCGCCGAGATCGGCTCGCCGCACGCCATCGCCTTCGACGTGTCGGATCGCGCCGCCGCGCGCGCGGCACTCGAGGCGCTGGTGGAGTCCGGCGCGATCCAGGTCGTCGTGAACAACGCCGGCATCCACGACGACGCCGCGTTCCCGGCGATGCGCGCCGAGCAATGGGAAGACGTGCTCGCGGTCTCGCTGAACGGTTTCTTCAACGTGACGCAGCCCCTGGTCATGCCGATGGTGCGCACGCGCTGGGGACGCATCGTCACCCTCACGTCGGTGGCCGCGGACCTCGGCAACCGCGGGCAGGTGAACTACGCCGCGGCCAAGGGCGGGCTCTGCGCCGCCTCGCGCTCGCTCGCGCGCGAGCTCGGGCCGCACGGCATCACCGTGAACTGCGTCTCGCCGGGCCTCATCGACACGCCCATGAGCGCCGGCGCCTTCGAGCCCGCGGCGATCGAGCGCATGATCCCGCTCCAGCGCATGGGCAGCCCCGAGGACGTCGCCGCCGCGGTGGCGTTCCTCGCGAGCGACGCGGCCGGCTACATCACCGGCCAGGTCGTGCCCGTGAACGGCGGCATGACCTGATGCCGGGCCTGCTCGCGCAGGTCGCGACGATCGTCGCCGCCGGTTGGGTCGCCGCCGCGATCGCGCGGCGCTGCGGCCTGTCCGCGGCGGTGGCCCAGATGCTGATGGGCCTCGCCCTCGGACCCTCGCTCCTCGGCTGGCTCGCGCCGGGCCTGTTCGCGGCGCTGTTCGGTCCCGGACCCGGGGAGCCGCTGGCATGGCTCGCCCGGGCCGGACTGCTGCTGCTCATGTTCCAGGTGGGCCTCGAGTTCGATCTCTCGCACCTCGCGCACGCGCGTGCGCGCAAGACTGTCGCCGCAGTCGGGGCGGCGGCCCTCGTCGTGCCCTTCGCGATCGGTCTCGCCTTCGGCCATCTCACCGCGCCCACCCTCTCGCCGGGCATCGACCCACTCGCCTGCGCCCTGTTCGTGGCGACCGCCTTCTCGATCACCGCGCTGCCGGTCCTCGCCCGCATCCTCGCGGAGCTGGGCCTGCATCGCACCGAGCTGGGCGTGATCGCCATCAGCGCGGCGGCCTGCATCGACCTCGCGGGTTGGGTGCTGCTCGCATTCGTGAGCGCGTTCGCGGCCTCTCCGCTGGGAACGGTCGCGGTCCTCGGCGCCTTCGGCGCCGGCATCCTCCTGCACCGGCGCCGCGGCCTCGTGGCCGCCTGGGAGGCCCGCATGGCGCCGCTCGTCGCGCTGCTCTTCCTGCCGCTCTACTTCTCCTATACCGGGCTGCGCACCGACGCGGGATCGCTGGACGGCGCCCCGGCCTGGGCATGGTGCGCCACGGTGATCGCGCTGGCCGCGCTGGGGAAGTTCGGCGCGACCTACGCCGCGGCGCGATGGTCCGGGCTCGCGCACCCGCACGCCGCGGCGCTCGGCGCGATGATGAACACGCGCGGGCTGGTGGAGCTCGTGGTGCTCAACATCGGCTACGACCTGGGGCTCGTCTCGCGGCCGCTCTTCACCATGCTGGTGCTGATGGCGGTACTGAGCACGGTGGTCACCACCCCGCTCCTGCGCCACTGGCTAGGCGGGACGCACCACCTTGCGCCACAGGAGCCACGGGATGCGCACCACGAACTCCGCCAGTAGCCGCGCGTGCATCCAGGTGAGCAGGACGTTGTCGCGCACGTAGTTGAAGTGCGAGACCCCGCCCTCGTCCGGGCGCAGGTACCGGACCGGCGCCGGGATGTTCACCGGGACCAGGCCGCGCCAGACGAGGCGCACCGCCGCCTCCGGATCGAAGTCGAAGCGCCGCATCCAGGACTGGGCGTGCATCACCGCAACGAGGTCGGCGATGGGATAGACGCGCATGCCGTAGAGCGAATCGCCGATGCCGCCGCCGGCGGTCTCGAGGTGGGCCCACATGTTGGAGAGCTTGCGGCCCTGCACGCGCACCGCCGGCGCGCTCGCGTCGAAGATCGGCAGGCCCAGCACCAGCGCGCCCGGGCGCGAGGTCGACGCGGCCATGAACTCCGGGATCTTGTCGGCCGGGTGCTGCCCGTCGGAATCCATCGTGAGGGCATGGGTGAAACCCTCTGCCGCGGCCAGCTCGCAGCCGTGCAGCACCGCCGCGCCCTTGCCGCAATTGCGTTCGCGCACGATGACGCGCAGCCCCGCCTCGACCTCGGCGAGCTTCTCCAGGCCCGCGGGCGTGCCGTCGTCGCTGCCGTCGACCACGACCCACACCGGGCTCCAGTAGGCGAGCGCGCCCTGCACCGTCTCGTAGACCTTGGGGCCGGGGTTGTAGCTGGGAATCAGGACGAGGTGCGTCCGGGAGCGTTCAACCACGGATATGGGTCGCGCTCTCCACGTTGGGCATTGCGGAAACCTGCGCGGTGCTTGCGGCAGCGAGCTCGCGTGCGAAGTAGCGCTCGAGCTCGAGCGTGAACGCGCGCACGTCCGCCGGCGGATCGAAGCGCCGCCCGAGGCGGACACGATAGGAGAGCGGGAAGGCCGGGATCCGCGTGAGCGGCCATCCCTTGCCGAGGAAGCGCGCTTCGTCCTCGATCACGAGCGCCTGCACCGGCACGCCCGTGCCGCGCGACACTGCGCCCACCGCCTCGGTGAGCGGGCCGAGCGTGCCCACGCTGCGCGTTCCCTCCGGGAAGAGCAGCAGCTGCCCGCCGAGCTCCAGCTCGCGCGCGGCGCGCGAGATCAGGCGCCGCAGCGAATCGTTGGGCAGGTAGCGCGCCAGGCGCGCGGCCGGTGCCAGCAGGAAGTTGCGCAGCAGCGAGCCCTTCATCACGCACAGCGCGTCGGGCAGGCGCGAGACGATGAAGACGGCATCGAGAAGGCTGGGGTGGTTGGGCGCCAGGATGAGCGCGCCGCTGCCGCGCAGCGTATCGAGCTCGGAGAGGTCCAGGCGCAAGGCGCCGAGCGCCTCCATCGTGGCGAGCCACGTGCGGAAGCAGTACATCGCGCCCAGGCGCCCGGCGCGCCGGCCTCGCCCGATGGTGGTCAGGGGCAGCAGGACCACCGCCACGATCGCCCAGGAAAAGCAGATCAGCGCAAGCAGGAGCGCGCCGAAGGCGAGCACGAACGCGTTGCAGGCGCGCGCGATCATCGCGCCTTCCCCACGTCGGGCGTGGTCACGCGCGTGGACGACTCGGCGAAAATCCAGGAGAGGCCGAATCCGGCGGCGAAGTAGCGCTTCGAGGTGACCAGCGGGCTCGCCTCGAATTGCGCCCCTGAAAGCGTGTCGTAGCGCAGGAACCCGCCGACCCAGAACTTCGGGAAGCGCTTCGAGAGCGCGGTGAGGAACTGCACGCCCGCGTAGCCGCCCCCGGGATCGTAGGCGGGGCGCGCGGCAGTGGCGAATTCCGCGGGCACCCCGTAGTAGTAGCGGTTGTAGCGGGAGTTGGTGAACACGGGGCCCGCCTGCACGGCGAAATTCCAACCGGGAATCCCGAAGGCGTTGCTGAAGTCGAGGTTCGCGTGCGGGTAGAACTGGGCGCCGATGTAGCGCGGATGGGACTCGACCGAGACGGCCGCGCGCAGCGGCGTGCGGACGTCGAGCCGCGTGTCCTGGTCGGCGGAGCGCCAGAGCGTGACGTCGAGGGAAGGCCCGATCTCGACCGAGGGCTCGAGGCTGGGCATGCCCTGGCGCACCGCAATGTCCTCGCTCTCCACCGGGAGCGACGCCCCGAAGCTCAGGTTGAGGTCGAGGCGATCGGTCTTGAAGAAGATGCCGCGCATGCCGTACCGGTCCGCCTTGAAGAAGTCGCCGCGATAGACGAAGTACGGTGCCGGCAGCGCGTAGGTTCGCTCCTGGGAGGAACCGCGGTAGTAGGGAAAGTGGATCGCGGCCACGCCGAAGCCCGCTTCCCAGAGCGGCTCTTCCTTGGCGCGGACGGCGGCGGGTGCGAGCGTCATTGCGATGAGCAGCGGAAGGGCGGTCTTGCGCACCCGGCTATCCCCGCTGCATGGGAAGCTCGGACTCGTCGCGGATGTTGAACGCGCGCCTGCGCCAGGCCGCGAACGTGCGCTTGATGTCCCCCATGGAGGTCAGGTAGTAGATGGCGCGGAACAACATGAGGCCCCGCGTGATCGCGGTGCCGCGGAAGAGGTCCCCGGCGAGCACCGAGATCACGGCGGCGCGGATGCCGAAGTCCTCGCGCGGCTCCATGAAGATGTCGCGCAGGTTGGGGTTGGTGACGCGGTAGATGAACCAGGAGAACTCCTTCGGTCCCCGGATCATCACCCAGTCGAAGCGCGCGCGCGCCCTGGCCTCGGCCACCTTGTCGCCGTCCAGGCGCGCCTCGACCACGTCGACGCCCGCGAAGCCGCTGTTCATCGCCAGCATCACGCCGGAGGAGAACATCGGGTCGATGAACGCGAAGGCGTCGCCGATCATGATGTAGTTCTTCCCCTGGCAGGAATCGCTGATGTACGAGTAGTTGCCCGTGGCGGTGGGCTCCTCGACCAGCTCGGCGTCCTTCAACCGTTCGGCGAGGGTGGGCGAAAGCGCGATCGTGTCCAGCAAATACTCGCGCACCGGCTTCTTGCGCGCCTTCATGTAGTACGGCCAGACCACCGCGCCCACGCTGGTGACGCCGTCCTTCAGCGGGATGAACCAGAACCAGCCGTGCTCGAACCACGTGATGATGATGTTGCCGCCGTCCTCGCCCTGGTCGCGGCGCGCGTTGCGGAAGTGGCCGAAGATCGCGGCGCTTGCGTGGTCGGGGTTCTTGCGCTTGTTCTTCAGCCGGTTGCCCAGGAACGTGTCGCGACCGGTGGCGTCGACGACGAAGCGCGGCCGGAAGACGAGCTCGTTGCCGGCCGCGTCGGTGGCGGTGACCATGGGCCCGGAGCCGTCGTCGCCGAGGTTCACTTCGCGCACGCGCACCTGCTCACGCGCATCGGCGCCGCACTTCGCGGCGTTGCGGAAGAGGATCTCGTCGAACTCGGAGCGGCGTACCTGGTAGGCGTGGTCGAGGTTCTTGTCGACCGCGTCCTTGAAGCGGAAGCCGGCGATGTGGTCGTGCCATGGGGAGACGAAGGTCGCGCCCGGCTTGTACATGCCGATCGCCTCGACCTGCTCCATGACGCCCAGCTTCTCGAGCAGCGGGAGGTTCGCCGGCAGCAGCGACTCGCCGATATGGAAGCGGGGATGCTTTTCCTTCTCCAGCAGGACCACGCGCCGCCCGTTGCGCGCGAGCAGTGCGGCGGCGGTCGATCCCGCGGGACCGCCCCCGATCACCACGACGTCGCAATCGCCTTGCAAGAGTCTCTCCACCCGGTGGCCGGAAACATTGTAATGGTAATGTAGCGGAACCGTGTCCGAAGATTCCAACGCCACGCGCACCGCGCCGCGGGCGCCGATCACACTGCTCAAGCAATACTGGTCCGACGAGAGTGGCCGCCGGCGGTATACGGACGCCCTCTTCGACGGCACCGCCGGCGACTACGACTTCGTCGAGCGCCTGCTGGGCCTGGGCACCGGTCCGTGGTACCGCCGCCAGGCCCTTGCGCGCGCGGGCCTCGCCTCCGGCATGCGCGTGCTCGACGTCGCCACGGGCACCGGCCTGGTCGCGCGCGAGGCGCTGCGCATCCTCGGCCCCACCGGAACGCTGGTGGGCCTCGATCCGAGCGCAGGCATGCTCGGACAGGCCGCGAGCCTGAAAGTGCCGCTGGTGCGCGGCTTCGGCGAGCGCCTTCCCTTCGGCACCGCGACCTTCGACTTCGTCAGCATGGGCTTTGCGCTGCGCCACGTCGCCGACCTCGAAGGGCTCTTCCGCGAGATGCATCGCGTGCTCAAGCCGGGCGGCACCGCGTGCATCCTGGAGCTCACGCGGCCGTCGCGGCTCGCCGGCCCGCTGCGCTTCTTCATGACACGCGGGGTGCCGGCACTGGCCTGGTTCTTCGGGCGGCGGCAGCAGGCGCGCGATCTCATGCGGTTCTACTGGGACACGATAGAGGCGTGCGTGCCGCCGGAGGACGTGCTGGCGGCGCTGCAACGCGCGGGATTCGCGGCGCCGAAGAGAAGCGTCGCCATCGGGATGTTCTCGGAGTACACAGGGAGACGATAGATGATCAAGTGGCTGCGGGGCGGTCGTTGGAGCGGACTGATCGCCGCTCAACGACGCGTGGCGCTCCTGATAGTGGCGGCCGCAGCGCCTGGGGTCTTCGCGCAGGAATGGCCGACGGGCACGGTCCGTGTCGTGGTTCCGTATGGTCCCGGCTCGACCCCCGACATCGTCGCGCGCGTGGTCTCCGACCGGCTCTCCGCGAAGCTCGGCAAGCCCTTCTTCGTCGACAACAAGCCCGGAGCCGGCGGCATGCTCGGAACCGACGCCGTCGCCAAGGCCGCGCCCGACGGGCAGACCATCGGCATCTCCATCGCCGGCCCGCTCGCGGTGAACACGCTGCTCTACCGCAAGATGCCCTACGACCCCGCGGACCTGGCACCCGTCACGATCGCGGCAACACAGGCGAGCGTGGTGGTGGCCTCCCCCTCGCTCAACGTGGGCACGGCCTCCGAGCTCGTGACCCTGCTCAAGGCCAACCCGGGCAAGTACAACTACTCCTCGATGGGCGCGGGCAGCATCTCGCACCTCGCGATGGAGGCGCTGGCCGCACGCTCCGGCGCGCAGATGGTCCACGTGCCGTACGCGGGCTCGGGGCCGGCGGTCGCGGCCCTCCTCGCGGGCGACACGCACGTCGCCGCCCTGCCGGCCGCCGCCGTCATGAGCCACATCAAGGCCGGGAAGCTGAAGGCGATCGCCGTGGCGACCGAAAAGCGCTCGCCGGCGCTGCCCGAGCTGCCGACGCTGCGCGAGGCCGGCATCGAGAACGTCTTCGCCGACGCGTGGATGGGCTTCGTGATGCCCGCGCGCACGCCCGATGCCCTCGTCGCGCGCGTGTACGACGAGATCTCGAAGGTGCTGGCCGAGCCCGAGGTGCGCGAGAAGCTGCGCGCCCAGTACATGGACGTGGTCGCGAACACTCCGGCCGAGTTCCGGGCGGCGATGAAGGCGGATGTCGAGCGCTGGAAACCCGTGATCGAGAAGAACTCCATCAAGCTCGATTGATCGTCGAACCGGCAAGGAAGACACCGCTCTTCGGCGAGTTCGACGTCGCCGTGCTGGGCGGCGGGCCCGCGGGCATTGCGGCCGCGACCTCCGCCGCGCGACACGGCGCCCGGACATTGCTCATCGAGCGCTACGGCTTCCTGGGCGGCATGGGCACGGCCGCCGGCGTCACCAACTTCTGCGGCCTGCATGCCAACGTGCGCGGCAAGCAGGAGCGCGTCGTGCGCGGCGTCGTCGACGACCTGCTCGTTCGCATCGCCGCCCTCGACGGGCTCTCCGAACCCCACCTTGTGCTCGGGCGCATCCACGCGCAGGCCTACGACGTGCCGGCGTACAAGTGCGCCGCCGATGGGCTGCTCGCCGAGGCCGGCGCGCAGGTGCTCTTCCACGCCGTGGCCGCGGGCGCCATGGCGCTTCCCTCGGGCATCGACTGCCTGCTGATCGAGACGCGATCGGGACGCCAGGCCGTCCGCGCCAACACCTTCATCGACTGCTCCGGGGACGGCGACCTCGCCCACTGGACCGGGGCCCCCATGGAGAAGGGCGACGGCCACGGCGCGCTGCTCTATCCCACGCTCATGTACCGCGTGGGCGGCGTGGACAACGCACGCGCGGGCGACGCATGGCGCTCGATTCCCGAGTTGATGGACGCCGCCGAACGCGCCGGCGACTTCCGCTTTCCGCGCAAGAGCGTGATCGTGCGGCCACAGAAGCACGCGGGGGAGTGGCGCGTGAACGTGACGCAGCTGCGCAATGCCGACGGCAGCGCCGTGGACGGCACCGACGCGAGCGCGCTCTCCGCCGCGGAAACCGAAGGGCGCCGGCAGGCGGTCGAATACCTGCGATTCCTCCGGCTGCGCGTCGCGGGGTTCGAGCAGGCCTACATCCTCGACCTGGCGGCCCAGGTCGGGATCCGGGAGACGCGCCGGCTCACGGGCAAGTACCAGCTCACGCGCGAAGACGTGCTCGGCTGCGCCGGCTTCGACGACAGCATCGGGGTGAACGGCTGGCCGATCGAGAACCATGTCGCCGGTGACGTGCGCTGGGAGTGGCCTGCGGAGGGTTCGCGCGGCTACAACCAGTTGCCTTTCCGCATGCTGGTGCCACGCTCCGGTCCGGCGAACCTGCTCGTGGCCGGCCGCTGCGCCTCGATGACGCACGAGGGCCAGTCGGCCGCGCGCGTGAGCGGCGCCTGCTTCGCCATGGGACAGGCGGCCGGGACGGCCGCCGCGCTCGCCCTCCAGGGCGACATCGCGCCACGCGACCTTCCCTACCTCGAGCTCAGGGCGAGCCTCGAGCGCGACGGGGTGTTCCTGGGCTGAAGGATCACTCCCGGCGCTTCTTCGCCTCCTCGGCGTACAGCTCCTTCTTCGAAAGCTTGCCCACGGGCGTCTTCGGCAGCTCGGCGCGGATCTCCAGCGCCTGCACCATCTCGTGCTTGCCGAGCCGGTCCCTGAGGTAGGTCTTGAGCTCGTCCAGCGTGAACGCCTCCGCGCCGGGCTTGAGCTTCACGAACGCCTTGGGCGACTGGCCGCGGTAGGCGTCGTGGATGCCGATCACGATCACCTCCGAGACCGACGGGTGCTCGTAGATCGCCTCCTCGATGTTGCGCGGGTACACGTTGTAGCCGCCGCAAAGGATCATGTCCTTGATGCGGTCGACGATGTACACATAGCCGTCGGCGTCGAGGTACCCGCCGTCGCCGGTGCGGAAGTAGCCGTCGGGCGTCATCGACGCGGCGGTGGCGGCGGGATTCTTCCAGTAGCCCTTCATGACATTCGGGCCCTTCACGCAGATCTCGCCGCGCTCGCCCAGCGGCATCTCGCGGGCGGGGTCGTCGATCGAGACCACTTTCAGGGACATGCCCGGCACGGGCATGCCGCACGAAGCGGGCCTGCGCGCCGCCTCGCGGGGCGTGAACGTGCCCGTAGGCGAGGTCTCGGTCATGCCCCAGCCTTCGGTGAGCGCGCAGCCCGTGGCCTGCTCGAACGCGTTCGCCAGCTCGACCGGCAGCGGCGCCCCGCCCGACGAGCAGAACCGCAGCGACGTGAGGTCGAGCTTCCCGAGCCCCGGGAGTGCCAGCAGCGCGGCGAACATGGTCGGCACGCCCGGAAAGCCCGAGATCCGCTTGGCCGCGATGTCCCTCACCACCGCCTCGGGGTCGAAGCGCGCGTGCAGGACGAGCTCCGCGCCCACGCGCATTCCCAGCACCATGACGGCGGAGAGCCCGTAGATGTGGAAGAGCGGGAGCACCACGAGGATGCGGTCCTCGCCCGGGCGGAACATCGACCGCTTGGCCTCCAGCAACTGGTGGCTCGCCGCGGTGACGTTCGCGTGCGTGAGCATCGCGCCCTTGGGCGTGCCGGTCGTGCCCCCGGTGTACTGGATCACCGCCACTTCCTCGGTGAGCTCGCCGGGCGGGTGACGGGCGAAGCGGCCGTCGTTGTCGAGCAGCGAGGGGAAGGGCACCGGCTCTGCGACCTGCCCCACGACCAGGTGCTTCAGCCGGGTCTTGCCCATCATGGCCTGCATCTGCGGCAGCAGCTGCGGGAGGTCGAGGGTGAGCATGACGTCGGTCTCGCTGTCCTCGATCTTGAGCTCCAGCGCCTTCACGGTGTCGAGCGGCGAATAGTTGACGACGACCCCGCCGGCCTTGAGCACGCCGAAGAAGGCGATCGGATAGTGCGGCGTGTTGGGCAGGTAGAGGCCCACCTTCACGCCGGGCCCGACGCCCAGGCGCTGGAGGCCCGCCGCGGCGCGCTCTGCCAGCGCCCGGAACTCCGCATACGTGTAGCGGCGCCCCATGAACTCCAGCGCGGCGTTGTTCGCCCATTGCCCGGCGGCCTCGTCGAGCACCTGCGGGATCGGCAGGGTGGGGAGCGGAGCGTCCCAGCGCACGCCGTCCGGATAGTTCTTCAACCACGGATGTTGTGCGGCCAGCTTCATCACCCCACCAGGAACCCTCCGTCCACCAGCAGCGTCGAGCCGGTGGCGAAGCTCGACGCGTCGGAGGCGAAGTACAGGATCGCCGCCGACATCTCGTCGGGCCGCGCCACGCGTTGCAGCGGGATCTTCTTCAGCCGTGCCTGCACCTCGGGGTCGGGGCTGTGGATCAACGCCGCGGCGAATTTCGTGTCGGTCGCGCCCGGGAGGAGCGCATTCACCCGCACGCCTGCCGGCCCGCACTCTTTCGCGAACGCCTTGGTCATCGAGATCACCGCCGCCTTGGTGATCGAGTAGATGCCGTTCAGGTGCCCCGGGACCACGCCGTTGATCGAGGCCACGTTCACGATGCTGCCGCCGCCGCCCCGCGCCATGAGCTTCGAGCCCAGCGCCGACATGAAGAAGTAGCCGCGGATGTTCACGTCGACGGTCTTCTGGAACGCCGCGAGGTCGGTGTCGACGATCGGCCCGTGGTACGGATTGGTCGCGGCGTTGTTGACCAGGATGTCCAGCCGGCCGTGGCGCTGGTCGATCGCCTCGAAGATCGCCTGGACCTGCGCCATCTCGCCGATGTGGCAGGCGATCGCCTCGGCCGCGCCGCCGGCGGCGCGAATGGAGGCGGCGACGGCCTCGCAGGCATCGGCCTTGCGGCTGGCGACGATCACCTTCGCGCCGTAGGCGGCGAGCGTGCGGGCCGCGGCCTCGCCGATGCCACGCGAGGCGCCGGTCACGAGGGCGACGCGGCCGGACACGTCGAAGAGGTCGCGGCGCTCGCGTCCCTCGTTCATCGGCGGCTCACCGCGCCACTCTCACCGGCGCCTGCCGCTGCTCCTTCCCCTCCGCCTCCATCGTGTCGCTGAAGCGCGCGAGGTGGTGGGCGGCGTCGCCGAAGGTGGCGTTGATGGCGGTGAGGCGCTTGAAGTAATGGCTCACGATCAGCTCGTCCACCACGCCCATGCCGCCGTGCAGCTGCACCGCCTGCTGGCCCACGAGGCGCGCGGACTTGCCGATCAGCGCCTTGGCGGCGGCGATCGCCCGGCGGCGCACCGCGGCATCGGCTGTGTCCGCGCGGATGGCGGCGAGGCACGCCATCGAGCGCGCCTCGGCGGCGGCGATGAACATGTCGGCCATGCGGTGCTTCAGGACCTGGAAGGTACCGATCGCGACGCCGAACTGCTTGCGGGTCTTGAGGTACTCGAGCGTCTGGGCGTTGAGCGCGTCCATGCAGCCGACGGCCTCCGCGCACAGGGCGGCGATCGCCCGGTCGATGCCGCGCTCGAGGATCGCAGCCGCCGCGCCCTCCTCGCCCAGGAGCGCCCGGCGCTCGACCGCCACGTCGGTGAGCGTGACCTCGGCGGCGGCCTGTCCGTCGCGATTCACGTGCTTGCGGCGCGCCAGCCCCGGAGCCTTGGCGTCGACAATGAAGAGCGACTGCCCCGCCGAGACGATCAGCCGGTCCGCCGCGGCACCGTTCAGCACGGCGGTCTTGGCGCCGTTCAGCACGAAGCCGCTGGCCGTACGGCGCGCCGTGGCCGAAACGCGGTCGAGCTCGTAACGTCCGCCCGGCTCGTAGTGCGCGAGCGCCAGCAGCATCTCGCCGCCGGCGACCGCCGGCAGGATCTCCGCCTTCTGCGCAGCGCTTCCGGCATCACGCACCAGGCCCGCGCCCAGCACCACCGTGGCGAGGTACGGCTCGACCACGAGCCCCGTTCCCAGCGCCTCCATCACCACCAGCGTGTCGACCGCGTCGCCGCCGATGCCGCCGTGCTCTTCGGGAATGCCGATGCCCAGGAGGCCCAGCTCGGCGAAGGTCTTCCAGGCGTCCCGCGAGAACCCCTCGTCGGAGGCGACGATCTTCCGGCGTGCCTCGAACGTGTAGTCCTTGCGCACGTAGCGCTGCAGCATGTCGCGCAGCTGCTCCTGTTCCGGCTTCAGCTCGAAGTCCATGGTCAGAGTCCCAGGATCATTTGCGCCACGATGTTCTTCTGGATCTCGTTCGATCCACCGTAGATGCTGGTCTTGCGGTCGTTGAGGTAGTGCGCGGCCGGCCGGCGGTCCGGCAGGTCGGCGAGCCCGTCGTGGCCCACCGCGAGCATCATCAGCTCGGAGATGTCCTGGCGGATCTGCGAGCCGCGGATCTTGAGGAACGACGACTCGGGGCGCGGCTTCCTGTCGCCCGCCGGCGCCGAGAGCACGCGCAGCACCGTGAGCTCGAGGGCCATGACGTCGATCTCCAGCTCGGCGATGCGGTCGCGGAAGCGCGCGTCCTCGATGAGGGGCTTGCCGCACGAGCGCTGCGTGCGCGCGACGTGCTTCAGGCGCTCCAGCTCCCGCTTGTTGCGCCCGACCTCGGCGATTCCCGTGCGCTCGTGCCCCAGCAGGTACTTGGCGTAGGTCCAGCCCTTGTTCTCCTCGCCGACGCGGTTGTCGACCGGGACCTTCACGTCCTCGAACCACACCTCGTTGATCTCCGGCTCGCCATCGAGCATCCGGATCGGCCGCACCGTGACGCCGGGAGACTTCATGTCGATGAGCAGGAACGAGATGCCCTCCTGGGGCCGCCCCTCGGAGGCGGTGCGCACCAGGCAGAAGATCCAGTCGGCGTGCTGGGCGAGCGTGGTCCAGGTCTTCTGGCCGTTGACGACGTAGTGGTCGCCGCGGCGCTCGGCCCGGGTCTTGAGCGACGCGAGGTCCGAGCCGGAGCCCGGCTCCGAATACCCCTGGCACCACCAGTCGTCGAAGGAAAGGATCCGCGGCAGGAAGCGCTGCTGCTGCGCGGGGCTCCCGAACGCCATGATCACGTGGCCGACCATGTTGACGCCGAAGGGCAGGATGCGCGGCGTGCCGGCATCGGCGCATTCCACGTCGAAGATGTGCTGCTGCACCGGGGTCCAGCCGGTGCCGCCGAACCGCTGCGGCCATCCGATTCCCGCCCATCCCTTCGCGTGCAGGATCTTGTGCCAGCGGACGACCTCTTCGCGCTCGAGGTTCACGCCGTTCAGGACCTTGTCGCGGATCGCGGCGGGCAGGTTGGCGTCGACGAACGCGCGCACCTCGCGGCGAAACGCTTCCTCCTGGGGGGTCAGATCGAGGTTCATGGGTTGTGTCCCGACATGCGGATTTGCACTCCGGCGGTGGTGGTGGTGGATGCTAGCGTGACCCCTCCGAGACTATCAACGATCGGTCGATTCCGACCAGCGGAATCGAGATTCCGCAAACAGATGGGGCGTGCGAGCATCCGGGGCTGGAGAGCCCAGGAAATGGTCACCGCGGTGGACGCGCCTGTTCAGATTGAACCGTACGACCCGGCCTGGCCCGAGGCATTCCTGGCGGAGCGCGAATTGCTCACCCGGGTACTCGCGCCATGGCTTGTCGGCCCGATCGAGCACGTCGGAAGCACGGCAGTGCCTGGACTGGCCGCGAAGCCGGTCATCGACATCATGGCTCCGGTGAAGGACCTGGAGTCCTCGCGCGCATCCCTGGCCGCGCTCGAAGCCATCGGCTATTGCCATTCGCCCTACAAGGCCGAAGTCGAGCACTGGCTGTGCAAACCCGATCCCGGGCACCGCACACACCACCTGCACCTGGTTCCGCTGGACAGTCGCCTCTGGGTCGAACGCCTCGCCTTCCGGGACCTGCTCGCCTCGGATGCGTCAGTGGCAAGGGACTACGCCGCGCTGAAATACCGCCTGGCCGCCGCCCATCGCAACGATCGTGAGCGCTACACCGAAGAGAAGGGCCCCTTCATCGAGAGAGCACTTCGGCGACTTTGACCATGCCGTCTCTCGTCACTGACTCGCTCAACGCGCACGCGCTGCGCTTCGAGAAGCCCCTGGCGCCCGCCTACGATGACGGCGCCGGCCTTCGCGTCCTGGTGGCGTTCATCCTCGTCGGCATCGGCCTGCCATTCCTGCTGCGCTTCGCTTTCGACGCGACGGGCGTGCGCGGGTCCCCTGGCGCAAACCTGGGGTTCGTCGTTGCATGGCTTGCGGCGTTCTTTCTCGTGCATCGGTGGTTCGTGCGACTACCGATGGCGGCTGTCGGCCCGCGTGGGCCTGGCAGCTGGACGCGGCGCGAGCGGCTCTACTTCGCCCAGGTCGTCCCGGTCGCCGCACTGGGCTTTGCGGTGCTGTTCCGCGATCATCTCGTCGCATTGCATGATCGGCATGGGCTGGCGGGGTTTGTCCTGTTTTCCGTCGTCGGCGGACTCGTGTGGGGAATCGGGCAGGAGCTCATCTATCGCGGCTGGCTGCAAACCGAGCTCACACGGCGCTTCGGCGCGATCGCGGGGCTCCTGGTCGCAAACCTGGTCTTCACGTTCGGGCCGCTGCACTTCGGACTACCTCGGCGGACCCACCGGTGTGCGCTGGGGCGGCCTGGCCGCCATATTCGGAATCGGCCTGCTCTTCGGCACCATCTACGCGCGTTCCGGCAATGTGTGGATTCCGGCCGTCATGCACGGGCTCTGGCCGCCGAACATGAGTTGAGGCCGTTCGAAGTAGTATTCGCCCTGGAACAATAAGGGAGAGAACAATGAACAAGAAGCTGGCCGTGATCGCCACCTGCCTTGCCCAGGCTGCCGCCGCGCAGGGACTGCCTTCGGGCTTCACCTGCTGCAACCTGCACCACGACAAGGGCCGGATCAGTGACGCCAACTGGACGCACGCGGCCATGATTCCCGCCGGCGCCCCGATCCGCGTGCTCGCGTACGGCAACAACGAGGCGAACGTCGAGATCGACGGGCAGCCCTACGTCATTGCCCACGAGTACGGGCGCAAGCAGGAGTCGGTCGAGCAGTTCGTGTCGAAGATCGTGGTGAAGGCGAGCCCGCGAGGGAAGATCGGCGGCTGGCCCGAACCGGTGCGCAGCGCCGTGGCCAAGGGCATCGTGGTCAACGGCATGACGCGCGAGCAGGTGCTCGTCTCGGTGGGCTATCCGCCGACGCACAAGACGGCCACGCTCGATGCGACGCCCTGGCAGCACTGGCAGTCGCGCGCGGGTCGCTTCGAGGTCTACTTTGGCGGCGACGGCAAGGTCGAGCGGACCAACGGCGTGAAGGACAAGCCGGCAAGCTAGTTGCGCCAGCCGGGGTCCATCCGGTCGAGCTTCCTCAGGATCCCGGGCCACGCGATGTTGCCGCCCGACTGGCGCAGCACGACCTTCGCGGCTTTCTGGATGCCCTCGACGATCGGCCTGGGCACCGGAATCAGCTCGCCGCCGCCGGCCTGGGCGCGGATCTGCACCTCGCACGCCTTCTGCAGGATGTACATGTAGAGGAAGGCGTCGGCCACGGTGGCCCCGCACGTCAACAGGCCGTGGTTGCGCAGGATCAGGTTGTACCGATCGCCGAGGTCGCCGACGAGGCGCACCTTCTCCTCGGGGTTGAGCGCCACGCCCTCGTAGTCGTGGTACGCGAGGTTGGAGAGCGGGAAGAGGGATTGCTGCGAGATCGGCAGCAGCCCTTCCTTCTGGCACGACACCGCGACCCCCTCGATCGTGTGCAGGTGAATCACGCACATCGCATCCGCGCGCGCCTCGTGCACGGCGCTGTGGATGGTGAAACCCGCGGGGTTGATCTCGAAGGGCGACTCCATCACCTTCTCGCCCGCGAGGTTCACCTTGACGAGGCTGGAAGCGGTGATCTCCTCGAACATCATCCCGTACGGGTTGATGAGGAAGTGGTGATCGGGGCCCGGCACGCGCGCCGAGATGTGGGTGAACACCAGGTCGTCCCAACCGTAGAACGCAACCGCGCGATAGGCCGCGGCGAGGTCGGTGCGCATGGCCCATTCTTCGGGTGAAACGTGGGCCTTGGCGGAGCGGATCAGGGCAGGATCGGCGTGCATGGGGGTCGGACTCCAATTAAGATAACTCCGGAGTTTCGCGTAGCGATAACTCGAGGATTATCTTAATTGGAGTCTGACCCCATTTATTCCGGGAGGGCCCTTTGAAACATCTTTTGGTCGCCAGCTTCTCCCTCCTCGCCGGGTGTGCCGTCACCCAGGTTTCCCCCGTGGGCTTCGGGCCCATGCCCGAGGGCTACACCTGCTGCAACCTGCATTACATCGACGACTGGATCAGCGACGGCAACTGGGGCGACTTCCCCATCATCCCGGCGGGCACGCCGATCAAGGTGGTGGGCTACGGGTCCAACCGCGCGTACGTCGAGATCGAAGGAAAGACCTTCCGCATCGGCCACGACTACGGCCGCGCGCAGGAGCCGCTCGACCAGTTCGTCGCCAAGCTGGTGGTGAGGGAGGATCCGCGCTCGAAGGTCGCGGCCTGGCCCGATCCCGTCCGCGAGGCCGTCCGGCTGGGGCGCCTCGCGCCGGGCATGACGCGCGAGCAGGCGCTGATCACGGCCGGATATCCGGCGACCCATCGCACCCCGGTCCTCGAGGCGCCCGTCTGGACCTACTGGCACGATCGCCTGACGAGCTACCGCGTCACCTGGGACGGGGCCGGCCGGATCCAGCACATCGCCACCCAACCCTGACCGCATGCTCAAGATCGACCGCATCGACCACGTCGTCCTCACCGTCTTCGACGTCGAACGCACCATCGACTTCTACTCGCGCGTGCTCGGCATGGAGGCGGTGACCTTCGCCGGCGGCCGCCGCGGCCTCGCGTTCGGGCGCCAGAAGTTCAACCTCCACCAGGCCGGGCGCGAGTTCGAGCCCAAGGCGTTGAAGCCCGCCCCCGGCACGATGGACTTCTGCCTCATCACCGAGACCCCGCTCGCCGACGTGATCGAGAGCCTCAAGTCGCAGGGCGTAACGATCATCCAGGGACCGGTGGACAAGACCGGTGCCATGGGCCCGATCGTTTCGGTCTACTTCCGCGACCCCGACGGCAACCTGGTCGAGGTCTCCAACTACGCGGGGGCCGCGGCGGAATGATGCGTCGCGCCGGCGTCGCGCTGCTCGCGTTCGCCTGCACCACCCTGGCCACCGCCGACGACCGCTGCGAGGCCGCGAAGTCGTTCTTCGCCGACCTCGCCGCGCGCGGCCTGGTGCAGGGCGCCTTCGTGATCGACCTGGGCGGCGACGCGCCGTGCGAGGGAGCTCATGGGCATGCGGACGTCGAGCGCGCGATCGTATTCACGACGCGCACGCCGAGCGACGGCGGCTCGATCGCCAAGACGATGACGGCCGCCGCGGTGCTGCAGCTCGCGGCGCAGGGGCGGCTGGACCTCGAAGCGCCGGTCAGCAAGTACGTCACGGCCTACCCGCATGCCGCCACGCGCGTTCGTCACCTCATCGCGCACGCCGCGGGGCTGCCGGACTATGACGCGTTCGACCGCCGCTTTGGCGTTGGCAAGCTGCGCTCGAATGCGATGCAACTCGAGGCGGTGGCGAGCGGGCAGCTCGCACCGGCCTTCGCACCCGGCTCCGCATTCAACTACGACAACGCGGCCTACGACACCGCCGCCCTCGTGATCGAGGCCGTTGCCGGCGTCCCGTATGCGAAATACCTCGAGCGCGAGTTCTTCGCGCCCCTCGGCATGCGCGATGCCTTCGTGCGCCCGGCGAACCTCGCCGATTTCGCGCAACCCCGTACGCGCGGCTACCGGCGCCGCCCGGCCGGGCTCGAGGCCTACGACGCGATCGAGGGCGAGGCCTTCCACGGCGGCGGCAACGTGTACGTGTCCGCTGCCGACCTGCAGCGCTGGGCCGCCGCATTCGCGCGCGGCGACCCGGCAGTCGCGGCCGCCCGCGGCGAGGCGAAGCGGCGCGCCCGCCTCGACGACGGCCGCAGCACGGGCTTGAGCCTCTCCAGCTGGTATTCCGACACGGCAGCCTCACGGCACTACTACACCGGCCATCACCAGGGGTTCTATGCGGTCGCCTATTGGGATGCGGGTCGTGGCCGCTCGTTCGGCTTCGTCGTGAACCAGCTCCTGCCGTCGTGGCTCGAGGCAGGAGTCACGCGTGGCCTGGTCGCTGTCCTCGAGGGGGGACCCGTGCCCGCGCTGCAGGCTCCTGCCACCGTGCCGGCTCCGGCTGGCGCCTCGCGCTGGAGAGTCGATGGCGTGGGCGAGGTGGCGATCGCGCCCGGCGGCGGCGCGCGCCTGCGCGTCACCCTTCCCTCCGGAGTCGGCTACACGGCGTTTCCCGTCGGCAAGGACGCGTGGTACATCCCCGGCCTCGACGCGCGCCTGCACTGGGACCCGTCCGGGCGCCTCGCATGGAATACTGTGTTCATCCAGGCCCAAGGCGAGCCGATCGCCGCCCGCTCATGACCCTGCCCGACCTCGCCTCCATCCGCAACGAGTACGCGCTCAAGACGCTCGACGAGTCGCAGGTCGATCGCGACCCCCTGAGGCAGTTCGGCGTCTGGATGGTCGAGGCGATCCACGCCCAGGTGCCCGAGCCGACCGCGATGTCGCTTTCGACGGTGGGCAAGGACGGGCGCCCGGCCGGGCGCATCGTGCTGCTGAAAGGCGTGGACGCGAGCGGCTTCGTCTTCTACACCAACTACGAGAGCCGCAAGGGCCGCGACCTGGCCGCCCATCCCTTCGCGGCGCTGACGTTCATGTGGAAGGAGCTCGAGCGGCAGGTGCGCATCGAGGGCGACGTGGAGAAGGTGTCGGAGGCCGAGTCCGATGAATACTTCAACACGCGGCCGCTCGGCTCGCGCGTGGGCGCGTGGGCCAGCCCGCAGAGCTCGCCGATCGAGAGCCGGGAGTGGCTCGAGCAACGCTGGAGCGCGCTCGCCGTGGAACATGGCACGACGCCCGCACGCCCGGCCAACTGGGGCGGCTACCGCGTGAGGCCCGAGCACATCGAGTTCTGGCAGGGGCGCATGAGCCGGCTGCACGATCGCATCGCGTACTCGCGCCTCGCCAACGCGTGGGAGATCGTGAGGCTCGCGCCGTGACCCGCCTCGAGGCGTTCGCGCCTCCGGCGGCTTCGGCCAAGCCCCTGTCGCCCACGGAGCTGCTGGCGTCGCTGCGCAACGCGCTCGAGCCGTGGAAGCCGGGCGCGCCGTTCTGGATCTTTGCCTACGGCTCGCTCATGTGGAATCCCGAGTTCACCTGGGACGCGCGCCACGTGGCCACGGTGCGCGGCTACCACCGGGCGTTCCGCATCTGGTCGCGCATCAACCGCGGCACGCCCGAAAACCCGGGCCTCGTGCTCACGCTCGAATGCGGCGGCAGCTGCCGCGGCCTCGTCTACCGCATCCATCCCGATCGCGTGCAGGAGGAGATGGCGCGCATCTGGAAGCGCGAGATGACCTTCGGCTCGTACCGGCCGAAGTGGCTCAACTGCGTGGTGGGCGACGAGGTCATCCCGGCGCTCGTCTTCACCGTGAACCGGCAATGCTCGGGCTACGCCGGTCGCATCCCGGTGGAAGTCATGGTCGAGGCCATCGCCAGCGCCCGCGGCCGCTACGGCCCGGCGCACGACTACCTCTTCAAGACGACCGAGACCCTGCGCGAGCACGGCATTCGCGATGAACGCGTCGAGCACCTCGCGGGTCTCGTGCGCGCACGCCTGGCCACCGCCTGAGGCGGCCCACCGTCACTTCTTGCGCGGGTCGTCGGCGGGATTCACGTAGGTGAGCCCCCAGGGGCCGACACCGTGCACCTGGACCGTCACTTCCTCGCCGCGGGTGAGGGCGTAGTGACGTGTCCCGGGCTGCATGATCGCCACGCTTCCCGGAACCAGCGCCATCGCCTGTCCCGCCTCCAGCACGTCGCCGGTCCCCATGTAGAACGTGCCGGAGAGCACCGTCACGTGCTCGACCGCCGGATGCCAGTGCGCGGGGATGCGGTAGTTGGCCGGGAACTTGAGCCGGATCGTGAACGGGGCCGGCGCGCTCATCGGGCCCTGGATCACGGCGATCCGCGCCCCGGTGGGCATCGAGGGCACGTCGGCCCAGCTGAGCTGGTCGGGCGAGGTCATCGAATGGGGATCGGCCAGGCAGGCGGTCGAGAGGGCGCAGGCGGCGATGGCGAGAATGCGTTTCATGGGAGCTCCCGGTTGTCGAGGTGGCGCGATGATGGGACGGATCCCCTCGGGACGAAATACGCATGTCGGCGTACATTCCGGGCCATGGCTGCGAGCCGCAAGGGGCCGGGACCGGTGCTTCCCGACCACAATCCGCTTTCGGGCGTGATCATCATCAGGACCTCGGGTGAGGTCGTCCTCTGCACCGAGCCCGCGCGGACCTGGCTGCAGCAGTATTTCGGCGCGCGCCTCGCGATGGGCCCGGTCGCCCTGCC
>Ga0111538_10000786_pt1 | contig 43807 bp, 35 predicted proteins | sample SoiMethybrSBSTD1_FD_79669 | JGI IMG/M metagenome (GOLD analysis project Ga0111538, IMG submission 79669) | Bulk soil microbial communities from a Populus tree surrounding site in Tennessee, USA - Soil MetaG P. TD hybrid SBSTD1 (version 2)... | ecosystem: Environmental > Terrestrial > Soil >...
ACAAAAAATCTGACACTCCCCGAGGGTGCGCACCGAAGCATCGTTTGACGTAACCACCATCGCGCCAAGCAACCCGATATGCGCCGACTCCGCCGATCAAGACCATCTACTGGATTTGGTTCGCTTTCTTCGAGTTCTACATGATCCGCACGCCGCCGGGAAGCTCTTCTTCGTGCCGTTTGCTCTGGTTTTGCTCGCCGCGCTATCGCTGCGCATAGCCCGCCTCTTGTCCGACTCGGGAGCGCACCGAAGGGTCGAATTCACGCGCCCCGGCGCAAGTGACGACGCCACTGGATCCGATCCGTGTTCATCCGTGACTTTTTATCCGTGTTGATCCGTGTTCATCCGTGGCTCTAGTCCGTGTTCATCCGTGTTCATCCGTGGCTTTCTATCCGTGTTGATCCGTGTTCATCCGTGGCTCTAGTCCGTGTTCATCCGTGTTCATCCGTGGCTCTAGTCCGTGTTCATCCGCGTTCATCCGTGGCTTTCTATCCGTGTTCATCCGCGTTCATCCGTGGCTTTCTATCCGTGTTCATCCGTGTTCATCCGTGGCTTTTTATCCCTGTTCATCCGTGGCTTACAATGATCAGATGGCTTCGATCCATCCGTTCCGTGCGTTGCGGCCAGCGCCGGACAAGGCAGCAGCAGTCTCCTCAGTTCCGTACGATGTCGTCAGCACCAGCGAGGCACGACAACTCGCGTCCGGCAATGCGCTTAGCTTTCTGCACGTGACGCGTGCCGAGATCGATCTGCCGGAGGGAACGGATCCGTATTCACCGCAGGTCTACGAACGGGCCAAAGCGAACCTCGCGGCGTTACGCGAGCGGGCGCCGCTTCTGATTGACGAGACGCCGGCGCTCTACTTCTACCGCCTGTGCATGGGTGCGCACGAACAGACGGGAATCGCTGGCTGTTTCTCAGTTGATGAGTACGAATCGGACGTCATCAAGAAACACGAACGTACGCGGCGCGACAAGGAAGACGATCGGACTCGTCACATGATCGAATTGCGCGCGCAGACGGGCGTTGTCTTCTTGACCTATCGAGCGGATCGCGCGATCGACACGCTGGCGCGACAGGTAACGGCGGGCGAACCGTTGTACGACTTCGCGGCGCCAGACGGTGTCAGGCACTCAGTCTGGCGGGCAGGTCTCGACCAGACGCGGAACCTCGTCACCGCGTTTCAGGCCATTCCATCGCTCTATATTGCCGACGGGCATCATCGGGCGGCCAGTGCGGCGCGGACTCGGGAACAACTGGCCAATCGCCCCGCGTCGACCGCCGACGAGGCAGGAGCCGAAACATTCATTGCCGTCGCATTTCCCGACGATCAGGTCCAGATCCTGCCCTACAACCGCATCATCAAGGATCTGGGCGGCCGGACAGCGCGCCAGTTCCTGGGGGCCTTGCGCGCGCAGTTCAGAGTGACCGATGGCGCTCCTACACCGGAACGTCAGGGGGAAGTATCGATGTACCTCGACGGACGCTGGTACGCGATTGATCTCACCAGTGTGGCTCCCGAAGACAGTTCGCGCGGCAGCAGTTTGGACGTCTCGCGCTTGCAGCGGGCTGTGCTCGAGGCGTTGCTGAATATTGGTGACGTGCGGACCGACAAGCGCATTGATTTCATCGGCGGTGCGCGCGGTTCCGAGGCGTTGATGCGCGCGGTCGACGCGGGCGACGCCGCGGTCGCCTTTTCCATGTACCCGGTCACGGTCGACGATCTGATGGCGATTGCCGACGACGGCGGCATCATGCCGCCGAAGTCCACGTGGTTCGAGCCCAAGCTGCGCGACGGGCTGCTCGTGCATCTGATTTAAGGGACGAGATTTCGTGAAAGTCGTGATCGCGGACAGGTTCGAGCAGAGTGGCATCGACGGTTTACGAAGCGCCGGGTGTGAAGTTCTCTACGCGCCGGATCTCAAGGACGCGGCACTCGCGGATGCGGTTCGCAAGACACACGCGGACGTGCTCGTCGTGCGCGGCACCAAAGTGGGCAGCGACGTCCTCGACGCGGGCCAACTCTCACTGATCGTCCGCGCCGGTGCGGGCTATAACACCATCGACGTGGCCGGTGCGTCCGCGCGCGGCATCTACGTATCGAACTGCCCCGGGAAGAATGCCATTGCGGTGGCGGAGCTTGCCTTTGCGCTGATCCTGGCGCTCGATCGACGCGTGCCGGACAACGTCGCCGAGCTGCGCGCCGGCCGGTGGAACAAGAAGGAGTTCTCGAACGCCCTCGGCCTGTATGGCCGAACGCTGGCTCTGCTCGGCGTCGGCAGCATCGGGCAGGAGATGATTCGCCGCGCCGCCGGCTTCGGCATGAATATCGTCGTCTGGAGTCGACGGTTCGATGGTGAGGATCGACCCATGACTGAGCGTGAGGCTCGGGAGATGGGGATCGAGCCGGCCTTGCGCACGGTGACGATAGCCGTGGCGCCGACGCCGGGCGAGGCCGCGGCGCGTGCCGATGTGCTCAGCGTGCACGTCGCACTCGCGGCGGAAACCAGGGGTCTCGTGAATGCGGCGCTGCTCGACAGACTGAAGCCAGGAGCGATTATCGTCAATACCGCGCGCGGCGACGTGATCGATGACGCGGCACTCGCTGCAGCGATCAGGCAGAAGCATCTTCGCGTCGGGCTCGACGTGTTTGCCAACGAGCCCGCATCGTCGGTCGGCGAGTTCCATGACGATCTGATTGCACTGCCGCAGGTCTACGGCACGCATCACATCGGCGCGTCGACCGAGCAGGCGCAGGACGCCATTGCCGCCGAAACGGTCCGGATCATTCGCAGCTTCAAGGAGACCGGCCGGGTGCCCAATGTCGTCAATCTCGCCAAGCGCACGCCGGCGACGCACATGCTCGTCGTACGACATCGCGATCGCCCGGGTGTGCTGGCACACGTGTTCAACAACCTGCGGCGGGACAACCTCAACGTGCAGGAGACCGAAAACATCGTGTTCGAAGGCGCACAAGCGGCCGTGGCGCGCATCAATCTCGATGGCGCGCCGTCGGCGGCGTTGTGCGATCGAATCAAAGCGGAGAACGCAGACATCCTCGACCTGCAGGTCGTCTCGCTCTGAATCATCCTTAAGGGTTCATTTATGACAACAACGACTCGAATCTTCAATTTCTCAGCCGGCCCCGCCGTGCTTCCGGTCGACGTACTCGAACAGGCGCAGCGAGACCTGCTGTCTCTCCCCGGTGTCGGCATGTCGATCCTCGAGATCAGCCATCGCTCGAAGCCATTCGACGACATCATCGAGGGATGCGAGGCCGACCTGCGCGCACTCGCCGGCATTCCTGCGGGATACCGCGTGTTGTTCCTGCAGGGTGGCGCGAGCCTGCAGTTCTCGATGGTGCCGATGAATCTGCTTCCGGCGGGCGGATCGGCCGATTACATCGTGACCGGTGCATGGTCGCAGAAAGCGGTGAAGGAAGCGAAGCGTGTCGGCGGCGTCAAGATTGTCGCATCGACCGAGAGCGAGAACTTCGCTCGCGTGCCGCGGCAGGAGGAGCTGACGCTGGATCCGAACGCCGCATACGTCCACTACACGACGAACAACACCATCTTCGGAACGGAATTTCAGTACCTGCCGAAAACCGGAAGCGTTCCCCTCGTTGCCGATGCATCGTCGGACATCTTCAGCGGCCCGATCGATGTCTCGAAATACGCAGTGATCTACGCCGGGGCGCAAAAGAATCTCGCCCCGGCCGGCGTCACCCTCGTGATCCTGCGCGAAGACATGCTCAAGCGCACTCCTTCGTCGCTGCCGACGATGCTGCAGTACACCGTGCATGCGGAAAACAACTCGATGTACAACACGCCGCCCGTGTTTGCCATCTACGTCATGCGGCTCGTGCTGGCATGGCTGCTGAAACAGGGCGGCCTGGCGGCGATTGGCAGCCGCAACGCGCGCAAGGCTGAGAAGCTATACGGCGCAATCGATCGGACGGATTTCTACCGTGGACACGCACAGGCGGACAGCCGATCGCGAATGAACGTCACGTTCCGCCTGCCGAGTGAAGAGCTCGAGAAAAAGTTCGTCAAGGATGCCACCGCGGCCGGTCTCGACGGGCTGAAAGGACATCGATCGGTCGGCGGACTTCGCGCCTCGATCTACAACGCGTTTCCGGAAGAGGGGGTCGACGCGCTAGTGCAATTCATGAGCGAATTCGAACGCAGAAACGGCTGATAACTTTCGTTGATTCAGCTGGTTAGCCAAGTACAGAAGTCTTACAAACGGCTCCTCGCGAACCTGCTACCGTTAGCAGGTTCGTTCAGTCTGCGAGGAGTCAGCGTGAGCACAGAGACGATATCGGTTCGAGCAGAGTATTCCCATTCGACGTTGAACTGGATCACCGCCGTCGTAATGGTGATCTTTCATATTCTGGCGGTTGCGGCCTTCTTCTTTTTCAGTTGGACCAATCTTGCCGTCGCCATTGTCCTGCACTGGATGGCGGTCGGCTTCGGGATCAGCCTCGGCTATCACCGCCTGCACACCCATCGCGGCTACAAGACGTCGAAGGCGTTCGAGTACTTTCTCGCCGTCTGCGGGACGTTGTCGCTGGAAGGCGGGCCGATCTTCTGGGTTGCGACGCATCGCGTGCATCATCAGCACTCCGATCACGACGGCGATCCGCACACGCCGCGAGACGGCGGCTTCTGGGCGCACATGGGCTGGATCCTTTTCGGTGATACGCACCACAACAACACCGCGCTCATGGCGAAGTACGCTCCCGACCTGGGCGCCGATCCCTTCTACCGCTGGCTGAACACCTATCACTACGTTCCGCTCGTGACCGTGGGCCTGCTGCTGCTCGCGATCGGCGGATGGCCGATGGTGTTGTGGGGCATTTTCCTGCGCACGGTCGTTGGCCTTCATGGCACGTGGCTCGTGAATTCGGCGACGCACATGTGGGGCTCGCGCCGGTTCAAGACTCGCGACGATTCGCGCAACAGCTGGTGGGTCGCGCTGCTGACGTTCGGTGAAGGATGGCACAACAACCATCACGCACATCCCGTCTCTGCCCGTCACGGTCTGGTGTGGTACGAGTTCGACATCAGCTGGATCACCCTGAAGTTCTTCAATGCGATCGGGATCGTGCGCGATCTGAAGGCTGCGAAGGTGACGCGGCACACCCACCAGGAAGCCGCATAGCTCAATGTTCAATGCTTAATGTTCAATGTTTAATGTTCAATGTGGATGCCGTGGTCGTCGGGCATTGAGCATTGAGCATTGAACATTCAGCATTGAACATTGAACACTCCCCCCCGCCCTCCTGTATCCTTTTTCCATGATTTCCGGCCGCCGGCGATCGGTGATCTTTTTCACCGTTTTCGGCATCTGTCTCGTCGCGATCGCCGTCGCACTCAACGTCAGCTGGATTGTTCTGAACTGGCGGACCGGAGTACTGGCGATCCTCGGGGTCATTCTCTTCGGCCTGATCATCGCGGGCATGGTGCTGAACACCATTTTTCTCGTCCGCGAAATCCGCCGCAACGAGCAGAAGGATTCGTTCCTCAATGCCGTCACCCACGAGCTGAAGACGCCGGTCGCATCCATTCGCCTGTATCTGCAGACCCTCCAGACGCGCGAGCTCGATGCCGACAAGCGCAAAGAGTTCTATCGCATCATGCTCGAGGACAGCGATCGGTTGCTGCACACGATCGAGCAGGTCCTGCGGGCGGGCAGCACGCGATCGCGGTTCCGGCGCGAAGCGCGTAACCGCGTCGATCTCGGGGACGTCGCGCGGGAGTGTGTCGACCTTGCGCGCACGCGCTTTCACCTCGATGAACAGTCTCTCGCGTTTGAGAATCGAGCCGGCACAGCCTCCGTTGTGCTTGGCAATATCGAGGAACTCAAAGCGGCGGTGTGGAACCTGATCGACAACGCGGTCAAGTATTCGACTCCGGACATCCGCGTCCGTGTCGAGCTCGAGGAGCTCGCACCGGATCGAGTCGCTGTCCGCGTGGTCGACAACGGCATTGGCATCTCGTCGACCGAGTTGAAGCGCATTTTCCGCCGCTTCTATCGCACGCCCGCGCTCGGCGCGGTCCGGACCAAGGGGAGCGGGCTCGGTCTGTTCATCGTCCGATCGGTCGCGCGGAATCATGGCGGTCGCGCCTACGCCGAGAGCGCTGGTACCGGCCAGGGCAGCCGCCTGACCATCCTGCTGCCGAAAGCGCCGGGTGTCTGACGTGCAGCGCGTGCTCATCGTCGAAGACGAGCTTCACCTGGCTGAAGGCCTTCGGTTCAATCTCGAGGCGGAGGGTTACGCCGCCGAAGTGGTCGAGACCGGTGAAGGCGCGCTCGAACTGTTGCGGGCAACCGAGCGGCGCTTCGATCTCGTCGTGCTCGACGTGATGTTGCCGGGCAAGGACGGCTTTGAAGTGGTCGCGCAGCTGCGCGCCGAGCGACAGTTCGTGCCGGTGCTCATGTTAACGGCGCGAGGGCGTCCCGAAGACGTGCTGAAAGGGTTCGCGGCCGGCGCCGACGACTACCTGCCGAAGCCGACCGAACTCGCGATTCTGCTCGCCAGGGTCGGCGGCCTGCTGCGGCGATCCGGCTGGCTGCGTCGGGCGCACGACCAGTACACGTTCGCGGGAAAGACGATCGACTTCGACGCGCTTGAACTCCGCGTCGGCGATCGCACGTTACCGCTCACCCTCATGGAGGCGAACCTGCTGCGATATTTCATCGCGCAGGAGGGAAAGGCGGTCTCGCGCAAGGCCATGCTCGAGGACGTGTGGGGCGTGCGCGAGGATACCGACACGCGCGCCATCGACAACTTCATCGTCCGTTTGCGACGACACATCGAGAACGAACCGGGACGTCCAAGGCATCTGTTGACCGTTCGGAGCGTCGGCTACAAGTTCATCGCCAACCCGTAGATGAACTTTTCAGCATTGCTATTGATGGTCGCGTCGCGTGCGGCGTCTGCCCCGTCGGCGGCGACGCCGGTGACCGTACGGGCTGGTTGGTGGCGCGGATTCGTCGCTCGAGACCTGAGGGTGTTCGCGGGGTTCAGCCTGGAGTGCGCGCCAGTGAGCAACCACATCGGGTCGATCGCCGTGAATCTCGAGCCAGGTGACGGCCTCTGGCAGCACCGCACGATGGAGCAGTCCCCGCTGCGCTCGCGCAGAAGCCTGCGTGTCCAGGAGGCGGGGCTGGAGAGCGAGGATTTGTTGCAGCCGCTCGACGTCGCGTCTGGCGATCGGCAGCAGACCCAGTTCGATCCGTCGTTCGAGCGCGTCGGCAGAGAACCGTCGTCGTGCGACCAGCCCGAGCGGATGTAACAACGTACCAGCCAGGATGGCGTTGGTCAGCGACTCCGGAGCTCCGTCGAACCTGGCGCGGTACGCGTCGAGTGCGGCAATTGACTGCCACACGCCGTCTGATGCTCCGGCGAGCTCGGGTGTAATCGCTTTTAACAGCCCGGTCGTGCGGAGCTGCTTGAACGCTTCCTGCGCGTGTCCCGATCGAAGAATCTTGTAGTACTCCTCGAGCAGGCGGGGTGGCGCACTCCGCGCGATCTCGTGCCGGTGCTGGGCAATCGCATCCAGAATCGGTTGATCGATGGAGAACTGCAGCCGCGCCGCCAGGACGACGGCTCGCAGCATCCGGACGGGATCCTCGAGGAACCGTACTTCCGGTTCGCCGATGCATCGAATGATTCGCGAGTCGAGATCGTCGAGGCCACCAACGTAATCGATGATCGAAAACGTGCCGATATCGTAGAACAGCGCATTGACGGTGAAATCGCGGCGAAACGCGTCTTCCTCGGGAGTGCCGTATGTATTGTCGCGGTGGATCAGGTGATCATCGGCGCGACGACGCGGCGGCGGGTCTTGGGCCTCTCGTTCTCGTGTGCCTGCCGCATCGTTGGCCGCGTCCATCTCCGGAGTGACCGGAACCGCCGCCATTTGGCGGCGGAAAGTTGCCACTTCGATGGTCTTCGTTCCGAACTTGACGTGCGCCAGGCGGAAACGCCGGCCGATGATCCAGCAATTGCGAAAGAGCTTCTTGACGTGATGCGGATGCGCCGACGTGCCGATGTCGAAGTCTTTCGGCCGCCGGTTCAACAGCAGATCGCGAACACTCCCGCCGACCAGGTACGCTATGTAGTGGTGTTCATGCAGCCGATAAAGGACTTTGAGCGCGTCGGGGTCGACGTCGCTGCGTGAAATCGTGTGCTCCGCTCTGGGAACGATGGTCGGCTCCGCCATCGATTGGAAATTATAGCATCACCGTTCGGTTTGGCGCGATTAACTGACTGATAATCAGGTAGTTAGCGAGGCATGACCAATAATGTTACGATGACAAAAATGCGCGGCCTCTGCCCTTCGATCGTTGCACTGCTGCTGACCGCAACGCCGCTCTATGCGGCCGATCCATTGTCGGATGCGCGACGCCTCTATAACCAGGGGCAGTACGATGCCGCGGAGCAGGCGGCACGTGACGCAGCACGGTTCCCAGCCACAGCAGACGGCGCTCGTGTCGTGCTCGGGCGGATCCAACTCGAGCGCTATCGGCGCACTCCGGCGGCGGCCGATCTGTCGGGCGCGATTGCGACATTGCGTCAAGTCGATACGCACCGGCTGGATGCGCGCGAACGAATCGAGCTGGCAATAGGGCTGGCGGAGGCGCTGTATCTCGAGGACCGATTCGGCGCCGCGGCGGTGTTTTTCGAGTCGGTGCTCGACGACTCCGACGGGCTCGGCGCGGGTGCGCACGAACGCGTGCTCGATTGGTGGGCAACCGCCACTGATCGCTACGCGCAGCTACGGCCAATGAGTGAGCGCGCCGATATTTACCGCCACATCTCGACACGCATGACGCAGGAAATCTCCCGCAACCCGGGATCCCATCCGGCGGCGTACTGGCTGGCGGCGTCGGCGCGAGGCGCGGGCGATCCCGAACGCGCGTTAAACGAAGCCACTGCGGGATGGGTTCGCGCCATGCTTGGACGCGATGGTGGCGTCGCTCTCCGTGCCGATCTCGACAGGCTGGTGGTGCAAGGCATCCTGCCGGATCGCGCCAACCGTCTTCAGGTCCGCGATCCGACACAGGCGCTTGCCGGAATGGTCGGCGAGTGGGAGGCCTTCAAGTCGGCGTGGGTGCGGTGACTAGCTCTTCGCCTCCTTCCAGTTCTCTCCAATTCCAACATCCACGATCAGCGGAACGCGCAGGGGAACGGCATTCTGCATCACGTCGCGCAGGGTCGCGGCCGATTCTTCTGCGGTCTCCTTTGTCGCTTCGAACAGCAGTTCGTCGTGGACGGTGAGAATCATTCGCGTCTTGCCGTCGGTAATTGTCGGCAGCGCTGTGTGAACGTCGATCATCGCGCGCTTCAGAATATCTGCCGCGCTCCCCTGGATCGGCATGTTGACCGCCTCGCGTTCCGCCTGGCTGCGAATCTGAGTATTCCGGTTCGTCAACTCCGGCACGAGCCGCCGTCGCCCGAACATCGTCTTCACGACTCCGGTCTTACGAGCGTTCTCGAGAAGCTCGTCGATGAACTGTCGAACGGACGGGAACCCGGCGAAATACGCGTTGATGAATTCCTGGGCCGCTTGCTGCGGTACGCCGATGTCTTTTGCCAGTGTGAACGCGGTTTTTCCATAGAGCAGCGCGTAGTTGATGATTTTTGCGCGTCGCCGCAGCTCGTGTTCGCTCAATCCGCTGCTGGTGCCAAAGACTTTCAGCGCAGTGCGATCGTGAATGTCCTCTTCTTTTTGGAACGCCTCGATTAAGGCACTGTCACCAGAGAGATGCGCGAGTACGCGCAGCTCGATCTGCGAGTAATCGGCTGAGATGAGCACGTGACCGCGATCGGCGACAAACGCGCGGCGGATCTCTCGCCCGAGCTCGGTGCGGATCGGGATGTTCTGAAGATTCGGATCGCTACTGCTCAGGCGCCCCGTCGCAGCGACCGCCTGGTTGAAGCATGTGTGAACCCGTCCAGTGTCCGGATTCACGAGCTGCGGCAGGGCGTCGATGTACGTGCCTTTGAGTTTCTGCAGCGCGCGCCATTCCAGGATGAGCCGCGGCAGATCGTGACCGAGTGCCAGCTCTTCGAGCACTTCCACGGCCGTCGACGCTGTCTTCGTCTTGGCGTTGCGTTTCAGCGCCGGAAGCTGAAGCTTGTCGAACAGAATCTCGGACAGCTGTTTCGGTGAATTGATGTTGAACTCTTCACCCGCCAGTTCGAAAATGCGGGCGCTGCGGGCGGCGAGTTCCTGGTCGACATGGGTCGCCTGTTTGGAAAGGGCCGGACCATCGATTCGAATTCCGGCCCGTTCAATCGCGACCAGCACGGGAATGAGCGGAAGTTCCAGATCGAGATAGAGCTTTTCGAGATCTTCGCGACGAAGAAGGTTTCGGAGCGTGCCCGATAACTGGAACGCGAGATCTGCGCGCTCTCCTGCGTAGTCAAGAGCACTTTCCGGAGCGATCTGCGCGAATGGAATCGCCTTGGCGCCGCGACCGCAAAGATCCTCCTCGCGGAGCGCCTTGTAGCCGCTGTGCTCGAGTGCGAGCTCTTCGAGCGGATGCGACGATCGCGTCGCGTCGAGAAGATAGCTCGCAAGCATCGTGTCGGTCTCGATGCCCTTCAGCTGAATGCCATGCCGTTCGAGGACGATGGCGTCGAATTTCAGATCGTGACCGACTTTGGCGATCGCGTGATTCTCGAACACGTCCTTGAGCGCGGCGAGCGCCTCGGGCACGTCGATGCCTTCGCGGGTGTCCGACGCCGGTGCGCCGAACAGATCGGTCGCTGCCTGGCGAGCCGCGAGCGGGACGTACCGTGCCTGGCGGCCCACGGTCGAGAACGCCAGGCCGGCGATGCCTGTCAGCATTGACGACGGCGCGTCTGGCAGTACGCGAAAGGCGAATCGTTCGACGGCTCGCAGCATGGCCGCGAGCGCGTGAACGTCTTCGAGCGTTTTCACCAGCGCGTAGTCTTTGCCGACCGACTGCGCATCTGGTGCGTAATCCATCACCAGGGTCCGGAACCCGAGCCGCGTGAACAGTTCGAAGCAACGTTCGCGCGATGCGCCGCGATAGCGAAGCGTGTCGGGTTGGAATTCCACTGGAACGTCGGTGCGAATTCTGGCGAGCTCGCGGCTCTGTCGCGCGTCCTGGGCATGCGCGAGCAGGCCCTCGCGATAGCGCTTGTTCGCGATCTCTGACGCATGCTCGAGCAGGCGCTCCAGCGAGCCATAGGCGGCGATCAGATCGCGGGCGCCTTTTTCACCGATGCCAGGCACGCCCTTGATGTTGTCGATTGAATCACCCATCAGCGCGAGCACGTCGAGCACTTGCTGGGGTGCGACGCCAAACTTCTCCTTGACCCCGCCCGCGTCGTACCACGTGCCATCGTCGCGCGGGTTGTAGACCTTGATCCCGTCGTGAACGAGCTGAAAGAAGTCCTTGTCGCCGGTGACAATCGCCACCTCGAATCCCTGTTCAACGGCGCGCGTCGCCAGCGTGCCGATGACGTCATCCGCCTCGTACCGCTGGTAGGTGAGAATCGGAACGCCCATGGCCTCGCATGCCTCGTGGACCCACGGGATCTGCTCGGCCAAATCGGGCGGCATCGGCGAACGGTTCGCTTTGTAATCGGTCGCCATGTCCGATCGAAACGTCGGACCTGCAAGATCGAATGAGGCCGCGATGAACTGCGGATGATGGTCTTGCACGAGCTTCCGCAACATCGTCACGAAAATGTAGACCGCGTGCGTCGATCGACCGCCCGGTCCAGTCAGACCGGATCCGCGCATGGCGTGATACGCGCGGTACATTTGCGAGCTACCGTCGATCAAAAAGATTCGCTGGGACATTTCGGAAGCCGTGCACAGCACGCTGCGACGGTGCACGAGCGCACTGATCGGCGGCGGGATGATGTCTACATTCCAGTATATCATTCGAGGAATGTCGCTCTTCGCGCGCGTGATCCTGCTGGCCGCCCTCGGGTCCGCCGCCGCGGGCAGCGTCGCGTGCCGGGGAGGAATTCTCGGCAAGCAATACGAATACGAAGAGGATCTTTACCTCGCGCTCGACGGCACGGCCACGCTCGTCGTCAACTCTTCGCTGCCGGCGCTGGTCGCACTTCGCGGAATTGATATCGACCCAAATCCGTCGACGCGTCCCGACCTCAACAAAATCCGCGCGGCCTATTCATCACCCGTCGTCGAGGTCACGCGCGTGAGTCCGCCATGGAGGCGCGCGGGGCGCCGGTTTGTGCAGATAAGACTGAAGGTCAAGGATGTGCGCACGCTGAATGTCGCGGCACCGTTCGCATGGTCACGCTATGCGCTGGACGTGCAGAACGGTCATCACGTATTCGAGCAGAAGGTCGGGGCATCTGCGTTGAAACGCGGGACACTGCAAAACGTCGGATGGAATGGTTCCGAGCTCGTTGCCTTTCGCTTGCATCTGCCGAGCCGAATCCTCTGGCACAATTCGCGCGATCTCGACACCAACCAACCGGCCGGGGTGCAGCGTGGCAACATCCTCGGCTGGGAGCAGCACCTGGCCGACCGGCTCGATGGCGTCCCACTGGACATCAGAGTCGAACTCGACAGCCAGTCAATCCTGCACCGAACGCTGTGGCTATTTGCCGGTGCGTTCATGGCCGCGGTCGCCGTAATGGCCACCCTGATCTGGTTGACGATGAGAAAGGGTGCCGACGAACCGGCTACATCGACGAGACCTTGAGATCCAGTGTGCGCTGGTCGCCTTCCTCGATCCTGATCTTCGTCGACCGGCTTCGGATCTGATCCAGATAGGACGGATCGAACCATTCGCCTTGCTCGACCTCTTCGACTGCGACGATCAGATACTCACCCGGTGGAACCGCCGACACGTAGTAGCTGCCCGCGGCATCCGTGCGTGAGCTCACGATCTGACGCGATTGCGGCAGCCACAGACGTTCGTCCGACGGAAACACGATCACTGCCACATCTCCGCCGGGATTACCACGCGCGTCGCGCACCGTCCCTTTGATGCTGCTGATCTTGTCGGTGAAGATCACGTTCAGTCCGGGCACGCTTTCAGACTTCACCTCGATCGGCTGATCGGTGATATCCCGTCCGTCGAGATACACCGATTTCATCGTCCATCCGCGTGGCGCCGAGCCACGGACCATGTACACGCCAGGCATGACATCGGTGATCGTGAATTGACCGGCCGGCCCGGCATCGCCTGGTCGCCCGCCGCGCCCGCCTGGGCCGATGGTCGCGGACGCGCCGACTGCGACCGGCGTCACCCGAAATCCGCTGAACCCACTCGCGGGTGGCGCGCCTGTCGCTTCGAGCGTGATAGTTCCGCCGAGTTGAACGCCGGGCATCGGTGTGAGCGCAACGTTCACTTCTTCTCCGGCGACGACGAGCGGCTGCACCGCCCTGCGCGGCGATCCGTTGGGTCCGCTGTCGGCGCGCGCGACAATCGTGTACTTCCCGGGTGTGACGTTTGGAATAGAGAAACTGCCGTCGCCTCGAGTGGCCGTCGTGCGCAGTCCACTTCCGACCGGGTCAGGTCCGCCGCGACCGCCGCGCCCCGCGAGCGCCGCCAGCGCACCGCCGAATCCACCCATTCCTCCGCCGTCATCGGAGATAAGCGTCACGGTCGCCGAGCCGCCGACGACGATTCCTTTGACCGTCGCGAACGGAACGACCTGAATTTGGAAATCAACGCCGGTGATTTCCTGGGCGGCTGCGAGCTTGACCCGTGTTGCGTCGCCCGCCGTCGTCACGCCCGGGTAATAGGTCGGAGCATAACCGCTCGAGTCGCTCGTTTGAACGCCGCTCGGATCGCCGAGAATCTGGCGCACGGCCTGCGCCATACCACTGGCAGTCGCGCTCACGAAGTAATCGCCCGGAGGCAGTCCAAACACGCGGTACTGCCCGCGATCGTCTGACTGGTCGGTTCCTGCCGGCGTGAGTTGCTTCTGTCCGCGCACATACTGCTGGCGCAGCACGCTCACGACCGCCCGAGCCAGCGGTTCGCCTTCCTCGTCGAGCACGCGCCCTGTGACCACGCCGCCGCGCGCGAGCCTGATGTCGATGTTGACCGCTTGTTGCCCGTCGGTCAGTTCGAGTGGTGTGCCGGTGCCCGACGCGCGACGCTGACCGAAGGCACCGTTGACGTATCCGGATTTGGTCGCGCTAATCGTGTAGCTGCCCGCGGGAAGCGCGGAGATGCGATAGCGTCCCTGCTCATCGGTGCTTGCGGCTCGCGGGCGCCCGCCTCCGCCGATCACCACCCGCGCACGCCTGAGTGGACGGCCTGTGTCGGTCGCAATGACTCGTCCGGTTATGGATGCCGTTCCTGTCGGTGCGGTCACGTCGCGTTGCGGGGCTGCACCGCGGCGTCCACCGCCCGGACCTGCGATCCGTCCTTGGCCGCGGCCCTGCGGCTGCTGACTCTGTTCAGGGCTGGCCGGTTGTTGTGCGAAGAGTGAGGCGGCGTACAGCGCAAGCACGAGCGCCGTCACGCCCCAGTTCATCGAACGCGTGGCGAGTGTGGAAAACCGAATCATGCCTCTCGCAGATATTAGACCCGCGCCGGCAATCTTGAGTGAAATCTCAATGCAACTCTAAGGTGAAATTTCTGTGGCCGGCGAATCCCTTTAGACACCGCGGCCCGGCGAAGGGCGGCTTCGCGACCAGTTGGTAGTCGTTGCAATTAAACCAATCAAGGATTTGACGGCTTCCAGTTCATCACGAGTGTGATCGGTCGCAGATTCGACTCGGGTTCGACGTTGATCAGGAAACGACCGTCCGGCGCGACGTCATATTGCGGCCCATACCCGATGACGTTGACCCCACCGCCCACACGGCGTGTCTTGAACATCGCGACCGGCGTGTCGGGCGAGAACGTCGTCGGTGAGCGTCGAATTCGAGTTGCCATCATCGTCGCGTCGGGCGCGACGTAATACAGCTCGCTCCCGTCGTGGGACCACCGCGGATAAATGCCGCCCGCCGTGGAGATCGGAATCGGTCCGCCAGGTCCGGGAAACGGCCGCACGTAGATTTCGAACCTTCCCGTCTCATTGGATTGATAGGCAATCCACCGCCCGTTGGGTGAGAACTGCCCCCACATTTCGTTCGCCGTCGTCGCCAGGAAAGGTTTAGGAACGCGGGTGTCCAGTGGCAGGATCCACAGGTCCGTTCCTGTCTTGGGATCAGGGCCAAAACTCAGCAGAAAGCGGCCGTCGCGTGACCAGTCGGTCAGAGCCGAGGACGGCGGCGAGTCGACCACCACGTCGTCGTCGCCGGCTCCGGAGGACCTTCTCACGACGAACTTCGCCGATCCGGTTCGGACTGACGCGAACGCAATCCTGTCTCCGTTTCCCGACCAAACGGGATACCGTGCCAGGCTCTCGTCAGGTGCACGTGCGAACAACAGCTGGTGACTGGAATCGACGAGCCACAGGGTCGTCTCGTTGTTGACCGTGCGTTCGCCGACGACGTGACGCCCGTCAGGGCCGAGCCTCGGATTGGAGAGGCCAGTGCCCTCGAAGGAGGCGAGCGTCCCGAGCTCGCGCCCTGATCGATCGAACCAGGAAACCTGTGTCGGGCTGTGCCCCGAGCGGTAAGCGAACATGTTCGCATCGGATGTCGAGATGGCGGCGCCGCCGGTGATCGGGTCCCACGCCACAGACTCCGCGACCGTGATGGCATCGCCGATCGCCGTGCGGCGATTGATATCGAGCCGTTGCGCGAGCAGCGTTCCGCGCCGGACAAACAGCAGCCAGTCTGGCGCGAGGTACGCGCCTTGTGAGTCGGACGCGACGAGTCGGGTCGTCTGCGACGAGTCGAGGGAACCGAGATAGACTCCGCGAACGTCGGCGCCGCCGTCGGCATAGAACAGAAACTCCCGTCCTCCAGGAAGGAAGTGCGGGTACCGATGTCCGGTCGACTGGGCCGCGGGATAAGTGGCGATCTCCGAAGCACCTCGTTCGGCATTGACACGCAGAAGCCCACTCGGGGAAGGCGAAATGGTCCGTGACATGATCCCCGAAAACAGGATGTTCCCACCGACTCCCCAGCTGGCCGCTGTCCCGGCGATGATTTGCGTCACTGGCTGCGGCGCGCCGCCGCGGGTATCAATCCGTTTGAGTTCGGTGAAGGCGAAGAATCCAATGGAGCGGCTGTCGGGTGACCAGAACGGCCGGCGGGCGCCCTGGGTTCCAGGCAACGCGCGTGCATCCGCCCCGTCGAGCGATCGCAGCCACAGCGTGGGCTGCCCCTGGTAATCCCCGACGAACGCGACGCGACGGCCGTCTGGCGACAGTGAAAATGACTGCGGATCAAATGTCCACGGAGTCGCTATGTCGACCACCCGCAGTTCGGGCACTTCGGCGGCGGGTCGCAGCAACAGCCCGACAAGGCCGATCGCGAAGAGTGAGGCCAAGCCGGCAAAGAGTCGCTCGCGGCGAGGCGACGCGCGTGGGCCGACCGGTTGCTCCGAGGCAGCACCGGCATCGTCGATCTCGATTCGCGCATCGGCGATGTGATGGAGCCGTCGCTTCGGATCTGGCTCGAGGCATCGCCGCAGCAGACGCCGGATACCCTCGGGAAGGTTCGGCGGCAGCTCCTGCCAGTCGGGCGTGGATTCGAGCACGGCCTCCAGCGTTTCCGCAAGCGTCGTTCGGGCGAACGCTTGACGGTCGGTGAGCATTTCGTAAAGCACGCATCCAAATGCCCAGATGTCGGTGCGCTGATCGACGCGTTCACCGCGCGCCTGTTCGGGACTCATGTAGGCCGGCGTACCCGCGATCAGTCGGTTGCGAATGCCGCCGCTACCGCCATCACCGCCGGTCGTGAGCCCGTGCTCATCGGCGCCGAAAGCCGTCGCCAGACCGAAATCGAGAATCTTCACCGAGCCGGTGTCGGTCAGCTTGATGTTCGCCGGCTTCAAATCGCGGTGAACGATCCCTTTGTCGTGCGCCGCCTCGAGCGCGTCGGCGATCTGACGCGCGATCTCGAGCGCGCGATTCATCGCGAGCATTCCACTCGAGAGGCGTTCAGCGAGCGTCGGCCCCTCGATGAGCTCCATGACCAGCGCACAGACGCCATGGGACACTTCAAGACTGTGAATCGTGGCGATGTGTGGATGGTTGAGTGCGGCCAGCAAGCGCGCTTCTCGCTCGAGGCGGGCAATTCGCTCGGCATCGGCCGCGAGAGCAGCCGGCAGGACTTTTACCGCGACATCACGCGCGAGTCGGCTGTCCCGCGCGCGGTAGACTTCGCCCATCGCGCCGGTGTCGAGCGGCCCGACAATCCGGTAAACCCCCATCTCCACCCCTGGCGCCAACGCTGCGGTCGCAGCCATCCCATCGTCCGGAACATTCGCGAGCGCGGCGATTGCGGGTGTTTCCGCGAATCTTCCTGCGTCCGCATGCGCGCTGAGGAGCGACTCGACCTCTTGCCTCAGCATCGCGTCGTCGCGACACGCGTCACGGATAAAAGTGCTGCGTTGCTGTGACGGCCGTGCGAGCGCGGCATCAAAAATCTCCTTCACTCGTGCCCAGCGATCCCGTTCATTCATGGTCGCGCGACCCGTCCCTTTGTGATCCGCCGATACAGCCATGCTCGCGCCGATTGCCATTCGCGAGTGACCGTGGCGCGCGAGAGCGACAGCACCGCCGCGACCTCCGGTTCTGACAAGCCGCCGAAGTACTTCAATTCGACGATTTCAGCCTGTCGCGGATCGAGACGCGCGAGATCGCGCAGCGCGTCATCGAGCATGAGCAGCTCGCAGTCCGGCGGCGGAACCGCTCCTAATCCTTCGTCGAACGTCACGCGGATGCCGCCCGGACGCTTGCCGGCCTGGCGCTCGCGCGCGTGGTCGACGAGGATGCGGCGCATGAGCTGTGCGGCGAGGGCGAAGAACTGTGCCCGATTCAACCAGCTCACCCGCCTTTGTGCCATCAGACGGATGTAGGCCTCGTGGACGAGCGAGGTGGGTTGCAGCGTGTGATCCGGACGCTCGCGACGAAGGTAAGCCGACGCACGGCGCCGAAGCTCCTGGTAGACCAGCGGCACCAGGTCCTCCCGCGCCTGCTCGTCCCCCCGTCCCCATGCCCGAAGCAGCTGACTGATCGTACCCGCTCGTCCGTCACTCATGGCAAGTGCTCTCGACATGGGTCGTTCATCCTTCGATTCCCAGGGCAGCAGCGATTTGGGGTCGATTATTTCATCGGCATGAGGCGGTTTGTCCACCGCTTACGCGTTATGAGCGGCACGACGGTGGTGTGCCGAGGGAGGAAATCATGAACGCAGTCGGCAGGCTGATGGGGGCAATCTTTGTCGCTGCCCTGGCGGTGGGCGCACGAATGGCCATATCGGCCGAAGGAGTCGGCGAAACGAAGCTGAATTGTCAGAGCACGCCTTGCGACGCGGTGGCACGAGGACGTGCCGCGTTCAACGACCGCAACCTGCGTGACCTCGGCGGCAACGGTCGCGCGTGTGCCGACTGCCACGTGCCTTCCGAGAGCTTCCAGCTCTCGCCGGCAGTCGCTCGCTCGAGGTTCGAAGCCCTGGTCGCCAAACGCGCGATCAACAAGAACGCCGACGATCCGCTCTTTCGACCCGTCGACGCCGATGATTTTCGTCAGCACGGCGACGCGGCGAACGATTATTCCAATCTGATTGAGAACGGGCTCGTGCGTGTGACGCTCCCGCTGCCGGCAAACGTTCGGCTGATTGATCCGGCGAGCTGCCCGACGCTGGACCCGATCGCGTGTCAGCCGACCAACGAAACGTCCGTTGACCTCTGGCGGGCAGTCATGCCGGTGAACAACGTGGCGATCACCGGATCCGACAATATGCTCCCGATCTGGCCCCCGGCGCCGCGTGTGCCCATCATGGGCATCGATCCAAACGGACCCAATCGGCAGGGGGGCTACCAGCATGACGCCCGGTTCGGCACGCTGCAGGAGCAAGCTCGGGGCGCCCTCCTGGCGCATGCGCAGGTCAGCGTCGACCCGCCAATCGGGATGCTCGACGATCTTGCCGCCTTCCAGCGCACCCTATTTTCCTCGCCGACAATCGCAGTACTTGCCGACGCGATCGAATCGGGCGCGACCTCGTTCCCCGACCCTGATCCCGACCTGGCCGAGCTCGAACAGCGCGGCAAGGCAGTGTTCAATCGCGCGTGCGCGACGTGTCACGGCGGTGTTCTCCATCCGAGCGGATCAACGCCGGACTTCGGGATTCCGCGTCCCATCCGGATGCGGTATCACAACATCGAGACGGCGTGCCCGCGCCGCGCGACGGATGGTTTTTCTCCGTGTCCACCAAGGCTTGAACGCAACGCGCGCCTCTATCGCATCACGCTGGTCAATGGGAGCTATCAGTTCGCGACGACCTCAGATCCAGGGCGGCTGCTGCTCACGGGACAACCCGCCGATCTCGGCGTCATGGATGTGACGCAGCTGCGCGGCATCAGCCGGACAGCCCCGTATTTCCACAACAACTCCGCCGCCACGCTCGAAGAGGTGCTCGATCATTACGATGCGTTCTTCCGATTCGTAGCGCGCCAGTTTGTGCCGCCAAACTTGCCGGCAATCCTGTCGTCGAACGGCAGCGTGATCGATCGGGGCTTTGTTGCGACCGAGGAACGAGAGGCGCTGCTCGCGTACTTGCGAAAGCTGTGAATCACTGATCACTAGTCACTCATCGTGAATCCCTGAATCGCCAATCGCCGAATCGCCAATCTGCGATTCGACGATTCAACGATGAGTGATTCAACGATCTAGGATTAGTGATCAGTGATGAGCGATTCATTACTCGCTCTTGATCTCCGAATCCGTCTTCAGTGCATTGGTGACCGACAGCTCGCCCAGCCCGGTCGCCAGCGAACGCGCGAGCATCCGCTCGACGTTGCTGTTGACGACCCCGGCGAGAGTCACGTGACCACCCTCGACGATGATGTGGATCGGCGGGTTGGCCATCGCCGCGTAATTCCAGAACGAGGGATTGCCATAGATCGCGCGCGAGACGCGATAGCGAAGCTCGTCGTCGAACTGCGACACGGGCAGCACGCTGATGTCGCTCCGCATGCCGCGAACACCGTCGATCTTGGAGATCCGTTTCTCGATGTCGTCTTTCTTGAAAGGCATGGTGACCTTCCCCGTCAACGCGACCATCCCGTTCTCCACGGTGGCGTTGATGTCGTCAAAAATGGTGAGTCGTGCGTAGCTCGTAATCGATCGCCCGACGTCCTCCGCCAGGCGGATGTCGCGCCGATCCTGCTCCTGGGCAAACGCGCTGGAGGCCAGCACGGCCAGCATCGCGATAACGGCAACCAGTGAAACCCTGACTTTCATGATCCCCAAACCTCCGGCCAACACGCGAAAACTCGTGCGGCCTGCCGGCAGGCACGCCGTGTGACATGGCACTTCAGGAAAGGGCAAAGGCAATGCCACCGCACCGTTCAACAATGTCGGGGAATTCTGGCTGGCGTGCGGTTGCGGTGTCCTGCGGCGAGGGCACTTAGAGCGCAATAATCGTGAGGATACCCGCGCCGATGAGGAGGAGCTGGCGAAATGGGCCGCCTTCGAGGCCGCCGCGATGGAGATCGGGAATGAGATCGGACATCGCGACATACAGAAAGTTACCGGCCGCAAAGGCGAGGACGTAGGGAAGCACGTTCGGAAGCCATTGCGATGCCAGTAGCATTCCGGCGGCGCCAAGAATCCCGCCGATTCCGGAGAGCAGATTCAGTATGAACGCGCGCCCGCGCGTGAAGCCAGCTCGCAACAAGATCGCCACGTCGCCGACTTCCTGCGGAATCTCGTGTGTGGCGACGGCCAACGCGGTGGTCACGCCAAGCGGGATCGAGGTCACCACCGCGGCGGCGATGACGGCGCCGTCGACGAAGGTGTGAAACGCGTCGCCGACAATAACCAGTGAAGCGGCGCTGCTGGTGTGGACTTCACATTCGTTGGCGTCGTGGCAGTGACGCCAGATGACCAGCTTCTCGAGAAGAAAAAACGCCAGGACTCCGATCAGCAGCGTGCCAAGCGCGTGCGCAGGCGGCAGCCGCTCGAGGGCCTGCGGCAGCAGCGCGAGCACCGCAACGCCCAGCAGCGTGCCCACCGCGTAACTGATTGCCCACGGCAGCACTTTGATGCGCAGCGAGTCGCCGAGCAGAAGAAACGTCGACGCCGCGATGACTCCGCCAAAGCTGCCGAGGACACTGAGGCCGACTGCAGCCGCGTAAGGGTTCACGTTCGAATTCTAGCGGAGAGGAATTCGGAATCCCTAATCTCTAATCACTAATCGCTCATCCTTGAATCTGTGAATCCACGAATCGCTGAATCTCGAAATCGGCGCTTCGCGAAATGCTGAATCACCGAACCACACCCCTCACGATTCAACGATTCGAGGATCAAGGATTCGACGATCCGAGATTTACGATGACTGATCAGGAATTAGTGATTCATTCATGGCGTCGCCACGAATCCTTTGCGCGCCCGAACGTGATAGATCCCGTTCTTGACGTCAACGCGGATGGTGTGCCACTTGCCGTCCTTCGTTCCGTTCGCGGCGTAGCCCAGGTAGTACTGGCGGCTGAGCTCGTCGGCGATTCCGGTTGTCGCCGGATTCAGATCGCGCGTGCTCCGGACGATCTCGGTTCGTCCGCCGCTGTCGTCGGTGATCTCCCGCAATGCGAACGCGTTCACGCGATCGTCCATCCGTCCGCCGCTCCGCGGATTGGGGGACGGATAGTTGGGCGGCGGGGGTGGTGGGTTACGGCCGCCGCCACCAGGGATGGGAAATGGAAACGGCACTGGGAATCGTGGCCGAGGCCGCTGAAAACGGACGCCACCTGGCATCCAGCCGCCGAACTCGCTCTGGCTGTCGATGCCGATCGCGTAGACGAGCACTTCTGCTTCGCGGATCAAACGCTTGAGCGATTGCACGTCAGTACGGCTGCTCGTGTCGTTGCCATCAGAAATGATCACGATCGCTTTTTTGCGATTGTGTCCTGACTGCGCGAGCGGAATCGCGTCGGCGACGGCGTCGTACAACGACGTTCCACCACGCGGCTGCATTCTCGACAGCGCGTAGCTCAGACGACGCTTATCGCGCGTCCAGCCTTCCACCAGGGTTGGATGGTTATCGAACCGGTACAGGAATACCTCGTCGTCCGGGTCGTTCAGCTGCTCGAGAAAGCTGTTGAGCGCCTCTCGCGCGGCGTGCATTTTCTCCCCTTCCATGCTTCCGCTCGTATCGAGGACGATCCCAAGGCTCACGGGCACGCGTTCGTTGTTGAAATGGGTGACGTTCTGAAGCTCGTTGTCTTGATAGACACGAAAGTCTTCTTTGTGGAGTCCGGACACGAACCGCCCGTTTTCGTCGGTGACCGTCGCCGTCACGTTGATCAGTTCGACGCCGGTCTTGAAGCGGAACGACTGCTGTTCGCCGCTCGCCGGCGGCTCTTGTGGCTGCTGATTCTGCTGTCCACCGCGCGCGTACGGGTCGGCGTGCATCAGGAGGATGGCAACAGCCATCGTCGCAAGCGCGAGAGATCTGCGGCGTGTCATGACCAACCCCTATTTCTGTGCGAGCGCGTCTGGCCCGCGCTTATCGACATGCGGCAGCACTTGGCCGTTCTCAGTTCGGAATCCCACGCGATACCTTGACACCTGACCTGTAACCGGCACACTCACGACGAACTTCGACTCACCGCCCGGCGTGAGTGTCGTGAAGTCGAGAGGCGCCTGGTTACTCGACAGCAACGTACCATCGGCCCCGAAGACGAACACCGTTGCGGCAACGTGAGCGATCGGAGCAGCGGTGCGTGGATTCTGCACGAGACCGGTGACCACGATCCGATCCGTTTCCTGCGTGTGCCGCAACGACAACAGCTCCAGTGGTGCCACATCAGCTTTCGCATTCGCCGGTGTTGAAGGCGTCTCGGAAACTGGAGTCGTTCCACCACTGAACGTCACCAGTCCAATCCCGATCGCAGCCAGAATTGCCGCAAGGCATCCAATGGCAACGAGGCGGTTCACCCAGGGCGACGACCGTTCGGGTTCGGCGAACAGGTCGGCCACGCCCGCGACGGCAGGACGGATCTCAAAATCGTCGACGTCGTCGGAAGCGATCGAGGTCGTCCCCCGCATCACGATCGGTTCAGCGACGACGCGCGGCGATGGACGCGCGGGTTCGATAGACGGACTCGTCTCGCGCGATGGGCGAACCGCTTCGCGCCACTGTGCGACCTGATCGGCGGCGAAATGGGTCGATCCTCGCACAGGTTCTGTAGAGGTCGGCACGGATTCAGCGGCCAATGCACTGAGCGCTTCGATTCGCGCCTCCGACCGGGCCCTCTCGTGCCGCAGCATCGTCACCACGACAACCGCCATTCCCGCGGCGATTGCCACCGCGAGCGCCGTTACGACGATAAGTATGGTTTCCATGATCTATCTCAACTTGAATTCCACTGCCACTTCAACCATCACATCGACCGGTGTGCCAAAGCGTTTCGCCGGAGCGAATCTCCATTGACGCACGGCGTCAACGGCGCGTTGGTCGAGACCGCTGCCGAGTCCCCGAACAACTTTCACGTTACCGACGGTGCCATCGGCGCGCACAACAATCTCGAGTTCGACATCCCCCTGAATACCTCGCCGACGCGCCTCTTCGGTGTAGTCCGGATGCACTTCTCGCAAGATGCTCGGAGGTGTGATGCCCGCCCCAGGTCGGTAGGGACCGCCACCGGTGCCGCCGCCGCTGCCAGGCCCGATCCCGGAACCTGTGCCTTCGCCAATGCCGGTCCCCTGACCAGTTCCCGCTCCGGCGCCCGAGCCGGGTCCATTGCTGTCCGAGTCCTTCGCGTTGGCGAGGACCCCCGCCTTGTCTGTCGTATCTGCCGGTGCCTGGGCAACCGGTGCGACCACTTCGGGGAGCGGCTTTGGCGGTGCCGGAGGCGGCGGTTCAACCGGTTTCGCCACGGGCTCCGGCGCCGGTGGTGGCGGAGTTTTCTTCGGCTCCGGCTCCGGCGGCCGAGTTGTCTTCGGGCGCGGAGGCGGTACAGGACTCTTCACCGCCGAGGCTCCCTTCATCTTTGCGGCGGGAGGGGGAGTTGGCTGCTTGAGCCCTCCACCGCCTCCACCGCCACCCGGACCCGGTGTCGCGAGAAAAACCAGTCGCATTTCGCTCGTCGGGAACGTGGTCGGCGCCACCACACCCATCGTCGCCAGCAGGAGCGCCAGCAGTCCGACGCCGTGTACGGCTCCAGACGCCAGGAGGGCCCCTGGCGAGCGTTTCATCGACGAGCGCCGACCAAAGAGAGGCCGCTCCGAATCCGGTACCGCCAGTCCGCGCAGTTTCCGCACGATCCGAACGGACTCCGCCGCGGCCACAAAGCGGCCACCGAGCGTGTAAATGGAACCTTCGGCCATCAGCGCGCGAACGTCGCCGGTCGAAACGCCCGCGGCCGCCGCAATTTCCCGCGCGGTAAACACCTCGGGTACGGTGGTGCTGATGGAAGAAGACATTTTGTCCTAGCGGATGGGGCAAAACGCTTGCCGTGCCCTGAACGATCTAATCATCCGCCTCATTCGTGTTTTCGGCCAGTATTTGCATGTTCTGTTGGCGCAGCCGCCGCCGGGCTGTGCTCGCATAGGGACAGGGTCGTCCTCTACTGGCTCCTGGCTGTTGGCTCGTGGCTTCTGGCTGGTTGGACGTCCGCTTCGCCGTTTCGGCGCGACTTCGCGTTGAGCCGTGCGCGACGGCTATGCTAAAACCCCCTGATGCCAACAGTTCGGCAGGTCACTATTACGGGGGCGTCGAGCGGGATTGGGCGTGCGACCGCGATCCGATTTGGGCGGGCCGGAGCGTCGGTCCTCGCGGTAGGGCGGGACGCGGCGGCGCTGGCTGAGGTCGCGGCCGACGTGCAGCGCGAGGGGGGACAGTGTTCGACCCTCACGGCCGACGTCACCCAGTCCGGCGCGCCGGCACACATCGTCGAGACCGCGCTCCAGCGGCTCGGAGGTCTGACGACGCTGGTCAACGCAGCCGGCATTATCGGGAGCGGAACGATCGAGGCGACGACCGACGAGCAATGGGACGCGATGATGGATATCAACTCGCGCGCCCCCTTTCGACTGATGCGCGCCGCGATGCCGGCGCTCATCCAGTCAAAGGGATCGGTCGTGAACGTCTCGAGCGTCACCGGCCTGCGATCTTTTCCGGGCGTTCTTGCGTACTGCGTCAGCAAGTCAGCGATCGATCAACTGACACGGTGCGCGGCGCTCGAGGTCGCAACCAAAGGCGTGCGCATCAATGCGGTGAATCCGGGCGTCGTGATTTCGAACCTGCATCGCCGTGGTGGAATGGACGAGGAGAAATACGCGGCCTTTCTCGAGCACTCGAAAGCCACTCATCCTGTTGGCCGCCCTGGTGAACCGCACGAAATCGCCGACTTGATCTTTTTTCTTGCGTCACCGAACGCCGGATGGATCACGGGCGAGACGATTTCGATTGATGGTGGGCGACATCTTACGTGTGCGAGGTAAGTTGTTGGCGCGGTCTGCAGACTATGCCGGCTTCACCGCTTCCGCAAACAAGAGGCCCTCACGTTCAGCGAGAATGCGTGCTGCCTTGAACCCTTGTGACGTGAGGGTCTGCACGGGACCACCGTCATCTCCGTAGTCACCAAGACTCGATCCGGCACGGACGAGCGCCGACAAGCCCTTTCGAGCTGTCCCATCGATCACCAGGCAGCGGCCACCTGGACGCAATGCGCGAGCGACTTCCGAGACGCATGCGGCGCGGCGGTGAACGGGAAGGCCGGGAAGAACATCGCGCACGATCGCGACATCAAACGAGTTGCTCTCGACCGGCAGCGATGTCCACTGTGCAGTGGCGGTCTCAACCAGCGCGCCTTCGCGGCCGGCGATCTCGCCGGCCGCCGCGACGATCGCTTCACGCTCATCGACAGCGAATGCATGCCCGGTGAGTCCTGTCTTTGAGGCGAGCTGTGCGAGCAGCTTCGCGTCGCCGCAACCGACAACCAGCAGCCGATCCCCCAGCTTGATGCCCGCCATCGAGACCGCGAGTGATTCATCCGACGACTTACGGAGTGGCCACAGTGGCATCGAGTTTCAAATGATATAGTTTCCGGTTGTGAAAAATCCGCCGAAGATCGATGTAGCAACCGGGAAGCTGGGCATTCTGCTGGTTGGACTGGGAGCCGTCAGCACGACAACGATTGCCGGCGTCATCGCCGTCCGCCGCGGACTCGCGCCGCCGATCGGCTCACTGACGCAGATGGGCACGGTTCGTCTCGGAAAGCGAACTGAAGGGCGTTCACCGCTGATCAAAGATTTTGTTCCGCTGCCGTCCCTGGACGAGGTGGTCTTTGGTGCGTGGGACATTTTTGACGAGAACTCGTACGAAGCCGCGAAAACCGCCGGGGTCATCGAGCAGGACCTGCTCGAGAAAATCCGCCCTGAGCTCGAAGCCATCAAACCGATGCCCGCCGTGTTCGATCGCCGATACGTCAAGCGGCTCGATGGACCGAACGTAAAAAAAGGAAAAACGAAGAAGGAGCTTGCCGACCAGCTTCGCGAGGACATGCGCCGCTTCAAGCAGGAGCACAACTGCGCGCGGCTGGTCATGGTGTGGTGTGGCAGCACCGAAGTCTTTCTCACGGAATCACCGGCGCATGCCAGTGTCGCGGCGCTCGAGAAGGCACTCGAGGCGAACGACGAGAGCATCCCTTCGAGCATGGTTTACGCCTATGCCGCAATCAAGGAAGGCATTCCCTATGCGAACGCGGCGCCGAACCTGAGCGCAGACATTCCGGCGTTGATCGAACTTGCCGACTCGACCGGTTCACCGCTTGCCGGGAAGGATCTGAAGACCGGACAGACGCTGATCAAGACCATCATTGCGCCGGGTCTCAAAGCGCGGCTCCTTGGCGTCGAAGGATGGTACTCGACAAATATTCTCGGCAACCGCGACGGCGAAGTGCTCGACGACCCGGAATCGTTCAAGACGAAGGAAGAGAGCAAGAAATCAGTTCTCGACTACATCCTTCAACCGAATCTCTACCCCGAGCTCTACAAAGATCTTTGTCACGTTGTCCGTATCAATTACTATCCGCCTCGGGGAGACAACAAGGAAGGCTGGGACAATATCGACATTTTCGGCTGGCTGAATTACAAGATGCAGCTGAAAGTGAATTTCCTGTGCCGCGACAGCATTCTCGCCGCGCCAATCGTGCTCGATGTTGCGCTTTTCCTCGACCTTGCCAAGCGTGCCGGCATGCAGGGCATTCAGGAGTGGCTGTCCTTCTACTTCAAGAGCCCGATGCACGCGGCCGGCTTGTATCCCGAGCATGACCTCTTCATCCAGATGATGAAATTGAAGAACACGCTGCGTTACTTGCGCGGCGAAGACCTGATCACCCACCTCGGGCGGGAGTACTACGACTGATGGACTCAGGCAGGCTGCAGCCGGCGTTCTTCGGCGGGCTTGTGATCGGCGTGCTGTCGGCGCTGCCAGTCGTCCAGCTGGGAAACTGCTGCTGCTGTCTGTGGGTGATCGCCGGCGGCATGCTCGCCGTGTATCTGCGGCAGCAGAATTCGCCTTACTCGGTCACGTCCGCGGAAGGCGCGCTCGTTGGGTTGCTTGCCGGCATTATGGGCGCGGTCATCGGTGTGCTGGTGTCGATCCCGGTGCAGGCCATGACGGGCCCATTCGTGCGTCAGCTAGGCGAACGATTGATCGCGGCCAACCCGGATATTCCTCCCGAGATACGCGATGCGTTTGAACGGGCAAGCTCCGGTGGCCGGGGTATGCTGCGTCTGGTGATCAACTTTGCCTACATGCTAGTGGTCGGAACAATCTTCGGGATGCTCGGCGGGCTACTCGGCGTCGCCGTGTTCAAGAAGGACGCGCCTCCGCCCCGCCCACCGGGAACGATGGAAGTGCTACCGCCAGAGTAGGGCCCTACAGTTCAACCGCCGCGCCACCGAAATCTCAACTAGCAAAAGTGTGCAGCGACGCGCGATTGTGCGTGATTCTGCGTCACTTTGTAGTAAACTCTTGCGCAATAAGGACTTCCATTTAGTGCGACGGGCGTGCCTGTGGGGCTGCGTGCCGCTGGCGGTCGCAGCTACGGCTGGTTCGGCCGGCCAGCAACCCGCCAGTCGGCCGCCTGAACTGGCGGTGACGCACCTGCAGGGAGCGAGGCCGGCAGCGCCGCCGGCAGTGCCTGGCGCGACCAGGCCTCCGACTCCTGAGGTATCGCCGCTGCCTGTCACCCGGCTTGACGATCGGCAGCTGGATGCGAACCTGGATGGCCCCCGGCGTATCACGCTCAGCGTCTCGCGCCCCATGCCGATTGGAGACCTGTTGCTGCTGCTCATGAACGGTACCCCGTTTAGTCTCGTGAGCGACAACGACGTCAGCGGCACCTTCACCGGCGACCTCAAGGAACTCACGATGCGGCAGGCACTCGAGGCCGTGCTCTTTCCTCGCGGGTTTGATTACGACCTGCAGGGAACCCTCGTTCGGGTCTTTCCGCGACGAACGTCGACACGCCTGTTCCCGATCAATCACCTGAACGTGCGCCGCACTCTCGATCGCAGCGTGACCCACCCTGCCGCGGTCGGTTCCTCGAATACGCCTTCGACGCAGCTCTCGACCGTGGCGTCGGCCGACTTTTACGACGACATCCAACAGGGCGTAGAGTCCTTGCTCTCGCCGTCGGGCCGCGTGCACATCGATCGAACCGCCGGCCTCGTCCACGTGACAGATTTCTCCGAGCGTCTCGATCAAATCGGTGTTTACCTCGAGACGGCGCAATTGCGCGCCACTCGCCAGGTGCGGCTCGACGCACAGGTTCTGTCGATCGCGCTCTCGCCGGGAAGCGGCACATCCATTAATTGGATGACGCCGGCGATCAAGAGCGCGACGGTCGTTCGCCCGGCTGCCGGGAATGGACCGGCCGGATTGTCGATTGCCAACATCGACGCATTGACGAAAGCCCTCGCGGAACAGGGAACCGTTACCAGCGTGGCCTCCCCCCACATCGTCGCGATGAACAACGAGCCGGCGATCGTGCGGGTCGGGAAAGAGCTGGTCTACTTCGACTCCGCCGATACATCGGTGCCGCGCGGGGAGAGACGCACGGTGAGTCCTGCGACCGTCCTCGACGGACTGACCCTGACCGTTGTTGCGCAGGTGTCGGCCGACGACTTCGTGCAGTTGCATGTGTCGCCGTCATTCACGGCGCAAAGTGGTGAATCGCGCGCGGGGAACGCGATCACGGCGCCCGTGCTCACGGTGAGTCAGGCTGACACGGTCGTGCGCGTGCGGGATGGTGAAACGATCGTGTTCGCTGGATTCCTGAGTGCGACGGAAAAGTCAGTGCCTCGCAGCGGTTTCGCCGGGCTGTTCGGCGCTGAGTCGCGGACGATCGTCAGATCCGAAGTCGTCATCCTCCTGACGCCGCGAATCATGAAAGCCGCATCCGCGTCATCCAACTGAGAGAGAGGTTTACATGCACGAGGAGTATTACGGGTTCAGCGAAAAGCCTTTCAGCCTCACGCCCGATCCGAAGTACCTCTACAAAAGCGAATCGCACGCCAATGCATTCGACCTTCTTCAGTACGCGATCCGCCGTCGCGAAGGATTTGTCGTCGTCACCGGCGACATCGGCACCGGAAAGACCACGCTGTGTCGCGCCATCCTCGACCAGCTCGATCGCAAGACGTTCACGGCGCTGGTGCTGAATCCATTTCTTTCTGAAGAGGACCTGCTGCGGCTGGTCCTGCAGGACTTTGGCGTGGTCTCGCGAGAGGAAATCAAGCGCGGACGGCTGGCCGGCGTCACCAAGCAGGAGCTGATCGAGACGTTGAACGAGTTCCTGCTGTCGCTGCTGCCGCTCGGTGCGGGAGCGCTTCTCATCATCGACGAGGCACAGAACCTGCCGCGAGCCGTACTCGAGCAGGTCCGAGTGCTGTCGAATCTCGAAACCAACAAAGAGAAGCTGCTGCAGATCGTGCTGGTGGGACAGCTCAATCTGAAAGACCTGTTGCGATCGTCAGATCTCCGTCAGCTCGACCAGCGCGTGTCCATCCGTTACGAACTGAAGCCGCTTACCCGCGAGGAAACGTCGGCCTACGTTGCTCATCGCCTGACGATTGCCGGCGGCGGAGCCGCGGTCATCTTCGCGCCGAAGGCGCTCGATCTCGTTCACCAATACACGGGAGGAATTCCGCGTTTGATCAACTTGATCTGTGATCGCGCGCTTCTCGGGGGATATTCTGCGCGGACCAACCGCATCACACCCGAGATGGTGAAGGCTGCGGCTGCGGGACTCGATCTCAGGATCCGTCGGATTGCTGCCGTTGAGTGGATTCAGCAGCGCGCCGCCGGGTTCGCTGCTGGTGTGGCTGTCACCGCGATGCTGGCGGTTGGCGTGGCGTACGCGACCAACGTCGGTCATGCGGGTAATGCACCAGCGAATGCCACCGGATCAGCGCCGGCGGCGGTGAATGCCGTCCCTCCATCCGCTCAGCAGCCACCTCGCGACACCGCGGTGGCGGTGCCGGGGGTGAAGGGGACGACAGGTCCTGCGACACCTGCCGCGGTCGACTCTCAACCGGTGTCGCATGATCCTGTTGCTGTTGGCAGCCAGGGCAGCTATTCAATTCTCGTTGGCTCATTTCGGTATGAACCGGAAGCGGCGACATTGATCGATCAGTTGAGCGGCCTTGGCTACCAGACCAGAACGTCGCGCGTGACCTCGAGCACGCGCGGAACGTGGCACCAGGTGTTTGTCGGTCCTTACGGCGATCTCGAACGAGCCCGCGTGGATGAGACACGTGTGCGACAGCTGCCCGGTTACGCTGACGCGCACGTCATACCCCAGTGAGTCAGATTCTCGATTCGCTTCGGCGGAGTCGAAAGTCTGATACACAGCCGGCGTCCTCGCGGACGGCACGCGGCGATGCTGTCCTTGCCACCCTGGGATATGCAGCGCCCGCGCGCGGCAGACGACATCTCCCCATCATTTTGACTGGCGTTGTCCTCGTCGCACTCGCGGCGATTGGTTGGATGGTGTGGAAAATGTACTTCGCGGCGGATGCTGGTCCTGTCCCAGCGCAACGCGTCATGTCGCCTGGTATGCCACGGCCGCCGGCACCGCTTCCGAAACCTGCACCCCCGGACCCTGCGCTGATTGAGGCAGATCATCGCGGGACCGTTGATGCACCTCCTGTCGCGGAGAGCACGAGCGCAGTTTCGAATGTTGGCCGGCGTCGATCTGCCGGACCCCGGATAACCGATCCCGGATCCCGCCCTTCGACAGGCTCAGGGCGTCCCGAGCTTGTCGAGGGTCCCCCTACGACGGCGCCAGACGCGACCACGTCGCCGCCGGCTCGAGAAAACGATCTGGAACTCGCCCTCTACTATCATCGTGCCGGCGACTTCGAGAACGCGCTGCAGCACTATCGCGCGCTGCTCGCGCGCAACGAGCTGAATGCACAGGCCCATAACAATCTCGGCCTGCTTTATCAGGAAAGAAATCTGCTCCGGGAATCCGCGCGCGAACTGCAGCGTGCCGTGGTGATAGAACCGCGCAACGCCGGCACCCGGAATAACTACGGCGTCACGCTGCTCATGCTTGGACAGGTTGACCAGGCGGCGGCTGAGTTCCAGACGGCCGTGTGGCTCGACCCCCGAAATCTCGATGCGCTCGTGAATCTGAGCCTGGTGCAGCGGAAGGCCGGGCAGCTCGACATTGCGAAAGAAACTTTGCTCCGCGTGCTGAACATTGCCCCGCGGAATGCGGCCGCGCATTACAATCTTGCACAGCTGTACGACGACACGAATGAACGGGCGCGAGCCGCGGAGCATTATCGCCAATTCCTCGAGAACGCCGGCGCTGAGCACGCGGATCGCGCGGCGGCGGTTCGAGCCCGAATCGCCGCGCTGAATACAATGTCGAAGTGATCATGGCAGAGATAGATAATCTTCTTCAGGAAGACCGCAGCTTTCCACCGTCGGCGTCCCTTCAGAAAGCCGCCAACATTTCAGATCCGGGGATTTACGACCGCGCCGCGCGCGATCCAGAAACGTTTTGGTCGGAATTCGCGCGCGAGCTCGAATGGATTCAACCCTGGAAGACGGTCCTGCAATGGAAGTCGCCGCACGCGCGATGGTTCGACGGTGGGAAGCTCAATGCCAGCGCGAACTGTTTGGATCGGCACGTCCGCACGGCGCGGCGGAACAAGGCGGCCATCATCTGGGAAGGAGAGCCAGGCGATCGACGCACGCTGACGTACTGGGATCTGTATCGACAGGTGGGTGCCTTTGCCAACGTGCTCAAGTCGCTGGGTGTGAAGCGTGGCGATCGGGTCGCGTTGTATCTCCCACTCATTCCTGAACTGGCGATCGCGATGCTGGCTTGCGCGCGGATCGGGGCGATCCACAGCGTCGTGTTCGGCGGATTCAGCGCTGAATCGCTGCGCGACCGGATCAACGATTCGCAATGTGTCGTGCTGGTGACCGCCGACGGCGGCTATCGCCGCGGCAACCTGGTCCCATTGAAGCGCACGACCGATGAAGCGCTTCGTGAGACCCCCTCCATCAAGCACGTCGTCGTGGTTCAACGCCGGCCTGGTTCACCCGACCAGTCGCAGATGACCCCTGGCCGCGACCGCTGGTATCACGAACTGATGCAGCAGGCGGATCCGCGCTGCGAGCCGGAGGCGATGGATGCAGAGGACATGCTCTACATCCTCTACACATCCGGCACGACAGGGAAGCCGAAGGGGATCGTTCATACGACCGGCGGATATCTCGTCGGCACGTACGCGACGACGAAGTGGGTCTTCGATCTGAAAGAAGACGACGTCTACTGGTGCACCGCCGACATTGGCTGGGTTACCGGACACAGCTACGTTGTCTACGGGCCGCTGGCCAATGGTGCCACGGTGGTCATGTATGAAGGGGCGCCCGATTGGCCGCACAAAGATCGCTTCTGGGAAATCATCGAGCGATACGGCGTCACGATCTTCTACACCGCGCCGACCGCCATCCGCGCGTTCATGCGATGGGGCACCGAGTGGCCCAACCGCCGCGACTTGAGTTCCTTACGTCTCCTTGGTTCGGTAGGCGAGCCGATCAACCCTGAAGCGTGGATTTGGTATCACCAGACGATCGGCCGGGAGCGCTGCCCCATCGTCGATACCTGGTGGCAGACGGAAACTGGGATGATCATGATCACGCCGTTGCCAGGCATGACCAGCACGAAACCTGGTTCGGCGACACTTCCTTTTCCCGGCATCTCTGCCGAGATCCGCGACGGTCAGGGACGCCGCGTCGACAAGGGAGGCGGCCTGTTGACGTTGACCAGGCCGTGGCCCTCCATGCTGCGCGGCATCTACGGCGATGCCGATCGCTTCGTCCAGCAGTACTGGAGCCGGTGGACCGACGGCACTTATTTCACCGGCGATGGCGCGCGCCTGGATGAGGATGGCTTCTACTGGCTGCTCGGCCGCGTCGACGACGTGTTGAACGTGGCGGGACACCGGCTCGGAACCATGGAAGTCGAGAGTGCGCTGGTCGATCACCCGTTAGTTGCCGAGGCCGCGGTCGTGGGCAAGCCGCATGAAATCAAAGGACAAGCGGTTGCGGCATTCGTCACAGTCAAGGAAGGCGTCCAGGCGACGCCCGCGCTCGCCGATCAATTGAAGGAACACGTTGTCCACAAGATCGGTGCGATCGCTCGTCCCGATCAAATTCTCTTTGCCGCGGATCTTCCGAAGACGCGATCGGGAAAAATCATGCGTCGTCTTCTTCGCGACATCGCCGAAGGCAAGGCGCTCGGCGATACGACGACACTCGCCGATCCAGCGGTCGTCGCCAAGCTCAAGACGGAGTACGAAGAAAAAGAGTAGGTACACTCGACAATACTCGACCGACAATCCTCAGCCGTATTTTTCTCAGCGCACAGCTTGCCGAAGTTCCCTGCCGCGAGTCTAATGAACGGGTAACGACTGGGCGCAGGAGCGGCTCGAACGTCCGCAAGGCGGAAGGCAAGCATGGCCAGCACTACCGGCATCGAGATTGGTCCCGATTCTTACCTGTTTGCCGGTGTCCGCCGGGTCCGCGCCGAAGGCGCCGAGATCGTTTGTGTGCGCCGCTTCGATTCGTCGGAGTGGCCAGTCGATCGGCGCCTGTTTGTTGACGCGCTTCGAACGATCCGCCGCGATCATCGACTTTCGCGTCGTGCCGCAGTCGTAGCCTGGAATACGACGGAGGCAACCGGCAGCGTTTCGCCACCGGATCCACTCGAGAGCCTGACCAGCGCCGGCTTTGAGGTCGTCTCGGTCATGTCGCCGCCACAGGCGCTCGCTCGGGTGGCGACGACCGCGCGACGCGGTGACCGATCAGCGACGATCGCATGGTTGGCCTTGAATACGTCCGGCGCATCAATCGCGATCGTGGGCGACGGAGAGTTACTTTTTTCGCGCACGTTCCCGTGGAACTACAAGGCGGGTCTTGAATCCAGCAAGGCGCAACTTCTTCAGCGGTATCTCCTCATCTCCCATCTCGCGCCGGAACTGGCACACGGTTTCAAGAGCGTCCGCGACACCAATGGTGTAACCGTGGACCTCATCGTCACGTGTGGGAATCTGCCGGAGCTTCGCTCGATGACATTGCCGCTCATCGAGGAACTGGATGTCGAAGTCGAAACGCTTGACTCGACTGATGGTCTCGTGGCGGCGGGCGGCCTGGCGACTGGAGAATTCACGGAACTGGTTCCGGCGCTTCGTCTCGCGACTGCGGCGGCTTGTGCAACTGGCGCCGTCGCACGCCGAGATCCGATGTTGATCCAGGGTTCGCGTTTTGCCGCGACCGCCGCCGTGATCGCGGCGCTTGCCTGGGTCGGATACTCCTACTGGCACGGGTCGCAGCCAGTGGCCGGGCGCCATGAATCTGCTCAGCGGCGAGAGCCGGCGCTTCCTTCCGTGGATGCGACAACGTCAACACCTGCCCAACTACCCACTCAACCTGTCCCGTCAACGCCCGACCCGGCTCCTCAGCCGGTTGCAACTCGCGGCAGCGACGTGCCAAACCGTGCAACCTCGCGCACCGAGGACACCGCTCGGCGCACGTTGCCCGAACAGTCGCGGCCGGTTCCGTCCGATACAAGAAAAGCTGCCACACCCGAGACGTCATCGTCGGGCGCTCCCCTCGACGAGCCGTTGCCGCGCATCGACACCGTACTCATCGATCAGAATCGCCGGCTGGCCATTCTCGACGGTGCGGTCGTGGGCGTCGGCGATCCCATAGGGTCGCGGGTGGTTGTCGCGATCGCGCGCGAGGCAATTCTTCTGCGCGAGCCGTCCGGTCGTATCGTTCGCGTCCGAGCCCGGGTCGGGATGTAGTTGTCTGGCGACTGGGAATCAGCGATTAGCGATTAAAAGAAGTGCGCAAAAAGCTCGGCGAGTGCCTGATTCAGGCCGGTCTGATTACGCAGAAGGATCTGCAGGCGGCGCTGACCGAGCAACAGCGCACGGGCGAGCGCATCGGGTCGGTGCTCGTGCGTCTGAATCTCGCCACTGAAAAACAGATCACCAAAGTACTCGCACATCAGATTGGACTCCCTTACGTCAGTTTGACCGACGACCCGCCGGAGCGCTCGGCACTCGTTTTAATACCCAGGGAGATCGCGCAGCAGCGCGTCTGCGTCGCGGTGAAGCGAGAACAACACTTACTCATTGTGGCAACGGCCGACCCGTTCTCACCGGACCTGACCGCCGATCTCGAAGTCCTCACCGGCCACACGATTCGGCAAGTGGTTGCCACGTCATCGGATATTCTCGATTCAATCAGGAGCGGATATCCGGTTCTGCCCGCGGCAATCGTCGACGCGGCCGAGGCGGTGCTGACCGTCCCCGCGATCACCTCGAACGGGGTGCCAGCGTCGATCGAGCCGATGGACGATTCGAACCCGGCCCCGGAGGAATCGGTCGAACCGATCGGTCCACCCGGCCGTCGACCCGACGCCGATTCGTTGGTAGCTGTTGATGATCTTCTCGCCCTCATCGTCAACAGGGCGATTGCGAGCGGCGCGACGGATCTGCACATCGACCGGAGAGAACACGGCGTCGTCGTTCGGCACCGCATCGATGGGGTACTGACCGAGCCGCTCGATTTACCACAATGGGCTCATGAAGCGCTCGTCGCACATATCAAGCAACTCGCCGGACTCGATCTCATCGAGAGCCGCCCGCAGGACGGCCGCGCGCGCTTGAACACGGGTGGTAGCGATGTCGAATTTCGGGCGTTCACGCTTCGCACCCTATTTGGCGACAAGGTCGTGCTTCGCTTCCTCGGCCTGCGTAAGGCGCCGGTGCCACTCGAAGAGCTTGGCCTCTCGGCGCGGGCGATGGAAGACGTGCGCGAGTTGCTGCGTCACTCACACGGCATGGTCGTCGTCGCGGGCCCTTCGGTCAGCGGGAAGACAACGTCGCTCGCTTCTGCGGTCAATTCGATCGCGGCCGAATCGAGAAGCATCGTCACGATCGATGGCGCAGTCGAATACCTGATCCCGGCTGCGAATCAGACGCAACTCGACGACCCAGCCCGGTCGAATAGCGCCGCCACGCTCGAAGCGATTCTGCAGCAGGATCCGGACGTCCTGTTGATTGGGGATCTTTCCGGCGGCGATACCGTCAGAATCGCGATGCAGGCGGCCGAGAAGCGCCAGCTTGTCCTTGCTGGTCTTCATGCCGACAGCGCGCCGGCGGCCGTGTCGCGGTTCGCGGAGATGGCGGTCGACTCCTCCCTCGTTGCGTCCTCTCTGATCGGCGTGATCGCGCAGCGACTGGTCCGCCGATTGTGTGGGGCCTGTCGACGGCAATACACGCCCGATGCAGAAACGCTTCGAGCGTTGTCGATTCCCGAGACGAGTGCCGCGGAAATCGTGTTCTATCACGCGGTCGGTTGCGACCAATGTCACCACACCGGGTACAACGGCCGCATGGCGTTGTACGAGGTGATGAGAATCACCGATAAGCTTCAGCGGTTGATCGCGCAGGGGACTGGAGAGGATCTCGTCCGCGAGGCGGCCGTTGAAGCGGGCATGGTGCCGCTTGGTGACGACGGCGTGGCCAAGGTCAAGGCTGGAATTACCACCGCGGATGAACTGCAGCGAGTCCTGACCAGGGTTCGCGACGTGCGCGTCGCCTGCCCGCAGTGCGGCGCGGCAGTAGCGATTGATTTCAAGGTGTGCCCCAAGTGCGCTCATCGGCTGAGCGGCGGGTGTCACAAGTGCGGTCGCGGATTGCAGCCGGAGTGGGACTATTGCCCCTATTGCGCGGCCACCGCCCACAAAAAGAAGAAGAAATCCAAGGAGCACAAAACGGTGGACCTCCCAGGGTCCAACGTCGCGGAATTCAAGAATCAGAACAGATAACCCGGCCACATCCCGTCCACCGGTGTCCTATGAGAAACTAAGGTGATCTCTGACAGTGCTGAATCGCGATCAGCAATCAGCAATCAGCAATTTCAGGAACAAATAACCCGCTTTCTCCGTCATTGACACCCTATGCCTCTGATTGAAACTCGCGATCTCTGGAAAACCTACGTCATGGGCGACGAGGAGATCCACGCGCTGCGCGGCGTGTCGATCACCATCGAACGCGGCGAGTATGTGGCCATCATGGGGCCGTCGGGGTCCGGCAAGTCGACGTTGATGAATCTGGTCGGCTGTCTCGATACGCCGTCGAAGGGAAGTTATCTCCTGAACGACAAGGAGGTGGCTTCGATGAACGACGACGAGCTGGCGCGCATTCGCAACGAGGAGATCGGCTTCGTTTTCCAGACGTTCAATCTGCTTCCGCGCGCGACAGCGCTTCACAATGTCGAACTGCCGCTCGTTTACGCTGGTGTGCCGTCGAAGGTGCGCCAGGAGCAGGCGAGGTCAGCGCTCGAGAAGGTCGAACTGACCTCACGCGCATCGCACAAGCCGAACGAGCTGTCGGGCGGACAGCGTCAGCGTGTCGCGATCGCCCGCGCGCTGGTGAACAATCCGTCGATCCTGCTGGCCGACGAACCGACCGGGAATCTCGATTCAAAAACCGGCAACGAGATCATGGGCGTGTTTGCGCGCCTCCATCAGGGCGGCAACACCATCGTGCTCGTGACCCACGAAGCGGATATTGCCGGCTACGCGCACCGTGTCATCTCGATTCGGGACGGACAAGTGGAGAAGGATATCCGTCAGACGCCGGTCATACCGGTCCTCGCGGCGACAGTTGAATCGCTCATCACCGATCACACATCGTGAATGATGAGTGATTAGTGATCAGTGATTCAAATCGCCGCAACGTGGCCCTCGCCAACCTGCTTCAAGGGCGCATCACGTTGAAATGAACCGGGGTCGAGGACGACGCGTTGTTTTGCCGCGGCCGGATCGGGAACCGGAATCGCGGAGAGCAGCGCGCGGGTATAGGGATGCGCGGGCGCGGCAAAGATCGTTTCCGTTTCACCCATTTCCACGATTCTTCCGAGATACATCACCGCGACTCGCCGGCAAATGTGGCGCACGAGCCTGAGGTCGTGCGCGATGAACAGATACGTCAGTCGTAGTCGCGACTGCAGATCCATCATCAGGTTCACGACCTGTGCCTGCACCGACACATCGAGCGCCGAGACCGGCTCGTCGGCGACGATGAAGGAGGGATTCAACGCGAGGGCTCGCGCCAGACCAATGCGCTGGCGCTGACCGCCGCTGAACTGATGCGGATAGCGATTGAGCTGCGTCGGATCGAGACCCACGAGGTCAAAGAGTTCGGCGACGCGGGCCTTCCGCTCACGGGTGCCGCCGATGCGGTGGATGATCAGCGGTTCCTCCACGATCGGTCCGACTCGCATGCGCGGGTTCAGCGACGAAAACGGATCCTGAAACACGATCTGCATGTCGCGCCGCGCCAGGCGAAGGCGACTGCGCGAAAACGACAGAACGTCTTCTCCCTTGAACCGGACCTGCCCTGACGTTGGTTCGATCAGGCGAAGGATGCACCGGCCGGTCGTCGTCTTGCCGCTTCCTGACTCGCCGACGAGTCCGAACATTTCACCCTCGTCAACGGTAAAGCTCACGTCGTCGACGGCGCGCACGATAGAGGGGGCGGCGAGCAGACCACGCTTGCGGCTGAAGTGTTTGACCAGGTTCCTGACTTCCAGTAGCGCCATCAGGAAGTCCTCACTTCACGCGCGTCAGGGTCTACCGCGTCGGAGTAGAGATAGCACTTCACGGTGTGATCTGACTTGGGCGGAAGGACGGTTGTGCCGGGATGCGCTTTCGGACACGGCTCGAAGCGCCGCGGACAGCGAGGCGTGAACGAGCATCCTGGCGGAAGTTCGCCGAGCGGCGGAACAGTTCCCTGGATCGCCTGCAGTTTTGTCCCCGGCGCGCCGCCTGGAATCGATGCCAGCAGGCCTTGCGTGTAAGGATGCGCCGGGGCTGAGAAGAGCGTGGCGACTGGCGCTTCCTCGACGATCCGTCCTGCATACATGACCGCGACACGATCGGCCATCTCGGCAACGACGCCGAGATCGTGAGTGATGAGTAGCAGGGCGAGTCCCATTTTCTTCTGCAACGAGCGCAGAAGATCCAGGATCTCCGCTTGAATCGTGACGTCGAGCGCCGTCGTCGGCTCATCCGCCATGACGAGAGACGGATCGCAGGCGAGCGACATCGCGATGAGCGCGCGCTGTCGCAGGCCGCCCGATAGCTGATGCGCATAGTCGCGAACACGGAGCTGCGGCTCCGGGACGCTCACGGCATCGAGCAACTCGATCGCTTTCTGCCTCGCCGTGCGCCGCGTCGCCCGGCCGTGAACGAGCAAGGTCTCTTCGATCTGGCTTCCAATCGTGAAGACCGGATTCAGCGCCGTCATTGGTTCCTGAAAGATCAGCGCAATCTCTGCTCCACGAATTTTCTGCATCTCCCGTTCAGTCAGGTTGCCCAACTCGCGTCCCTTGAAGAGCACCTGGCCGCTCTTGATGTGTCCCGGCGGCTGGACGAGCCGCATGATCGAGAGCGCAGTAAGTGACTTTCCGCTGCCTGATTCACCAACGAGGCATAACGTTTCGCCGGCATCGACATGGAAGCTCACGTCGATGACAGCGGGAACGAATCGACCCTTGATGTCGAAGCCGGTGGTGAGGTGGTCGACTGAAAGCAGTCGGGATCCGGGATCCCGGACAACGGGCAACGGATCCCGGCTCGATCGCGGCTCAGACATCAATCTCCTTATGCTCGCCAAACACCCCGCGGAGAGTATCGGAGATCTCGCCCAGGGTCGCGCGTGCTTCAACCGCGGCAATCACAAACGGGACGAGATTTGATGTGCCTCGACCGGCGGCCGCCAGGTTGTCGAGTGAGGCTCGCCATTCGCGCGCGCCGCGCGACGCCCGCACGGCGCGTAGACGCTCGATCTGGCGGCGTTCGATCTCTGGATCGATGCGAAGCACATCGATCGGGGTTGTTTGTTCCGCCGAGAAGCGGTTGACACCGACGACGACCTGGTCGCCGCGATCGATTTCCTGTTGAGCGCGATACGCCGATTCCTGGATCTCACGCTGGATCAAGCCCTGTTCGATCGCCGCCAGCGTGCCGCCCAGTGCATCGATGCGATCGACGAGGGCTCGAGCGTCGTTCTCGATCCGCGTGGTCATTTCCTCGATCGCATACGCGCCGCCACAGGGATCGACGCAGCTGGCGACTCCCGTCTCGGCTGCAATGAGCTGTTGTGTCCGCAACGCCAGCTTGGCCGATTCCTCCGTCGGGAGCGCAAGCGCCTCGTCGCGCGCATTGCAGTGGAGCGACTGCGTCCCGCCGAGCACCGCCGCGAGTGCCTGGAGAGCGACGCGGACGAGATTGTTGTCGGGCTGCTGCGCTGTCAGTGTGCTGCCCGCGGTCTGTGTGTGAAAGCGCAACTGCTGCGCCCGAGGATGAGTGGCGCCGAATCGTTCACGCATCAGTTTGGCCCACAATCGCCGCGCCGCGCGGAACTTTGCGACCTCTTCAAGGAAGTCGTTATGCGCGTTGAAGAAGAACGACAGCCGCTGACCGAAGCGGTTGACGTCGAGTCCCGCTTCGATTGCCGCTTCCACATAAGCCATCGCATGCGCAAGCGTGAACGCGACCTCTTGCACGGCTGTCGAACCGGCTTCTCGAATGTGATACCCGCTGATCGAGATCGTGTTCCAGTTGGGAAGCTCGCGATCGCAGAACGCAAAAATGTCTGTGACAATCCGCAGCGACGGACGCGGCGGAAAGATGTAGGTGCCGCGAGCGACGTATTCCTTCAGGATGTCGTTCTGGACTGTGCCCGACAGCGAAGCTGGCGCGACTCCCTGTCGCCTCGCGACCGCGATATACAGCGATAGCAGAATGATTGCGGTCGCATTGATCGTCATCGACGTCGACACACGCTCGAGCGGGATGCCGTCGAACAGCTCCGCCATGTCCTCGATGGAATCAATGGCCACGCCGACCCGGCCGACCTCGCCGGCCGCGAGGGGGTGGTCGGAGTCGTAGCCGATTTGGGTCGGCAGATCGAAGGCGACGCTCAGTCCGCTGACGCCATGCGCCAGCAGATACCGGTATCGACGGTTGGATTCCGTCGCCGATCCGAACCCCGCGTACTGCCGCATGGTCCAGAGCCGGCCGCGATACATGGTCGGCTGGATGCCCCGGGTAAAAGGAAAAACGCCCGGAAATCCGATCTCCTCAGCGGGATCGCCGACAAACGCGTCGGACGGAGTGGCGTAGGGGCGTCGATGGTCCAATCTTTTGTGTCGCGCGGGGCGTCCTAATAAACAGACGGTGGACTGCGGCTCATTGTAACAACGGCCATGGTCCGTGTCGTTGGTGCGTGCCTGTCGGGGCAAAATGTGACCGAAATCCCGGGCGTGGACCATTGACACTCTATCCGGCGGCCGTTTACAATGGCGCTGCGTTCCCCGCGCTGCAAATCCTTCATATGAACAAATTTGGCGCTCGATCCCTGCCGCCCCGCCCGGGTTGCAGCTGTCCGTCCGGCCCAGGCCAGACCTGGGTACGTCGGACCGACGGATCGAGATACGCCCCGGGTGCCCAGTTCCGGCGGCGGTGAGGAGGTCTCGTATGGACGACGTCGTGAACCGGATGGCACGAGAGCTGTCCGATGCCATTGCTGCCGCCGTAGCCGAAGATCCTCGGATCGAGGCCTGCCGCGAGCGAGCCCGGGCGGCGGGGTTTGAGATGAAAGTGTCGCTTGAAGCCGTGATCGGCTTCATGAATCGCACGACGCCGGGGGCGCTGGCGAAGATCAGCGCGCCGCCTCAGAAGGCCGCGCGGACGACCGATCGGCGGAACTTTGAGATTAGCGCCAACGATAAACGGTTCCTTCGTTCGCTGCGAATCGCCGCGGACGAAACACAGGAAAAAGAAGTCGAGTAGAGTTCGAGTTCGCGAATGCTCCGGGCCGCGTGGCATATGCCCCGCGGCCCTTTTCATTTGTCGCGGGCGCAGCGTAGACTCGAACGATGGAGCACCAACAGCTCGTTCGCATCAGTCAGCGCCAGCTCGGCCGCGGTGGCCCTTCAGTTTCTGCAATCGGCCTCGGTTGCATGGGCATGTCGGATTTTTATGGCGACGCCGATGAGGCACGATCCGTCGCCACCATTCATCGCGCGCTCGATCTCGGCATAAATTTTCTCGACACCGCCGATATCTACGGGCCGTTTGCCAACGAACGGCTCGTCGGACGCGCGATTCGCGACCGTCGTTCCGAGGTTTTCCTCGCAACCAAGTTCGGAAACGTTCGCACGGATGATGGAAAGTTTCTCGGCGTCAACGGCAGGCCGGAGTACGTTCGCAGCGCCTGCGACGCGTCGTTGAAGCGCCTGAGTGTTGATGTCATCGATCTCTACTACCAGCACCGTGTCGACGCCGAGACGCCAATCGAAGACACCGTTGGCGCGATGGCGGAACTCGTGCAGGCGGGGAAGGTCCGATATCTCGGGTTGTCTGAAGCCGCGCCAGCGACCATTCGCCGCGCCCACGCCGTGCACCCCATCACCGCCTTGCAGACCGAATACTCGCTGTGGACGCGCGATCCTGAAGACGGTCCGTTGCCTACCTGTCGCGAGCTTGGGATCGGGTTCGTTGCTTATAGTCCTCTCGGTCGCGGGTTTCTTACCGGTCGATTTCGTTCCCCCGACGATCTCGCGCCGAACGACTGGCGCCGCAACAATCCGCGTTTTCAGGGTGAGAATTTTCAGAGGAATCTGGATCTGGTCGCCCGCGTCGAGGCGATTGCGCGAAAGAAACGCGGCACTCCCGCGCAGCTCGCGCTCGCCTGGCTGCTGTCGCGCGGCCAGGACATCGTCCCCATCCCCGGCTCGACACGTTCAGAACGTGTTGAAGAAAATGCCGCCGCGGTTTCCCTGGCGTTATCGCCGGATGAACTCGAAGCGCTCGATTCGGTCGGCGATGCGGTCGCGGGGAATCGGTATCCGGAGGGAGGAATGCGGACGATCAATCGCTAATCACTAATCACTGATCGTCAATCCGCGAATCACTCATCCTGAATCCGCGAATCACTCACCTGCATCCGCGAATCACTCACCTGCATCCGCGAATCACTCACCTGAATCCGCGAATCGCCGAATCGTTGAATTGCCAGTGTATTCGCAGATTTGGGGATTCATCGATTCGAGGATTAACGATTTGAGCGATTAGTGATCAGTGATGAGTG
>Ga0111538_10000787_pt1 | contig 43787 bp, 29 predicted proteins | sample SoiMethybrSBSTD1_FD_79669 | JGI IMG/M metagenome (GOLD analysis project Ga0111538, IMG submission 79669) | Bulk soil microbial communities from a Populus tree surrounding site in Tennessee, USA - Soil MetaG P. TD hybrid SBSTD1 (version 2)... | ecosystem: Environmental > Terrestrial > Soil >...
CGTCTCCACTGCAGGTCCTCGCGCGCTTCCATTACCGGCGCGCTGCGGTACACAGTTCGCCTCGAGACCCCGAGAATCTCTGCGGCGACTGCCGGTGCGCCTCCGGATACGCAATTTCGCCGAGAGGCATGGGCTTGCTCCTGCGGCGAACCACCGAAGGAAACATGGAAGGCTTCGGGCCGGCTGTTGGCCCCCACTTCGATGGTGCGTCGCGTTGTCGCCCGCATTGCTGCACTTCGGTGTCCGCAACTCGAGGCGTACATTCGATGCCCGCCCAAAAGAGCCGGTCAGGCCACTCGGCGAAATCAGTGCACCGCAGGGGCGAACAATTTCCTCGGCGGTTCACTGAACCGCCGATACCAAAGTGAAAAAGATTTCTGGAGCCCCGAGGAGCGCCATTCGCCGAGTGGCCTGACGGCTCGGATGGCGGCCACTTTACAGTCGCGCAACTTGGTCGGCTTCGATCCATCCATGAAGATCGCCCGGCAGCGAGATCTCGATCCATTCTCCGCGTGTGCCTTCCACTACGACCTCGGCGCCTTCGTGCAAGACGAACGCGGTGGCGAACGACGCGCCGGGTCCATTGCGCACCTGCGCTTCTTTCGCGAGCACAACCGCTTCCGGATCCCCGGCGGTCCACATCGCCAGTCCCGCTCCCGCGGCGCAGGTAATTCCCCAAATCACGAGCAGCGCCAGTGCGACGCGCCGCGCGCCCAACGCCATGCGCCGGGAGAACTGCGCCACGATGCCGACGAGCGCCGCCAGCGCGAATACCAAAGGCGCCCAGCGCAAGATCTCCTCGGGACGGATGCGCTCGATCCACCCTTCTAACTTGCGATCGGTGCGGGCGCCCTCTTCCGTTGCATCCAAGGCGAGAAAGCGCGCGTACTCGAGATTCGCGATCACGTCCTTGTCGCGGGGAGCGAGCGCGTGCGCGCGGCGATAGGAGTAGATCGCTTCGCCCAAATGTCCGGACTTGAACGCAGCGTTGCCCAAGTTGTAATGAACCGCCGGGTCATCGATGCCCTGATCGATCATTTCTTGAAACGACTTGCGCGCCGCGTCGAAATCCCCTTGCTCGTACTCCTTCACGCCGCGATCGAACGTCGCTTCGAGCGCGCTCGAAGCGGCCTGCGCCTGCGACGCCAGCACGCCAATGAGAGCCACCCACATCGCCAAGCGCGACACTTCGGAGATCCATTTGCGCGCGCGCGAGGTCAGCTCGGAGGCCTTCGCCGGATCCGATCCCAAGGGCGAAAAGCGCGCACCATCGCACGATTCCAAGATGGAAGAATAGTTCTGCAATTGATCGGGCGTGGCGCCGCGGCGTTCGAGCTCTTTGCGCGTCGTCTCTTCTTCGAGATTCGCCGCGGAAAGATCCAGCTTGTCGGCGACGAAGCCGCGCAGCGCTCGCGAAACTTCCCCGTAGCACGCGGAGAGATCTCCGCCGCTCAGCGATTTCTCGGCCTCCCGCAGCCTCTTCTCCGCGGCGCTTCGGGCCTTCTGGCTCCGCGCCCACCGCAGATCCTTGGCGAGACGTTCGCGGCGCCGGCTCACCAGAACCGATCCCGCGAACAAGACGACCGGCAAAGCGTGCTGCAGCAAGAAGAAAGGCTGCGTGGCGATCGGACCGGAGGCGCGCCGGAAGTTTCCCGGCGAAGACTTCACGAAGCGAATGTCGCGCTCCCGAAGGCGAACGCGCTCTTTCGCGACGTCCACTCCATCGCCGCGCGCCATCGCATCATCCAACGCCGTCGCCTTGACCGTCACCGGAATGGCCGGCACCGACAACGTTTCATAGGAGTGCTTCTTCGGATCGAAGGTGCTCAAGTGGATCGAAGGAATCTCGGCCACGCCCCCCGTCGTGGGGACGAGAACGAATTCCCACACCTTTTCGCCGAAGATCCGCGCATTGCGCGCCTTGCTCGATTCGTTGGATTGCGACTCGTAGACCTTGAATCCTTCGAGCGCGGTGAGGTCGGGAGAGGAAACTCCGCGAATGTTTCCCTCCCCGTTCAAGGTCACCTTGAGCGTGACCGGTTCGCCGGCTTGAAGATCAGTTCGATCGGTCGTGGCACGCAGCGTGAAGTTTCCAACTGCGCCGCAGAAATCCGCCGGCTTGCCCTCTTCGGGCAGAGGCTTCACTCGCACCTTGATCGGATCGGAGTGGAGCTGCACCTCGCGCCCCGTGCGAAAGAATCCGAACGGATCGCCTCCGAAGATGTCGAAAGGATCGCGGCGGCGCTGGCGCGATTCGGCGACGGTCGTGACGAGCTTGGCCTCACCAATTGCGAACTCGCCCGGGCCGGTCGGAAAAAGCGCCGTGCGCACGCGCTCGGCAATGTAGCGCCGCCCGCCGATCGTGACTTCGGTGGGGTCGGTCGTGTCGATTTCCTCCGACCAGAATCCGGTCGTGGTCGGCGGCGTGTAGCGCGTGCCTTCGAACACCTGGACGCGGCGCAGGAACGTGAACGTGTAGGTGATCTGCTCGTTCACGTAGGGCTGCGATTGATCGACTTCTCCAATGACGAAGAGATCGCGGTCGTCGTTGGGCGGGGACGGAAGCGCATCTTGATCCAGCGGAACCGTCGGGCGCGATTGCGGAGAGGGTGAAGAGCCGCCCGGCGAAGAGCCGCCGGCCCGGACCTGAAGCGTGATGGTTCCACTCGAGGCGCGCTCGCCGTCTTTCTCTGCCGTGGCGGGACCGATCGTGTACGAGCCGGGCTGGTTGGCCACGAAGACGTGTTGGACGACGAGACTCCCGGTCATGCGGCCGTTCACGTACGAGAAGTTGCGCGACTCGTACGTTCCGATTTCTTGAAGGCCGGCGACCGGCGGCAGCTCCGGACGCGGCAGACTTCCCACTCCCGAGGCGTGCACTTCGACGGCCACGGTGAACTGGTCGCCGGGCGAAACCTCGGGAGTGGAACAGTTGAGCTGCACGTCCAGTGCGTGCGCCGGGACCGCGGCGAGAAGAAGCGCTGCGACGAGCGCCTTACCAATCATTCCCGACCGCCCCTCCCTGCTCCTTCTTGTCTTCCAAGGCGCGCAGCACCTTCAGCTCATCGTTCTGGATCGCATTCAGAAGTCGCGCCGCATCTTCCTTGGAAAGCTGCTCCTCGGGACGAAGCGGGCTCTCTTGCTTGTCGCCGGGATTCTCCTGGTTTTGCTGCTGGGGATTCTCCTGCGAAGAATCCTGCGGCGGCTTCTGTTCGTCTTTCTTTCCCGAATCGGGTTTCTGCTGCTCCTGATCCTTCTTCTCCCCGCTCTCATCTTTCTTCTGATCTTCGTTCTGCTGCTTCTTGTCCTGATCCTTTTGTGACGGATCGTTCTTCTGCTGTTGCTGCTGCTGTTGCTGCTGTTTTTGCTGTTCCTCTTTGCGCCGAATCGCGATTTCGAGATTGCGCCGGGCATCGGGATCGGAAGGATTCAAGTCGAGACTGCGCAGGTACTGCTCGATGGCACCGGCCGCGTCATCTTTTTGCAGCAGCAGATTCCCCAAGTTGTAATGCGCATCGGCGGCGATGCCCTTGTCCTCGGAAGCCTGCGCCGCCTCGAATGCGGAGCGCGCTTGATCGACGTCGCCCTTCTGGGAATACACGATGCCGCGATTGAAATCGGGAATCGGGCTCGCCGGAGCAAGCTTCCCCGCTGTCTCGTAGTGGCCGAGCGCGTCGGTGGGTTTGCCTTTCTTCGCTTCGTGGTTTCCCTTCTCGACGTGCTCATGGAAGGGATCGAAGAAAGACCATCCTGAGAGAAACCAAAACGCGACGCCGATGACGAAAGGACCTCGAGCGGCGCCGATCCATTGCCGCATCACGCGAATCTCCCTTCCCATTCGCGCCGCGTGCGCACCCGCTCCGGAAGCACGAAGTCCACGAGCAAGAGGAGCAGTGCCAGCCCCAATGGAATCTGGAATCGCTCTTCGTATTGGGTAATCGTCTTCGAGGCCAACTCCCGCTCCTGCATCTTCGAGAGATTGTCGTAGAGGCGGTCGAGCTCGAGCTCTCCGGTCGTGGCGCGATGGAATTCCCCGCCGGTGGCCAGTGCGATCCGCTCGAGAGACTCCGTATCCAGCCTCGTCATCACGACCTCTCCGGAAGAGTCCTTCTTGTAACCCCCGGCACCGCCGGATTCACCGGTCAGGGGAATGGGCTCGCCCGATTCCGAGCCGACCCCGATCGTATCGATGCGGATTCCGCGCTTTCCGGCTTCCTCGGCCGCCTTCAAGCCTTCCCCGGAAAGATCTTCCCCGTCGGTGACCAGCACGATCGCCTTGTACTTGTCGTCCTCGTCCGGGTAAGAGGCCAAGGCGGTGCGAATCGCCGCTCCCAAATTCGTCCCCTGCCGGGTGACCGAGCTGGGATCGATGACGTCCAAGAACATGCGGGCCGCGCCGTAATCGAGCGTGAGCGGGCACTGCAGATAGGCGTCGCCGGCAAAGGCGACGATCCCCACACGATCTCCCTGCAACCGCTCGAGAAATGCGGAGACCTCGCGCTTGGCCTTGGCCAAACGGGAGGGAACGATGTCGCGGGCGAGCATCGAATTCGAAACGTCGATCGCGATCACGATGTCGATGCCGCGGCGCTTCATCGTCACTTCGCGGCTGCCGGCCCGCGGTCCGGCGACGGCCAGCGCCAGAAAGGCGACGGCGGCGATCTGAATCGTGGCCTTCACCTTCTCACGCCGGGGATTCCACCCGGGAGCGAGCTTCGAGACGAGCGTTGCGCCCCACAACTCGACGCGGGCGCGCGCCGCCGATCGAAACGCAACGACGAAGATGAATGCCAAGAGCGGCACCAGCCACAGCGCGTGCAAGAACAGCGGATGCGAAAAGCTCATGGCAACACCCGCAGTCGCGTACGCAACAGCACGAACTCCAAGAGAAGCAGGAGACCAGCGGGAATCGCCGCATAGCGATAGTACTCGCTCACCCGCTCGTAGCGCTTGATCTGAAACTTCGTGCGCTCCAGCTCCAGGATTTCCCGATAGATCTTCGCCAGTGCTTCCTCATCCGTTGCGCGGAAGTATTTCCCGCCGGTGATCTCGGCGATTCGGCGCAGAGACTTTTCATCGATCTTGGTGAGAATGATGGAGCCGTCGGGATTGCGCGCATAGATCTTGCCGTACACCGGATGGTCGACGGGAATCGGCGCGCCTCCTTCCTTGCCGACACCGATGGTGTAGACCCGCACCCCGAACGCCTGCGCGACCTTCGCCGCGGTTTCGGGATCGATTTTTCCGGCGTTGTTTTCGCCGTCCGTCAACAGAATGATGACTTTGCTCTTGGCCGCGGAATCCTTGATGCGATTCACGGAGTTCGCCAGCGCCGTTCCGATCGCCGTGCCGTCTTCGATCATTCCGATCTGCACCGATTCGACGAGCGATTCGAGAATGCCGTAGTCCAAAGTCAGCGGGCACTGCGTGAACGCTTGCCCGGCGAACACGACGAGACCGATGCGATCGTTTTTCACCATGCCGAGGAACTGCTTTACGACATCCTTGGCGACGCGCAGCCGGTTCTGCGGCTTGAAATCTTCGGCCTGCATGGAGCCCGAGACGTCCAAGGCGAGAATGATGTCGATCCCCTCGGTCTGGATCTCTTCCTCGTGCTTCACCTTTTGCGGACGCGCCAACGCAATCACGAGAAGCGAAAGCGCAATCAGACGCGCGGCCGGCAGCGCGCGGCGCGCACGCACCGCCCACGTGGTCTTCTCCTTTGCGAATGCGGAAAGAGAAGGATAGCGCGCGGCCGGACGGCGGCGAATTCCGCGCCGCAGCGCCAAGAACGCGGCGATCGCGATGGGAATCAGCGCCAGAAGAAGCCATGGGTCGCGAAACGTCACGGCAGGGCTCCTTCAGGAACTTTGGGAATCGTTTGGGTGACGAGCTCGCGCACGCGCGGAAGAAGCGTTCGCGCCGCCGCCGCTTCCGGGCGCGCCTTGGCGAACTTCACGAGATCGGCTTCTTCGAGAATGGCGAGCGTGCGCGTCGCGAGGATGCTTTCCAGTGAAGTCTCCTCCAAGCGCGGGCGCAGCTCGTCGGTCGTGGATTCGAGCGCGGGGATTCCATAGCGATCTTCGAGATAGCGGCGCAGCGCTTCTGTCACTTCCACGTAGTGAGTCTTGAGCTCGCCGCGCTCCACATGTCCCGCGTGCTCGATCCGCTCGAGCTCCTCGAGCGCAATGTCCCACGCCGGACGAAGCTTCATCTTCTCTTGAAGGGCGGCCCGCAACGGTGCGGCCGGACGCCGCTTCAATTTGCGCAGCCGCCGCCAAAGCAAGATGCCGGCGAGCGCTCCCAGCGCGAGCGCACCGAAGGCGATCCAAACCGGGATCCAGTCGCGCGGCGCATCGAGCGCCGGCTTATCGGCGGCGAGAGGCGCTTGTGCGGCCGCGCTGTCGCTCGCCGCTTCGGCCGGCTCGAGGTTCGTGCGCACGAGCACGCGAATCGGAGAAGAAACGAGCGTCGTGTCACGATCGGACGCCTGCGCCTCCAACGTCACCGGAGGAATCTCTTGCTCGCCCGGCTTTAAGGCGACCAGGCCGAGCTCGAATGCGGGATGCGCCGCATCGGCCTTCGGCGTCACCGTACGCACCACGAACGATCCCAACTCCGTTCCCGGAGCGGGAGGCGCCACTTTCCAGTTCTGGGCGTCATCCACTTCGAGCGTGAGCTGCACTCGTCCACCGACTGTCGTCGCCGTGGAATCGACGCTGGCGCGCACGTTCATCGGCCGGCTCTCCGCGCGATTCGTGTCCTCATGCGGCGAGATCCTTTTCACGGCGCCGAAAGAACGCGATCAAGGGCTCGGTATACGGTTGGTTCGTCACGATGTCGATCGAGTCCACGCCCGATCTGCGGAAAAGACGCTGGCGCACGGCGAGCACCTCTTGGCGCTTCGCCCGCAAACCTTCGCGCACACCCGCGTTCGCGAGATCGAGAATCCGTTCCTCTCCGCTCTCCGCATCCTGGAAGTGGACGAGCCCCACCGAAGGGAGACGATCTTCCGCGGGATCGGAGATCGTGATGGCGATGAGATCGTGGCGGCGGTTGGCGACCTTCAAAGGGCGGGAGTAGTCGGGCGCGATGAAGTCGGAGATCAGGAACACGACGGCGCGCCGGCGCGCGACTCGCGAGAGGTACTCGATTGCGCCGCCGATGTCCGTTCCCCGCCCTTGGGGACGGAAGTACAACATCTCGCGAATGACGCGCAGCACGTGCTTCTTGCCCTTCTTCGGGGGAATGAACAGCTCGACCCGGTCGGTGAAGAAGATCGCGCCGACCTTGTCGTTGTTGCGAATCGCCGCAAACGCCAAAACCGCGGAGAGCTCGGCAGCGATCTCCCCCTTCATTCGCCGCACTGAGCCGAAATCCAAGGAGCGCGACGCATCGACCAAGAACATCACGGTCTGCTCGCGCTCTTCGGTGAACTTCTTCACATAAGGAACGCCGGTTCGGGCGGTGACGTTCCAATCGATGGAGCGCACGTCGTCGCCGACGAGATACTCGCGCACCTCGGCGAACTCGCGGCCCTGACCTTTGAACACGCTGGAGTATTCGCCGGCGAAGACGTCGTTCACGAGCGATCGAGTGCGGATCTCGATGGCGCGAACGGTTTGGAGAATTTCCTTCGGAATCATCGAAGCCTCGGACAGGTCCCGATCGAGTGTCCCGGCACTACGGAACTTCGACGCGATCGAAGATGCGGCGAACGATGTCCTCCGAAGTCGTGTTTTCCGCCTCGGCTTCGTAGGTGAGGATGATACGGTGGCGGAGAACGTCCAAACCCAGAGCGCGAATGTCGTCGGGAGTCACGTAGCCGCGGCGGCGGAGAAAGGCATGGGCCTTGGCGGCGAGCACGAGATTGATCGTGGCGCGCGGCGAGGCCCCGTATTCGATGAGATCGACGAGCTCGGGAAGGCCGGCGGCCTTCGGATCGCGCGTGGCCGCCACGAGATCCACGACGTAGCGCTCCACCTTCTCATCTACGTACACGTCGCGCACGATGCCGCGCGCGCGCAAGAGCGCATCCGGCGTGATCAGGCGCCGCGTGCTCACCACGACGCGCCCGGTCTGGCGGCGCAGGATTTCCAGCTCTTCAGAGCGATCCGGATACCCGACGATGATCTTCAACATGAAGCGGTCGACTTGCGCTTCCGGAAGCGGATACGTCCCTTCGTGCTCGATCGGATTCTGCGTGGCCATCACCAGGAACGGTTGGTCCAACGGATAAGTGGTCTCGCCGATCGTGACCTGCCGCTCTTGCATTGCCTCGAGCAATGCGGACTGCACCTTGGCCGGCGCCCGGTTGATCTCGTCCGCCAAGATGACGTTCGCGAAGATGGGCCCCTTCTTCGGGCGGAAGTCCGAGCTCTTGGGATCGAAGATGAGCGTTCCGATGAGATCCGCAGGAAGAAGATCGGGCGTGAATTGCAAACGGCGAAACTTGGCGTCGATGAGCGTGGCCAAGGTGGAGACGGTCAGCGTCTTGGCGAGTCCCGGCACTCCTTCCAGCAGCACGTGGCCGTCGGCCAAGAGCGCGATCAAGAGTCTTTCCGTCATCGCCCGCTGGCCGACGATGACCTTGCCGATCTCACCAAAGATTTCGTCGATGAACGAGCTTTCGTCGCGAATCCGCGAATTCAATACTTCGATTTCTTGAGCCAGCACGGCGTTCTCGCCTCCGAGCGGCATCCCCCCTTGAACAGGGGGATGCCGGAGATTTCAAAAAAGAATGCGGGATGGTAACGGGCGCAATTGCCCTCGGGCAACTACCCCTTCTGCGCAGCGACCGCCAACTTCTTCGCCGTCAAACCCTCACGATACTTCGCCGGATCGAGGACCAAATCGGCCGCTGCCTTGATCTGCGTATCCTTGTTGATGAGCGCCTGGTATTGCCCATCGGTCCCGTGCGCTTTGGAAAGAATCTCGCGCTCCAGCGCGAACTTGACGTAGTCACGGTTTCTCTCGAAGTCCTTCGTCTTCTCGCCGGTGATGTTCTTCTCCAGCACGTCGATCGCGGCTGCAATTCCCGCGTCATAACCTTCTTCCTTGGCGGAATTGCGCAAGCGCTCGATTTCCGTCTCGGAAGCGGATTCATAAGTGAACTTCTGCGCATCGACGTAAGACTTGAACTGCTGCACTAATTCGTCGGTGGCCTTGAAGTCCATCGGGATCTTGGGATGTTTCGTGGAATAGTCCACCGCGTACTTGAAGAAGAGATTCTGGCGCTCGAGCTCGAACGCGTAGCGCGTGAAGTGCTCCGGCTCCATCACGATGTTGGGAATGATGCCGCCTTCGTCCTTCTCCGCTTCGATCTCTTTCTTCTTGTCGACTTCGATCGTGCCGCCGTCTTCGGCGTCGAGCGCTTCTGCCTCTTCGTCTTCGGACTTGTCCTCGCGTTGGATGCAGCGGCCGGCCGGCGTGTACCACTTTGCGGTGGTGAGCTTCAGGTTTACTTCGGAGTCGACCGGGATGAGCGTCTGCACGAGACCCTTCCCATAGGTGGGCTCGCCGACGATCACCGCACGGTGATCATCCTGCAAGGCACCCGCGACGATCTCCGAGGCCGATGCGGTCGAACGATTCACGAGCACGACGAGCGGGACATCGCGCGGAAGAATCGGGTTGCTCGTCGCATAGAACTCCTTGCGATCGGATGCGTCGCGTCCTTGCGTGTAGGAGATGAGCTTTCCTTTTTCGAGGAACTTCTCGCTGACCGAAACGGCCTGCGTCAAAAGTCCGCCGTGATTGTTGCGCAGGTCGAACACGATGGACTTGGCACCCTGCGCCAAGAGATCCTTGATCGCGGTTTCGACTTCCTGCCCGGAATCCTCACTGAAGCGAGAGAGCTTGAAGTAGCCCACTCCGTCGCGAACCATTCCCTTGTACGGAATCGCTTTGATCTCGATGACGTCGCGGGTCAGCTCCACGTCGAACGGCGCTTCGTCCCCCGGGCGCTCGATCGTGATGGTGACCTTCGTTCCCTTCGGGCCGCGCAGCTTGGAAGCGGCGCCGGCCGTCGTAATGCCCTTCGTCGTCTCGCCTTCGATCGCCACGATGCGATCGCCGGCGCGAAGACCGAGGTTGTATGCCGGCGTTCCCTCGATCGGCGAAACGACCGTGAGCCAACCGTCACGAATGTCGATCGAAATACCGACCCCGCCGTACTTGCCTTGGGTCTCGAGCATCAGATCGTCGTACTGCTTTTTTTCGAGAAACGCCGAGTGCTGGTCCAAGACGCTCATCATTCCCTCGATGGAGGCGAAGATGAGATCCTTGGACTCGACCTTCTCGACGTACTTGTCGTAAACGCTCGCCAAAACCCGGTTGTAGATCTGGATGTTCTTGTAGACGTTCGAGGAGGACGGCGTCGCGGATTCCCCGCCGACCAGGATGAGTCCAGCCAAGGCCACCAAGATGAATCGGGCAGCAGGTTTTCCGGGGATGCGCATCAAAATCCTCCCTGCGGTCGGGGGGGCGGGATGGTCATGGTTAGATCGGCCTCGGCCGCCGCACGTTTGAAACCATTCAGCGGCGAAAAAGTGCCGTCCTTTCGAAAGACGGCGCCCGGTCGATCAGGATTTTCCTTTTTTCTCCTTGAGCTCACGCATTTTCTCGGCGTGCTCAATGTCTTCCAGGGCCCCTTTGGCGAAAAAGCTCACCAGCTCCGAGGAGCTTTGGGCCGCCTTTTCCAGGACCGGACGGGCCTGGGGGTCGCCGTACCAGCCCAAGGCAAATGCTGCATCCATTTGCACGACTTCTTCGTCGGATTGGAGCTTTTCGATCAGAACCGGGATTGCTTTTCGCCCTTCGTTCTCCAAAACGGGGGTGTCCTGCGTGCGGGCCAATGCCCGGCAAGCCATCGCCCTCGTCGAGGGGACGGGATCCGTTTTCAGGATGTTCAGCACGGGTTCGATCCAACGCACATCGTCGATGTAGCTGACCGTATGAATGGCGTATTCGCGAACCTTGACGCGCGAATCTTTCATGAGCTCGATCAAGGCCGGCACGCTTTCGCTTCCGATGATGCGCAGCTCGAAGAACATCCGATTGCGCATCGGATCGTTGCCTTCTTCGATCGCCGTGACCATCGTCTCGATCGAAGTGCGAATCTTGCTCTGGACGTCTCCACCTCCCGCTTCTTGCGAGAGAGCAGGTGCGGCGAGAGCAAGCGAAGCCGCGGCAACGAGCGCGAACATTCCGGTTTTCATCATCGACGACATCCTCGATCCGAAGTCCTGGCCCCACTGGAGGGGGCATGAATCCGCATCACTGGGGACTCGAGCGTCCCCTTGCTTGCTTTACGGTTTCCCGCACGAACCAGGATGAGTCCGACTCACCTTCGGTCAGCGCTTTCGCGATCTCAGAATCCGCTTCCCACCCGCCGAGTCCGCGAAATGCGGTATCGCGAATGACCCAGGAAGGATCCCTTGTCGCATCGATCAGGATCCGTTTGGCCTCGGGGGTATTCTCCTCGGAAACTCCCTCCACGACCAGGTTCCGAATCGCGAGCGTGGTATCGGAGAGACATTTTCCGACGAGAGAGTAGCCCAAATTCTCTTGGAGATGAAACAAGGCAACGCCCGCCTGCGCTTCCTCGAACGCGTCCCCCTTCGAGGCCTGTTCGAGAAGGCTTCGGGCCTCCTTCGTGCGCAGCCTGCCGAGCGCTTGAATCGCCAGGATGCGCAGGTAGCGATCCTCGAACGTAGCCGGCTCCCGGCGAGCCAGTGAGTCTCGCAAAATCTCCATGAGTGGCGGCACGGCGCGGGCGTCCTTCAAGAGACCCAGGCCGCGAATGGCGCCGGCGCGGACATCACGCTGTGGATCTCCAAGCACGGCCAAAAGGGAATCCACCGCTCCAGGACCGCTCTGCACGATTTCTTCGACGGCCGCATCCGAGATCAGAATGTCGGGAGATCGCAGCCGCTGCATTGCCTCCGGGAGGGAAGGAGCCGCCCCAGACGGGACGTTGCACGCCATAACGATCAGGAACGCCGGGAGTGCAGCCTGGCAACAAAGCTTCGAGCGCATTGACTCCTAATTACCACCCGGTGCGGATGAAGGGAACGGGACAGTAGCGCAACGCAGCCAGCTTCGCACTTCCCGGTCCAGAGTGCCGCACTCAAGCGAAAGCGGAGTGGGAAGTAATCCCACTCCGCCTCGGTTCGCGAGTTATTCCCGGGTGGCATCCCGGGGACATCTCAGGTTAGCGATACAGACTCTTCACACGGCCCCAAGTATCGCTCTCGATACTGACCGTGTCTTCGCACTTCCACTCAACGTCATACGACTCCTTGTATCCCGCAGGGATGCCAGGGAGCGGCTGGCCGTTGGGCTGCTGCCAAGCGATGAAATCGTTCATGATGAGCCCGGCGCTGCACGCAATCAATTGGCCGTAACCGGATCCGCCCGTCAACGTGACTTCGCCCGAAACCGACCAGGGAAGTCCGTTGATGTTGATGCGGGTACCGGCCATGTTGTTGACCTGTCCGGTCAGAATCAGCGTGCCGTCCGTGAAGGTAGCGGCGTTCGCAAAATTCGCGTCCGGAGTCGTGTCTTCATAAATGGCCACTGTGCCTGCCGGCTTGAAGCCAACTGCCTGGTTGAAACCACCCAGATAGAAGAGCACGGTCGCGTTCAAAACCGCCGTGTACTCGTTGGCCGGGTTGAAAGGCCACCAGGGATCTTGCTGCGTTGTGTCCAAGACGACACGGGCCGTGAACGGCTCGTTCGCCGCGAACACACCAGGAGCGCTCGTCGGATGTGTCGAATAGCCCGAGAAATGGCCCTGGAACGTGACTGCCGACGCCAAAGCGGGGATCGCCAGCGCCAGCACACCCAGGCCCAGAGAAAGGACTTTCTTCATGTAGATTCTCCGGTTCTAGAGCAGCTGATTTCGCCCATGCGAATCCTGCCTAGCGATACAAGCCTTTGATTTGACCCCAAGAATTCGGTTCCACTGAAACCGGTCCCTGGAGGTACACGTCGCCGTTCAGCTCGAGGTCGTAACCCGTCGGACCGAAGCCCGCGATGTTCGACCCGAACGTCCAGCCATCCGGATCCGTGAGCAACGGAAACACGTCGCCACCGGTGAACGTCAGCGTACCGACGAAATTCCCGGTGTTGGTGGCATGGTTGAACGTCAGCGTGAAGTCCGTGAAAAACCCATCGAGATACGTCGAGAAGCCATCCGTGAACGTCGAAGGCGACGTAGCATTCGGAGGATTCACGCCGTAATCATGATTCGACGGGAGAAAATCAACGTAGATCGTCAGGGCGCCGCCGCCGTACGTCACGACGCGCGTCGTACCAACGATTACTTCGCCCAATGAGGACAAATCGCGAACGTACCAAGTGTACGAGTAATTCGCCGTGTCCCACACGAGCGGTGCTTCGATGTCATTGAGAATTCCGACAGCCTGGAGCTCATCGCCCAGGTTGGACGGCGGGAATGCTCCCGTCTCCCAGGAATTCCCCGACATATGGAGAATTGTCTCTTGGGCGAAAGCGGGGGTTACCGCCGCCAAGAGCAAGAGAAGAACGGTTGTCGCCTTTTTCATCATTCGTAACCTCGCGAACGGAAGGACGAATTGAGATTCACTTTGCAATCGCGCGATTCAAAAAAGCCATCGATAAGCAGATTCACATTGTCGCCAGAGATCCGGTTTGCACCTCCCTGTGCCAAGTTGAAGCCAAAACCACGTCTCCGCCCAGGGGCTCTGGAAATCGTGATGCTTTTTCGAGGCATGGACAGTCTAGCAGCGACGTTGGGGCACTTCAACGACTTTTGTCGAAAGTGAAGAGGGAATTCATCGAATCATGGAGTACTTGTGAAAACATGATCCCCTCCATGGTGAGGCCCATGAAAGCGTCATTTTGCAAGGAGCCCCGCCGGAGTGAAGGGCTCTCACTCCACCGGCCGGCAAAGCCACGGAGAACCGGCGGGCTATCGAACACGTAAAATCTTTTGAGTCAGAGACTTATCTTCGGAATCGAGCTGCAGGAAATACACCCCCGCAGCGACCGGCCGGCCCTGGCCGTCCTCGCCGTTCCACAGAATCGAATGAGTCCCCAGACCCCGCTGCCCCTCGAAGAGCCGCGTGATTTCCCGGCCCTGCACATCGAAGACGTGAAGGAGGACCGGGCCCGGCCGGGCCAACTGGAACTGCACCTGGGTCTTGGAGCGGAAGGGGTTGGGGGCGGCGCTCAACGCCGTCGTCCCACTCGAGAGAACAGTTCCGGGAGCTCCGACCACGGCTTGATTCCAAAGCAGAGAAACCGTGTCCTCGCCACGATTCAGTGAGGCGATGTCCACGATGCCGTCGCTGTTCCAATCTCCGCATGCAGCCACGAACGACGTGGTCCCGGAAGGAACGGGCACCTGGGGGCTGAACGTTCCGCCTTGATTCATGTAGATGGAGAGCGTGGCACTTCCGCTGTTCGCGACGACGAGATCGGGGCGAGCATCTCCATCGAGATCCGCGCCGGAAATGGAATGCGGCAATTCACCCGCCGGCAAAGTGACCGGCGCCGAGAATTGAAACTCTCCTTGGTTCTGAAGAATCGAGATCGTGTTCGAGGAGTAATTCGCAGTCGCGAGATCGACTCGTCCATCGCCGTTCATGTCCCAAGAGAAAATCGAGACCGGACCCGTTCCGCACGGCGGCGATGCATAGAGAGCGAATCCGCCTCCGTTCATGTTGCGATACAAGCGCAGCAGGTTGCTTTCGCCGTCCGCGAGCGCTAGATCGATCGAGCCGTCGTCATCGAAGTCCGCCATGTGCAGATCGATCGGTTTCCCCAATGTGGGAATGCCGGTCGAAGTGGGAAATGCTCCGGTTCCGTCATTCCAAAACACGCGCAGCGTGTTCGGCGAGACTTCGCCAGTCACGAGATCCTGATCTCCGTCGAGATCGAAATCTCCGCCGGCCACCGAAAATGGACTTCCCGCCGTGGACAACGTTCCACCCGGAATGAAGGCGCCATCTCCGTCATTGTGAAGAATGGAGAGCGAAGACGACGTCAGCGTGGCCGCAACCAGATCGAGCTGATGATCTCCGTCGAGATCACCGCACCACAGATCGATCGGCCCGCCGTCGACATCCCAATCCGGCATCGCCTCCCTACCGCCCTGCGTTCCGAACAGCACGCTGATCGAGTTGGAGAGAAAACCGGCGACGGCCAAGTCGCTGGATCCGTCTTGATCGAAATCTCCGGCAGCCATGGCCACGGCGTCGTCAATGGGCAGTGGAACATCGTTGCCGGAAAACTGCGCCGAGCCGTTCGGACTTCCGACCATGAACTGGAACGAATAGCCATCGAACGCGATTCCTTCGACGGCATCCAATGCGTCGGTGGCGGTCACGGCCACGATTTCTCCCGGAAGAAACGGGATCGTCGGAGTGAGCGTGATCTTCTTCTGCAGCTCGTTCCAGACCACGTCCTTCGCGTGCGAGCCGGATTGCGTTCCGTCGATTTGAAACGCATCGGGGCTGATGGTGGCCGGATCGAGACTCGTGTTGAAGGAAATCGTGACCGGCCCGGCCTGCGGAGCACCCGTCGCATTCGGCGCGGGAATTGTGCTCACCACCGTCGGTGCCAACACCTGGCCGTAGGAGTACATCGTCTTGCTGATCGCGTAGCCGGCCACGACGTCCAAATCGCCGTCCAAGTTCCAGTCGGCGACGCCGATCGTGTGGCAGTGATCTCCACCGAAGTAGAGTGTGCCTTGCGTGAACGTTCCCGTACCGTCGTTGCCCATAATGCGCCAACCGTTCAGGCCGCGAATCGGGACGATGACGTCGAGATCATGATCGCCGTCGGTGTCGGCAACTTGGATTCCATACGGAAGCGTGCCGCCGACCGAAGAAGCCACCGCGTTCTCGAACGTGCCGTCGCCGTTGCCGCGCAAGAAGCTCAGTGTTCCGCCTTGCGCATCCACGGTGACGATGTCGACGATGGTGTCCCCGTCGTAATCGCGCACCTCGAGGAAATTCGGACTCTCTCCGACTGGACGGCGCGGCCACTGCACGGTCATGACACCGTGCCCGTCATTCAAGAAAACGCTGACGTCGTGGGAGTAGCCGTTGCAGCACACCAAATCGATGTCGCCGTCGCCGTCGAAGTCGGCTCCGTCCACCCAGCGCGGGCTGTCGGCGCCGATTCCCGCCGAGTAATCGACGAACTGATCCAAAACTCCGCCGCCGAGATTCTTGAGCACGGAGATGGACTGGCCGAGAAAGTTCGCGGTGACGACGTCGAGATCTCCGTCCGCGTCGAGATCTCCGGCGAACGCACCGTAGGGAATCCCGCCGGTGGGATAGGAAATCGGGGGGGCAAACGTGCTCGTTCCGTTGTTCTTGAACACTTGCAAGAGATTCGGTCCCGAAGCGCACACCAAAAGATCGGGATCGGAATCGGAATCGATGTCGGCGATGAGGGTCTGACGCGGAAGGATTCCGGTCGACAGTTGAGCGTAGAGCGTAAATCCGCCGAGGCCGTCCGGGGAGAGAATCGTGAGCGAATCAGGCACCGAGTTCGAGAACACGGCTTCGGGCAGCTCATCGCCGTTCAAGTCGCCAATCGAGAGATTCGTGGCGAGCGCACCGATCGGCCAGATCTGCGGGGTTTGAACGAAAACGCCGTCGGGCATTTCCTTCGTCCACACGGTGAACTCGAAGTGGAATCCGCCGGCGAGCGGAACGCCGTTCGAATCTTCGATGCCGGAGGTCAAGGTGACCCCCACCCGTTCTCCGGCCAGAAAACTTTCCGAGGGATCGAAGAGAAGACGATTCTGCGGCGCGGTCCAGGTCACGGTGCCGGCAACGCTTCCGCGAAGTGACGACGTCACCAGCACATTCGTCACGAGCATCGAGGACGGATCCATCGCGCTTCCGAACCAAATCTCGATCGAAGTATTGCGAGCTGCGCCGATGGATTGATTGGCGGGAGAAGTTTGGGACACCCAAGGTGCGGCGAAGGCTTGTCCCGAATTTACAAACGTTGCGATGAAGAAGCCGGAGAGGACGAGCAGGACGCGGGACACGATGCTACCCACTCCGGGTGAAAATGGATTGTGGCGCCGCAACGGAAAGGGGCCCGGTGGTGCGCGCGGGCAAGGTGGATTCTACGCAACTTGGGCGGTTTCTTTCAACCTTAGAGGTACGGCAGGAGGACCTTCATCCGCTTTTCGTCCCCCTTCTCCAGCGACTCTCCCTTCCGAAGTTGGCGTATTCTCTTGGAAGACTTGTGCGTCAAGATGTGGTTCTTGAAGGCTTTCTTACGACGAATCTTCCCCGTCGCCGTCTTGCGAAAACGCTTGGCGGCGCTGCGATTCGATTTCATTTTCGGCATGTTGGCTTCCCCGGAAGTGCCCTTCTAGATCCTGTTGTGCTGGAGCACTTTCTCGCAGCACGAACCGGCGGCCTCGGGTGCGTTGTACCTCATGCCGCAGACCCGGCAGCGATGAGTGCCTCCGATCCGTCCTTCTTCGACAGCCTTGCGAAGCAGTAGATCGTACGTACTGTTCGCGCGATCCTTTTGCAAGATTCCTCCCTCTTCTTCCCGGATCATCACTGCTCCTTTCGGATGAAGGACTTCACCACCCACAACCACGAAACCCACGCCCACCTTCTCGCTCTTCGAGGAGTCTCTCCGGAAAACTGGCTCGCTCTTTCGGGAGCCTTAATTCCTCCCGGTACGCCGACGCTTTTCGGCCTTGAGCTGCTTCTTGCGTTTCTTCTCGGAAGGCTTCAGGTACCGGGAGCTCTTCTTGATGTCCTGAATGATTCCTTCCTTTTCGCACTTTTTCTTGAAGCGTTTGATCGCCTTGTCGATGGACTCGTTTTCTTTGACCTTAACCAGAGGCATCCGTACCTGACCTTTCGGAACTCCACCGATCGGCAGACCCGGAATGGGCGCACGACCTCCTTCGACCGGCGGTCACCAAACAATACTGACTTCTTCGTTTTTGAACCCGGGGACTATGCAAGAACGCTCTCCGCAAAGTCAACCCCCTAAGTCGACCCCAGGATCCAGAACTCGCGGGTGCCGGCGGAGCGACGGCCTGCGACGCGGGAGTTCATGGAATCTTTGCGCCGGATTTAGGATTTCGGCACGATTCCTGCCAACTTGACGGGCAGCAGCCTTTTCAACAGCTTTAGGGCGGGGGCACAAGGAGGAATCTCGTGGCGAATTCGATCATGGTCTTGGTGGGTCCCTTTCCAGATTGGAAGGGAATCGCCCGTCAAGCGCAAGAGCGTGGATGGGAAGTCATTCAGGTGGAATCGGGGGCAGAGGCTTTTCGCACCCTCTCGGCCAAAGATGTGACCGCGGTCGTGCTGCCGATTCAGCTTCGCGACGGTCCGGCGGCCAATCTTCTGGTTCGCTCCCGGGCCGCCGGAACTCGGGCGGACTTTCTGATCTTGAGCGATGGAACGCACCATGACGGTGCGCAACATGGTGACCGTGCAACGCTTCTCAAAGAAGGCGCGGACGAAATCTTCGATCCGCCTTTGGATCCCGAGCGCATCTTGGTCAAGCTCGATCGCCTGCGCGATCGACGCGTGTTGATCGACGATCTGGGACTCATCGTGCGCGATCCGTCCATGCTCGAGGTCTTCGAGCGCATTCTGCGCATTGCTCCTTTGAAAGTGACCGCGCTCATCACCGGAGAGAGCGGAACGGGAAAGGAAATGCTCGCGCAAGCGATTCACCGCGCCAGCGATCGCAAGAATGGACCGTTCGTCGCGGTAAACGTGGGAGCGCTTCCGGAGAATCTGCTCGAATCGGAATTGTTCGGCCACGAGCGCGGCGCATTCACCAGCGCGGATTCGCGCCGGATCGGCCGCTTCGAGCTGGCGAACGGCGGCACGCTGTTCTTGGATGAGATCGGGGAGATGCCGCTCTCCAGCCAAGTGAACTTCTTGCGGGTCTTGGAAGAGGAGGAATTCCTCCGCGTGGGAGGCTCGAAGAAGATCAAGGTCGACGTGCGCATCATCGCAGCGACGAATCGCGATCTCGAAGAGTTGGTGCGCGAGGGAAGATTCCGCCGCGATTTGTACTATCGATTGAAGGTCGTCGAACTCGATGTCCCGCCGCTGCGGCGCCGGCGCGAAGAGATTCCCATCTTAGCGCGCGAGCTCGCCGCCCGCGCGGCCTCGCGCCACGGCCTCAAGTTTCCGGGATTCACCAAAGAAGCGATTGGCGCTTTGACGAGCTACGAGTGGCCGGGAAACGTGCGCGAGCTCAAAAATCTCGTGGATGGCATCGTAGCGCTGCGTCCGGAGATGCCGGTGCGCGTCACCGACCTCCCCGCGCATGTGCTGCACGGCGGCCGGCACGAGCGGGCGCTCCCCGCAGTGCCGCGCGATCGCGTGGATTTGGAGCGCGAATTCATCATGCAGTCGCTTCTCGCGATCCGCTCCGAAGTTGCTGCTCTGCGCGAGATGATTGGGCCGCGGTCGATGTCCTCGGGAATGTTGCGCTCCGGCGCTTCACCGTTCGACGGAGACAAGCACGCGTACGCCGCAATGGACGGCGCGATCTTCCCGGCCGGAACAGTACGCTTCGACGATCTCGAAGGAGTGGGATCGCTTTCGCTGCAGCAGCTCGAGCGCCGCGCCGTCGAGCGCGCGCTTCAAGAATCGGGGGACAATCGGCGCAAAGCTGCGCAGGCATTGGGAATCAGCGAGCGGACGCTCTATCGGCGAATCAAGCAGTTCGGGCTCGCCGGCGAGCCGGACGAGCTGGCTTCTTCGCCTTCGATGGAGACCCATTGAGGAGAGCGGCGCGCGCCGCAGCGAGGCGCGCCACCGGCACTCGATAAGGCGAGCAGCTCACGTACTCCATTCCCACGCGATGGCAGAACTCGATCGTCGCGGGATCTCCGCCGTGCTCTCCGCAAATTCCGATCTTGAGGTCCGGCTTCGTGCTCCGGCCGCGTTCGATTCCAATGCGCACCAGCTCTCCCACGCCGTCGAAGTCGAGCGTGGTGAACGGCTCGGATGGAAGGATCTCCCGATCGAGGTAGAACGGCAGAAACTTTCCCGAATCGTCCCGCGAGATGCCGAACGTCGTCTGCGTGAGGTCATTCGTTCCGTAGCTGAAGAACTCGGCGTGCTCGGCGATTCGATTGGCGAGGAGCGCCGCCCGGGGCAGCTCGATCATCGTTCCGACGAGATACGGGATGCGCGTCTTCCGCTCGCGAAACACTTCTTCCGCCACGCGACGAACCACCTGCTCTTGCGCGCGCAGCTCGTTGGTATGACCGACCAGCGGAATCATGATCTCCGGAAGGACCTTGATCTTTTGCGCGCGCACATCGCACGCGGCTTCGAAGATGGCCCGGGCCTGCATCTCGGTGATTTCCGGATAGGTGATGCCGAGGCGGCAGCCGCGGTGCCCCATCATCGGATTGAGCTCTTTCAAAGATTCGACGCGCGCCGACAATACCGCCGGCTTCACGTTCATCGATTGCGCGAGCTCGCGAATCTCCTTCTCGGTATGGGGAAGGAATTCGTGCAGCGGCGGATCGAGCGTGCGAATCGTCACCGGACGGCCGTCCATCTCACGGAAGATTCCCGCGAAATCGCGCCGTTGCAACGGGAGCAGCTTGGCGAGCGCCGCGCGGCGATCCTCGGAGCGCTCGGCGAGAATCATCTCGCGCATGGGACCGATCTTTCCTTCGCCGAAGAACATGTGCTCGGTCCGGCACAATCCGATTCCTTCGGCGCCGAAGGCCACGGCCTGCGCGGCTTGATCCGGTTGATCCGCGTTCGTGCGCACGTTCAACCGCCGGCGCTCGTCGGCCCACTGCATGATCCGGTCGTACACCCGATACTCGACGTCGGACTGGCGTCCCTTGGCGCCGCGTCCTTTCAAGACCGCTTGCACGACTTCCGAAGGACGGGTCTCGATTTGTCCTTGGATCACTTGGCCGGTCGTTCCGTCGATCGAGAGCCAATCCCCTTCTTTGATCGTGCGCTTGTCGACGACCAGGCGACGCGACTTGTAATTGATTTGCAACGCGCCGCATCCCGCGACGCACACCTTGCCCATCTGGCGCGCAACGAGCGCGGCGTGCGACGTCATTCCGCCGCGTGCAGTGAGAATTCCCACTGAGGCAGCCATGCCGCGGATGTCCTCCGGCGACGTCTCGATGCGCGTCAGGATCACCGGGTCCCCGCGCTTGGCCCAGGCTTCCGCATCCTGCGCGTTGAACACGACGCGGCCCGTCGCCGCGCCGGGACCGGCGGGAAGTCCTCTCGCCAAGACACGCTTGTCCTCGACGGCCTTCTTCTTCGCCGCGGGATCGAAGACCGGAGAGAGATACTGCTCGATCTGCTCCGGCGTCACGCGGCGCAGCGCTTCGTCTTTGGTGATGAGACCTTCCTCGACCATCTCCACCGCAACGCGAACGGCAGCTTTTCCGGTGCGCTTTCCGGTTCGCGTTTGCAACATCCACAGGCGATTGTTCTGGATCGTGAACTCGATGTCCTGCATCTCGCGATAGTGCCGCTCGAGAGTCTTTTGAATGCCGAGGAGCTGCTTGTAGATCTTCGGCATGACTTCTTCGAGCTGGCTGATGGGAAGAGGAGTGCGAATGCCCGCAACCACGTCCTCACCCTGCGCATTGATGAGGAACTCTCCGTAGAATTTCTTCTCGCCGGTGGCGGGATCGCGCGTAAAGGCGACGCCGGTGCCGGAATCGTCTCCCATGTTGCCGAACACCATGGCCTGCACGTTCACCGCGGTTCCCCACTCTTCGGGAATTGCGTTCAGCTTTCGATAGGCAATGGCGCGGTCGTTCATCCAGGAGCGAAACACCGCACCGATCGCTCCCCATAACTGTTCGTGCGGATCCTCGGGGAACGTCTCCCCAGTGCGCTCGCGAATCGCGGACTTGAACAGAGTGACCAGCTCGCGGAGATCGGCCGCCGAGAGCTCATGGTCGAAGAGCACGCGCCGCTGCTTCTTCTTGCGCGCGAGAATCTCTTCAAAAGGATCGGGGTCGTCATGGGTCTCGGGCTTCAATCCCATGACCACGTCGCCGTACATCTGCACGAAGCGGCGATACGAATCGTAGGCGAAGCGAGGATTGCGGGTTTGCTCGATGAGTCCTTGCAGCGTGATCTCGTTCAACCCCAGGTTCAGCACCGTGTCCATCATTCCGGGCATGGACACTCGCGCGCCGGATCGCACCGAGACCAAGAGAGGCCGGCGGCGGTCGCCGAACACGGCGCCCATGGACTTCTCGACGCGATGGAGCGCGGCGTTGACCTCGGCTTGCAGGCCGGCGGGATATCGCTGATTGTTTCGGGTATACGCAGCGCAGACTTCGGTGGAAATCGTGAATCCGGCGGGCACGGGCAAGCCGATGCGGATCATCTCGGCGAGGTTTGCGCCCTTCCCTCCCAAGAGGTCTTTTTGGTGGGCTCTTCCTTCGGCGATCTTGTCCCCGAAGAAGTAAACGGCCTTGGATCCTCGAGCCATGGAAGCTCGTCCTCCCTATTCCCTGCCCCGGTTCACGACCCCGCTCCGGTTCCCGGAGAGATCGAATCGGAGACACGCTCCGAGAGCGTGAACCTAGTCGAATCCTCATGATCGGGCAAATGAAACCTGTGTTCGTCTTTGCGATCGCATTCGCAATCCGCCTCGCAGCCATTCATGAAATTTATGACACGCCGACGTTCCGGTCTCCGCTGGTCGATGCGTATGCCTACGACCAGTCGGCGCGGGCGATCGCGAAGGACGGCCCCGGGGCGCTGGAGGTTCCGTACTACCAACCGCCGCTCTACCCGATGCTCTTGGGCGCGCTCTACCGCGCAACCGGGGGAAGCTACACCGCTCCACGAATTGCAAACGCGCTGTGCGGCGCCGCCACCGCATCGTGCGTTTACATTCTGGGAAGCGCGCTCTTCACGCCTGGGGCCGGGATCGCCGGGGCCGCGTTCTTCGCGTTGAATGGGCCGGTTCTCTATTTTGAAGGCGAGCTCCTTCCAGTCGCCTTCCTTCTCTTCACGCAAACGTTGGCCTTGGTGCTGGCGATGTACGCTGGCCGCTCCAAAAAGCCCGCGCCTTGGCTTGCGGCGGCCGGACTCGCCGTGGGACTTGCCACGGCTGCGCGGCCGACCGGCCTTCTCTTGGGAATCGCGATCGCCGGGTGGTGGATTGCCGGCGCAACAAAAAGCCGCTGGCGCGCGCTCCTGGCAGCCGCGGCCTGTGCGGCGCTTCCGGTTCTTCCTTTCACTGTGGCCAATTCTCGTACGGGCGAGGCGGTCCTGGTGTCGTGGAACGGGGGAATCAATTTCTATTTGGGAAACGGAGCGCATGCGGATTCCCTGACCGCGATCCAGCCGGGCGCGGATTGGGAGCGGCTGCAGCGCGCGCCGCGCCAGGCGGGGGTCACTTCGCACGCCGCGGAGTCGAATTACTGGGTCCAGCGCGCTTGGCACGAAATGAAGGAAGACCCCGCTTCCTGGATGTCCGCGTTCGCACGCAAGGTGGATCGGCTCTTTGATGCACGCGAGACGCCGCGGAACACGGATTGGGAAGCGTTTCGACCATCGTCGAAAATTCTCTCCCTTCCCCTGCCGACTTTCGCGATCACCGCACCGCTGGCCTTCTTCGCGTGTGCGCGAGGAATCGGCAACCGCCGCGTGCGCACGCTTCTCTTCCTTTCTCTCGCGTGCGTCGCGTTTCAAAGCCTCGTGTTCTTCGTCGCCGATCGATATCGCACCGAAGCCGCGCCGGCGTTGTGCGTTCTGGCCGGTGCCGCGGTCCTCGACGTTCTCCACCGATTCCGCGATCCGGGAAGAAAGCTTCTGCCGGCGCTGATCGCCACGGCACTCTTCACCGGGTTCGTCTGGATCGATTTCTTGGGAGAAAGGCCGGTCAACGAGACTCGTGAGGCCATCAATCGAGGAGTTGCGCTGCGAAGATTGGATCGAACTCTTGAAGCGAAGCTCGAGTTCGAAAAGGCGGTCCGAATTTCACCGCGCGATCCCGATGCACATCGGTGGCTCGGCGAGATCGCCTTGGGCGAGAAGCGCTGGAGCGATGCTTGGAACCATTTCGAGCGCTCGCTCGATGCCGCGCCCGATTACGTGAGGCCGCTTTTGGGCGAAGCTCAAATCCTGGAAAAGACCGGCCGCGGCGCCCAAGCGGAGAGTCTCTATCAGAGGGCGTTTCGCGCGGACCCCTGGTCTCCCGACGTGCACTTGAACTACGGGGTTTGGCTCGCGGTTCAAGGGCGAAAGGAGGAGGCGCAGCGCATGTTCGAGGAGGGTCTCCGATTGTCCCCCGGCGACGCGCGCTTCCAGCGAAACCTACAGAGGCTGCGCGCGGGATTGTGATAACCTCGCCCCCTTTGGCCCCGTGTGGATTGTCCGAGATGTCCCTTTGATGACGACACGATCCTTCCTGATCGGAACGACATTCGGCGCGGCGTGCGCGCTCTTCCGCATTGCTTTGCAGCGTTTCTTCGGGGTCGCGCCCGATGTCCAAGTTCCACTCTTGCTGGTGGGCGCGGCGGCCTTCGTCCTGGGATTGCGCGGGTCGGATTCTTTGCGCGGGCCGTTTCGCTCGCTGGTGGAGCGCGTCTCGCTGCGAACGGCGCTTCTCGCTTTCGGAGCGTGGGTCGCGCTCGGAGCATGCCTCGCCGTGCCGGCAGGCCGAGCCGTGGCCTGGGCCGGCGGGGGAATCAGCGCCGGCTGGCTCGCTCTCGCCTTGGCTCGCGCGCTGGTCGCGATTCCATTGCTGGCCCCGCCCGCTTGGCTCTTCGGGCTCCTCGTGCGCGCCAGCCTCCAGGCGATTCCCGAAGGCCCCATCGCGGCGCGCAGCGCCAGCGCGGCGATGGCCGGCGCCTTCGCGGGAATCTTCGGCATCTCCGTGGTGGAGCAGGTTCCGCGAGGAACGCAAGCCGCCGCGGCATTGCTGATGATTGCGCTCGCTTCATTCGCCATCCTGGAGAAGCGGCTCGCGATTCTTTCGCGTGAAGAAGAGGAAGCGGACGAAAGAGACCTCAACGCGAACGAGCCCGCCCGCCCTGCACCGACATTTCTCGGAATGGTGCGCGGCCTCTTCTATCGCAAGCCGGTTCTTCCGGCCTGCGCGGCGGGAATGGCCGCGATCCTGTGTTCCTTCGCGGCCACGCGATTCTTCTTGTTCGCTTTTGGAAATGATCTTGGCGGGTTTCCCGTGGCGACGTTGGTGCTGCTCGCGGGATGTGCCGCCGGTGCCGCACTCACCATGCTGCTCCCTCATGCTTGGCTTCGCGAGCGCGGAGCGCAAGCGGCGGCCGCCGCCATCTGCATTTGCGTCGTGTTCGTGGTCTGGACTTGGATGCGCTTCGATCAATTCCCCCCACGATTCCTGGAGTGGACGCAAACCAAGATTCCATTCATCAGCTTGGTCGCCAACGCCGGTCGAGCCATCGGACCTCGCGTCGTCTTCGCCGGTCTGTTGTTGGGATTCACGTTTGCCGCGCTCGCTCACGGTCTTCCTGCGAATCGCACTCGCCGCGAGCGTTGGCTTCTCGAAACCGGCGCCCTCGCGATTGGCGGCTTCTTTGCGGGACTGTGGATTCTCGGCCAACAACTTCCGCACGCCCATTGGGAGGGAGCCGTGAAGAGCGCCGCTCTGGTCGCGGGATTGATTGCCGCGCTCGGAATCGCGCTGGCCGGGCGATTCAATTTGGCGACCGGCCTCGCCGGAGCATTTGGCGCCTTGCTCGTAGTTTTGTCGGTACGATCCGCGCCCCTGCCGCTGCGCGATGCATTGCTGGTGGAGCGCAATCTTCCCAGCGGAAACTCCTCCGCTCCGGCCGTACTGAAGAGCTGGCTCATTTTCGATGAGGACGAATGGAATTCGTCGTTCGCGGTTTTGCGCCGCGGACATGGCCGGCGGCTTTTGGTGAACGGTCGCAACGAAGTCTCGAACGAGAGCGTCAAGTCGCACGGGCTTCTCGCCCATCTCCCGCTGCTCTTGCATCCCAATCCGCGGACCGTTCTCGTTCTGGGATCGAGCAACGGCCTAGCCCTCCGCGCCGCACTCGCCCATCCGGTGGACCGCGTCGAGTGCTTCGAGACCGGACGCGCACCGGTGCGCGCGACGGCCCGATTTGGCATCGAAGCCGAAAGTGCCCTGCGCGATTCACGGCTCGGCATTCGATTGGGAGACTTCGAAGATCTTCTCGCGCGCAGCCCTCGCGCCGATGTCATCCTGAGCCAGACTTCCGGTGCGTGGTCGGAGCGATCCTCGCGCACGTGCACGCGCGAATTCTTACATCTCGCGAAGAATCGGCTCGCGGACGGTGGCATCTTTTGCCAATGGGTTCCCGAATCGGTGTTGACCAAGGAGGGAATCAAGATTCTCTTCGCGACGTTCGCCAGCGTTTTTCCCCAAGTACAAGCGTGGTCCACTCAGGGTGGAGATCTTCTGCTTCTGGGAAGGGCGCAGCCCCAGAGCATGGATCCCGTTCAATTGCAGAGTCACTTCGCGGCATGCAATTGCGGCGCGAGCCTGCAATATTCTTGGATCGAAGATCCGGTCACGTTCCTGTCGAATTATCTCGCCTCGGATGCCACGCTCCGCAAGATTGCCGGCACCAACCCGGTGCACGAGCGCAATCATCCCCGGCTCGCTCACGAAGAAGCGGCGCGAAGACGCGGCGGCGTTGCGGTGAATCCGGTGCCGGGATTGGCGGCACTGGGCGACGACGTCCTCACCGAGATGGGTGCGCAGGATGGGTCGTTCGCCACGCTCGTGCGCCAGGGAGTCGAGGCGCGCAAGCTCGAGCGCCAGGCTTTGGATTTCGAAGCGGGTGAGAAGACCTACGAAGCGATCGATGCGTACCAGCGCGCGCTCGAGCTGAACCCGCACGATGGATCCGTGCGCCGCTCGATGGCGTCGCTGCGCACGCGCATGGGCATCCGCTATGTCGCCGATCGATCCTTCACCGCCGCGCATCAGAATCTGCGAGCCGCGGTGGAGACGGACACGACGTTTGCCAACGGCTTCGCGAATTTGGGCAGCCTGCTTCTCTACACGGGCCCTCCCGACTATGCGATCTCGACGACCTATCAGGCGGTTCAACTCGAGCCCGATGATGACTTGGCTTGGACGCAAATGGGACACATCCGCCGCAAAGAGGGACTGCTTGATCAAGCGATTCCCTATTACGAGAAGGCGCTCCAATTGAATCCGCAGAATCTGGATGCGGCCATGGCGTACGTGGACTCCAAACTGGAATTGGAAGCCAAACCGGACATCGCCGAAGCCGTTCGTTATCTGGAGAGCTTCCTCCCCTTCGAACCGGACAACGAGGAGCTCATCTATCGGCTCGGGAAATATCGCGACGCATTGCGACGCGGCTATCTTCTCCCGCCCGAGCCTTCCTCGTCCGATTCCACCTCCGCCATCGCAGCGCCCTAATTCTTCGCCGCCTTCCGAGCCGTCAGGCCCTCTCGGCGAATGGCGCTCCTCGGCGCTCGCCGCCTTCCGAGCCGTCAGGCCCTCTCGGCGAATGGCGCTCCTCGGCGCTCAAGAAATCTTTTTCTGTCTGTATCGGCGGTTCAGTGAACCGCCGAGGAAAATGTTCGCGCCTGCGGTGCACTGATTTCGCCGAGAGGCCTGCCGGCTCTTTTGGGCGGGCATCGAATGTACGCCTCGAGTTGCGGACATCGAAGTGCTGCGATTCGGACTTCAACTCAAGGCCATCGGACGGATGAGGCTCGAAGAAGCTTTGATGTTTCCTTCGCCGGTTCGCCGCAGGAGCAAGCCGGTGCCTTTCGGCGAAATCGCGTATCCGGAGGCGCAGCAGCGGTCGCCGCGAAGCTTCCCGGGGTCTCGAGTTGAAATGCGTACCGCAGCGCGCCTGGAATGGAAGCGCGCGAGGACCTGCATTGGAAACGAGAGACCCCGGGAAGCTGAGCACGAGGAGAGCCGCTGCCGCGCCGAGGAACGCGCTTGAGCCGAGAGGCACCGGCGCTCCGTAAAGGCGAACCGGCGAATACCGAAACATTTGGCGCGAAACACTCAGCTCGCGGAGAGGGCTTCCTCGAAACGATGGCGGTCGGCACGGCGTACGAGAGGCATTGCCTGGCGCCAGATTTCGCGAGCGGCGTCGCGATTTCCGAAGCGCAGCTCGCACACTCCGAGGTTGAACAGAGCTTCGGAGTCGCGCGGCGAGCGCTCGAGTGCAAGCTGGTATCCGGTGCGCGCTTCCTCGATCCAGCCGAGCGTCAAACAGGCATTGGCCAAGCGGCACGCGGCGCGCACCGGACCATTGCGCGGGGAGCGCTGCACGCTACGAAGAAATGCATCCAACGGCGCCGCGGCGAAATGCAAGGCATGTCCGGCGTGTGGTTCCGGCCCGCGCTCTTGCTCGAGAACTTGCATCCAATCTTCCCGTGTGGGGTGCGGCGCGCTCGAAGATCCTGAATTGGGCAGGAGCAGCGCGGCTTCTGGAGAGAGATGTTGCAATCGCCACTGTCCTCCTTCCAAGAGGGCCATCAAGAATGTCGCATTGCCGCGAGAGGAGTGTTCCAAGAGAAGCGCTTCGAATCGCCAGGAGGATTGCAAACGGTCCCACACCGCCGGGTTGGAGTGGGCCTCGAGATACGTGGCGAGCCGCTCGGCGCCCGCGACCTCGAGACGCCCGTCGATCCAAGGACGCCGATCGGGATTCCTCCACGCAATGTAGCCGCCGAAATCCAAGTCATTGAACAGAGGGCCGCGGCTTTCGGATTGATCCAACGATTGCAAACAACTTTCGGGGAATAGACCTGGCTCGACTCCCAATCCTCGATCCCGCCACAAGCCGGTAAGAGACGGCGAAGAACCGGTCAGCATCGCGATGGCGATGCCGCAGGCGGCAATCGCCGGCGCCCAGGACCATGCGACGCGCGGGCGCGGAAGGTGACGCGCAATCTCGCTCAGCTGGAACGCCAAGAGCGGAGCAGCCGCAATCGCGAACAAGGGAATGTTGCGCCGCGCGAGAAGCGCCAGCGCGAAAAAGGGGAGCACGAAGAGAACGGGACCCCAAGTCGCGCGCGCCGTTCGCGCAATTGCCGCCTTCCACACGATCGCAATGACGAAGAGCGCGAGCAGAATCCAGAAGAAGCGCAGCGCAGGATCGGCTGCATCGCGCAACGGGCTGGCGAATTCGAGAATGCGCGCGAACACATTCTCTTCCCCGCTGATGCGGCGCAGGAGCGTGCGCGGAAACGTCCATGCTGCGATTCCATAGGGATTCGCCAAGAGTGCCGTCGCGGAGATGCCGGCGGCCGTCAGGAGCGTTCGCGGAGAATGCGGGATCTGCACTCCGAGCGCGAACGAAGCATTTCTCGGGGAGAGAGCGGACGTTGCTGCGAACAGAACCAGCGCCAGCGTTCCCAAGAACGCGAGCGCGTGCAGGTTGGCCCACAAGGCATGCAGGATCGCGATCGCCACGAAGAAGCGCGGTGATTTTCCTCCGCGCAGGACGAGAAGGATCGTGGCTGCGAGAAGCAAGTATGTCGCGACCTCCGGCCGTTCGAACGTCCGCTCGGCGGAGGCAAGAATGGCCATCGTTGCGGCCAGCCCGGCACTTCCCGCCCCGGCACCGAAGGCCCGCCCCGCGGCCACGATCAGAATTCCCAGCACGACGAACGCCGCGGCTTTGACCAACACCAATCCGTCCGCACCGGCCCAGCTCCACAGCGAAGCCATGCCCACATCGGTGAGCCATTGCAGGTTCGTCCAGGGATGATCGGTGAGGGAATACGTGAGTACGTCGCTTCGCGGAACGGTGCGATGCTCGAGAATCCATCGTCCCGAAGCGAGATGCCAGAACACATCTTCGCTCGCCAAAGGATGCAGCGCGATCGCCGCCGCCAAGAACGCGACGCAGAGCGCTTGCCCGCGCACTCCCGCCATCGCCGTGCGCGCGGTCAGCGGCCGCGTTCCCGTGCGACCACTCCGGCGATCGTCTCCGCCATCTCGCGCGTTCCCGACCAGCCTCCCAGATCGCGCGTGCGCGCGCTTCCTTCGGCGATCACCTGCTCGACGGCGCGGCGAATGGCTTCCGCGGCGGGATGCTCCAGCCACTCCAGCATCATGGCTGCGGAGAGAATCGTGGCCACGGGATTGGCGACGTCTTGCCCCGCATACTTCGGCGCCGATCCGTGCGCCGGCTCGAACACCGCGCTCTTCTCGCCGAGATTCGCGGTGGGCACGAGCCCGATGCCGCCGGCCAACTCGGCGCACAAATCGGAAAGAATGTCGCCGAAGAGATTCGAAGACACGATCACGCCGAAGCGTCCCGGATCTTTGACGAGGCTCATCATCATGGCGTCGACATTGACTTCTTCCAGACGAATGCCGGGGAATTCGGCGGCCACTCGGCGGGCTTCCGCGATCATGAGGCCGGAAGTCTCGCGGAGTACGTTCGGCTTCTCGACGATCGTCACCGTGCCCATTCCTTGGCGGCGGGCCAGCTCGAACGCGCGCCGCGCAATGTTTCTCGCGCCGTCACGCGTCACGACCCGGCAAGCGATCGCCAGATCGTACCCGCTGGTGTCGTCGAAGCGCTTCATCCCCGGGCTCGTGCGCCGCAGCGCTTCGCGCAATTCCTGCGGCACGGGATGGAGCTCGATTCCACTGTAGAGGTCTTCGGAGTTTTCGCGCACCACCCAAAGGTCGATTCCTTCGCGATGGTTGCGCGGATTCCCGGCAAACGAATGCGCATGCACGAGCTTCGTGTTGAGGCGCAGCTCTTGGCGCATGCGCACGATCGGGCTTCGATACGCGAAGCCCTTCCCGCGCAGCGCGGGTTCGAGCTCTTCTTGCGCTTCGGGATCGGGACGAGAGGTGATGGCCCCAAAGAGTGCGGCGTCCGCGGTGCGCAACACTTGCAACGTGCGGGCGGGAAGAGGCTCGCCTTCCCTCTTCCAGAATTCCCAGCCGACGTCCGCCTCGATGTATTCGGCATCGAATCCCGACGCGTCCAAAACTGTACGCGCCGCAGCCATGACTTCCGGACCGATGCCGTCGCCGGGAAGCCACGCAATGACGGGACGGCGGCCGGAGGTCGACGTCACGGCCTCATCGAGCGACCATCATCTTGCCGGTGTCTTGGTAGCCGGAGCCTTCGACGTAGTAGATGTAAACGCCGGGGACGAGATCCTGCCCTCCCTCGGTCTTGAGATCCCAAGTCACCGTGGTCGGAGAGGTGGTGTGCGGCTCGTTCGGACCATGGAAGACCGTGGTGACGTGATCGGCCGCCTCCGTGAAGATGCGAATCGTGCATTCCGGGGGAAGATTCGTGAACACGACCTTCGCTTCCCCTTCCTCCCAAGCCGCGTGGCGGACGTAGGGATTCGGAACGACGAACACTTTCTGGTTCGGATCACGCTGCAGTTGTCCGGGATAAACTTTTTCGGGAGAGATCAACAGCCCTTCGTACACGATGTTGAACTCGTTCCCCAAGAAACCCCGGTCGTAGGTCGTGATCGAATAGCGATACGGAAAGTCGTTGTGGATATCGAAGTCGGTGAACGTGAACATGCGCGTTGCGGGATCGTAATCGAGATCCACGCGCGATTCGGCAACCTCGTCCTCGTTCAAGAGCGCGAACTCGAACTTCGATTCGCACACCCGGATCTCTCCCAAGAGCGTGAAACTATTCACATCAGGAAGGTCGGCGCGCCAGATGTGGTAACCCTCGAAGGCCTCGACATCGATATTGACGGAGGACTGAGGATTGAAGAGGTAGCGTGCGGTCCAAAACGTTGTGTCTCCCGGAGCCGCGGAACCACTGCCGAACTGGAGATGCATTCCGTTCATCACCGGAAAGACCTCGCTCGTCGATCGAACCACGAGCGTATCAACCCGGGGCTGTGAAACAACACTCGAATCGGCAAAGACTGGACCGACTACTTTCACGACGAGCGAATCGGAGCTGAACGGAAAATCGCTCACCGAATTCAACGGCGTGACGAGGTAGGTGGAGGTCCTGCTCAAGCTCGTGTTGAGTCCCCCGGTCGTGACCGGGATCGTGCCCATGGAAGAAGCCGGCTGATTCACGTTGGCCGAGAAGCGAATGCTCGTATTCGGCGCGATCGAAGCATCGAGCGGATAAGCGATACCCGGCTCGAAGATGTTGAGCGTGTCGATGGCAACGACGGATCCGCTCACTTCCGTTTCCGAAATCAGGAGCTTGGTGAGGAGCCGGAAATTCACTCCCAACGCATTGTCCTGGGGCACTCGTTGCACCAGGACCCGATAGTCGCATTCCCCGACGTACTCCCCGAGGATTTCCACCGTCGAGCTGGAATCTGCATCCCAGTTCACCAAACTGTCGATGACCGCGCGGCGGCCCAGATTCACCGCAATCTCCTCCCAGCGAACTTGAATCTCTTGAGCGTTGGGGTTCACCGTGAAGGTCGGCGTCGGGAGAACGAGATTCTGGGCGTGCGCCGCAATCGGAAACCATCCGGAAATGACGGCGGCAAGGAAAAGCCCGACGGCATTCCCCGAGGAGGCATTTCGCGAACTGGGGATTCCTCTCATGAACCGGCCTCCTTCATCACACTGCGCACCGCGCGAAAGAAACGATCAAGGCGTCGTGCGCACCTCTCCGAAGTCCGTCAAGACGGCCCGGAGGAGAGATCGGAAGGAGCTCTTGGCAAAGAAGTACGGATGGAATCCGAGATACACGATGTTCCCGTTGACTCCCTGCTGGGTCAGCTTGCGGACCCCGACGATCCCATTGTCCGTGCTGTCGTGGCTGTCCTTGTAGATGGCTTCCGTGCCGGACCCGTCCGCCGGAATGATCCCTGTGTCGTAATAGCGGCATCCTCGTTCCACCGTCCCGTTCGGAATCGAAAGCGGATCGAAGGGAAGATCCGGATAGGGATTCTTTCCGTCGGTGACCAGGGACTTCGCCAGGGAGAGTACCGGAAGGTCGGTCGATTGAGTGATCGAGTTCATGACCCGGCACACGCCCAGAGTCGTGGCGACCCAGTGAGGAATGAGCGTGGTGTCGTTGAGCGTGCGGCAGAAGTCCACGGGGAATTGCAAAACCTCCGACGGACCTTCGTCCACGTCCTCAATAAACTTCATTGCATTGACCGGTTGGATTCCGCACAGGAAGAAGTTTCCGCCGCTGCGAATGTAGGACGGCAGGAAATTGGGAATGACGGTCTGCTGCGAGTTCGGCCGGGCGCGATGGAAGTTGAGCAGCACCGACGTGTCATTGTTCGACGGGTCGGCACTGTGCAGCCAGAAAGTGGTCGAAGCGCAGTCCATCTGATCGACGCGCGGCTTGTCGGCTCCGTTCGTTTCATGAATCTGGAAATTGTATCCCTCGAAGAAGAACTCGACGAGATTGCGCTCGACCTGCTGGTAGGTTCTCGGAAAGATCGAGTTGTCGATGATCGAGGTGGGCTCCGTGTCCAGCACCGCCAAGATGAAGCGATCATTCTGTGGGCAGTTCTGCGGCCCAGAGAATACCCGGATGGTTGCCGGGAGGACGCGGATGAATCCACCGAAGTCGGTCGCCCGCAGGAAGAATTTGTGCGTGCCGGGTGGTGGAAACCACAACGCTTCCGGCTGCCCTTCGACTTGCTCCGGCCACTCGAGGTCGTTGATCGAGAACGGCGACCAATTCGAGGTGTCTTCGATGGCGTGTGAGAAACCGGCGACCTCCGCGCCGCTCGGCCCCGGTCTCGCCGTCCAGCGGAAGCGCAGCCCTTGTCCCGCGAATACGTCGCGCGTTTCCGACGGCTCTCCCGAGACCCAGCTGCCGGCGATGTTCGAGATGAGTGTGAGACGCGGGCCGTCCTGATCGCTCGCCACCGCGAACGTGCGCAAGTTGCGATTATTATCGATCACCTGTTCCTTGGCACCGGCGTTGTCGATTGAGCGAACTGCAAAGTAGTAGTTCCCGCCCGTCGGCATTCCCAGGAGCACCACCGAATCCGCTTCGGTCGGTTTCCAAATGCGCTCATTCGAATAGTGATTGGGAGCGTCGGGCCGATAGGTCAGCGTGTCGATCCAGGCGATGAGCTCGGGAATGGTCTGGACCGGGCCCTGGCCGAACTCCCAGTTATATTGATCGTCGTTCGTCCACATGTACTCGTACGAGACGACGATGCCGTCGTCGTCGTTGCCGGTCCACTCGAACTCCACGTCCGTTCCCCAAGTCTGCCCGCCATCGGGACCAAACGTCACTTCCGTGTACGGGGCGATCGTCTTGGAATTGAAGCTGCGCACCGCGGGCGTGGGATCGGGCTCACCGTCTTCGTCTACCGAGCGGACATAGAACGTGTGGAACTGTTCGTAGACGGAGTCGGGAAGACCGGAGCCGTATTCGGGAAGCGGTTCAACGCAGCACGTTTCCGATGCTTGCAGCACGAAGAGGCTGTCGGTCGAGAAGATCGGCCCGACCCAGTTGTCTGGAGTCTCCCAGGAGATTTCGTAGTGGGACACTCGTCCGTCATCGTCCCACCCGAACCAGAACAGATTGACGAGATAAGAAGTGTCCTGGCGCTCCGGAGGCCCGGTGGAAATGCGGGTATTCGGCGCGGCGTTCGGAAACGGACTCATCTCCTTGTCGCTGCAGCCCGCCCCGCCGGCAATGAGGGACACCACCGCGAGAAGGTTCGCGATGGAGAGCGGCCATGGAAAGACATTTTGCCTTCTCATGTCCCAGTCCCTGTTCGCCTTATGCGTGCCAATCCGAATCCCTTCTATCCTAAGGAATCACGTTGAAGACAACCGTGTCCGGGATCGTTCGATTCAAGGGCACGTCCGGGTCGCGCTCCACGGCCCGGAGGATGAGCGAATGGAATCCGATCTCCGAGGCGGTGAAGGCGCGCTCCACGAACAAGTTGTCCGGATCGAGCCCGACCGAGGCCGAAAACGGATTGTTATCGAATCTCCATTGATACAGAAGCGAGTCCGGATCGCTGTCGATGTCGTCGGACGTGAATTGGAATTGGTGCGGCGGCCCGATCGGAATGTCCGGAGGAGTCGAATCGGTAAACTCCACGTGCGCGGCAAAATTGATGTTCATCCGCACGGTATCGGTCGGCGTTTCCGCCTGGCCGTACACGTCGCGAGCGCGCACCAAGAGGGGTTCTCCCCGAGGAGTCGCATCGGCGATGGGAAGTGGCTGGAGGAGCGAATCGGGGGTTCCGGCCGGCGGGGCGCAAGTCTCGGTGGTGCGCTCTCCCTGACCGGCGAACGACCAGAAGTAGTCTAGGACCGGGCCGTCGATGTCCGTCGAGCTCCAGCAAAAGCTCACGAATCCCCGGCTCGGCAGCGTGTCGTGGACGTCTTTCTCGAAGTGCACGACCAACGTGTCGGTCGGGCTGATCCAAGGCCGGGGGAGGAACGCAACGATGGAGCTGCGATCGATCGTCGTCACCGGGTCGAAGTTCACTTGAATCGTGGCGCGCGCCACAGTCGTTGATTTCGCACCCGCGTCATCGATCCCGCGCACGACGAGCGTGTGCCTCCCGGCGGCCAGCGGGCCTTCGGTGCGGCACGTGTCGTTGCGCGCATGGAACCGGTAGTTCGGCTCGGCGTCGAACTTGGATTCCCATCCGACGATTTCCCCGTCTGCATCGGACCCTGTCCAGCACACGGTGATGGTGCTCATCACCTGCACTGTGTCCCGGCCGGTGTAATCGAGGACCTTGTCGTTCACGACGATCGATGTGAATCGCACTTCGGGCGGTGCGGTCGTGAACGACTCGAAGCGGAGCGTGTCCGGAGACGGATCCTGTTTCCCCAAGTCGTCGACGGCGCGGATCAAGAACAAATGCTCCTTCGATCCTACTTCGGAAACGAGAAAGCGGAAGACACTGTCGGTCTTCGTCGTGAACGTCCACTTCCCGGGATCGCTCGTGTCGTCGACCGCGAATCGAAATCCGGCGATGGTTCCGTCGAGATCTTCCCCGCGCCAAAAGAGGTGAGCTTTATAGAAGAGATCGGTGGGGTCATCGTCGATGGAGTTTTCCGGGCCTTGCGTGATGAATGTCTCCGGCGGCCGATTGCGATCGAATGTGACCGAATCATCGCGCTCGCATCCGAACGCCAAGAGCGCTCCCAAAAAACCAAAGGAGAGGAAAGACCCCCAACGAACGCGGGTCGTCGATGAGCGCAAGACCATGTCCTCTCGCAACTTATATGGGGTGGATGCGAAAGCCGGGCTACCTTAGCAAGAGACTACAGGGGTGTCAACCAACGCACCAAATCGCGGTCCGCGTCAGAACGGGACCGCCACCTCCCACACGTTGAGCTCTCCCTGATTCCACGGATCATCATCAAATCCAGAATCCTCAAAACCGTTGTCCGGGCAGTCCGTCATGGTCACCAAAAGTCGAAGGCTGCCGGGCGAGGACCCCGTGACCCACGAGGGATGGAACGTGTTGCGGTCGCAGATGAAATTGTCCGTCGTGCCCGGGGTTTCCACCCGGATGCGATCCCCAATCAGCTGGAATGATGCGGCGTCCAACTTCTGGATATAGATGCCCCAAATTCCATCCGGGTTCGACGCATAGGCGAGGTAACGAACTCCCCCGGCGAAGGCCGGGGACAAGATCGGCGACTGCAGCGAGGCATCCGAGCCCACGATGGGGATGAAGGTGGGTCGCGCCGGATTGGTGAGATCCGCGCGCCAAACGGAGAACTCGCCCACCGCGGCTCGCACCCCTCCGCCTCCGCCGGCTCCCGCCATCCTCTGCCCGTTCCAAGCCGATCTCTTCGCAGTGCGCGGCCCGGTATTCCAACTGGCCGTAACGTTGGCATCCGCTCCGGGGGGAACACATCCGCACGTATCCGCATCGCAAAAAACTTTGGCGATGGCGGTCGTACCCGGCGCAACTTGAGTCATCACGGTGTCCAATTCGCCAGTGTTCGTTCGACCGATGACGCGCAAAGGCTCCAAAACTCCGGGGAGGATTTGTCCCGACGGAGTCACCTGATAGGAGAACACGCAGTCGAATGTCGTCCACGAGCATTCCCCTTCGAGAAGATCATCGAAGCTCACGACACGATGATCGACACGTTCCCAGTGCACGCTGGTGAACGGTCTTCCCGACGCAATCGTCAAAGACCCGCGCGCCGGCTCGAAGTAGAAGCGAACCGTGTCGATCTCGCCCGGGCTCAACGTCGCCGCCTGGGTCAGCAGCGTATCGCAGTAGAACTCTTCGCCCTTGGGAAGGAAGCGCGCGTCTCGCCGTGCACCAAAGACGTAATCCACTTCGTTCGAAGGAAGCGAATGCACGATCACGTAAGGATCGGCGTCGTTTCCGGAAGTCACAAGAGTGTCGACGCCTTCGGCGACCGGATACACGATGCGCGGCGCGCCCGGCGCCTGCATCCCGATGAACGCTTCGGTTGCCGTCGTCTCGGGAGGCGATCCGGGAAGGATTTCGAATGCGGCGAGGAGAACGTCGGCAACTTCTTCGCGTCCGACGGTACTGAAGATCATCACCCCATCCGACGACACGTACGGATTGCGATCGATGTAGTTGCTCGAGCTCACGAACGACGGCGGGTCGAACGTGATCTGCGTTTCGTTCGAGCCTCCTCGCGCCACGCCGTCGATGAGATAGATCTTGTCCTTACGCGAGAAAAGAATCGAATCGTTGTCGAGCCAAGCCGGATCGCGCCCGTTGATGGTCACGAGCGTAGCCTGGCCGCTCGGATCGAATGCGGCGCTCGGCGGATTCCCCGGCGGAAGCGTGATGGGCATAGTCCAGATCTCGTATTTCCCGGCGGCATTCGAATGAACGAAGACCACGCGATCTCCCAAAGGGGACCAGCGCGCTTGGAAGTTGTCGCCTTCGCCCATCTCATCCGCGGTGAGCTGCCAGCGGACCCACTGCGACCGATCGGATCCGTTCCGCCACAAAAGCCACAAATCTTCGTCGGACTCGCGGCTTTCGTCCGGAGCTCCGGCGATCTTGTGAATCGTCCCGTAGACGACAAAGTTCGGATCGGTGGGGTGGGTCGACGCTTGCCGGCCCAGATCGGTGACCAGTTGCGTCCACGCTTCGCAATTCCGGCACACGGTCTCCGTGGAATTGTCGGAGCATCCGGGAGCGATTGCAGCGAGAAGCAACAAAACGGCGAGGCGGCGGTCCACCGCGAGAAGGAAACGTCTCATCCGCGGATCGAGAACCTCCTCGAGGCACGGCCGATGCGGCCGCGTAGGAATGGAGCGGGCACTATAGGAATCGCTCGAACAGGTGTCAACGCACGTAGCCCAAAGACTTCATCCGCTCCGCGATCTCCTCGGAGACTGGAGATTCGGGCTCGCCGGGTCCGACCGGCGGCTTTCCCGTCTCGTAGGTGGCAATCACCTGGACCTCCCGGTCTTTCCCGCCCTTCGGCCCCAGGAGGTCCATCGCGACGGTTCCATCCAGGTCCTTCGCCACCGGCAGATTCAGGATGTGCAGAACCGTGGGCAGGACGTCTTGGACCCGGGCTCCCGCAGCGCGAATCCCTTTCCCCTTGGCGGCGGGACCGGCCAAGAACGCCGTTCCGATTTCGCGATGCATCCAGATGCCCAACCGCGGCGTCCCGTCGAGCGAGATCCGCGGACCCTGGAAGCCGTGGTCGGAAACGAGCAACAAGGACGTGCGATCGAGATCGATCTTTTCCAGGATCTGACCGATGAGACGATCCGTCTCCTCATAATAGAGATCGACGACGGGGCCCAGAACGCGCACGCGTTCCGGATCGCCATCCCCTTTGGCCATCCACTCGCGATCTTCCCAGAACTTGTGACACACCGCGTCGGCGCCGCGCAGGTAGATCGCCACGACATCGGTGGGATGTTGCTCCAGGATCATGCGGCCGACGGCGGTGAACGTGAGATCGGCGGCATAGATCCAACGCAGCGCATCGAGCGACTCGCGCATTCCCGGAATCGAGCGCGTCGAATCGAACTCGCCGCCGATCAGCGGGCGCATGCGCGCGAGCGAGATGTCGCGCGGATACACCACCAGCGAGTCGATCGCCGGCTGAAGCGATTCGGGGAACGTGCGGTTCTTGATCCGCCCTTGCTTCTGCCGTTCCCCGATATCGTATTGCACGTAATCGGACACGATCGCGCCGGCGACTTGTTCCGCCGGCCATGTCTCCAGCCATCCGACGACCGAGACGGTGCGTCCCTTGTCGGTGAGGATGTTCCAGAACGCGCGCGTTCGCCGGTGCCACGAGGTATAGGCCTTCGGCGCACCGTTGGCGCCCTCCATCACGAAATCGCGGCCCTTCTCCATCGGCCCGGGAAGTTTGCCGGTGGCGATCGTCGTCCAGATGACCGGCGACTTCTCCAGCGGAACGAGCGTCAAGAGATCGGCGCGCACCCCTTGGCCGAGCAAGCGCTGCATCACCGGCATGCGTCCGGACTGCACGAGCGGATCGATGATGTTCCAATCGAATCCGTCGATTCCCAGAATGACGAGGTCGGGCGGCTTCTTGGAGCGCGCGTTCTGCGGAGCGTTGCGCGAACCGCAGGCCGAAAGCGCCAGCGCAAGTGCGGCGAAAGCGAGTGAGAGCAAGCCGCGCGCGCCGCGGCCGGCATTCCCTTCGAACGCGCATCTCACGAGCGATTCTCTCCAGTCTCGGTCTTCGCATCCGGCTTCCACGCACTGCGCCTTGAAGCCAGAAACTTTGGGTCGCCGCCTTCTTCGAGATAACGCTGGAACCACTTCGACGCTTCCTGCGGATCGCGGCGAAGGCGTTCGTGAACGAGCCCGATCTCCAAGAGCGGCGCCGGATCGTGCGGCCTGACCCGCCGCTCTTCTTCCAGCTCGCGAATCGCGGAATCCGCGTCGCCGTGAGTCGCGGCGAGCTGTCCCAGCGCCAGATGAACACCGGGCAGATGCGGTTGGACGTCACGCGCGCGTTGAAAGGCATCCTCCGCTCCCGGCAGCTCGTTGATCTGCAGCAGAATGAGACCCAAGGCGCGATACGCCTCAGCACACTTGCCGCCGGCCTCGAAGTACTCGCGCAGGATGCCCAGTGCTTCGTCGTTGCGGCCGCGCAGGCGAGCGACCTCAGCGCGGCGAAACATTTGGTCGTGAGAGAGGCAATCGCCGAGACCCGCTTTGCGCAGCGCATCGGCTTCCCGCAGAGAGTCCAGCGCGCGGGAAGCGCGCGCTCGAGCGGCGGGATTCTGTTCCGCTTGCCAACTTCCGTCGTAGGCCATCACTCTTTCGAACTCCGCACGTGCGGAATCGAATTCCCCTTTCACGAACAGCATCTCGCCCAAGGACACGCGTCCCAAGAGATAGCGCGGCTCGAGCTCCAGCGAGCGGCGGTAAGCGGCTTCGGCATCGACCGTCTTCCCCATCTCGTCCAGGAGTGCTCCGCGATTGTACGGTGCGCGGTAATACTTCGGATTCAATTGCTCGGCGGTGACGAAATGCTCCATCGCCTCCTCGCGATTGCCCAGGCGCGCGAGATCCGCGCCGAGATTCATGTGCGCGCGGTCATACTCCGGCTTCAAGCGCAGCGCTTCGCGATACTGGGCGATGGCGTTCTCGTAGTTGCCGCGCGCGTCTTCGACGATTCCCAACCGATAGACGATCTGCGCGATGCCGCGCTTCTCATCGATGTGGTACACGTTCGCGGTGAAGAAGAGCGCCAAGACCGCGGTGGCGCCGGTGATCGCCGCGGCGCGCGGGATGTGTCGCTCGCGCAGGGCGGCGGCCAGCTCCGTGCACGCAATCGCGGCAAAGATCAGCAGAGGCGGAACGATCGGGAGCCGGTAGCGATCGAGCACGAAGAACGCGATCACGCTCACGGAAAACGCCGCGATATAAAGGTAGAGGAGCAAGAGGCGCGCGGCGTGTTTGCGCGACAGAACCATTCCGACGAGCCCCAACGGCCCCACGATTCCGAACGTCAGCACTGGGCCCGCGATCGCGGGAGAGAACTTGCGGAAGTATCCGAAGTGCTCGACCTGCGGAATCTCGTAATTGCTCCAGAACAGATACGTCTTGCGCAGCAGCATCGAGACGAATCGTCCGGGACTCTGGCGCAGGTAACGCAGCGTTTCGTGCGTGTAGAAGTCGGAGACCTCGGTGTACTTCAGCGGATGCCCGACGACCTCTTCCGCTTCGGTCCGGCACTCCACATCTTTGTGCAGATCGGCAACGATTTGCTCCACCGATCCATCGCTCCGGCGGACTTCGAGAACCGGATTCTCATGCCCGCCGGAAGCCATCGGTCCGTTGCCGATGTACAGATTGAGCCCGCCATTCGTGGTGATGAGAGCGGGATCTCCGGTGCGCCAATTGTGGATCGTCGCCGGCAGGATGAAGAGAATCGTTCCCAAGGTGAGCACCGCGGCCGCGCGCCATCCCTCCTTGGCGCCCCGCCAACTCGGCGACTGGGGATGTCCCCAGGCACAAGCCAGCCAAGCGAATGCGCACGGCGCAAAGAGAAGAATGTTCGCGCGCCCCAAGGCGTGAATTCCCAAGAGACCCCCGGCCGCGAATGCAAAACGCAGCGATCGCTTCTGCGCGGCTTCCTGAAGGCACAAGAGCATCGCCAAGGAGAGGGCGATGGGAAGCGCCGCATCGAAGAGAATGGAAGTGGAGTAATAGATGATCGGTCCGTACACCGCGAGCGCGCAGGCGGCGATCATCGCTTGCGTGACGCCGGCGATGCGCCGCGCGAGAACATACACGAGCGCGATCGATCCAACGGAGAGAACGATCTGAAGGCCGCGCACCGCATCGAGGCTCCGGCCGGTGAATTTGTAGAGAAGCGCCAGGAGATACGGATACAAAGGCCCCATGAAGAAGGGCGCTTTGCCTTGAACGCCTTCGCGCATAATTCTCTGGGCCCATTCGTCGTAGTACTTCGCATCCAGCCCCAAGTGATTGAACCAGGGCTGGCCGCTCATGGAGGTCCAATGGACGAGCCGCAAAAGCAAGCCCACGGCGAGCGCAATGGCGAGCACTCGCTTCTCGACGATCGTCCAGTTTTTCATTGCACGTAACCGAGCGCCTCGAGCTGTTCTCGGATTTCTGAACCGTTTTCGCCGGCGGCCGGCTTGGCGGGCGAGCGCAGCCCCTCGCTGGGTCCGCCGCTGAAGATCATCGGGCGCTCCACGAAGTACGCATCGGGGAAGAGATGGCGGGGCACGTTGTGAATATATCGCCGCGGGATCTTCTCGCCCAAAAGATGCAGCACGATCGCGGTGATGTCTTGCAGATCGAAATCGCGAACCGGTCCGGTTTGGATGGGATGTCCCCACGCGCCGAAATATCCGGCGCGGCGGTGGTAACCCGAAAACGCGCGTGGATCGAGAACGCTCACCAAGGAATCTCCCGGAGCGCCGGGATAGAACATGAATCCCTCGGCTTCTTCCGCGAACACCGCGGGGCCGAGAGGAATGCCGGCGCCGCGCCGATCCTTCGTCACCATGTCGTGCGCAGCACGCACGAGCTTGTTCCCGGCCGGGTCGGTGAGTCCTTCCAGAGATTGCACGAGTGTGCGGCGGTCCTCGTCGGTCGAGAAATCGAGATAGAACTCGCCGCCGAACAAGCTCATGCCGCGAGGATTCTTCTTGGCCAGCTCGGCGGGAAGACTCGCCGCGACCGTGGCCTTGGAAATCCCGCGGTACGCGGGACCGAAGCCGTGATCGGAGAGGACGATCAACGTCTCTTCGGGAGGCAGCCGATCCATGACTTCGCCCAGAACACCATCGCACCAGATGTAAACGTCTCGCACCGCATTTTTCAGCTTGTCCGAAGAATCCGCTCGATACAGTGGGTGCTGCGGATCATGAAAGCGCCACAAGTGATGCTGAATTCGATCCGGATTCGTGAACACGATCATGGAGACATCAGGCTTGCGCTGGAACAAGAGATCGAAGCCGATCTTGCGCCGTGATTCCGCGGCGCGCTGCACGTCATCGAGCCAAGCTTCCTCGCTTCCGGCCGCGGGCGGACCGGTGAGCGCGTCGCGCACGTAACCTTTGGCGACGATCTCCTGTTCGAGATCCGGAGGGAACGTGAGACCAACGCCTTCGGGATACGGAAGCCCGGAGATCATGAATCCGTTTACGCTGTCGGGCGGGCTGGTCAACGGAACATTGATGATGCCCACCGTGCGTCCCGCGATCCTGAGATCTTCCCAGAACGGCGGCGCCAATCGCGAGCGCGCATCGACATAGCGCCCCTTCGGTGCGCCCGGCGTCGCAATCCAAAAGCTCCAGATTCCGTGATCGGCAGGCGGAACACCCGTCGCGACCGTCGTCCACGCTGGAGGCGAGAGAAACGGAAGCGTCGAGCGCACGTTCCCGACCGCACCTTCCTTGCGCAGGCGAGCGAAATTCGGAAGGAGACCTTGGCGCTCGTATTCTTCAGTCAGTTTGGGATCGAGCCCGTCGAATCCCAGAATGAACACCGGCCCGGGCTTGGCAGGAGGAATCTTGGCGCGCGCTCGCGAGGCATCCCGAGCGCAAGCTGCCAACAACATCGCACCCGCAAGAGCGAGCGCAAGCTTCCAACGATTCCCATGCATCCGGCGATCTTACCCGGAATGCGGTCTTGCGTCTCATTGAGGGATTCGGTGGTTCGCCTCTGGCGGAGCGCCGGTGCCTTTCGGCTCAAGCGCGTTCCTCGGCGCACCGGCAGCTCGCCCTTTGCAGAGATTCTCGGGGTCTCTCGTTTCCAATGCAGGTCCTCGCGCGCATCCATTACCGGCGCGCTGCGGTACGCATTTCAACTCGAGACCCCGAGAATCTCTGCGGCGACTGCCGGTGC
>Ga0111538_10000788_pt1 | contig 43754 bp, 37 predicted proteins | sample SoiMethybrSBSTD1_FD_79669 | JGI IMG/M metagenome (GOLD analysis project Ga0111538, IMG submission 79669) | Bulk soil microbial communities from a Populus tree surrounding site in Tennessee, USA - Soil MetaG P. TD hybrid SBSTD1 (version 2)... | ecosystem: Environmental > Terrestrial > Soil >...
AGGATGTTCTCGCAATTGTGCGCGTAGAAGAGCGCGATCTCCGCGTCGGCCTCGAAGAGGAGCGGGGACCACGCAACGACCGGCGCGAGCGCCGCGGCCAGAGCGACGAGCGCCCCCGCCGCGCGTGGAAGGCGATTCCATCCCCACGTCGCGAGACGTCCGAAACCCGCGGCCGCGAGCAGGATCACGACCGGATAGAGGCCCTGCTGATACCGGAACAGGTGCACCTGCCAGATCAAGGGAATCGAGTTGACGGCGATGCCCGCCGCGACGAGCGGGAGGAGGGCGAGGCCTCGGTCCCACGAGCGCGATCGGGGCCAGAGCGCGAATGCTACGTAGAGCGCCACCCCGATCGCGAAGGGGATCGTCATGCGGGGGAACGGAAGCCCGCGTTCATCCAGCAGGAACGCCCCCGCGTAGCTCCGGGCGATGTCGCTCCAGACTCTCGGCGTGTTCACGATGTAGCTCGCTCGCACGTCCCGGTAGGGCTCGGCCAGGATCGACTTGGCCTGCGAGCTGGTCGACTCGATGGATCCCGCGACGGCGAGATTGACGAGGAACGGAAGCAGCCCGAACAGGAATGGAAGGATCGAGATCGGTTCGGCCAGGCGCAGAGGAGCCCCGGCGCGAGCGGCCCGGTGACGGTCGGCGAGGATCAGCATGCCGAACACGAAGCAGAGGACCGCTCCCTCCGGCCTCGAGAGCGCGAGCGCGAGGAGCCACCAGCGCAGCTTGGGGAAGCGCGCCTCCTTCCGCTCCCTGAGATACGCATGGAGCGTCGCCAGGAGGACCGTCGCATACAGCGGAACCTCCATGCCGCTCATGTACCCCCAGAGGAGCTGCGCGCTCGTGACGTAGAGGAAGAGCGCGAGGCCGCCGCCGACGCAGCCGCCCAGACGGCGCCCGAGGCGCAGCACGAGGAGCGCGCTCGCGACGAAGCCGACCACGCCGATCGCGAGCGCCCACGCGATGCAGATCGACGGCGAAAGCCCGAGGAGATGCGGTGGCAGGAGGAGGAGCGGATAGCCGAGGCTCGTGGCTCCGGTCGTGGGAGCGTTGCCCGGCGTGTAGACGAAGGGGTGCCCCTGTGCGATCGCGCGCGCGTACTGGAGGTAGATGAAGCTGTCATCGAGCGGGAGCGAGAGCCCGCCTCCGGTGACCGTGAGCTCGGTCCGGAGCATGCGCCCCACGTGGAACGCGGTGATCGCCAGGATCAGGAGCGTGAGGAAGATCCTGCCGTGCCGGCGGAGGAGCTCTCGAGGACCCTCGATCAAGGCTCGACCAGGTGGACGCGGTAGATCGGCATCGGTGGATAGCCCACGGGCTCGATCGTGAAGAGCGAGACGAGGGCGGAATCGGGGCGGACGAGATAGACGGGCCGGTTCTTGATGTTGCGCGCGACGATGCGATTCAACATGAGATTGGGGTCCTGTGGCCCGGACGGCGGCACGAGGCCGGGATAGCGCTTCGCGATGTGGTAGCGGTACCAGTCCCAGATGAGGAGGCTCTTGTAGACGACCGCGAGCTTGGGGTGGCTCTCCTTGAACTCGGTCGCCTTGTAGAACCAGAGCGAGAAGGTCCGCCCGTCGTAGTCGCTCACGATGAGCGCGTTCGGCTCGACCGCCTCGAGGTTGCGCCGCGCATAGAGGTACGGCGCCATGTCGTTCGACGCGTCGACCCGGGGCCAGTTCCCGCGCGCCATGAGGATCACGAGCGCGCTCGTGGCGATCGCGAGCGCCGCGCGGCCGAGGTAGGGAGCTCGGTCCCAGGCACACCCCCATCCCGCCCCGGCCAGGCCGCACAGGATCGCCCCCGCCGGCATCCAGTAGCCGACGTCGTCGGGAATGGTGTAGGCGGAGAGAAGAGCGAGGCTCGCGGCGAGCGAGAGGAGCGCCGGCACCACCGGCGCACCGGCCTTCGCGGCGACCGCCATTCCGTCCCGGCTCGGGCGCCGCGCCAGGAAGAGGAGCGCGACCACCCCTCCCGCCAAAACGAGTAGCCCCGGCCCGAAGTCCATCCACCAGCGTCCGGGGAAGAGGTGGCTGCTTACGGCCACCGCGCCGCGGCTGAAGAAGTTGCCCCGGTACTGGGCCCCCGTGAGCAACCACCAGAGGCGCTGCGGCGTGTTGGGGACCCCCCAGGAGAACTCCGGTCCCAGGGAGGCCCGGATCGGGAGATAGGCATCGAGCGAAACGCCCCAAATGACAAGAAGGAGCAACAGAACGCATCCCGTCACGCCGATGGATTTCGAAACGAGGCGACGTACGGCCACCCACGCGATGGCCGGCGCCGCGGCGAGCACGAGCAGGTGGTTCGCGAGACCGAGACCGAAGAGATACGCGGCGAGCGCCAGGTACCGGTTCTTGCCGCTCCGCTCGGCGCGCGCGAGAGCCCAGAGGATCGAGGCCAGGAACACGATGTTCAGCGTGTAGACCTCGGCCACGACGCTCTGGCTCCAGGCGCCCTGCGAGAACGCGTAGAGGAGCGACGCAAGGAGCGCGGCGATCGCGAGCGCGGAAGATCCGGCGGCGGGCGCGAGCTCGGCCGCCCAGCGCGCGATGAAGAAGACGCCGGCGGCTCCCGCGAGCGCCGAGACGAGATTGATCCGGAACGCGGTCGTGCCGATCGGCAGAAGGCTCGCCACGCGTCCGAGCAGCACGTAGAGCGGGTAGCCGGTGGGATGCGGAATGCCGAGCGTCGCGGACGCGACGAGGAGATCGCCGGAGTCCTCGCCGAAGTTACGCCACGCGACGGTCGGCGACAGGGTGGACGCGTAGACCCAGAGCGCGACCAGGGCGGCGACCCAAGCGGCGCCGCGAGCGTGGCGGGGCATGCGCGGCAAGCTAGCAGAGGGGTGAAGGTCGGTCAACGCGACCTCATCGACGATCGATCTCGAGCCAGCGCGCTCTAGGCAGCGGATCGGGATCGATCGCTCCGTGCGGAATGCACGGAGTGGAAGGGCCGCGCACGCAAAGCGCGCGACGCGGGGCGCTCGCCGCGTAACCTGTTCGGCGAGTACGACTTACGTTGCAGGGTTCGCACGTTGTGGCATGGAAGTTGCTCAATCCAGCCGCGACGCTCCCCCGCAAAGTGTCGGGTGCCGGGGGAACGGCAAACCCATCACAACTCGGAGCGAACCATGTTCGGGAAGAAGAAGAGCACCGTCGGTCTCGACATCGGCTCGAGCTCGATCAAGGTGGTGGAGATCGCTCGGGAACGCTCCGGGGACCATTTGATCAACTACGGCGTCTCGGAGCCGCTCTCCGAGGCGATCGTCGACGGCGAGATCATGGACCGTCAGATGGTGCACGAAGCCATCACCAATCTGATGGAGTCGCGCCAGATCCGGACCAAGAGCGTGGCGACGGCCGTGTCGGGCCGCGCCGTGATCGTGAAGAAGATCCTCATGGACCGCCTCAACGAGGAAGACGCGAAAGAGGCGATCCAGTGGGAGGCCGAGCAGCACGTCCCGTACGACATCAACGACGTGTCCCTCGACTTCCAGATCATCAATCCCAACGTGGACGCCAAGAAGATGCAGGTCCTCCTGGTCGCGGCGAAGAAGGACATGGTCCAGAACCACGCCGACATCATCCGCGAGGCCGGTTTGACTCCGACGATCATCGACGTCGACTCCTTCGCCATCCAGAACGCGATCGAGGCGAACTACGAGTTCCTGCCGGGCGAGACGGTGGCGCTCGTGAACATCGGGGCCGAGATCACGAACCTGAACATCGTCCGGGACGGCGTGCCGCACTTCACGAAGGACCTCTCGGTGGGGTCGAACTCCTTCGTCGAGGGCATCCAGCGCCGCCACAACGTGAGCCAGGCCGAGGCGCTCCAGGCGCTGCGCGGGCGGAACGAGAGCGGAATCGACGTGACGGCGATCGTCCAGACCGCCTCCGAGGACCTCTCGGTGCAGATCGATCGCGCGATCTCCTTCCTGAAGTCGGCCGGAGACGCGGACCGCATCGACCGGATCCTCGTCTCTGGAGGCAGCGCCCGCATCACGGGGCTCACCGACTTCCTGAGCGGCCGTCATCACGTGCCCGTGTCCGTCGTGAATCCGGTTCAGCGCATGTCGTTCGATCCGGGCCTCTTCGGCGGCGACCTGCCCGAAGCGGTCGCGCCCATGCTGACCGTCGCCATCGGCCTCGCGCTGCGATAAGGGGGAGCCATGATTCGCATCAACCTCTTGCCCCGTGACGAACGCCAGGTCCGGCGCAAGATCGTGCTTCCGAACATCGGTGCGATGGTCCCGGTGTTCGCGCTCCTTGGCGTCGTGGGCCTCCTCGTCGCCTGCTCGATCGTTCAGGCGATGCAGGTGGCGCGCCTCAAGGCCGACATCGCGCATGCGCGCGAGGAGGCCGAGAAGCTGCGCCCGCAGATCCAGACGATCCAGGAGCTGACGCAGAAGCGCGAGGAGCTGACGCGCCGCCTCAACGTCATCGCGGCGCTCGACAAGAACCGGCTCTGGCGCGTGAAGCTGGTCGACGAGCTGAGCAAGTGCGTGCCCGATCACCTCTGGCTCACCAACTACGAGGAGATCGGTCCCGACCAGGTGAAGGTCGAGGGGGTCACCTTCTCGAACCTCCTCGTGGCGGACTTCATGTCCCGCCTCGAGGCCTCGCCGCTCTACGGCGACGTCGACCTGGTGATCGCGGAGAAGGGGCAGATCGATCAGCGCAACGTGGTGAAGTTCACGATCACGGCGAAGATGACCTTCCAGCCGGCCTGACGCAGGGGAGAGCGATGGACCTCAAGGATCCGAAAACGCAGAAGTTGATGCTCGTCGGGCTGGGGACGGCGGTGCTCGTGTACTTCTACGTCTTCGCCGACTACGTCCCCTTCAACTACAAGCAGCGCTCGAAGGAGATCAGTGCGCTCAAGGCGGACTACACGAAGGAGTCGAACGAGCTGACGAAGGCGCAGCAGCTCGTGAACCGCCTTCCGGAGCTGAAGAAGGAGTTCGCGCTCCTGAACCAGAAGTGGAGCGTGGCGCAGGAGCTCCTCCCCACGCAGAAGGAAGTGGCGAGCCTCCTCCGCAAGGTCACGATCGCGGGGCAGGAGTCGGGCGTGAAGTTCGTGCTCTTCAAGCCGAGCGAGCCGCACCCGACGCCCGATTTCACGGAGAACCCGGTCCAGGTGACGATCACGGGCGGCTTCCATCACGCCGGCTCGTTCCTCGCCGAGATCGCCGAGCTGTCGCGGCTGGTGAACGTCTCCCAGCTGCGGTTGAAGGGTTTTGACAAGGGGGAGCTGGACGACACCGTCCAGGCCGAATTCGTCGCCACCGCCTACACGCTGGCCGAGGGGATCCAGAATGAACCTGCCAAGCAGCCTGGCGCTGCCGCAAAGTAAGCTCTTCCAGAGCAGGATCTTTCTCGTCCTCCTGCTCGTGCTGGCCGTCTTGATCGGCGCCGGCGTGTTCTACTTCATGCGCCCGTTGACGCCGCCGAAGGCGCCGACCGTCGCGACGTCGCCGGCCGCGCAGGCGATCCCGCGTCCGACGCCGGCCGCGCCCGTCGCGCCCGTTCCCGCTCCGATCGTCTACGGCCCGCCCGCGCCCGATTGGGTCGAGCGCGTGCCGATGCCGGCCACGCCCGGCGCGCCGGCCGCTCAGGCGACGCCGCTACCCGCGGGCGCCTCAACCGCCACGACGCCGCTCAGCGCGGCCTCGACCGGCGCGGTCGCGCAGACGGGTGCCGCGACCGGGGCCGCGGGCATCGTCGCTGCGCAGGCCCAGGAGACGCCCCAGTCGCTCGACGCGAGCGTCCTCTTCGCGCGCGAGCAGTACCTCTATACGAGCGGCGGCCGCCGCGACCCCTTCCAGTCGCTCCTCGACGGGAAGTACCAGAGCGCGTCCGGTGACGGCGCCTTAGTCGACGTCGGCGACATGCATCTCGTCGGCATCATGTGGGGATCGGCCGACAAGTACGCGCTCGTGGAGGACAGTCGCGGGCGCGGATTCGTGCTGCGTGTGGGGGATCCGGTCCTGAACGGATACATCTCGGGCATCACGAAGAACGAGATCCAGGTGGTTCAGAACGCCTTCGGGGAATCGCAGACGCTTTCGATCCAACTGAAACCGAAAGAGGGTGACACTAATGCGACTCGAAACTAGCAAAGAGACGGGTCGCCGCGCGGGACTTCTCTCGGCGGTGGCGATGGGCCTCCTCCTGGTGTCGGCCGTCCACGCGAATGCGGCGACGGTGAAGAGCATCACGCTCAAGGACGCCGGAACGGGGACCCAGGTCATCGTCGAGGCGGACGCCCCGATCAACTACCACGACTTCACCCTCGAGTCGCCCGACCGCATCGTGCTCGACTGCCCGGGCTCGACGCTCGGCTTCACCGAGCGCACCTGGGCCGGGAAGGACAATTCGCCCATCAAGTCGGTCCGCGCGACCGAGATGGGATGGGGCAAGGACACGGGCTCGCGGATCGTGATCGATCTCGGAAAGCCCACCTCGTACGGGGTGAGCGCGGTGGGGAACACGGTCGTGCTCGCGCTCGAGCAGGCCGCGCCCGAGCCTCCGCCCGCGCCAGAGCCGATCGTGCGTCCTTCGGGCTCGAGCTCCGACAACATGCAGCCGAGCGACGGCCGCCGCATCTCGATCGACGTGCAGGGAGCCGAGGTCGAGACGGTGCTCCGGAGCCTAGCCGAGTTCAGCGGCAAGAACATCGTCGCGAGCAAGGAGGTGAAGGGGACCGTGACCCTGCGCCTCCGGAACGTGCCGTGGCGCCAGGCCCTAGACATCCTGCTCCGCACGCAGGCGCTGGGCATGGTCGACAACGGCGCGACGATCGTCGTCTCCAATCTCGATACGCTCCGCAAGGAAGAGCTCGAGCGCCGCACCGCCGAGCGCGCGCAGGAAGAGCTCCTGCCGCTCTACACCCGGATCATCCCGGTGAGCTACGCGAACGCGGACGAGATGTCGAAGGCGGTCGAGAAGACGCTGACGAAGCGCGGCCACATCGAGGTCGACAAGCGGACGAACGCGCTCCTGGTCACGGACATCGACGACCGTCTGTCGCAGGCCGAGTCGATGATCCGGAGCCTCGACACGCGCACCCCCCAGGTCGAGATCGTGGCGCGGCTCGTGGACGTGGATCGCTCCGCGTCGCGCTCGCTGGGCATCGATTGGGCCCTCAACAACATGGACCTCGGTGACGCCGGCGCGCATGAAGGGGTCAGCGTGACCCCGGGCCAGGTCCCGAGCCCGGCCGGAACGGTCAAGTTCGGCACCGTGAAGGGCTTCGGCTCGATCGAGGCGACCCTGACCGCCCTCGAGACCCAGAACAAGGCGAACATCATCTCGAATCCGCGGATCACGACCGTCAACAACCGCGAAGCGTCGGTGGTCGTCGGTCAGCAGATTCCGCTCATCGTGCAGGACTTCGCCGGCAATGCCGTGACCCAGTTGACCACGATCGGCATCAAGCTGAGCGTGACGCCGCACATCAACGTGGGCAACAAGATCACGATGGACGTCCACCCCGAGGTCTCGGACCTCTCGTCCCAGGCGACGGTGCAGGGCGGCATCATCATCAACACGACGATGGCCGACACGCGCGTCATGGTGAACGACGGCGAGACGGCGGTGATCGGCGGCCTCATCCGGAGCAACGAGAGCGACACCTACCGCGGCGTGCCGATCCTCATGGACCTCCCGCTGCTCGGGAACCTCTTCAAGTCGAGCACGAAGGTGAAGCAGAAGCGCGAGCTCCTCATCTTCCTCACGCCGAAGATCCTCGGCGAGACGCAGGCGTCGGCGGAGTAAGCGCCGCGGGCGCTGTTCGGCCCGCCTCCGCCTCGGTATACTGCGGGGCCCTTCCGAAAGGGAGGGCCCCGTTCTCGTTCGTGTCCGTTCCGGAGGTCACGCTGTCCGCGCGCATCGCTCTGATCGGATTGCCCGGGGCCGGAAAGAGCGCCGTGGCGCCGCTCCTCGCGGCGAAGCTCGGCGTGAGTCACGTGGATCTCGACCGGCGGATCGAGCAGGACGAACACGCGACCGTCGCCGACGTGATCCGGAGCCGGGGCGAGGAGGCGTTCCGCGTGCTCGAGGCGCGGACGCTCGCGGGCGCGCTCGAGGAAGGGGCGCCTGGGGTCGTGATCGCGTGCGGGGGAGGGATCGTGGGGCGTGACGAGAATCGCGAGCGGCTGGCGCAGACTTTCGTGCTCTGGCTCCTCGTGACCCCGGAGACCGCGGCGGTGCGGATGGGAGCCGCTGGACGGGATTCGCGCCCGCTCCTCGACGGCGCAAGCGTCCTCGACCGGCTGCGGTCGCTGGAGACGGCTCGAAACGAGCTCTATCGAGAGGCCGCGCACGCGACACTCGACACCGAGGGCCGCAGTCCGGCCGAAGTGGCGGACCTGGCAGCCGAGCTGTGGCGGGCGTGGGATTCGTCCGCGTCGTAGGGGGCACGCTCCGGGGCCGGAAGCTCCAGGTGCTCGACCACGGAGTCAGGCCCACGTCGGAGCGCACGCGGGAGGCGATCTTCGATATCCTGGGCCCGGGTCCTGTGGCGGGGGCGCGCGTGCTCGACCTGTACGCAGGCACGGGCGCCCTCGGCACGGAGGCCCTGAGCCGTGGCGCCCAGAGCGCGGACTTCGTCGACGCCGATCGCGCGGTGGCCCGCAGGCTCGAGGAGAGCCTCGCCGATCTCGGCCTCGACGACATCGCCCGGGTCCACGTGGGCGATCTCGATCGGGGGCTGCCGGCGGGGATCCGTGGCCCGTGGGAGCTCGTGTTTCTCGATCCGCCGTACGACGGTGACGCGGGAGCGCGCTGGGTCGAGGCGGTCGCGCGAGGCGGCATTCTCGGCGCGGATGGAATCCTCGTGTACGAACGGCGGAAGGGAAGCGACGCGCCGGCTCCGGCCGGGCTCACGCTCCGGACCGACCGGACCTACGGCGACACGGCGGTAGCGTTCTATCGTGCGGACGTCCCTCTTGGGCGTCCCGGACAAGGAGGCCTATGAAGAGCGGCGTGTTCGCGGGCACCTTCGACCCGGTCACGAACGGCCACCTCGATCTCATCCACCGGGCGCTCGGCGTCGTGGACCGGCTCGTCGTTGCGGTCGCTCCGCGGCCCGAGAAGGGAGTGCTCTTCGCGCTCGAGGACCGGGTCGCGATGATCAAGGAAGCCGTCGGCGCGGAGTCGCGCGTCACGGTCGAGCCCTTCCAGGGTCTCCTCGTCGAGCACGCGAAGGCGCGCCAGATTCCGATCATCATCCGCGGCGTCCGCTTCGTGTCGGACTTCGAGTACGAGTTCCAGATGGCGCTGATGAACCGCCGGCTCGATCCCACGATCGAGACGATCTTTCTCATGCCGAGCGAGCAGTACACCTACGTCAATTCGACCCTCGTGAAGGAGATCGCGCGCCACGGCGGCGACGTGAATCCCTTCGTGCCCCCGAACGTGCGGGAGCGGCTCGACAAGGCGCTTCGGAAGGCGGCGGCGCGGTGAGCCCGAGCCAGGCCGGAACGCGCGAGCGGGTGAGCGCGCGCGTGCGGGCCCTCAAGCCGTCGGAGACCATGGCGTTGAGCGCGCGGGCGCGGGAGCTCCGCGCGCGCGGGGAGAAGGTCGTCTCCTTCGCCGCCGGGGAGCCCGACTTCGACACGCCGGAACACATCCGCCGGGCGGCCGTCGAGGCGGTCCACGGGGGACACACGCGCTACACCGAAGTGGCCGGCGTCCTGGCGCTCCGGGAAGCGATCGCGGCGAAGCTCGCGCGCGAGAACGGCGTGCGCTACGAGCCGAAGGAGATCGTGGTCTCGAACGGGGCCAAGCACGCGATCTGGAACGCGCTCTTCACCCTGCTCGAGCCCGGGGACGAGGTGCTCTGTCCCGTGCCGTACTGGGTCACGTTCCCGGAGATCGTCCGGCTGATCGGCGCGACGCCGGTGCCGGTCCAACCCGCGGCGGGGCGATACAAGGTCACCCCGGCCGAGCTCGAGCGCGCGCTCACGCCGCGAACCCGCCTTCTCGTGCTCAACAGCCCCAACAATCCCTCAGGCGCGGTCTACACGCGCCGCGAGATCGAATCGATCGCCGACTTCGTCGCGCGTCACGACCTTTACGTCCTCTCGGACGAGATCTACGAGACCCTGGTCTATGGGAACGCGGAGCACGTCTCGATCGCCTCCCTGGGCCCCGAGCTCAGGGAGCGAACCGTCCTCGTGAACGGCGTATCCAAGACATGGGCGATGACCGGCTGGCGTCTCGGCTACGCGGCGGCGCCGCGGGACCTCGCAGACGGGATGGACCGGCTGCAGGGGCAGATGACGTCCAACCCGTCGAGCGTGTCGCAGCAGGCGGCACTCAAGGCCCTGACTGGCGATCGCGGACCGGCGCTATCGATGCGCGACCGCTTCGCGGCGCGGCGGGACGTCATGGCGGCGCGGCTTCGCGGCATCGAGGGGGTGCGGCTCGTGGAGCCCGAGGGGGCCTTCTACGCGTTCCCGGACGTGAGCGAGCGGATCCGCGCGGCGCGAAACGGCGTCACCGACTCGGCGAGCCTCTGCGACTACCTGATCGACGAGGCGAAGATCGTCTGCGTGCCCGGCTCCGCCTTCGGGATGGAGGGGCACCTGAGGCTCAGCTATGCGGTCTCCGAGCGGGAGATCGAGGACGGACTGGACCGGCTCCTCGCCGCGTTCCAGGGGCTTTGAACCGGAGGATCGATGCCGACGTATGAATACGAATGTCTGAAGTGCGGGAAGCGGTTCGAGGTGTTCCAGAAGATGACCGACGAGCCGAAGAAACGCTGCCCGACCTGCCGCGGCAAGGTTCGCCGCCTCATTGGGGCGGGCGCCGGGATGATCTTCAAGGGGAGCGGCTTCTACATCACCGACTACCGTTCGAAATCGTATAAAGAGCAGCAAAAGAAGGAGTCGGGCGCTCCGGCTCCAGCGAAGGATGAGCCCAAGCCCAAGCCGAAGCCGAAGGAGGGCGCTCCCAAGGCCCAGTAAACGGCGAAAGCTTTTGACTCTGCGCGTTTTCCTCTGCTACGTTGCCCGCAGATCGAGCCGCCGCCCGTCAGCCCGCCTCGCTGGTACGAACGGCAGTTCTAACTCGCAACTTTTCTTCCGATTACCAATACGGCCTCATCCAGATTAGGAAAGGAATCCATGGCGTATCGCGTGACGTTGATCCCGGGCGATGGCACCGGCCCGGAAATCGCGCAAGCGACCCGCCGCGTCCTCGAGGCCACCGGCATCGAGTTCGACTGGGACGTGCAGGACGCGGGCATGGACGTCTACGAGAAGGAAGGGACGCCGCTGCCGGATCGCGTCCTCGAGTCCCTCCGCAAGAACAAGGTGGGCCTGAAGGGCCCGATCACCACGCCCGTCGGCTCCGGATTCCGGAGCGTGAACGTAGCGCTTCGCAAGGAGCTCGACCTCTACGCCTGCGAGCGCCCCTGCAAGTCCTATCCAGGGGTCCGCTCCCGATACGAAGCCATCGACCTCGTCATCATTCGCGAGAACACGGAAGACCTCTACGCCGGGATCGAGTTCCCGGTCGGGTCGCACGGGGCCGAGGCCCTCCGCGAGCTGGTGCGTCGCGAATCCAAGCGCGAGATCAAAGAGGATTCCGGCATCTCCATCAAGCCGATCAGCGTCTCGGGCACCGAGCGCATCGTGCGCCACGCCTTCCGATACGCGCGCGCGAACGGCCGCACGTCGGTCACCGCGGTGCACAAGGCGAACATCATGAAGAACACGGACGGCCTTTTCCTCGAGACCGCGCGCAGGGTGTCGCAGGAATTCCCCGGCATCGGGTTTCAGGACCGCATCGTCGACAACATGTGCATGCAGCTCGTCCAGACGCCGGAGAACTACGACGTGCTCGTGCTCCCGAATCTCTACGGCGACATCATCTCGGATCTCGCCGCGGGGCTGGTGGGCGGGCTTGGCATGGCGCCGGGCGCGAACATCGGCCAGGACGCGGCGCTCTTCGAGCCGACGCACGGGAGCGCGCCCAAGTACACGGGGCAGGACAAGGTGAATCCATTCGCGATGATCCTGAGCGGCATGCTGATGCTCCGGCACCTGGGCGAGAAAGACGCCGCCGATCGCCTCGAGCGCGCGGTCGCCGGTGTGGTGAAGCAGGGGAAGCGGGTCACCTACGACATGAAAGCGCGCCGCGACGATCCGACCGCCGTGGGCACGAAGGCCGCCGCGGACGCCGTCATCGAAGCGCTCGACTAGCGGAGCGCCCGGGTGTTTGCGGACCGCGCGTCCATCCACGTGGTGGCCGGACGCGGGGGGAACGGCTGCGTGAGCTTCCGGCGCGAGAAGTACGTCCCCAAAGGGGGGCCGGACGGCGGCGATGGAGGAGACGGGGGAAGCGTCATCCTGATCGTGAATCCGCACATGCGTACGCTGCTCGACTTTCAGTCCCGCACGCTCTTTCGCGCTCAGGCGGGAGCGCACGGCTCCGGCAATCAGAGGTTCGGCCGAGGCGGTGAGGATCTTCGCGTCCCGGTGCCTCTCGGCACGCTCGTGATCGACGACGAGACCGGGGAGACCCTCGCGGATCTCCTCGAGCCGGGGATGGAATTCCCGGCCGCGCGCGGCGGCCGCGGAGGCCGCGGCAACGCGCGCTTCGCGAGGCCCACCCACCAGGCGCCGCGCACCGCGGAGCCGGGAACACCGGGCGAGGACCGGCGGCTCCGCCTCGAGCTCCGACTCATCGCGGACGTGGGGCTCGTCGGCTTTCCGAACGTCGGCAAGTCGACACTCCTCTCGAGCATCAGCGCCGCCCGCCCCAAGATCGCCGACTACGCTTTCACCACCCTCGAGCCTCACCTGGGCCTCGTGCGCGTTCACGACGAGGACAGCTTCGTCATGGCGGATCTCCCCGGATTGATCGAGGGGGCCCACCAGGGGAAGGGGCTCGGGCACGAATTCCTGCGCCACATCTGGAGGACTCGCGTCTTGGTCGTCCTGATCGATTCCCTGTCCGAAGATCCCGTCAAGGATCTCGGCGTGCTTCGAAACGAGCTGCATTCGTACCATCCGGAGTTCGCGCACAAGCCCATGATCGTCGCCCTCAGCCGGAGCGACCTCCTGGGGGGCGCGGCGCCGGAGTCGCCCCCTGTCCCACTCGACGGCGCGACGTGGGGAGGGGCCATCTCGGGGGTCACAGGGGAGGGCACACAGGCGCTCAAAGAACGAATCTGGTCCGTGCTCGCGCGGGAGGGCCAAGCCAGCCCCGACGCAGACGCAACAAACGCTGCCGGCACCCAGGAGTGAGGACATGAACCCGAAGGACACGACGCGGCTCTGGGAAGAGCTGCGTCACAGAGATCCGGACGAGAAGTCTGAATGGATTCGACAGCTCGCCGAACAGCCCTCCCCCGGCTCGGTGGATGTGCTGCTCGACGTGCTGAAGCAGGAAAGCTGGTATCTGCGCGACCAGGCGGCCCGGGCGCTCGCGACGATGGGTGAGCCGGTGGTGGACCGCTTGATCGACATGCTCGAGGTCGGGCTCTGGTACACGCGGAGCGCGGCGGCGTCCGCACTCGGCCGGATGGGACTTCCGGTCGCGGCCGCCCCGCTCGTCGCACTCTTGCGCGATCCCAATCGCACCGTGCGCGACTCAGCGCGCGACGCGCTCGTGCAGATTTGCGGCAACGAGGTGGGAGCGTTCGCGGTGGCGTCCGCGGTGCATGAGCTGGCGGAGCGGGCACAGCGCTTTGCGATCGACGGGCTCGCCTCGCGGGAACCTTCGGCGGCGGAGCGGATCCTCGCGATCCTCGCGGATCCGGGAGCCAGGGCGGCCGCGGAGCGGCGTCCGACCGCGCGCGCGGTGAACGAAGACGGCGTCCACTGGGATGCCGTGGTCGGTGAAGAGGAAGCGAAGCAGGGTACCGCCTGAGATGGGATGCGCCGGGCCCCGCGCGGCCCGGCTTCAAGACGTTGGGGGATGGGTGGCGGTGGAAGTCATGGAAACGCTCCGCAGAGCCCTGGCTCGGGGACAGCGGCCCAGGAGGGAACGTGCGCCCGACGACATCCTCCATCGCGGGGCCGCGATCCTCGACGCGTGTGGTGCGCGTGCGGTCCCGCCCGAAGACGCGGCCTACCCGCGGCGCCTTCGCGATCTCGAGAAGCTCGAGCGGAACGACTCGCTCCGGCCCGATGTGCGCGTCCGCCGCTCCAAGAGCGCGCTGCGTCCGACCGTCTTCCTCCGGGGATCCTGGAGCTCGAACTGCACCGTCGCCATCGTGGGCTCGCGCCGCGCGACCCTCGACGGCGTCCGCGTCGCCCGAGACCTGGCCGCATCGCTCGCGGAGCACGGCATCGCCGTGGTGAGCGGGCTCGCGCAGGGAATCGACGCCGCCGCACATGAGGGCGCCCTCGACGCCGGGGGGCGAAGCGGCGCCGTTCTCGGAACGTCGATCGAGGATTGTTTCCCCGCGTCGCACGCCCGGCTTCAAGAGCGAATCGCCGGCTCCCTCGGCCTCATGACGGAGGTCTTCCCGGGATGGCCTTCGAGCCAGCGCTCGTTCTCAGAGCGAAACCATCTCCTCGCCGCGATCTCGGATCTGATCGTGATCGTCCAGGGCGACGGCAAGAGCGGCGCCCTCATCACGACCAGCGCCGCCCGCGCCATGGAGCGGCCGGTCGGCGCGATTCCGTGGGACATCTATGAACCGCTCGGTGCCGCGGGCCACCGTCTTCTGCACGACGGCCACGCCGTCTTGATCCGCGGTCTCGAGGACGCGCTCGCGCTCCTGGGAATCGAGCCCACGCCACGAGGGGCGAAGGGCGCCGCGCGCCTGCCGACGCTCGACGGAACGGAATCGCGCGCGCTCGCCGCGATCGGCCGCGTCCCTCGATCGTTCGACGAGGTGGCCGCCGCATCGGGGCTCACGGCCGCCGAGCTCGGCGCAGCACTCCTCGAGCTCGAGATCCTCGGACTCGTGCGCCGGGAAGCGGGAGGGCGCGTGCGCCTCACTCCCGCCCCGCCATCGCCGCGTCGCTCCGACGCCTGACGTGGCGCGAAAGCGTCCGTTCCGTCCGCTCCGCCAGGCGATCGAGGCGAGCGCGCTCCGCACCCTGGGGTGGATCGCGCGGTCCCTCTCCTTCGAGCGCGCCAGCGACCTCGGGGCCTTCGTGGGCCGGGCGGCGTGGCGTCTCCTCGGGCGCCGCCGCCAGATCGCGATCGACAACGTCACGCGCGCGCTCGGCCCCGCGCCAGGGGGCGAGCCGGCCGAGGCGATCGCGCGCCGAGCGGTCGAGCAGCTCGGCCGGACCTTTCTCGAATTCCTCGCGCTGCCCGCGCACTCGAGGGAGTCGCTCCTCGCGCGGATCGAGTTCACCGGGTTCGATCGCGCGCGGCAGTGGATCGAGGAAGGGAAGGGGGCGATCTTCCTCACCGGGCACTTCGGCAACTGGGAGCTTCTGGGAGCGGCCTTCGGGTGGACGTACGCACCGGCCCATTACGTGCTCCCGCGGCAGACCAACCCGGCGAGCGACGCCTATTTGAACGAGATCCGGAGCGATCTCGGGATCACCTGCCACGTCATCGAAGACGGGATGCTGGCGCCGATGCGCGCCGTGCGCCGGGGTGCGTTCCTCGGGATGCTCCCCGACCAGGACGCGCGGAAGATCGGGATCCACGTGCCGTTCTTCGGACGCCCGGCGTCGACGCTCACGGGACCGGCTCGGGTCGCGATCGCCGCGAACGTGCCCATCGTGATCGCGATGATGGAGCGGACGGGGCGCGGCCGCTTCCGCGCATGGGTGGTGCGCATCCTCGAGGCCAAACCGGACGCCGACGAGAACGCCGAGATCGAGCGGCTCACGCGCGAGATCAACGAGGCGTTCGAGGAGGTGATCCGCGCGCGTCCGGATCACTGGTACTGGATTCACAGGCGGTGGAAGACGCCGCCCCCCGCGGCGGCGCCGGCCGCTGCCGCTGATGCGGCGCTCAGGAGGACGTGAAGCCGATCCCCTTCGCCTGATTCTCGTCGAGCGTGTGGATCTTCCCGAACGTCTCCTCGTACTTCCTCACGTTCGTCTCGAGCGCGTTCAAGAGCGCGCGCACGTTGGGAGGCGTCATCACCACGCGCGCGAACACCTTGCTCTTCGGCGTCCCCGGCAGGACCCGCGCGAAGTCGAGCACGAACTCCGACAGCGAATGGCTGATCACGACGAAGTTCGAGTAGATCCCCTCCGCCTCGCGCTCGCCGATCTCCATGTTGAGCTGCGGCGGCCCTCCCGGGCCGGGGCGCTTGCCCTCCATTGATAATCCTCCTCTTTTCAATGGGTTACATCCGGACACTCACCTCAAGATAAGGCCCCGTCCTGCCGTAAATCAATTGGTATCAAAGGGCGGAGCCTCCTGGCTCCGTCCAGCCACGGGCCCGTAAGCCCCGAGCGCTGCCCACGACAACGAACAACCGGAGGGGATGGATGGGCGTCAAGCGGTCGTCCGGAGCGGCACGGGTGGAAGAGCAGATCGTCCTCGAGTGGAAGCGCTATGCGGCGCGCCGCGCGCGCTCGGCCGACAAAGTCGCCGCAGGCGCGTGCTTCCTCGAGCCCCGGCCCTGCCCGTTCGAGGCACGCCCCGATTTCGAGACGCGCTTCGTCCAGGACTGCGTCCACTGCGCGCGCCTCCACGACGCCGCGGAGCGGACCGGCGTCGCGTCGCCCGGATCGTCGGGCGTGGTCCCGACCTTGCCGATCCTGACGCGGCTCCTCGAAGAGGAAGGGAACGGCCTCGCGCCGTCCACCGGCGGGGACGGTGAGGATGGCCGCTGGCGCGCCGCGGCCGTCTTCCTGCGCGCGCTCCCGCTGCTCCACGCGTCGTCGCTCCCGGATCGCACCGCGCGGATCCTGCTCGCCGCGATCGCGCGCGCCTACGAGGACGTGGTCGACACGATCCTCTTCTTCCAGGTGCCCCACGAGTCCTCGTCGCTCGCGCTCCTCGCCGCGTTCCGCCACGCCGACCTCGACGTGGGTCTCCCCGCGTCGGGAGGTCCGATCGACGTCGACGCGCTGGAATCGACGGGTGCGTTCGACGGCGAGGTGTTCGACCGCCTGCGCGAAGGGCCGATGGCGCTCGATCAGGATCGCGATCTCCTCTCGGACGCGGTCTTCGAAGGGCGCACGGCGATCGTCGCGCGTCCCTCGCGCGAGCTTCGGCTTCCGTCGCTCCTCGTCGAGCACCTTCCGGACGCGCCGGTCGCGATCCTGCCGGTCTTTGGACGGGAGCGCGTCCGCGGCCTCCTCGTCGTCTCCGCCGCGGCGGGGATCGCGGGGTGGACGTCGGACCAGATGGAGCTCCTCTCCGCGATCACAGCCCAGACAGGGATCGCGCTCGAGGGGGCCGGACTTCTCGAGGTGGCGCGGCGCCGCGGAACCGGGCTCCGCGCGCTCCTCGGGCTCGCCACCGCGTCGCTCAAGACCCAGCGTCCCGACATTCTCGAGGCCGCGCTCTCGACGCTCGCCGCATCGCTCGAAGCCCCCGCGGGCGTCGCGTGGACGTGGCAGCCGCGCGGCTCCGAAACGGGGCCGACGCGTCCCGACGCGTTGCCCGTGACCCACGGCGATCCCGCGGCGGAGGAGGCCGACCTTCTCGAGATGGGGGTCTCGCTCCGCCACTGGCTCGAGGCGGACCCGAGGCCGATCGTCATCGACGACGTGCGGACCGATCCCCGCCTTCCGGGGACGCTCCCGTCGGGCTGGCTCTCGGCGCTCGCGGTTCCGCTCAAGTCGGAGGAGGTGGTCCGCGGCGCGGTCCTCCTCGTCCGGACCGGCGCGGACGGCGCATCGCCGCGTCCGTTCCCGCCCGACGACGTCGCGATCGCGGAGCTCGGCGCATCGATCATCGCGCTCGTCGCGACGCGCGATCACTTCGAGGGTGCCGCTGGGCGCGCGGAACGGCGCGCGCAGGAGGTCGAAGCGCAGCTCCGCCACGCGGACCGCATGTCGGTCGTGGGCGAGCGCGGCATCCAGGTGGCGCAGGAGATCCGGAACCCGATCGCCGCCATCACCGGATTCGCGCGCCGCGCGCTCCGCACGATGGAAGAGGGGGACCCGAACCGGGAGGCGCTCGAGATCATCCTGCGCGAGACCGACCGCCTCGAACGGATCCTGGTCGAGCAGGTTTCGCTCGCGCAGATGACGCGCCCGAGGCTCAAGCTCCAGAGCTTGAACGCGCTCGTGCAGGAAGTGCTCGAGCTCCAGTCGGAGGAATTGGTGCGCCGCCGCGTTCGGCTCCTGAAGCGCCTCTCGCCCGAAGTGCCGAGCCTCCTCCTCGACGGCGAGAAGATGAGGCACGTCCTCCTCCACATCCTCCAGTACGCGCTCCAGCAGGTCCCGAGCGGGGGGCGCGTGCGCGTCGAGACGCGGACCGGAATGGGGCACGTGCAGGCCGAGATCGCGCACGACGGACCGAAGTCGCCGGGCGAGAGCCTCGACCGCCTCTTCGTTCCGTTCTCGATGTCACGGCGCTACGGAGCGGGCGTGGGTCTCGCGGTCGCCTACCAGATCGTGCGGGAGCATGGCGGGGAGATCCGGGCGCGGAGCGAGGGGGACTGGAGCAGCATCCTCACCATTTATCTGCCGGTTCGCGAGAACCAGGACCGCCGCGGCAAGCCCGACCGGCGGGCCGGCCGAAACGACCGCAGACGCCGCCTGGCGTAGCGCCTCCCGGCGCGTCCGGAAGGCGGCCCCGCGTTGACCCTGGCGCTTCGACCGTGGTAGAGTCGTCGCCCGGCGCGACCCTAGCTCAGTTGGTAGAGCACCACACTGAAAATGTGGGTGTCCGCAGTTCGATTCTGCGGGGTCGCACCACTTTATGGCTGCCTGATCGCGTTTCACGCGACTTCGCTATCGGGCTGGTGTAGCTCAGCTGGTAGAGCACGTCACTCGTAATGACGGGGTCACCGGTTCGATTCCGGTCACCAGCTCCACTCCCCGGGTCGGCCGGCCCAGACCCTCGGCCACTCAAGGACGTTCACGATCACGCCGCGCGCCCCGAACGGGGCCGCGGCGCACGCACGGGGCCACTCCATGACCGATCCATCCCGTACCGACCCGCTCTCGGGGCTCATGGTGAGCGCGTCCGGCGTCCGGGGCATCGTCGGCGAGGCCCTGACCCCGGACGTCGTGCTTCGCGTCACGGCGGCGCTCGGCTCATTCTTGAAGCCCGGCCCCATCGTGGTCGGCCGGGACACCCGTCCGACCGGGGCCTGGATCTCGCGGTTCGTCCGCGCGGTCCTGGTCGCCTCGGGGCGGGATGTCGTGGACGTCGGGATCTCGCCGACCCCCACCATCCTCTTCGCCATACGCCACCACGACGCGGCCGGCGGCATCGCGGTCACCGCCAGCCACAACCCCGCTCCCTGGAACGCGCTCAAGCTCTTTGGCCCGGGTGGAACCTTTCTCAGCCCGGCGCAGTCCGAAGAGGTTGCACGGCGGGCGCGGGAGGGCGTGCGCTCGTGGGCGCGGCACGACGGGATCGGCGCCTTCCGGGCCGACGACGAGGCGATCCGCAGGCACCGGGAGGCGATCCTCGCGCTTCCGGGGCTCACGCCGGAGCGGATCCGCAAGCGGCGATTCCGTGTGGCCGTGGACGCCGTGAACGGAGCGGGGTCGATCGCCGCGCCGGCGATCCTCGAGGCGCTAGGGTGCGAGGTCCACGCGATCCACTCCACGCCGGACGGGAAGTTTCCGCGGGTGGCGGAGCCCTTGCCGGAGAACCTGGGCGATCTGGGGGCGGAGGTGAAGCGCACCGGCGCCGCGGTGGGCTTCGCGTACGACCCGGACGCCGACCGGCTCGCGATCGTGGACGAAGAGGGGCGCCCGATCGGCGAGGAGCGGACGCTCCAGATCGCGGTCGACTGGGCGCTCGCGCGGACACCGGGCCTGGTCGCGGTGAACGCGTCGACCTCGATGGGGGTCGAGGCGATCGCGAAGCGCCACGGATCGACGGTGCTCCGCTCGCGCGTGGGAGAGGCGCACGTCGCGCAGCTCCTCCTCGAGCGCGAGGGGGTCATCGGTGGCGAAGGGAACGGCGGCGTGATCTATCCCGCGCTCCACGCGACGCGGGACGGGATCCTCGCGGCCGCGATCACGCTCGACTGGCTCGCGCAGGATGCGCGCCCCCTGTCCGCGCGGATCGCGGAGCTTCCGCCGCTCGTCATGGTGAAGAAAACGCTGCCGCTTCGTCTCAACGATGCGGCGGCGCTCGCCGATACGCTCACGCGGAGCTTCCCGGACGCGGAGCGGAATGTATTGGACGGCGAAAAGTACCTCTGGGAAGATGCATGGGTACAAGTGCGCGCATCCGGGACGGAGCCCATCGTGCGCATCATGGCGGAGGCGGGTTCGCGCGAGCGCGCGGACGATCTCGTCCGCCGCGCGGCCGAAGCGGTCGGCCGCTCCCAAGGCAGTGCAGCGAACAAAGCCTGAGGGGGGCTTCTAGCATGTGCGGCATCGTGGGCTATGTCGGTCCCCAGGAGTCCGTCCCGATCCTGCTCGAGGGGCTGCGCCGGTTGGAATACCGCGGCTACGACAGCGCGGGCGTCGCGATCCTGAACGGCGAAGGCATCAAGATCAAGAAGGCCGCCGGCAAGATCTCGGTGCTCGAGGAGCTCCTCAAGTCGGGCCGCCCGAAGGGCACGCTGGGCATCGCGCACACGCGCTGGGCCACCCACGGTGTCCCGAACACGATCAACGCCCACCCCCATATCGACTGCAAGGGCAAGATCGCCGTCGTCCACAACGGCATCATCGAGAACTACACCACGATCAAGACCAAGCTCATTCAGGAAGGGCACAAGTTCACCACGGACACCGACACCGAGGTGATCGCCCACCTGATCGAGAAGTTCTACGACGGGAATATCGAGAAGGCGGTCGCGGCCGCCGTGAGGCTTCTCACCGGAACGTACGGCATCGCGGTCATCTGCACCGACGATCCCACCAAGCTCGTGGGCGCGCGCCACGGGAGCCCGCTCGTCGTCGGGATCTGCGACTCCGAGTACATCCTCGCCTCGGACGTGTCGGCCATCATCCGCCACACGAACCAGGTCGTGTACCTGGACGACGAAGAGATGGTCGTCATCACCCCGAAAGGCATCCACACCAGCACGATCCGCGAGGAAGCGACGACCAAGAAGATCGAGACCGTCGACTGGGATCTCGAGATGATCGAGAAGGCGGGTTACCCGCACTTCATGCTCAAGGAGATCTGCGAGCAGCCGCAGTCCATCGCGAACACGCTCCGCGGCCGGCTCCTCCCCGACGAGGGGATGGCGCGCCTCGGCGGCCTCAACATGACGGCGGCGGAGCTCCGCGCGATCCAGCGCGTGATCATCACCGCGTGCGGCACGTCCTGGCACGCCGGGTTGATCGGCGAGTACCTGATCGAAGAGCTGGCGCGCATCCCGGTCGAGGTCGAGTACGCGTCCGAATTTCGCTACCGGAATCCGATCCTCGAGCCGGGCACGATCGTCCTCGCCATCAGCCAGTCGGGAGAGACGGCGGACACGCTGGCCGCCATGCGCGAGGCGAAGCGCAAGGGAGCCCGGGTGCTCGGCGTCTGCAACGTGGTCGGCTCGACCATCGCCCGGGAGTCGGACGGCGGCGTCTACATCCACGCGGGGCCCGAAATCGGCGTCGCGTCGACGAAGGCGTTCACCTCGCAGGTGGCCGCCCTCGCGCTCTTCACGCTCTACCTGGGACGGCTCGGCGAGCTCTCGCCCGAGGTGGGGACGGAGCTGGTGCGCGAGCTCGAGGCCATTCCGGGGAAGATCGAGACGATCCTCGCCGGCGCGGAATCGATCCACGCGATCGCGAAGGCGAACAGCCATCACAACAACTTCCTCTACTTGGGACGGGGCGTGAACTTCCCGGTCGCGCTCGAGGGCGCGCTCAAGCTCAAGGAGATCTCCTACATTCACGCCGAGGGCTATCCGGCCGCGGAGATGAAGCACGGCCCCATCGCGCTCATCGACGACAACATGCCGGTCGTCTTCATCTGCACGCAGGACTCGGCCTACGAGAAGGTCCTCTCCAACATGGAAGAGGTCCGGGCGCGGAAGGGTAAGATCATCGCGGTCGCGTCCGAAGGGGACACGCACGTCGGCACGAAAGCGGACCACGTCCTCTACATCCCGCGCACGATGGGGCCGCTCACCCCGCTCCTCTCCGCGATCCCGCTCCAGCTCCTCGCGTATTACATCGCGGTCGAGCGCGGATGCGACGTGGACCAGCCGCGCAATCTCGCGAAGAGCGTGACGGTCGAGTGAGCGAAGCGAGGGTCGAGTCGGGCCGGGTCGTCAAGACCGATAGCGCGCCGAACGCCATTGGCCCCTACGTGCAGGCACGCACCGGCACGCTCGCGGGCCGCTGGATCGTCACCTCCGGACAGGTCGGGATCGATCCCGCGACGCAGAAGCTCGTCTCGGGCGGAATCGTGGCCGAGACCGAGCGCGCGATCCGCAATCTCGAAGGCATCCTCAAGGCGGGCGGCGGATCGCTCGCCGACATCGTGAAGACCACGGTGTTCCTCGCCGACATGGCGGAGTTCCGCGCGATGAACGAGGTCTACGCCAAGATGATGGGGGAGCCCTTCCCCTCGCGCAGCACCGTCGCCGTCCGCGAGCTGCCGCTCTCCGCCCGGGTCGAGATCGAGGCCTGGGCGTTCGTGGCGTGAGCCACACCAGGGAAGACATCTTCCGCCTCACCGAGCAAGTCTCCTGCGCTGGCTGAGCGTCGAAGCTGGGTCCGGAGGACCTGCGCCAGGTTCTGAAAGGACTCCCGGCTCCGCCCCGGAGCGGGCGCGTGCTCGTCGGTCCCGAGACCTGGGACGATGCCGGCGTGTACCAGATGTCGCCGAAGCTCGCGCTCGTTCAGACGGTGGACTTCCTGACCCCGGTCGTGAACGACCCACAGGACTATGGACGGATCGCGGCGGCCAACGCGCTGAGCGACGTCTACGCGATGGGCGGGAAGCCGACCTCCGCGCTCTCGATCGTCTGCTTCCCGGAGGGAGGGGACCTCGAGATCCTGCGCCTCATGCTGAAAGGCGGCGCGGAGACACTGCGCAAGGCGGGCGTGGCGCTCCTCGGCGGGCACTCGGTGCGCGATCGCGAGATCAAGTTCGGCTTCGCGGTGACGGGCGAGATCCACCCCAAGCGCGTGATCGCGAACTCGGGGGCGAAGAAGGGGGACCTTCTCGTGCTCACGAAGCCGCTCGGGATCGGGATCCTCGCGACCGCGCTGAAGCGCCGGCTCCTGCCGAAGGCGACGCTCGCCCTGGCGACGCGCCAGATGCAGCAGCTCAACGAAGCGGCCGCGGCCGCGATGGTGGCCGAGCGCGCGACCGCCGCGACCGACATCTCGGGCTTCGGCCTCCTGGGCCACTCGCTCAACATCGCGCGGGCGAGCAAGAAGACGATCCGGATCTGGAGCCGCTCCGTGCCGCTTCTCCCTGGCGTGCTCGAGTTCGCGGCGAGCGGCGTGGCTCCGGCCGGGCTCCATGCCAACGCGGCGTACCTGGCGCCCGAAACGCGGTACGATGAGGCGGTTCCCGAGCCGCTTCGCATGGCGTTCGTGGATCCGCAGACCTCAGGAGGGCTCCTCATCGCCGTGGCGCCGTCGCGGGTGAAGTCCCTCCTCGCCCGCCTCAAGCGCGCGCGCATCCGGGGGACGGTGATCGGTGAAGTGATCGCGCGCGGCGCCGCGCCCATCGAGGTCGCGGCCTGACCGGAAGGGGACGGATGGGTTCTGGTGGACTCCGAGGACTTCAAATCCTTCTGTCGGGCGTTTACGACGTCCGAGGTGGGTTCGATTCCCACACGTTCCCGCCACGCTCCGTGCGTGGATAGAGCCGCGACCGGAGCCTCGGCGATCCGCCTCCTCCTCTCCGCGCTGGCCGTCGTGACCGTCCCCCTCCTCGCTCCGGGCGCTGCTCGAGCGCAGGTGCCCGGCGCCTCGCCCGGCGGCGTGATCGTGCCGCCACCCCGCGATTCCGTGGTCGTGACGCCGAGCGTGCCGCAGGCTCCCGAGCCCAAGAAGGAATCGGCGAAGCCGGACACAACCAAGCACCGCTCGTCGCCGTTCAAGGTGATGCTCCGTTCGGCGGTCGTGCCGGGGTGGGGTCAGGTATACAATGGCAAGCTGCTCAAAGCCGGCATCGTAGTGGCGGGCGAAGGCTTTCTCGTGTACAAAGCGTTGTCGGAGCTGTCCAAAGAGAACGACGCGGTCGAGCGCATCAGCAATTCCGAGCCGGGCTCGCCCGAGTACGATCAGGCCGTCCTTGACCGGGAATCGCACATGAACCAGAAGATCAACTACCTCTGGTGGACCGCCGCGGTCCACCTCCTCCAGATGGCCGACGCCTATGTCGACGCCAACCTCGCGGATTGGAGCGCCGAGGTCGGCCCCGACCCAGCCCAGGCCAAGGGAACACGCGTCGCCCTGGCCTACCGCGTCCGATTCTGAGCCCGCACGGCATGAAACAGCGCGAGAACGTCCGGAATTTCTGCATCATCGCGCACATCGACCACGGGAAGTCGACCCTGGCGGACCGGCTGCTCGAGCGCACCCACACCGTCCCCAAGTCGAAGATGAAAGACCAGGTGCTCGACAACATGGACCTGGAGCGCGAGAAGGGGATCACGATCAAGTCGCACGCGATCGCGATGTCCTACACGGCGAAGAACGGACGTACCTACCAGCTCAATCTCATCGACACGCCGGGGCACGTCGACTTCACCTACGAGGTGTCGCGGAGCCTCGCGGCGTGCGAGGGGGCCATCCTGGTGGTCGACGCCTCCCAGGGGATCCAGGCTCAGACGATCTCGAATCTCTTCCTCGCGCTCGACCAGAAGCTCACGATCGTGCCGGTCTTGAACAAGGTGGATCTTCCGGCCGCGATGCCGGACGAGGTCTCGCTCGAGGTGGCGCAGCTCCTCCACTGCGATCCCGAGGACGTGGTGCGGGTCTCGGCCAAGGAGGGGCGGAACATCGAGGGGGTGCTCGAGGCGATCGTCGCCAAGGTCCCGCCCCCCGAGGATCGCCGCGACGGAACGCTCCAGGCGCTCATCTTCGATTCGGTCTTCGATCAGTTCCGCGGCGTCATCGTCTACGTGCGCGTGATGCGCGGGGTGATCACTCCGGGCGAGACCATCCTCTTCCACTCGACCAACACGCGGTACGAAGTGCTCGAGGTGGGCGTGCTCCGCCTAGGGCTCGAGCCGAGGGACGAGCTCATCTCGGGCGACGTGGGCTACGTGATCGCGAACGTGAAGGTGGTCGCGGACGCGAAAGTGGGCGACACGATCCTCGACTCGGCCGATCCCAAGCCCGAGCCGCTGCCCGGCTACCGTCCGGTCAAGCCGATGGTCTTCTCCGGGCTCTATCCGATGGAGGCCGAGAGCTACGAGTCGCTCAAGGAGTCGCTCTCGCGGCTCCAGCTGAACGACGCCTCGCTCACGTACGAGCCCGAGACCTCACTCGCGCTCGGCTTCGGATTCCGGTGCGGCTTCCTCGGGCTCCTCCACATGGAGATCGTTCAGGAGCGCCTCACGCGCGAGCACAACGTCAATCTCATCGCGACCGTCCCGAGCGTGGAGTACCACGTGCTCAAGACGGACGGCGAGGTGATCATCGTCGAGAATCCCGCGCTCATGCCGCCGACGCAGCAGATCGAGTCGATCGAGGAGCCGTACGTGCGCGCGGCGGTCGTGGTGCCCATCGAATACGTGGGGAACATCATGAAGCTCGCCCAGGACCGCCGCGGCATCTTTGGCGGCATGGAGTACCCCAGCGAGCAGCGGGCCCATCTCACGTACGAGCTTCCGCTCGGGGAGATCGTCCTCGATTTCTACGACAAGCTGAAGTCGCTGAGCCGGGGCTACGCCTCGCTCGATTACGAGCTGGCGGGGTACAAGACGTCGGACCTCGTGAAGATGGACGTCCTCCTGAACGGGGAGATGGTGGATGCGCTCTCGGTCATCGTGCACCGGGAAAAGGCGTACGATTGGGGACGGGAGATCGCGATCAAGCTCAAGGAATTGATCCCCCGGCAGATGTTCCCGATCGCCGTGCAGGCCGCGATCGGGGGACAGATCATCGCCCGCGAGACGATCTCCGCGCTCCGGAAGAACGTGCTCGCGAAGTGCTACGGTGGCGACATCAGCCGGAAGCGGAAGCTCCTCGAGAAGCAGAAAGAGGGGAAGCAGCGCATGAAGCAGATCGGAACCGTGCGTATCCCGCAGGAGGCGTTCCTCGCCGTCCTGCGCGTGGAGCGCTAGACCGGAGGAACGAGGACGATGGCCAAAGTCGCGACCACCTCCGCCGAACGGGCGCGCGCGCGCACGAAGTCGAGCATCCGCGAATACGTCGAGGCGCTGGTCCTCGCGATCGTGCTCACGATCGTCATCCGCGGGCTCGTCATCCAGGCGTTCCGGATCCCGACCGGCTCGATGGAGGACACGCTCCTCGTGGGCGACTTCCTCTTCGTGAACAAGATGGTGTACGGATCGGAGATCGACATCGGCTTCAGCGGGAACCGCCTCATCTACTATCGATTCCCCTCGATCCGACATCCCAAGGTAGGGGACATCATCGTGTTCCGCTATCCGGACGATCCCGCCCGCGACTTTATCAAGCGGTGCGTGGCGGTCGGCGGACAGACGGTCGAGATCCGGGACAAGGTGCTCTACGTCGATGGGCACCCGCGCGAGGAGCCGTACGTGGTGCACAAGGATCCGCGCGTGCTCCCGCGCGAGGTGAACCAGCGGGACAATTTCGGCCCCTTCGTGGTCCCGCAGGGGCATCTCTTCATGATGGGGGACAACCGGGACAACAGCCAGGACAGCCGCTTCTGGGGCGCGCTCCCCGAGAATCTCGTGAAGGGGAAGGCGATGGTTCTCTACTGGTCCTGGGACGCGGACCGAAGGCTTCCGAGGCTCAACCGGATCTTCCGACCCATCCTCTGACGGGGCGTCGCGTGGAGCACGGCCTCTACATTCACCTTCCATACTGCCGGAGCCTCTGCCCGTACTGCGCCTTCGCGAAGGCGCCGCTCCATCACGCCGAGCCGGGGAGGCTCCTCGAGGCGCTCCGCCGCGAGTCGGAGATGGCGCGCGCGGATACGGCGTGGGATCGCCCGCGCACGATCTTCTTCGGCGGGGGCACTCCGACCGCGCTCGAGCCCGCCGATCTCCGAGCCACGCTCGACTGGGTGCGCGCCTCGTGGGACTTGAAGCGCGTGCGCGAGTGGACGGTCGAGGCCAATCCCGAAGGGCTGACCGCCGAGAAGCTCGGGCTTCTGCGGGACGCCGGCGTGGACCGGCTGAGCCTCGGCGTCCAGTCGCTCGAGCCCGCGGTGCTCCGCTCGCTCGGCCGCATCCACAAGCCGGAGCGCGCGCTCCAAGCCGTAGCCGACGCGCGCCGCGCGGGATTCATGAACGTCTCCGTCGATCTCATGGTGGCCGTGCCTGGTGAGACCGAGGACGGCGTGCTCCGCGCGGTCACGGCGTTCGTCGATCTCGGAGTGCAGCACCTCTCCATCTACTCGTTGCAGGTCGAGGCCGGCACCCCGCTCGCCGGGAAGGTGGAGCGCGGCGCGGTCACACCGCTCGACGAGGACGTAGCGGCCGACCGCTACGAGCGGATCGGCGGGCGCCTCGCCGAGGCGGGCTTCCGCCACTATGAAGTCTCGAACTGGGCGCTCCCTGGATTCGAGTCGCGGCACAACGAAGGCTACTGGACGCGGCGCCCGTATCTCGGCCTCGGTCCCGGCGCGCATTCCTTCGACGGCAGCGCGCGCTGGCGGAACGAGGAGGACGTCACGCGCTACTACGAGCGGGTCGAGGCGGGGGCGTTGCCCCGCGAGGATCGTCAGTCGGTGGATTCCGAAAGCGCCGCCACCGAGGCGATCTTCCTCGGGCTTCGCCGCGCGCGCGGGCTCAGGCGGCGCCACGCCGAGCGGCTGGCCGGCCCCGCCCTCGCAGGATGGTCCGAGTGGGCCCGGAGCGCCGGAGCGGTGCGGCTCGATCCTCCCGGCCGGATCCGGCCCACCGAGCGCGGTCTCCTCGTCTCGCACGAGATCTCCTCCGACCTCCTCGCCCGGGTGGGTCGGATTGACAGCCCTGCCCCTCGCTGATAATCTCGTTAGCACTTCGAACAGTCGAGTGCCAAACGATCCGAAATCGAACGTCCCGAATCCAAACCACAGAACTCCCATGAACGAATCCAGACTCGACGAGCGGCACCGCCGCATCCTCACCTTCGTGGTGGAGCGCCACGTCTCCCGCGCCGGCCCGGTCGGCTCGCAGGCGATCCGCGCCGCCTATCACCTCAGCATCTCGCCCGCGACCATCCGGAGCGCCATGCAGCAGCTCGAGGAGATGGGCTATCTCGACCACCCCCACACCTCCGCGGGACGCGTTCCGACCGAAGCCGGATTCCGGCTCTACGTGGACGAGCTGATGAAGCCCGAGCCGCTGGGCTCCGCGGTGCGCCGGGCCGTGAACGAGGCGCTCACCGCCTCGCCTCCGGAAGCGGAGACGGCGGACCCGAGAGTGTCCGGCATGCTCGCGCGCATGGCCCGCCAGCTCGCGGTCGTCGCGGTGAGTGGCGCCCGCGTGATCGAAGGGGTGGATCTCGTGCTCCTGGACGACGGGCTCCTCCTCCTCGCCTGGCGCGAGACCGGAGGTGTCGTCGCCACCTCGAGCTGGATGCCCGCCGGAGCGCCCGGCGCGGCCGACGTGCGGCGCGCGGAGGCGGCGATCCGCAGCCTCCTGCCGATCCGGAGCGCGGCCGAGGCGATGGCACACGCGGCGCGCGCCAGGCGCGAGCCGGGCGTCGCCGTGGCCCTCGTGATCGAGGCGCTCGACCGCACGGCGGCTCGACTAGAATCGGAAGGACGCACGGACGTGCGGATCGAGGGGGCCGATCACATCGCGTCGCAGCCCGAGTTCCAATCCCCCGACCGTCTCCGCCCGCTCGTCTCGCTCCTCGCGGAGCGGGAGCCGCTCGCCCGCGCCCTCGAGGCAGGCGCCGGGCCGGGGCGCGCGAAGGTCTCGATCGGATCGGAGAACGGGCCCGGCGCCATGCGCCACTGCTCGCTCGTCGCCGTGAGGGTCGAGGGGCGGGGCATGCACCGCTTCGTCGGCGTCATGGGGCCGGTGCGGATGCCATATCGACGAATCGTGTCGCTCGTCACGTACGTGGGCGAGCGGCTTTCGGAGCGTGAACGATGAAGCGAAAGAACCAAGCCGAACAACCCGAAGCGATCGCGCCGGAGGGCGTGGAGCCCGGGGGCGACCTGGGACCGGAGACGTCGGTCGAGGCCGGGGAGGGAAGCTCGTTGATCTCGGAGCTCGAGCGGCTCCGCGGGCGCGAGGACGAGCTCTTGCGCGCCCTCGCAGAGCAGCAGAACGTGGTACGCCGCCGGCGGCAGGAGATGGAGTCGTCGCTCCAGTACGCGCAGGAATCCCTGGTGAAGGACCTCCTCCCGGTGCTCGATGACTTCGAGCGCGCGCTCAAGGCCATGGACGGCGCGGCGAGCGACTCCATGCGCGCGGGCGTGGCGCTCGTGTACGAGCGCTTGGTCCGGATCCTCGCGTCGCAGGGGCTCGATCCGATCCGTCCGCTCGGGGAGGCCTTCGATCCCGCGCTGCACGACGCCATCGCGCAGGATCCCGCGCCGGACAAAGCGCCTGGAACCGTGGTCGAGGTGGCGCAGCCGGGCTATCGATTCAAGGGGCGGGTGCTCCGCCATGCGAAGGTCGTGGTCGCGGGGAGCGCGGAATCCACGGAACCCTCGGAGGGCGGGATCTGATGGCGCGACGCGATTACTACGAGGTGCTCGGCGTCGAGAAGGGCGCGTCGGAAGAGGAGATCAAGAAGGCCTACCGCCAGCTCGCGATGAAGTACCACCCCGATCGCAATCCGGGAAACAAGGAAGCCGAGGAGAGATTCAAGGAGGTCGCGGAGGCGTACGAGGTCCTCCACGACACCGACAAGCGCGCGAAGTACGACCGCTTCGGCCACGCCGCGGAAGCGCCGTTCGGCGGCGCGGGCGGGCAGGACTTCGCCGGCTTCGATCTCGCGGACGCGCTTCGCGCGTTCATGCGGGACTTCGGCGGCGCCGGCGGGATGGGTGGATTCGGCGACGTCTTCGAGGAGGGACGCGGCGGCCGCCCGCGCGAGCGCCGCGGCAACACGCTCGAGATCCGGCTCCCGCTCACGCTGGAGGAGATCGCGACCGGTACGGAGAAGGTCGTCAAGATCCGCCACATGCGCGTGTGCGGCACGTGCAAGGGATCGGGCGCCAAGCCGGGCACCGAGAAGAAGACCTGTCCGGTCTGCCACGGCTCTGGCCAGGTGCGCCTGGTGCAGCGCTCGATCTTCGGCCAGATGATCAACATCACGACCTGCGACCGATGCCACGGGGAAGGACAGATCGTCGAATCGCCGTGCGACACGTGCCACGGCGAGGGGCGCGTGCGCCAGCAGAGCGAGATCTCGATCAAGGTCCCGGCCGGCGTCTCGAACGGAAACTACATCCCGATTTCCGGCATGGGGGACGCAGGGCCGCGCGGCGGCCCTCCGGGCGATCTCATCGCGCACATCGAGGAGCTCGAGCACGAGCTCTTCCTTCGGGACGGCGACGATCTCGTCATCGAGGTTCCGATCAGCTATTCGCGCGCCGCGCTCGGCGGCAAGGTCGAGGTGCCCGTCCTGGGCGGCGCCCGCGCGATGGTCGAGGTTCCGGCGGGAACGACGTACGGCAAATTCCTCCGCCTGCGGGGCAAAGGATTGAAGAGTCTCAAGCGCTCCGGCCACGGCGACCTCCTCGCGCGCATCGTGATCCCGACGCCGAGCAAGGTCTCCGACAAGGCGAAGAAGGTGTTTCAAGAGCTCGAGCAGCTCGCGGAAGCGAAGGTAGGAGCACCGCGCCGCCCGTCCGAGGACGTAATGCCGTAGACTGGCTGCATGCCTGACGTCCGCCGTCCCGACACGACCTTCTGGGTCGACCCCAGATTGGTCCGCGTCGACCGCCTGACCTTGAACACCGAAGAGTCCCACCACCTGGTCCGAGTGCACCGCGCGAGCGAAGGCACTCCGTTCACGGCCGTCGACGGTACGGGCGTGGCCTACGACTGCGAGGTGGAATCGATCGACGGGGACGGCGTGACCGCGAAGATCACGGCGCGTCAGCCCGGCCGGGGCGAGCTCCCGTTCGCCGTCCATGTCCTGGTCGGGCTTCCGGACATGGGTCCGGCCGAAGCCGTCATGGATCACGTCGTGCCGCTTGGCGCCAGCCGCATCGATTTCGTGGCCTGTGCGCGCAGCGGGCGATCCGCGCTCGGGCCCAACAAGATCGAGCGTCTCCTGCGAATCGCGCGGGCGGGCCTGAAGCAATCGCGGAGGTGCCGGTCGACGGCGATCGTCTCCAGCTCCTCTCTGGCCGATGCCGTCGGCGTGCTTCCGCCGGGGCTCCGGATCGTGGCCGACCCGTGGGGCGGCCCCATCGATGCCTTTCAAGGGCCTTATCCTGCGATTTCACTTGCGGTTGGGCCTCCCGGTGGATTCGATCCCGAGGAGTACGCCCTGCTCGCGAAGGCCGGTTTCCAGCCTATCTCCTTAGGTCCCAGCCGGTTGACCACAGAGACCGCGACGATCGCGCTCCTGGCCGTGGCGCGCAATCGCTTGCTCCCCAAGAATCTAGGACAAATTTGACAAAATCGCGTATGCGGGGTATCTTACTAGTGTTAGCCGGATGCTGCCCACACCTTACTGGGAGACCTGACCGCTTACCTCAAACCATGGTTAGGAGGCGATTCCTTAGATGCCCGGCATCAGGGTCAAAGAAGGCGAGTCCTTCGAGAGCGCCCTTCGCCGGTTCAAGAAGAAGTGCGAGAAGGCAGGAGTTCTCGCCGATCTGCGTCGTCACCAGCACTTCGAGAAACCGAGCGAGCGGCGGAAGCGGAAGCTCAACGCCGCGAAACGCAAGATGATGGCTCGAATGAAGGCCGACTAGGTCCATTCGAGTCGCGCAGTAACGGGCGGGAAACCGGCGTCGGGCCGGTTTCCCGTTTGCCTCCTGAGTCGGTACTTCGGCTGTTCCACAAGTCACATTTCACCCTCTGTCCGGATACTACCGCCATTAGCGACGCGACCACGCGTTCCAGAGCGGATGCTCCGATGACCGATCGACACGGCATTGGGGATCACGCGACGTTGGCATTGGAACTGCCCGCCGTGCTCGGCGCGATCGCCGGGCGGGCGCGCTCCCAGCCCGGCCGCGAGCGGATCCTCGATCTCGCTCCTCACAGTCGCATCGATCACGCGCATGCCGCGCAGTCGATCTACGCGGACCTCATGGCCTGCGCCGATCAAGGGGATGCTCCACCCACCGTGGCCCCTCCCGATCTGCGCCTCGAGCTCGAGCGGCTGAGCCGCGAAGGCGCGGCGCTCCGCGGAGACGAGCTCTGGCGGCTGAGCGTGCTCCTCGAGCAGGCCGGGCAGGTCGTGACCTGGCACCGGAAGACCCGCCGGGACACGCCCGGCCTCGACCGCATGCTGAGCGGGCTCGACCCCGTCGAAGGGCTCCACCGCGCGATCACGCGCGCGCTCGAGCCGAGCGGCGAGGTGAAGGACGACGCGAGCCCCGAGCTGTCGCGGATCCGCCGCCGGATCCGCGGACTCCGCGAGAAGCTCGCGACCAAGCTCGAGTCGATCCTCCGCTCCCTCGCGACGCCCGAGAGTTTCGTCACGCTGCGCGAGGGGCGCTACGTGGTCGCCATCCCGTCGTCCAACCGCCGCGCGCTCCCCGGCACGGTGCTCGGGCACTCGGGATCGGGGGCGAGCCTCTTCGTCGAGCCGCGGGATGCGGCCGATGCCAACAGCGAGCTCTCCGAGCTGGGGCTCGACGAAGCGGCCGAAGTGGACCGGATCCTCCGCGATCTGAGCGCGCGGGCGCATACGCACCGCGCCGCGCTCGAAGCCGACTTCGATGCGCTCGTCCGCCTCGACGCCGCCGAGGCGGTGATCGCCTGGGCGCGCGACGGTGACGGCTCCATTCCCGAGCTGACCGAGGAGCGCAGGATGCTCCTTCGCGGCGGGCGGCATCCGCTCCTCGTGGAGCGGCACCGCCGCGGCGAGACCGGCGCGCCGGTCCCGCTCGATCTCGAGCTCGATCCCGAGACGCGGATGCTCCTCATCACCGGGCCGAACATGGGCGGGAAGACCGTCGCGATGAAGACGGTCGGCCTCCTCTCGCTCCTCGCGATGATCGGGCTTCCCATTCCGGCCGCCGCGGGCAGCGTGATCCCGTGGCTCGATCGCGTGATCTGCGACATCGGCGACGAGCAGTCGATCCTCGCGGACGTGAGCACGTTCCTCTCGCATCTAAGGCGCGTGTCCGAGGCGATCCAGCATGCCACCGAGCGGAGCCTCGTCCTCCTCGATGAGCTCGGCTCGGGCACGGATCCCGTCGAGGGCGCGGCGCTGGGCCAGGCGGTGCTCGAGACGCTGCTCGAGCGCGGCGCGCTCACGATCGCGACCACGCATCACGGCATGCTCAAGACCTTCGCGCACGACGCCGCGGGTGTCCGCAACGCGTCGATGGCGTTCGACGAGGAGACACTAAGGCCCAAGTTCCGGATCGTGGTCGGCGTTCCGGGCGGAAGCCGCGCCATTCAAGTGGCGGAGCGCTACGGCATGGAACCGAAGGTGCTCGACCGCGCGCGGGAGCTCCTTCCCGAAGGGGAGCGCGATCTCAACAAGCTCCTCGAGGAGCTGAGCCGGCTCCGCGAGGAGGCGCGCACCGAGCGTGCCGCCCTCGACCGCGCCATGCTGGACCTCGCCGCGCGCGAATCGGAGCTTCGCGAGATGCGGGACCGGCTCGAGTCCGAGCGGCGCGAGCGGAAGCAGGCGGAGCTCGCCGCGCGGAAGGACCTCCTCCGCCAGCTCGAGAACCAGATCGACGACTACCGGAAGAAGCTCCGTGCCGACAAGAAGGCGACGCCGGAGCGTCTCCGCGAGGCGCGCGATCTCGCGAAGGAGATGGAAGCCGAGATCGAGCGCGAGACCCCGAGGCAGGCGCCCGTGGTTCGCGGCGAGCCCGTGCGTCAGGTCACGGTGGGGGATCGCGTCTACGTGCCGTCGCTCCAGGCCGACGCGGAAGTGCTCACGGATCCCGATTCCGACGGCCGGTTGCGCGTGCGGATCGGCGGGGTCACCGCGATGCTCCCGCTCGCACAGCTCAGGCGGGTCGAAGGGCCGGCGGGGCAGCCCGCTGCAGGCGCGACGGCGGCGGGACCGCCGACATCGCGAAAGCACGCCGTGGGCGTCGAGCCCATGGAATCCAAATCCGAGATCGACGTCCGCGGCCTCGAGGCGGACGAGGCGATCCGCGCGGCCGAGCGCTTCCTCGAGGACGCGGTCATGGCCGGACTCCCGACAGCGCGCATCATCCACGGCAAGGGCAAAGGAATTCTCCGCGAGCGCATGAAGTACTGGCTCTCGAAGAATTCCCTCGTGAAGGAGTTTCGTCTCGGCGAGATCCGGGAGGGTGGAACGGGCGTCACGGTGGTGACGCTCGGCTGACATGACGACCACGCGCACGCCCCAGGAAGCGAAGGAAGAGGTCCGGAACGCGATCGACATCGCGCAGGTGATCGGCGAGCGCGTGCCGCTCCGCCGGGCAGGGCGCACGTGGAAGGGCCTCTGCCCGTTCCACGCGGAGAAGACGCCGTCCTTCACCGTGAATGCCGAGCGGCAGATCTGGCACTGCTTCGGCTGCAACAAGGGGGGCGACGTGTTCGCCTTCCTGATGGAGATCGACAAGGTCACGTTCCCCGAGGCGCTCCAGGCGCTCGCGGAGCGGGCCGGGATCGACCTCCCGCGCGCCGAGGCGACCGCCGGGGACAAGCACAGGGACCGGCTCTACCAGGCCACGTCGCTCGCGAAGGACTTCTTCGAGGCCAACCTCCACTCCGAGACGGGAGCGCACGCGCGGCAGTACTTAGCGGGGCGCGGCTTCGACCGGCCGATGCTCGAACGTTTCCACATCGGGTATGCGCCGGCCGGGTGGGACGGACTCAAGACCGCCCTCGGAAAGCTCCTCCCGGTCGAGGTGCTGGAAGAGGCGGGGCTCGTGGTGCGGCGCGGCGACGGCGGTCACTACGACCGGTTCCGGAACCGGATCACGTTCCCGATCGAGGTCGGGTCCGGACGGCTCGCCGGATTCGGCGCGCGCGCGGTGGATCCGGAGGACACGCCGAAATATCTCAACTCTCCGGAGTCTCCGATCTATCGAAAGGGCAGCGTCCTCTTCGGGCTGACGCTGGCGCGGACCGCGATCCGCGAGAAGCGGCAGGTCCTCGTGTGCGAAGGCAATCTGGACGTCGTCCGGCTCCATGCCATGGGGTTCGCGCACTCGGTCTGCACGTCGGGGACGGCGCTCACCATCGATCAGGCTCGCGCGCTCGCTCGGTTCGACGCCGCGGCGATCCTCGTCTACGACGGGGACGACGCCGGCATCCGGGCGGCCGACCGCGCGCTCGAACCCATGCTCGCTTCGGGGCTCCAGGTGACCATTTTGCTTCTGCCGGAAGGGGAGGATCCCGACTCGTATCTGCTCCAGCACGGCGCCCAGGCGTTCGCCGGGCTCATCGAAGGGGCCATGGACCCGGCCGCGTTCCTCGCGACCGCGCGGCTCTCGGCCCCGGGCGCGAACCCGACCCAGGAAGCCCGGGTAAAGCGGTACGTGGAGCTTCTCGGCCGGGTGGAGGATCCGGTGCGGCGGCGGCTCATGGTCCGCCGGGGCGCCGTGGCCTTCGGGCTCGAAGAAAGCGTGCTTCTCGAGGCGCTGGGGCGTAAGAAGGGTGTCGGCCGCCGGCCCGTGGGGTCCCGGGCGGCATCCCCCATGCCGGCGGCGCCCCCCGGGGGCGAGCCGGCCGGGCTACCGATGCCGCGTTCCGAGGCGACGGAGGCCCCCGAGGTCATCGACCCGATCGAGCGAGAGCTGGCGGCGCGGTGCCTCACCGAGGACGGCGCCGTCATCGAGGTGGCCCAGAGCGGGGGCGTGAGCTGCTTCCGGAGCAAGAACTTACGAGCTCTGCTCTCAGATTGGCTCACGATGGGGCGGGCCCCGCTCCCCGAGGAGCTGAAGGCCCTGGAGTCTCTGGACGGCTTCGCCCGGTCGCTCCTGGCGGAGCATCCGGTCGACGATGGGGCATCGGACGAGGCGGCTCGGAAGGTGGCTCGGGACCTCCTCCGGCGGCTCGAGGAGCGTCGAATCAAGGCCTCGCTGGCGGAGCTGGACCGGGCCATCCGGCTGGCCGAGCGGTCCCGGGAAGGGGACCTCGACCGGCTGGTGGCCGAACGGCGGGATCTCGCATCCAAGCTACATAGTGGAAACTCGTTTGAAGACCAACGCCGCAACCACCCGGCGGCTTCGTAAGGGCTCGGGCGGAATCACCACGAACGAAGGAGACGTCACCGGATGAAGCGTGAAAAGACGGACCGCTTTCACGACCTGAAGGTCCTGGCCGGGAAGCAGCAGTACCTGCTCCATGATCAGATCGAGACGTTCCTCGACGAGAGCGCCTCGGTCGATGACATGGACGAGGTCTACATCGCGCTGAACGACCTGAAAGTCGACGTCTTCGACACCCACGAGGAAGCCCAGCAGAAGCTCAAGATCAAGCGCAAGGACGAGAAGAAGCCGGCGGAGAAGCAGGTCCTGCCGCACCCGATGCGGTACGACGATCCGGTCCGCATGTACCTGCGCGAGATGGGGCGCGTGCCGCTGCTCGACCGCGAAGGTGAGGTCGAGATCGCGAAGCGCATCAAGGCGGGCGAGCGCCAGATCTGCACCGCGCTCTTTCGCTCGAGCCCCATCCTCAAAGAGTTGATCGGCCTCGGCACCAAGTTGAAGCAGGGCAAGGTGCGGGTCGAGGACCTCACCCAGATCGACTTCGGCAACTGGAATCCCGAGTTCTCGCCGAAGCGCGAGCGGGCCCGTGCGCTCAAGTCGATCGATCGGGTCCGCGTGCTCCATGGGCGGCTCGCAAAGGTGCAGGACCGCTCCGTGGGCCGTCTCTCCGAGGAGAAGCGCCGCGCGCACATGGAGAAGGTGCGCCACGCGGACGAGGAGCTCTTGAAAGAGCTCTTTGCGCTCAACATCAACAACAAGCTGATCGACCGGCTCGCCGAGCGGATGAAGGGCTTCTCCAAGAAGGTCGAGGAGACCGAGACCAACCTCACCCGCATGGAGTGGAAGTGGGGCAAGTCGACCGACGAGGTCCACGCCTTGCTCAAGCGGCTCAAGAAGAGCCGCAAGGAGGCCAAGACGATCGAGAAGGAGACCGGGATCCGGGTCTCCGATTTCGAAGTCTACGAGCTCGAGCTCAAGAACTGCCGCCGCCTTCTGAAGAAGATCGAAATCGAAGCGAAGATGACGCGCGACCAGATCCGGGAAGTGGCGACCGAGATCCGCTCCGGCGAGATCGCGCGCGACAAGGCGAAGCGGGAGATGATCGAGGCCAACGTGCGCCTCGTGATCTCGATCGCGAAGCGATACACGAACCGCGGGCTCGAGTTCCTCGACCTGATCCAGGAAGGGAACTCGGGGCTCATGCGCGCGGTCGACAAGTTCGACTACCGGAAGGGCTACAAGTTCTCGACCTACGCGACGTGGTGGATCCGTCAGGCCATCACGCGCGCGATCGCCGACCAGGCGCGGACCATCCGCGTCCCGGTGCACATGATCGAGGCGATCAACAAGGTCGTGCGGACGTCGCGCCGCCTGGTCCAGGAGCTGGGCCGGGAGCCGACTCCCGAGGAAGTGGCCGCGAAGCTGGAGCTTCCGGTGGACAAGATCAAGAGCGTGCTCAAGGCCGCGCAGGAGCCGATCTCGCTGGATCGACCGATCGGCGAGGACGACGACTCGAACCTCGGCGATTTCATCGAGGACACGAGCGTGGTCTCTCCGGCTCAGGCGGCGGCGTTCTCGATGCTGAAGGACGAGGTGAACGAGGTGCTCGAAACGCTGAGCAAGCGCGAGGCGAAGGTGATACGCCTCCGGTTCGGTTTGACCGAGGACGGCTGCCCGCGCACGCTCGAAGAGGTCGGCGCCACGTTCAACGTCACGCGCGAGCGAATCCGCCAGATCGAGGCGAAGGCGCTCCGCAAGCTGCGGCATCCCACGCGCAGCCGCCGCCTCAAGGGCTACGTGGAGATGATGTGATCGACGGCCGTGTCTTGACCCTCGCGGACGGGCGATGCTACGCTGCGCGGCTCAGGTCCTCGGAACGAACCAAGCGGGGCATTCGGGCCCATAGCTCAGTTGGTGAGAGCATCCGGCTCATAACCGGACGGTCCTTGGTTCAAGTCCAAGTGGGCCCACGTGCCGCCATCATCACCACGACGTCGTACGCGGAGCGTCACGGCTCCGCGATCGAACTTGCCTCGGGGGCGGTTAGCTCAGTTGGGAGAGCGCTGGTATCACAAGCCAGAGGTCGCAGGTTCAATCCCTGCACCGCCCACCATGGACCCGGGACCGACCCTGCGATGGGGCTCGGCCGAAACCGGGCCCCCAAATCCCCGACACGGGGAGCGCGGATGAACGCGCTCCCCGTTTTTCTTTGGAGGTGAACGTTGCTCCCTGAAATGGATGCACTGCTCGCACTGCAACGGCAGGACTCTCTGCTCATGGATGCCCGCCGGAAGCGGGACGACATCCCGCGGCGGAAGGAATCGCTCCGGCTCGCCGTGAACCAAGCCAAGGCCGAGCTGGAGCAGGCCAAGAAGGATCTCGAGCAAGCGCGGATCGCGCGCCGCGCGGCGGAGAAGGACGTGGAAGGGCTCACGGCGGATTCCGTGAAGCTCGAACGGCAGCTCCACGACGTGAAGACGAACAAGGAGTACCAGGCGATCCTCCACGAGATCGAAGGGATCAAGTCCAAGCGCTCGGATTACGAGACGCGGATCCTCGAGTCCTTCGAGCGCGAGGAGATCCTGACGGCCGCGGTGAAGGCGGCGGAGCGGCGCGTGACCGGGGAAGAGGCGAAGCTCAAGCAGGGCGAGGAAGACCTCGTGCGCGAAGGGGCCGAGCTCGACCAGCGGATCCACTCGATGACGGTGGATCGGGACGCGGTCCGGCCGCGCGTTCCCGCGGCGCTCCTGACCCGGTATGATCGTCTCCAGGGCGCGCGGGACGGGATCGCGGTGGCGGAGATCAGGAAGGGCGCTTGCGGGGCGTGCTTCAAGGGGCTCACGCCGCACGCGCTCCAGGAGGCCCGCCGCGGCGATCAGATCAAGACCTGCGAGGCCTGCGGCCGCATCTTAATATTGACCGAGGCGCCGGTGACGTAGGCCGTCCCGGCCTCGCTCCCGGCAGCGGGCGCATTCCAGCGCCCTCGACCTCAACCCCCACCCGCAACGGAGATTCGGTCATCCGCGTTCTTCGCCAGCTATTGCCCTATTTGAAGCGCCACAGGATCGCGCTCGTGGTCGGCGCCGTCTGCGTGCTGCTCACGAACCTGTTCCAGGTGTGGTCGCCGTGGCTCGTCCGCCGCGCGGTGGATCATCTCCAGCACGGGATCACGAAAGGGGCGGTCCTGGGGGACGCGGGGCTCATTCTCCTGGCCGTGACGCTGCAGGGGATCTTCCTCTTCCTGATGCGCATGACGATCATCCGCGCGTCGCGGACGATGGAGTACGAGCTGCGGAACGACCTCTTCGCCCACGTGGCGCGGCTGCCGGCGGAGACGTACCGGCGGTGGAAGGTGGGCGATCTCCTCTCCCGCGCGACGAACGATCTGGACGCGGTTCGCAACTTCCTCGGGCCGGGCATCATGTACTTCGCGAATACCCTCGTCATGTTCGTGATGGCGGTGTCGCTCATGCTCCGGATCGACGTTCGTTTGACGCTCGTCTCGCTTCTGCCGCTCCCCGTGCTGTCGTTCGTCGTGGCGCGGCTCGGCGGCTCGCTCCACAAACTCTACGAGACGATTCAGGCCCAGTTCTCCACGATGACCGCGAAGGCGCAGGAGACCCTCTCGGGCATCCGCGTCGTGAAGGCGCACGTCGAGGAGGAAGGGGAATACGAGTCGTTCCGGAAGATCCACGAGGGCTACCTCGAGGAGAACCGGAAGATGATCCGGCTCTGGTCGATGATGTGGCCTCTGATGTCGTTGCTGGGCGGTATCGCGGGCGCGATCGTCCTGTCCGTGGGCGGCGCCGCGGTCGTGCACGGAACGATCACGCTGGGCGAGATGGTCGCGTTCCAGATCTACCTTGCCATGCTCATCTGGCCGATGATCGCGCTCGGCTGGGTCTCGAACCTCTTCCAGCGCGGCGCGGCGTCGATGACGCGGATCCAGGTGGTGCTCGATCTCCCGATCGAGAGGGACGTGGATCCGCCCGGCGTGGAGCCGGTGCCCGGCGCCCTGCAGCCGCACGCCGTCGCGGCGGGCGCGGCGCACGCGTTCGACGGATCGATCGAGCTCCGCGCCGTCGGGTATCGCTATCCGGAGACGGAGCGGTGGGTGCTGCGCGGCGTGGATCTGCGGGTCAAGCCGGGTGAATCGGTAGCCCTGGTCGGCCGGACCGGCGCGGGCAAGACGACGCTGCTCCACCTCGTGGAGCGGCTGTTCGAGCCCACGGAGGGCGTGGTGCTGCTCGGCGGCATTCCCGCCGCGGAGTGGCCAAGGCGCGCTCTGAGGCGCTCGCTCGGGATCGTGCCTCAAGAGAGCTTCCTCTTCTCCGACACCATCCGCGCGAACATCGGCTTCGGCTTCGACGACGGTGAGAACTCGCCGGACGCGGAAGCCGTCGCGCGGCAGGCCGGGCTCGGGTCCGATCTCTCGCAATTCCCGCAGGGACTCGAGACGATGATCGGCGAGCGCGGCATCACTCTTTCCGGCGGACAGAAGCAGCGCGTCGCGCTGGCCCGCGCGCTCGCGCTGAAACGGCGCGCGCTCATCCTGGATGACGCGTTCGCGAGCGTGGACCCGGGCACCGAGGAGCAGATCCTCGAGACCTTGTTCGGGCTCCCGACCAAGCCCACGATCCTTCTGGCCACCCACCGTCGCTCCGCCTTGCTCCGCGTGGACCGCGTGGTGGTCCTGGACGAAGGGAAGATCGTCGCGAGCGGCACGCACGAGGAGCTTCTGCGCGCGGGTGGTCTCTACGCCGATCTCTATCACGAGGAAGAAGTCGTGGAAGAGCTGGAGGCGCTCTAATGGCCGGTCCCTGGGGATCCGCGGCCGACGACGTCGACGCGCAGGGCGCGATCTACGATCGCCGCCTGGCCGGCCGGCTCCTCCACTTCCTGAAGCCGTACCGCAAGGAGGTCGTGCTCTCGGTCATCCTCCTGGCGGTGCTGTCGGTGCTGGAGATCGCCGGCCCCTATCTCACCAAGGTCGCGATCGACACCTACGTGAAGCCCGCGGCACCCGGCTCGGCGGCGGCCGCCGCCCAGGCGGGCGCCAAGATGACCTGGCTCGCGCGCATGCTCCCGCACGACACGGTGCAGGGGCTCGTGTTCCTCGCCTTCGGGTACGTGATCGTTCTCGCGTTCGCATTCGGGCTCCGGTACTGGCAGACCTACACGATGTCGATGGTCGGGCAGCGGGCCATGCAGGACCTCCGCCTCTCGATCTTCCGCCATCTCGGCACGCTCTCCGCCTCGTATTACGACACGCGTCCCGTCGGGCGCATCCTGACCCGCGTGACGCAGGACGTCGCGGTGCTGAACGAGCTCTTCGCGCAGGGGGTCGTGGCGGTGATCGGGGACATCTTCCTCCTGATCGGCATCGTGGGGGCGATGCTCTGGCTCGACTGGAAGCTCGCCCTGGTGACGCTGACGACGGTGCCTTTGCTGGTGGCCGCGACTGCCGTGTTCCGCGCGAAGGTGCGCGTGTCCTACCGGCGGGTGCGCACGCGGCTCGCCCGGCTGAACGGCTTCCTCCAGGAGCACCTCCAGGGGCTCGACATCCTGAAGGTCTTCAACGTCGAGGCCAAGGAGACGCGCAAGTTCGACCAGGCGAACCGCGATCATTACGAAGCCCACCTCGAGAACATGTTCCACTACGCGGTCTTCTTCCCGACGGTGGAGCTGATCGGCGCGCTGGGGCTGGCGCTGATCCTCTGGTACGGCGGGCTCGGGATCCTCGCGGGCGCCGTCACGTTCGGCGTGGTGGTGGCCTTCATCCAGTACGTCGACCGCTTCTACCAGCCCGTCCGGGACCTGAGCGAGAAGTACAACGTCTTCCAGTCGGCCATGGTCGCGTCGGAGCGGATCTTCGAGCTGCTCGACACGCCCCCCGCGGTGCCGGTGGCCGAGTCGCCTCGATCCCCGGGCCGGCTGAAGGGCGAGGTCGAGTTCGATCATGTCTGGTTCGCGTACAAGGACGAGGACTACGTGCTGCGCGATCTCTCGTTCCAGGTGCGGCCGGGGGAGAAGGTGGCCCTGGTCGGCGCGACGGGAGCGGGAAAGACCTCCATCGCGAGCTTGCTGACCCGGTTCTACGAATTCCAGAAGGGCGCGATCCGGATCGACGGCGTCGACATCCGCGAGATCGACGAGAAGGCGCTCCGGCGGCAGATCGGTCTCGTGTTGCAGGACGTGTTCCTGTTCTCGGGAACGGTGCGGGAGAACATTGCGTTCGGCGCGCGGGAGCGCGAGCCGAACGCGGTGGATCGCGCGCTGGCCGAGGTTGGCGGCGATCGCTTGCGGGCGCGGCTGCCGCGGGGGTTGGAGGAGGATGTCGGGGAGCGCGGCGGCTACTTCTCGATGGGCGAGCGCCAGATCCTCGCGTTCGCTCGCGCGCTCCACTACGACCCGAGCATTCTCATTCTGGATGAGGCCACCTCGGCCGTGGACATCGAGACCGAGCGCGTGATCCAGGCCGCGCTGCGGCGGCTCCTCCAGGGGCGGACCTCTTTGGTGATCGCGCACCGGCTGAGCACGATCCTCGACGCCGACCGCATCCTGGTCATGCACAAGGGCGAGCTTCGGGAGCAGGGGACGCACGCCGAATTGCTCGCTCGCGGTGGGATCTACAAGCGGCTCTACGAGCTCCAGTACTCGAAGCAGAAGGTAGTCGAGGTTGGGAACGGCGATGGTGCCGGGCCGCGGGATGGCGCGAGCGAGAATGGCGCGCGCGGCGCCGTGGTCAGCGAGCCGGCTCGATCCGGGGGGAGCGAGTGACGGAGGACTTCTCGAAGGAGCTGGCCCTCGCGGAGACCATCGCCCGCGAGGCCGGCGCCCTCTTGAAGGAGAACTTCGGCCGCGAGCAGGAGATCGAGTACAAGGGGCGGATCAACCTCGTGACCGAGATGGATCGCCGCGCGGAAGACCTGATCGTGAAGCGCCTCCAGGCCGCCTACCCAGGCGACGACATCTGGGCGGAGGAGGGAAGCGGCAAGCGGAGCGGCGCTGACCGCGCGTGGGTCGTCGATCCCCTCGACGGCACCACCAACTACGCCCACGAATACCCCGTCTGGTCGGTCTCGATCGCGCTGCAGGCTCGGGGCGAGGTCGTCGTGGGCGCCGTCTACAATCCGCTCTTGGATGACATGTATTCCGCGCGTCGCGGCGGTGGCGCGATGCTCAACGGGGTGAGGCGCCGGGTCTCAAGCGCCGATAACCTCGAGAGCGCCATGCTTGCGACGGGCTTCTCGTACGACGTGACCACCCAGGACGACCCCGAGCGGAACAACATCGGGCCGTTCTCGCGGTTCTTGCGGCGAG
>Ga0111538_10000789_pt1 | contig 43707 bp, 37 predicted proteins | sample SoiMethybrSBSTD1_FD_79669 | JGI IMG/M metagenome (GOLD analysis project Ga0111538, IMG submission 79669) | Bulk soil microbial communities from a Populus tree surrounding site in Tennessee, USA - Soil MetaG P. TD hybrid SBSTD1 (version 2)... | ecosystem: Environmental > Terrestrial > Soil >...
GACATGGTCGAGCGGCGGCCGGCCGGCGCAGCCGGCGGCGTGGTCTTGGGCTTGCCCTCGGTCGGCGGCGGCGCGATCTGGCGATAGGCCTCCAGCTTCGCGGTTTCCTCCTCGATCTCGCGGGCGAAGGTTCCCTTCATCCAGGCCGCCAGATCCTTGCGCGAGTAGAACTCGCCGGCGGTGTAGACGAAGGCCTGCAGCTCGTCGTGCAGGTCGATGGCGTTCTGGTAACGGTCCTCGACGTCCTTGGCCAGCGCCTTCAGCACGATGCGCTCGAGCTCGTCGGGGATGCGCCGGTTGTAGGTCGAGGGCGGCAAGATCTCGACGTTGCGAACCTTCTCGAGGGTCGAGAAATCGGACTCGCCGACGAACAGCCGCTCGCCGGTGAGGAGCTCGTAGAGCACGATGCCGCAGGAGAAGATGTCGGAGCGGCGATCGATGGGCAGGCCCCGCACCTGCTCGGGGGACATGTACCCGAACTTGCCCTTGAGGATTCCGGCCTGGGTCTTGGACCCCTTGCCGGCCGCCTTGGCGATGCCGAAGTCGATGAGCTTGACCTCGCCCTCGAACGAGACCAGGACGTTCTGCGGGCTGACGTCGCGGTGAACGAGATTGAGCTCACGCCCGGACTGATCCCGCTTGTTATGGGCGTAATCGAGCCCCTCGCAGACCTTCATGATGACGAAGGCGGCCTGCGCGATCGGCATCGGCTCGGTCTTCTGCCGGCAGCGATCGAAGATCGCGCGCAGGTCGCGGCCGTGGACGTGCTCGAGCGCGATGTAGTAGCTCTGGTCGACGACCCCGAGGTCGAAGATCTGGGCGATGTTCGCGTGATTGAGCTGGACGGCGATCTTCGCCTCGTCCACGAACATGCGGATGAACTCCTTGTCCTCCGCGATGTTGGGCAGGATGCGCTTGACCGCGACGAGCCGCTCGAACCCCTCCACGCCGTACGCCTTGGCGCGGAACACCTCGGCCATGCCGCCGACGTTGATCCGTTCGAGGAGGTAATACTTGCCGAACGGGATGGGCTTCTTCTTCACGGCGGCATGCTCACGGGGCTGAGCTTGTAGTTGCACGATCGCGTCCCTGTCTGAGGAAAGGCGAGCGTGAAACTATAATAAAGCCGGGCACGAAACCAGAGGAAACCTAATGACATGTGGGGGCCCATACCACCTCCACTCCCTTTGGTTACCCCACCAACAGTTAGCACGGCAACCAAGTGCGGGCCACGTCACGTCACTGCTGGACCAGCGCCTGGGCCGGGGCCATCTGGGCCGCCTTGTGGGCGGGCATGAAGCCCCCGAGGATGCAAAACACGACCGAGAAGGCCAGTCCGCCCGCCAGGATCCACCAGTAGAAGTTGAACAGCGAGTCGGGCTGGAAGGGGAGCTCGGGGAGGAACTGGGGCACCACCAGGTCGAACCCCAGGCCGGCGAGGAGCGCAATGCCGAGCCCGGCCAGGCCGGAGACCAGGCCGATGAGCGCGGCCTCGCCGAGGATGATGGCGCGGATGTCCGACTTGGTGGCGCCGACCGCGCGCATGAGCCCGATCTCGCGCCTCCGCTCGCTCACCTGCATGAAGAAGTTGTGGGCGATGTTGATGGCCGAGATGGTGACGATGATGAGCGAGATGAGCAGGAAGAAGATCGTCACCACGAAGATGACCAGCGCGAACTGCTTGCCGTCCGAGTCCTGCAGCCGGAGGTCGAGGTCCTTCTCGATCCAGGCGGCGAACGGGCCGACGTCGTCCTTGTCGGTCAGCCTGACCACGATGGACGAGTAGGTGGTGGCGGCCTCCTCGCCCAGGTACTCCTGGTTCCACCGCTTGACGTAGCCGATCGGGACGGTGACACCGATCGGGATCGCCTTGTCGTTGATGCCGAGCAGGACGCCCTCGATCTGGCGGGGCGGCGCCTTGAGGCTGGTGGTGGTGGCCTCGATCATGGTGGCGCCGAGGTCCATGTAGAGGCGCATCTTGCTGAGGCCGCCGCGCTGGACGATGAACTCCTCCATCGCCCCGATGACCGGCAGCCCGCGCGACTTGGCGAACTGCGTGTTGTAGATCTCGACCAGCTTGCGCGACACCAGCATGGGGATGCGGTGGTGGCAGGTCATCCGCCGGGTGTCGCAGAAGTGGAGCTCGGGGCAGCGGAACTTGGGGGCCGGTCCGCAGGTGGGCGGCGCCTCGCCGCGCGCCTCGCGCTCCGCCTCGAAGTCGCGGAACAGCTCCACGTTCTTGTCGCCCTTGAGATAGGCCGGGTCGATGCCGTCGCCGACCACGTCGAACTTGAGCTTGGTGTCCTGGTACCACCAGACGCCGAGCGCCGGGAACGCGATGGCCATGCGCGGGACCACCTCGGCGACTCCGTCGTGCTTGCGGATCTGCTCCACGATGCCGTCGTCGAGCTTCTTCTGCGCCTCGATGCCGAGCGCGCCGACCAGCGCGGTGCGCGGCGCGATGACCTCGACCCGGTCGATCGGGAACATCTCGAGCACCCAGCTGCGCACGCCCATCGACAGGCCGAGGAAGAACACGAACGAGGCGATGCCGACCACGATGCCGAAGCCGGACAGGATGAAGTGCCGCCGGTTCCTGACCGCGTTGCGGCCCACCAGGCGGACCAGCTTGCCCGCCGGCATCATCGGGCGGGGCCCCTCATGCCGCGCCGTCCCGCGCGTTCCGCGCGCGATCGCGATCGGCGCGGGTGGCGTTCTCGAGCACTGCCTCGCCCTCGATGATGCAGCCGTCCTCGATCCGGATCACCCGCTTCGCCGCGCTCGACACCCGCTCCTCGTGGGTGACGATGAGGAGGGTCACCCCGTCCTCGCGGTTGATGTCACCGAACAGCTCGATGACCTCGCGGCCGGTGTCGGTGTCGAGGTTACCGGTCGGCTCGTCGCACAGGAGCAGGGCCGGCTTGTGGAACAGCGCCCGGGCGATGGCGACCCGCTGCTTCTGGCCGCCCGACAGCTCCGCCGGGCGCCGGCCCGCCAGGTCGGCCAGTCCGACCCGCCGGAGTGACTCGAGCGCGCGCTCCGGGTCGTGCTCGTGGTGCCGGGAGAAGGAGGCCGGCAGGAGCACGTTGCCGACGCAGCTCAGGTGATCGAGCAGGTTGAAGGCCTGGAAGACGAAGCCGATCCGCTCGTTGCGAAGCTGGGCCAGCTCGCGGTCGCGCGCGCGCCGGTAGTCGAGGCCGAGCACCTCGACCCGCCCGCTGTCGGCGGTGTCCAGCCCGCCGACGATGTTGAGCAGGGTCGATTTCCCCGAGCCCGACTGGCCGACCAGCGCGACGATCTCGCCGGCCTCGAGGTCGAGCGAGACCCCGCGCAGAACCTGGGTCTTTCCGGCACCGCTGCCGTAGGCCTTGTGGACGTCGCGCAGCTGGATGACCAGCTCGGAGGTGCCGCCGCTCACAGTGCGCGGGACCCTACCATGATTTAGTTTCTGCGGCGCAGGCCGCCCCGGAAGACCAGGGAATCACCCTCCAGCTGTAGCACTGCGGTGACGCGCTGGTAGTGCTGGAGCCAGGTTGCCACCGCGTGTGCCGTGCGCCGCGGAAAGCGGATCGCCAGGAGCGCCTCGAGGTTCCGGATGCGGGGCGGCTCGAGCCAGGCGCCGGCGACTTCGAGGTGCTCCGGCGGCGTGCCGCGCCCCAGCATCGCTGCCATCGCCTTGTCGCCGAGCGCGGCGGTGAAGCGGCGGCCTTCCTGGCGGTAGAGGAGGGCCGGCGCGCCCGGGAACGAGAGCGCCTTCACCTCGCGGCCGGCGATGGTCCGCGTGCGCTCGAACAGCGAGCGCCCCGGGATCGACTCGAGCTGCGCGTTCACCAGGTCGGGATCGGTCAGCACCATGTGCACCGCGCCGCTGCCGTCGAGATCGTCGATGTCGATGCGGCTGGCAGCGGCGTAGATGGCGCGCGGACCGGCCATCCCGGTCATCTGGCGGACCGGATCGCGGATCGGCTGGTCGATGAGCGGGCAGCCGGCGGCGGCGCGCACCTTCTCCAGCCAGGGCAAGGGGACCGCGAGCGCGAGGGCCAGCGGGGCGGCCCTGCGGTAGCTGTAGTAACCGCCCGGCGCCGGCGGACCGCTGTGATCGCGGAGCGCGCCCGCGGTGGCGGTGGTGAGATCGAGCGCGGCCCAGGTCTCGGTGCCGGCCGGCCCCGGGCGGGCGGCGGCGACCAGGCGCGGCGCGGCGCCGGCCAGGGTGCGGGCGCAGCCGGGCAGCTCGCGCCCGGAGCCCTTCCAGTCCTCGAGCTCGCCGGCGAGCCGGTCGAACCTGACCAGAGCGATGAGGCCGGGCGCGGCGGCGAGTGCCTGCTCGCCGCGGCGGGCGACCTCGGCCAGCTCGGGATCGCCGCCCAGGCTGCCGCCGCCGGGCGCCGCCAGGATCTGATCGAGCCAGGCGAGGCCGGGGCCGGCCGGGGCGGCGCGCAGGATCAGCCAGCCGTCGAGCACCACCCAGGACGCGGCCATGTCGCCCTGCGACCAGGAGTAGACCTGGTGGCCGCGGTGCTCGGCGACCGATGCGTTGTGCTCGGGCCGCTCGCGGTCGAGAAGGCGGCGCAGCTTGTCGCCGTCGGCCACCGGCAGGACGGCGGTCGGGAACCCGCCCTGGCCGAACAGCGCCGCGCTGCCGCCGAGCTGGATGCCGGCGGCGGCGAGATCCTCGGGCGAGACCGGGCTCACCCCGAAGGCGGCGCGCGCCGCGCGGTCGAGCTCCGCGAGGCTGTCGCCTTGCAGCGCCGAGACCAGCTCGCCCGCCTCGCGGAGCGCGGCGACCGCATCGTCGAGCCGCGCGGCAGCCACGACCCACGAGGCGTCGGCCGGCGCCCAGCGCAGCGCCGGATAGGCCCGCTCGAGCGCGGTGGCGGGCCGCGCTGCGGTCGGCTTCGGCCCGCCCTTGCCACCGCAGGCGGCGAGCCCGGCGGCGAGGGCGAGTGGCAGCCACCTAATACTGCACCTCGCCGATGAACAAATAGGCGGCGCGCGAACCGGGCGGCCCGACCATCTGGGTCCCGCGCTTGCCCTTGCCGGCCAGGCGGAACAGGGTGGACGGGCGCTGCATCGGCCGCCCCTTCTCGTCGAAGAACGCGCCGATGACGATCGCGCGGGCCTCCCCTTCGGCGTTGTTGGTCACGTTGCCGGCCACCACCGCGCGGTCCTGATCGAAGTAGACGTTTCCGTCGGTGACCACCACCGGGGCCGGGTAGCCGACCATCTCGGCGCCGCGCACGTCCACCCGCGCGCCGACCGCGGCAGGCCGCGCCGCCTGCTTGTCGTCGACCAGCGCGAAGAGACGGCTGCCGCCCGCCGGGATGCGCAGCGACTCGCGCCGGGTCTTGCCGACCACCTTCTTGCCCTGGTCGTAGAGCTCGGCCGACAGCGTGACCATGAGGTCCTGCTTGTCGGTGTTCTTGGCCTCGACCAGAACGTAGGTGGCGTCCGACTTCCACTGATCGTGGCCGACCGGGCCGGTCTTGACCGCGAGCCGGTCCGCCTCGACATGGATCATGTCGTAGCTGACCTCGGGGCTCGACCAGTCGCTGCCGCGCCCGCACGCGATCAAGAGGAGCGGGATCGCCGCCGGCCAGATGCGCATGCGGAAAGCGTAGCCTACGATGCGCGCGGCATCGCGAACTGGCGCAGCCGCGCCTGCACCCGGGGCTGGAGGTCCAGGCGGGCCCAGTCGAGCCCGGCCAGGCCATGCGCCAGGGTGGCCACCCGGTCGCCGAGCGGGGCCTTCTTGTCGACGATGAGCCGGTACTCCCCCTTCACCCGGCACAGACCGCCGTAGCTGCCGGACTGGAGCGCCTCGTAACTCACCTTCACGCCGAGCCGGGTCGCGGCCTCCTCGAGCAGCTCGAGCATCTCCTCGTTGGCTGACATACGCGGCCCAGACTATCAGCCCACTCCCGCCTGCGCCACATTCTGGCGCCACACATGTGCGCGGATTTGCTCCGCTCCCGGCGAGAGAGGAGATCCCCCGGCAGGATTGAACAGGGAGGGGGCGAGGGGGGGAGGACGTTCCGCGGGGTTGAACCGCGAAGCCGCGAAGGCCGCGAAGCCCAGAGCTCGAAGGACGCTGCGCGTCCTTCTCGCCGTGTTCGCCGAGAGGACAAGAACCAATTCAAGTTCTGGTCTCTCCCTCTCCCCCTCTCCCTGTTCAAATTTCTGGACTGCCCGCTAGATCGCCGTGGGGAGCTCGCAGACGAAGAGCGCCCCGCCGAGGTCCGAGCGAGTCACCCGGACCCGGCCGCGGTGCTGCTCGACGATGTTCCGCACGATGGAGAGCCCCAGGCCGGTGCCGGTGCCGTCCGTCTTGGTGGTGAAGAAGGGCTCGAACACGCGCTCGCGGTCGCTGTCGGGGACGCCGGGGCCGCTGTCGGCCACCACCACCGCCACCTCACCGTCGCCCGCCCGCCGCGTCGAGACCACCACGCGGCCGTCGGAGCCGCAGGCCTGCACCGCGTTGGTCACCAGGTTGATGACCACCTGCTCGAGCTGCCCGGGCACCGCGCAGACCGGCGGCAGGCCGTCGTCGAGCTCCTGGTCGAGGTGAACGTGCGAGCGCTCGAACAGGTGCTCGCAGAACGACAGCGACTGGCGGACCACCTGGGACAGCGAGACGACGTCCATCTCGCTGCCGGCCGGCTTGGCGTACTGCACCAGGTCGCGGGCGAACGTCATGATGCGCTGCGCCCCCGCCGCGATGCGCTCGAGCTTCTCGATGTCGCCGGCCTCGACCGGAGCGCCCAGCCGGACCCGCTCGTGCGCCTTCTTGAGCAGGTACTCGGCGTAGACCGTGATCGAGGTGAGCGGGTTGTTGAGCTCGTGCACCACGCCGGCGGCCAGCTGCCCGAGGGTGGCCAGCTTCTCGGCCTGGATGACCTGGTTCTGCAGCTCGCGCAGCCGGGTCTGGTCCTGTCCGACCGCCACCACCGCCTGCACCTCGCCGCGCGCGCCGATCGCCGCCATGCTCCACACCGTGCGCACCCGGGCCCCGGTGCGGGTCTCGAGCTGGATCTCGACCGCGTCGGCGGTGCCGCCGGTCAGCGCGCGCAGGAACATCTGGGTCAGCCGGCTGCGCTCCTCGGGCGGCAGCCAGTCGCGCACGTCGCGCCCGATGATCTCCTCGCGCCGGTAGCCGGTCAAAAGGCACAGGGCGTGGTTGCACACGGTGATGCGCCAGTGGCGATCGACCCCGAGGATGAGCGCGTTGGCGTGCTCGATGAGCTTGGACTGCGAATCGCGCAGGAGCGTGGTCTCGCGGTGCAGGCGCTCGTTGCGCAGCACGACCGACAGGTGGTTGGCGATCGGCAGCATGGCGGCCTCGTCGGCCGGCGACGATTCCGAGCCGAGCGGATAGCCGACGTCGAGCAGGCCGTAGAGCTCGCCCGACGCCACCAGCGGGACGGCGAAGCCAGCCGCCACCCCGGGGAAGGGCGAGTCCCAGCGGTCCGACAGCCGGACCCGCGCGCTCTCGGCCAGCGCGCTCTTGAGCCGGGTCTTGGCGGCCGACGAGCGCTTGATGGTGAGCCGCTCCTCGCCGACGCCGCTCCGCACGTCGCCGCGGCCCGGGTAGATGCGCGCGCCGCCGCCGGCCCGGAGATCGACCACGCGCACGGCGAGCAGCCGGCCGGGGAACAGCTCGACCAGGAGGGCGAGAAAGCGCAGCGCGATCTGCTCCTCGGTCATCTCGAGGTGGATCTCGCGACCCAGCTCGAGGACGCCGCCCAGCATCTCGGCGGCCGTCGGCATCGGCGGATGCTCGTCGTCTCGCCCCGCCATCTCACCCTTGCCGCTTGGAGATCGGAGCATCGTTCGGGCCGATTCTATCGGTCGACGGCTCGCCTGTCTCCCCGACCGCCTCCGGCGCCTCGGCGTCGCGCCCGCCCGGCAGGGGCGGCATCTCCTCCTCCTCCTCGCTGTCGCCGCTGGTCCGGGCCAGGATGAGGTGCTGCGCGGTGATCTCGTCCTCGACCGGCTCGACCAGGTCCTCGAGCTCGGGGATGACGGCGGCCAGACCCGCCCCCTTGGCCACCATCGTGATCTCGCCGCTCTGATCGAGGTTGATCGGGCGGGGGTTGTCCGACCCGACGTCTTCCACCCGGACCGCAATGATATCGCTCGACGAGGCGGCCGAGCGATCGAGGTCCATGATGCTGGCCTTGCCGACGTATTCCTTGGTCTCGTAGCGGGTGATCCGGCCGATCTGGCGGATGATGTCGGCCATCCGCGCCACCTCGCGCAGGATGATCTGCAGCGCCCGCGAGTGGGGGGCGTCCGGCTCGCTCTGCTTCTCGATGAGCTGGGCGTAGCCGAGGATCGAGGTGAGCGGCTGGTTGAGCTCGTGGGCGGCGGCGCCGGCCAGCTGGGCGACCATCGCCTGCCGCTCCTGTAGCTCGAGCTGCTCCTGGACGTTGAGCAGCGCCTGCTCCATGCGCAGCCGCTCCCGCAGGTCGGACAGGATGCCGACCGTGGCCGCCTCCCGGCCCTGCTCGTAGATGATCGAGGCGGTCATGTTGACCGGCACCAGCTCCCGGCTGGCGGTCAAGACCTCGAGCCGGGTCTGCTCGAGCTTGCCGATGCCGCCGTGCGAGGTGGAGCGCAGCATCTGCATGATGCGGCGCGCGACGCCGTCGGGATAGAGCCGCCAGACCGGCAGGCGGCCGATGACGTCGGGCGCCCGGTGGCCGAACACCCGCTCGGCGCCGGGGTTGAACAGGATGACCCGGCCGTGCATGTCGGCGGCGATGATGGCGTCGACCGCCGAGTCGATGAGCTTCTCGAGGAAGTCCTTGGTCTGCTGCAGCTCGCCTTCCAGGGCGCGCTCGGCGGTGACGTCGCGGAAGGACAGGATGACGGCCCCGCTCTTGGCCAGGACGGTCGAGGTGGTGACCGAGACGCAGATCGGCTCGCCGCTGGTGGTGCCGATGTCGAGGTCGAAGGCCTCGAGGTTGGTGCCGCCGATGACCGAGCGGATCACCTCCTCGAGCGGGCCGCGCTGCTCGTGCGGTACCAGGTCGATGAGGGGCGAGCCGACCAGGCCGTCGCGCGCGAAGCCGGTGATCGACTCGGCGGCGCCGTTGACGAACAGGATGCAGCCGGTGTCGTCGAGCACCACCACGCCGTCGGCCGAGGCCTCGAAGTGCTCCTTGAGCGACTCGATGGTGCGCAGGCGGCGCTCCGCTTCGTAGCTGGCGCGCGAGATCCGGCGGGTGTCCTCGGTGAGGCGCTCGACCACGTGGCTGTCGCGCAGCTGGGCGGCGACCAGGGCGGCCAGGGCGACGCCGAAGTCGATACTGGCAGAGTTGATGTGGGCGACCCCGGGGCTGCTCTTGCGGAACAGGAGGGCGCCGAGCCCACGCCGGCGCCAGAAGCAGGGGAAGACCGCGATGCCGCGCACGCCGGGGGCGCGCAGCCGCTCGGCGACCTCGGCGGTGATCGGGTGATCGAGGGCGTCGGCGATGAAGACCGGCTCGCCGCTGCGCGCCGCCGCCGCCAGCTCCGGGTACTTGGCGACCGAGAGGACGAACTGCGACAGGCTGGGATCGTCGGTGGCGGCGATGACGTAGGCCAGGTCGGACGACTCCACGTGGGCCACCAGCGCGCCGCGCTCGAAGCCGAGCGACTGGGTGGCGATGAGCATGACCTCGCGCAGCGCCTCGGACGAATCGCCGCCGTCCGACACCAGCGCCTGGATGTGGCGCAGCGCCAGCTGGGTGCGCTCGAGCTCGCGCAGGCGGCGCTCGCTGTGCTGCCGGCGAAGCAGATGGCGGATGCGGGCGCCGAGCACGGCGGGGACCGGCGGGTCGCGCACCACCTCGTCGGCTCCGGCGGTCAGGAGCGCGCCGGCCGCGCCGGGCGGCATCGACGGGGCGACCGCCAGGATCGGGACGTCGACCCAGACGGCGCCCTCGCGGGCCTGGGACAGGATGGTCTCGGCCTCGTCGCAGCAGGGCACCACCATGAGATCGGGCGCCCGCTCGAGTCCGCCGAGCGACTCGGCGCTGGTCACCCGGTCGAAGCCGCAGCTCTCGAGCAGCCGGACCAGATCGGCGCGGGTCGCGCCGCTGCCCCCGACCACTGCGATCGCGGACTGGGCTGCCATGCTGCTGGTCAGCCTAACACGCGCGGTCAGCGCGAGCCCTGCCAGGCCGCGACGGCGGCGGCGTACACGGACTTGAGCGCGACCCCGTGTGCGCGCGCCGCGGCGCGGCAGGCCTCGTACTCGGGCGCCGCGTTGAGCGCGCGTCCGCCCTGGCGCGCGACCTTGACCGGGATGGGCCCGAACGGGGTATCGACCACCACCAGCTCGCGCTCGAGCACGCGGCGGGCGACCCGGTCGAAGCGCACGCCGATGGAGGTGGTCTCGGCCAGGACCGCCGCGAGGACCGACTCGAGCGCGCCCGGCGGCACCAGCGCCGAGAGGAGGAGGGCCGGGCGAGACTTCTTCATCGCGATCGGCGTCCACCAGACGTCGAGGGCCCCGGCCAGGGCGATGGCCTCGGCGGCGTGCTCGCACAGCTCCGGACTCATGTCGTCGATGTTGGCCTCGACTCGATAGACCGTGTCGTCGGCGGCGTGCTCGGCCGGGGCCAGGGGGCGTCCGACCACCAGGCGCAGGACGTTGGGCCGGTCGGGCAGGTCGGCGTCGCCGGCGCCATGGCCGACCGCGAGCGGCAGGAGCGGCGGCATGGCGGTCCAGGCCGAGGCCGCGTGGGCCAGGATGGCGGCCCCGGTCGGGGTGCAGAGCTCGCGGGCGGCACCGCCGTCCACCACCGCGGCCCCGGCCCGCCGGAGGATCTCGAGCGCGGCGGGGGCCGGCACCGGCAGGAGGCCGTGCGCCGTCTTCACCGTGCCGTGGCCGAGCGCGACCGGCGAGGCGGTGACCGCCGCGGGAGCGAGCCAGGCCAGGCCGACCGCGGCCCCGACCACGTCGGCGATCGAGTCGATGGCGCCGACCTCGTGGAACTCGACCTGGTCGATCGCCACCCCGTGCAGCGCGGCCTCCGCCTCGGCCAGCCGGTGGAAGATGTCGAGCGCGCGCGCCAGCACGTCCGCCGCCAGACCGGCGCGGTGCAGCCGGGCGACGATGTCGGCGTGGCGCACGTGATGGTGGCCGTGGTCGTGGTGGTCATCGACGACGATGTTGACGTTGACCGCCGCCAGCCCGTGCTTGACCACCGAACTGGCGACCAGACAGCCGCGACCGACGCCGATCCGGTCGAACGCCTCCTCCACCAGCGCGCGCGGCAGCCCGAGGTGGAGGAGCGCGCCGAGCACCATGTCGCCGGCGGCGCCGGCCGCGCCGTCGATGTGCAGGTGCTGGCCGCCGAGCTCGCCGCTCCTCTCAGCCATCGCCGCGCACCGCGTTGATCCGCGCCGCCGCCACCGCGGCGCCGAATCCGTTGTCGATGTTGACCACCGCGACGCCCGGCGAGCAGGAGGCCAGCATGGCGAGCATGGCGGCGAACCCGCCCAGCCCGACGCCGTAGCCGACGCTGGTCGGCACCGCGACGATCGGCCGATCGATGAGGCCGGCCACCACCGACGGCAGCGCCCCCTCCATCCCGGCCACCACCACCGCGACCTCGCAGGCGCGCAGCTTCTCGCTGGCGGCCAGCACGCGGTGCAGCCCGGCCACCCCGACGTCGGTCAGCCGCGCCACCGGGTGGCCGAGGAACTCGGCGGTCAGCGCCGCCTCCTCGGCGACCGGCAGGTCGCTGGTGCCGGCCGCCACCACCGCGATGGTCCCGCGCCCGCGCCCACCGCGCGGCCGGTCCGGCTCGACCACCAGCATCCGCGCGACCTCGTGATAGAGCGCTCGGGCCACCCGCGCGCGCACCGCCCGCGCCTTCTCGGCGTCGACCCGGGTGGCCAGCGCGCCGGAGCCGCCGCGCGCCAGCGCCTCGAGGATGTCGGAGATCTGCTCGGCGGTCTTGAACTCGCCCAGCACCACCTCCGGGATGCCCGACCGGAGCTCGCGGTGGTGGTCGACCCGGGCGGCCTCGCCGACCGCCTCGTACGGCAGGATGCGCAGCCGCTCCGCCGCCTGGGCGGGAGACAGCGTTCCTGCCCTCACCTCCTCGAGAAGTCGCCGGACGTCCTCGGCGTCCATATGGGTCAGACCATATACCGGATCCGGGATGTGACCGCTGCCGCCCTGCGCCGGTCACTCCGGTATCCAGCGAACGACCGACCCCAGTGGCGACCTCCCCTTCGCCGCGGGTTTGCCCCTGGACTGCGGGTTGCACTCTCCCAGCCTCATGCGGCGCCGCATCGTGCTCCTCGCCCTCCTCCTCCTCGCCATGGCCGTGGCCGGATGCTGGTACGGCCGGCTGCCCGACATCTATGGCGGCGCGTTCCGCGGCAGTGGCGGCCAGGCCGCCACCGCGGCCCCCGCCGAGCCGACCGCGCCGCAGGCGCCGGGAGCCGAGCCCGCCTCGCCGACCGCCTCGGCAGACCAGCCGACCGAGCAGCCGGCGCCGGCGCCGCAGCCGGAGCCGCAGCCAGCGCAGCCGACCACGGTGACCGATTCCAACGTCACCATCACCCGGACCGTGACGCGCGCACCGACCTATCCGTCCTCGCCCTTCGTCGCCACCTACCCGACCAGCCGCGACGGCACGCATCACGTGTGCAAGTCGTTCACGCAGTCGACCGACAACAAGAACGACTGCATGGTCCACTGCCGCGCCCAGCTGATGTCGGTCGGCAGCTGCTCCTGCATGGAGCTCGAGAAGTGCCCGGCCGGGATCGACGTGGTCGACTGAGACGGAAGCTCAGCGGCGGTTCGGGCTGTTCGGGTTCTGGATGAGCCCGACCAGGTTGCCGAACGGGTCCTCGACCGCGCCGATGAGGATGCCGCCGCCGACGTCCTGCGGCGCCGTGTGCTCGCGCGCGCCGTGCTCGATGAAGTGGGCGAAGGCCGCCTTGATGTCGGCGACCGACCAGTAGGCGGTCTGCCCCTGCCCGCTCGCGGCCGGCTTGCCCTCGAGCGGGTGCAGCCCGAGCTCGTCCCCCGCCACCGTGAACCCCGAGTAATACGGCGTGTCGTGGTTCGGCTCGACCGCCAGCACCTTCTTGTACCAGTCGGTCGCCGCCCGCATGTCCGCGACGAAGTACACCACCGTCTCCAGTCCCTTCAGCATCCGCGCAATCTACTCGAGCGACCGAACAGACGGACAGGACTTCGAACCGCCAAAACCGCCAAACGCGCCAAACTCCGAACTGGTTGGGTTCGCTCTTTTCGCCCCGAAGCTTACCAAAATCAAAAAATCTGAATTTGGCGGCCTTGGCGGGTTTGGCGGTTCAAAATCTGGGGCTGGAGAAGCGGTTCAGCGCTTGCGGCGGCGGAGGATCTGGACCTTGTCGATGGCGCGGTCGGAGACGGTGAGGACGCGGAGCGTGACTCCGCCGACCACGACCGACTCGCCGGCGGCGGGGATGCGCTTCTGGTGGTGCAGGATGAGGCCGGCCAGGGTCTCATAGTCCTCGCCCTCCGGCAGGTCGAGATCGAGCTCCTGGTTGACCCGCTCGACCGAGGTGCGCGCTTCCACCTGCCAGACGCCCGGGCGCTCCTGGACGATGGGGGAGGTCTCCTCGGCGTCGTACTCGTCCTCGATCTCGCCGACCACCTCCTCGAGGATGTCCTCGATGGTGACCACGCCGATGGCGCCGCCGTACTCGTCGACCACGATCGCCATCTGGTTGCCGGTGCCCTGCAGCTCGACCAGGAGGTCGACCGCCCGCTGGTTGCCCGGCACGTAGCGGGCGGGGCGGATGAGCTCGCCGACCGCGCGGGCGCGCCCGGCCGGGCCGACCTGGAGGAGGTCGAAGGCGTAGAGCACGCCGACGATGTCGTCGACCCGCGACCGGTAGATCGGCATGCGAGAGTGCTGCTTGTCGGACACCTCGGCGATCGCCTCGGCCACCGTGCTGTCCTCCGGCAGCGCGGTCACCTCGCTCAGCGGAACCATCACGTCGCCCACCTCGACGTCGGAGAGCTCGAGCAGGTTGGCGATCATCTCGCGCTCGTGCGCCTTGATCTCCGAGCGCGCGCTCGGCTCCGCCTCGATGAGCAAGGTCAGCTCCTCGCGGGTGACGAAGGCGCGCTTGCGGTCGGTGCCGAGCAGGCGGGTCATGCTGGTGGCGAAGCCGCTCATCGCCCACACCGCCGGGCGCAGGATGATGGAGGCCACCCGGAGCGGATAGATGAGGCGCGGCGCCAGCTGGTCGGCGTGCTGCTGGAACAGGCTCTTGGGGACCACCTCGCCGAGGATGAGGGTGAAGGGCGTGACCAGGGCGACCGCCAGGAGCTCGGAGTGGGCCCGCTCCTGACCGACCAGGTAGAGGGCCACGGTGACGCCGAAGGTGACCGCCCCGAGGTTGGTGCCGAGAAGCGTGGTGGCGAGCAAGACCTGTGGCCGAGCCAGCATGCTCTCGACCAGCTGCGAGGCGCGGTCGCCGGCGGCCGCCCGCTCGCGCAGCCGGCTGCGGTTGGCCGACACCATGGCGATCTCCGACCCGGAGAAGAAGCCCTCGACCAGGACGCAGACCACGCCGACCAGGATGACCACGGTCCCGGAGATCACGACACCACTCCCTGGTCCGTCTTGGGGATGGGCTGGGTGCTGGCCGTGCGGGCCTGGGCGCGCGCCTTCTGCGCCTCGCGCTCGTCGCGGATGTCGCCGAACAGCTGCTCGAGCAGGTCCTCCATGGTGACCAGCCCGGCCAGCTTGCCGTACTCGTTGACCACCAGCGCCATGTGCATCTTGCGCTGCTTGAAGAGGCGGAACATCCGCTCGAGCGGGGTCGTCTGCGGCACGAACAGGGGCTCGTGGAGGAGCTCCTGCAGGCGCCGGACCGGGGTTCCGGGTGTGCCCTGGACCAGGAGATCCTTCGCGTGCAGCACGCCGCGGATGTTGTCCATCGTCTTCTGGTAGATGGGCACCCGCGAGAAGCCGCGCGCCGCGATCTCCTGGGTGAGCCGCGCGACCGGCAGCTCGTAGGACAGGGCGAAGACCCGCGAGCGCGGCACCATCGCCTCCGCCACCGTCTTGTCGCCGAACTCGAACACCTTGTGGATGAGGCGGCGCTCGCGCGCGTCGACCTGCCCCTCCTCGCTGCCGGCGTCGACCAGCGCCTTGAACTCGGCCTCGCTCAGCGGGTCGCGCTGCTGGCTGCGCCCGCCGGCGCCGCCGAACGGCCGGGTCAAGACGCCCGCGATGCTGGTCACCACCAGGCGGACCGGCGTCACCACGACGCCGAACAGCCACAGCGGCCGGACCGCCGCGCGCGACCAGGGGACCGGCGCCTTGAAGGCGATGGTCTTCGGGGTGATCTCGCCGATGAAGAGGAGGAGCGGCAGCGCCATCGCGGTGGCGAGCATGGCCAGCTCCGCCTCGCTGCGGTTGGGGAACAGGTCGTCGACCAGGCCGGCCATCACCGCCGACATCGACACGTTGATCGACTCGTTGCCGCACAGGATGGTGGCGATGAGCCGGCGAGGGCGCGCCAGCATCGAGAGGATCAGGCGGTCGGAGGCGCGCTTGCCCTGGCCGAGCATCTCGCGATCGACCCGGCGGAGGCCGAACATGGCCACCTCGGTGCCCGAGAAGAACATCGAACAGGAGAGCAGGGCAGCGATGACGATCAGCGTGGTGGCGACGCTGTCATTCATTCAGGTCGGGGGCTTCGGCGACTCACTGCTCTTCAGGTGGGCGTGGAGGTCCTCGGGCACGGCCGGCAAGGACAGCGTGAAGGTCGAGCCCTCGCCCGGCTGACTGTGAACCCAGATGGCCCCGCCGTGCGCCTCGACGTAGCTCTTGGCCAGGCTGAGGCCGAGGCCGCTGCCGCCGTACTCGCGCGTCGACGACTGATCCACCTGGAAGAACGGCTCGAAGATGCTGGCCTGCGCCACCGGCGAGATGCCGATGCCGGTGTCGCGCACGCTCACCCGGACGCCGATCCGCTTGGTGATGTCGCCGCCGGTGGACACCCCGCGGTCGGACGGCATCAGCGCGCCGACCTCGGCGGCCACCACCACGTCGCCGCCCCGCGGGGTGAACTTGATGGCATTGGCGATGAGGTGGACCAGCACCTGGCGGATCTTGCGCTGGTCGGCGATCACCCGCGGCACCGGCCCGTGCGGCAACGAGAGCGCGATGGCGCGGCGATCCGCCTCGCTGGTCAGCGAGGTGGCGGCCCGCTCGATGACGTCGAGGATCGAGATCGGCCTCTGCTCGGTCGCCGGCTGGGAAGCATCCAGCCGGGCCAGCTCCAGCATGCTGGTGATCAGGCGGAGCAGGTGATCGGCCTTGCCGAGGATGGTCGACAGGTAGTCGCGCTGCTCCGTGGTGACCGGTCCCGCCATGCCTTCGAGCAGCATCTCGGAGTAGCCGATGACGCTGGTGAGCGGCGTGCGCAGCTCGTGCGACACGGTGGCGAGGAAGTTGGACTTGACCCGCGCCAGCTCGCTGGCGATGTCGCTGGGCGAGCCGGGCTCGGGCGCCGGCGCCGGCGGAGGCGGCGGGTGGACCGGAACCGAGGCGCGGATCACCACCAGGAGCACCCGCTCGACGTGCCCGGCCACTCGCTCGAGCTCGCTCTGGTCGAGCTCGGGAATGGCGGCGGCCAGCGACGCCTCGCGCGGCCCGAGCGGGACGGCGACGACCGGCGCGCGGTCGGGGCGCTTGAGACAGGGGCCGACCACGAGATCGACGATGCGAGTCCCGTTGTAGTAGACGGGGTGGATGTGGTGGTGGCCGAGCGCCGGCGCATCCACCCCGGGGCCGGCGGCGGCCAGGCGGCTACCGCTGGGTGTCAGAACGGCGACCCCCACGCCGAACAGGTCCGCTTGCGCGCGCACCAGCTCGCTCAGCTGATCGGGATCGACCAACGCGTGGCCGAGCTCGAGCGTAATGGGCGCCGTCCCCGCGCGCGGACCGCTCACGAAAGCCATTGTATCAGAAACAAAACCATGACATTTCAATTTCCTACGCCATCGCGGACGTGCTGTGTCGGCGGCGGGCGCACCTGACCGTCCTGGGCGTCACCTGGCCGCAACGTGCGAACGATGTAGACGGCGATTCCGCCGAGGCTGGCCAGGAGGAGAAGGCTGAGCAGGAGGAGGGCTGCGGTGCGATACGCACCGTTGTCCTGCGACTCGCTCTCCGATGTCGATTCAGCCGGTGGGCGGGTCAGCCAGGCCGCCTCCGCCATGCGCCGGACCCGCTCGAGCCCGGCCACCACCCGCGGATCGCCGCTGCCGCGCTCGCGCGCCGCCCGCCGGTAGAGGCGCCCGGCGTGGACGAAGGCGTCGAGCCGGGCGGCGGCGGACAGGAAGATCTCGTGCACCGGGACGCTGTCCCACTCGGCGACGACCGCCTGCCACAGGGGGGCGAGCTCCGGCGGCGGCCCCTCGAGCTCGGCGGCCGCGAAGCTCTCGAAGTGGGCGGCGGCCAGGCCGCAGGAAGGGCAGGCCTCGGCCGCCGCGGCGAGCGCGGCGTCGCACTTGGGACAGGAGCGCTCGCTCACGGGATGGCCTCGCGGAGCGGGATGGGCGTGAAGAGCAGGGCGAAGACGATCACCATCCCGATCGCCAGGGCGCGGCGGCCGCGCGAGAGCGGCTCGCCTTCGACCGGCGGGTGGTAGATGCCGCCCGACAGGCCGCGCATGATGAGCAGCAGGATCGCCCAGACCAGCCACGGCATGCCGGCGAAGGCGGCGCGGGTGAGCGAGTCCTTCCATCCCCAGCCGGCCGCACGCGCCTCGAAGACCAGGAACGCGACCACCGCGGCGCCGACCACCAGGAGGAAGCGGTGCAGCCAGCCCGACAGGCGCTCGTGGCGCGGGCCGAGCCAGGCGGACGCGATGTGGCCGCCGTCGAGCTGGCCGATCGGGATGAGGTTGATCATGGTGATGAGCAGGCCGACCCAGGCGGCGAAGGCCATCGGGTGGAGCTGGACGTCGGCCCCGTCGGCACCCGGCAGGTACTGGCCGTGGACGAGGAACTTGAGGGCGATGTAGGCCAGCGAGTTGCCCTCGACCACCGCCCCCTCGGCGGTGGTGTGGCTGACCGGCGAGAGCGAGAGGCCGACCACGAGGAGCGGAATCGCCGCCACCAGGCCGGCGAGCGGACCGGCGGCGCCGACGTCGATGAGCTGGTTGCGATCCGAGATGGGGCGGCGCATGCGGATGACCGCGCCCATGGTGCCGAGCGAGACGAAGGGCGGCAGCGGGATGAAATAGGGCAAAGACACGTCGAGCCGGTATCGGCGCGCCACCAGGTAGTGGCCCATCTCGTGGCAGAGCAGGATGGTCATCAGCGTGCCGGCGAACTCGGCCCCGCCGCGGACGTCGAACGAACCGGCCAGCTGGGCCCCGGCGACGAAGGTGGTTCCGCAGGTCACCAGGAACAAGAGGACGTGCAGGTAGAGGCGCGGGGCGGCGTCGGCATCGGCCGCTGGCTCGAGCTCGAGCTCGGCGTGGTCGTCCGCCATCGACTGCCGATCGTAGCAGACGGAAGGCGGTTTATGATTGCGCGGTGGTGATGGCGCGCGCGGTGGTGTTCGACCTCGGCGGGGTCCTCATCGACTGGAACCCGCGCCACCTCTACCGCAAGCTCCTGCCCGACGACGCTTCGATCGAGGAGTTCCTCGCCGAGGTGTGCACCTCCGAATGGAACTACCAGCAGGACGCCGGGCGCACGGTGGCCGAGGCGGTGGGCGAGCTGAGCGGCCGCCACCCGGACAAGGCCCCCCTCATCGCCGCCTACTACGAGCGCTGGGAGGAGATGCTGGGCGGCGCCATCGAGGCGAGCGTGGCCCTGCTCGAGGAGCTCGACGCCGCCGGGGTCCCGCTCTACGCCCTCACCAACTGGTCGCGCGAGACGTTCCCGATCGCACGGCGGCGATTCCCGTTCCTGGCCCGGTTCCGCGGGGTCGTGGTGTCGGGCGAGGAGCGCGCCGCCAAGCCGGACCCGCGCATCTACCGGATCCTCCTCGAGCGCTACCGACTCCAGCCGGCCGCCTGCCTGTTCGTCGACGACGTCGGCAAGAACGTCGAGGGGGCGCGGGCTGCCGGCATGGAGGGCGTCCTCTTCACCTCGCCGGCCCAGCTCCGCCGCGAGCTCGGCGCGCGCTCCATCCTGGCGGGCGCACCGGCGGCGCCTGTCATCAAATTGTGATGCACGCCGTGCCGCGCGACAGGCGACAGTCACGGTCGATGCGGCTGCTGGCGCTGGCGATCGCTCTTTCGGTACCGCTCTCCTGCAAGAGCGGCGGGGACGAGACGCCGGGCCCCGGCGCCGGCGCCGACCAGGGAACGGGCGCGGCGGACAGCGCTCGCGCCAGGGGTCTCGACGAGCCGCCGAGCGCGCCGGCGGTCGTGACCCTCGAGGTCGCGGTCGACGGCAGGGTGGCCACCTGGAAGCGGGATGCGTTCGAGCGAGTGCCGCGGCTGAGCGGCCACAACCGCTCCGGCGAGAGCCGGGACGCCTGGTCGCTGCGCGCGATGGCCGAGGAGATGGTCGGTCCGGGCGCCCGGGTGACCTCGGTGACCGGCGACGGGGCGACCGTGGAGATCAGCGCCGCGATGTGGCAGGACACCACGCGCACCCCGATCCTCCACACCACGCGGCGCGGGACGCTCAAGTTCCGCTGGATCGAGGCCGACGGCGAGTGGCAGGAGGACGCGGCGGTCCGCCACGTCACCGGCCTGGCCATCGCCCGCTGACGCCGATCCGATCCGGTGCAGCGGCGCTCCATTGTCGCGCATCCAATCCCTGCGGTCGGGGCGGCACGCGGACTTGCCGCGGCACGTGCCTTGCGATCGCGATCCGCAGGGAGGTGAGCATGGCCGAGCGAGAGATCCGCGAGCGCGACATCCTGGTGGCGGCGAACGAGTTCGCCTACGTCCAGGACCTGACCAAGGGGGACATCGTCCTCTACGTCGGGCCGACCAAGATCAGCCTGTCGAACACCGAGCGGCTGGTCGAGCTGCGCGGCGCGCGCTTTGCGCCGACCCGCGGCGACGAGAGCTCGGCCGGAGTGCAGGCGTTCGTCGCCGCCACCTCGGCCCAGTACATCGTGCTCGACAACCCGCCGCGCGACCCCGCGGTGCGCCCGGTCAAGGGCTCGAACTCGGCGGTCGAGCTCCTGGTCGGACGCCGCGTCGTGGTGCCGGGGCCGGCAACCTTCCCGCTCTGGCCGGGGCAGCGGGCGCGGGTCATCGACGGCCACCGCCTGCGCGAGGGGGAGTACCTGGTCGTGCGGGTGGTCGAGCCGGTCGAGGCGGAAGACGGCCCGATCGGCACCGAGCACATCGTGCGCGGCGCCGAGGTCAGCTTCTACGTGCCGAGGACCGGCCTCGAGGTGGTGCCGCTGGCCGACGGCGGCTATGTCCGGCAGGCCTTCTGCCTGCGCAGGAACACCGGCATCCACATCCGCGCGGTCCGCTCCTTCACCGCCGGCGCCGGCGACCAGATCCCGCCGGGCGAGTACCAGGCCGGCCAGGACCTGTTCCTCGCCGGGCGCGAGGGCTACTTCTTCCCGACCGACCGCTTCGAGGTGGTGCGCGAGGTGTCGGCCATCCCGCTGGCCGACAGCGAGGGGCTCTACGTGCGCGACCTCGAGAGCGGGCGGATCGCCACCGTGGTCGGGCCGACCACCTTCCTGCCCGACCCGACCCGGGTCGCGGTGGTGAGGCGCGAGACCTGGCCGGAGCAGCTGGCGCTCTACGGGGTGACCGCGCACCTTCCGGAACGCGCGCTGTCGGTGGTGGTGCCGCCCAACCACGCGGTGATGGTCACGGCGAAGGGACGACGCGAGGTGGTGCGCGGCCCGCAGGTGCGGATCCTCGACCACGACGAGGAGCTCGAGGTGCTGGCGCTGTCGACCGGGCGGCCGAAGTCGGACGAGAAGCTCCTGTCCACCTGTTACCTCCAGCTCGAGGGCAACAAGGTATCCGACGTGGTGCGCCTGGCGACCGCCGACCACGTGACGCTCGAGGTCTCGGTGTCCTATCGGGTCTCGTTCATCACCCGCGAGGCGGCGACCGAGAAGTGGTTCCACGTCAAGAACTACGTCGGGCTCCTGTGCGACCACCTCGGCTCGCTCCTCCGGGCCGCGGCGCGCTCGGCCGGCATCGAGGCGTTCCACTCCGGCGGCACCGAGATCCTGCGCGCTGCGGTGCTCGGCGAACGGCGGGCCGACGGCAAGCGGGCCGGCCGGCTGTTCGAGGAGAACGACATGTGGCTCTACGACCTCGAGGTGCTGGACATCCAGATCCTCGACGAGGAGGTCGAGGAGCTCCTGGCCGACGCCCAGCGGACCGCGATCCTCTTCGAGATCGAGTGCAAGAAGGAGGAGATGAGGCGGCAGACCCAGACCCTGCGCGAGGAGGTGAGCCGGCAGATCCACCAGGCGGAGATCGCCACCAGCCAGGCAGCCGCCGAGCTCGAGACCGCCCGCCGCCAGGTCGCGCTCGCCCAGGCGCGCGGCGAGGCCGAGGCGACCGGCATCCGCGCCGAGGCGCAGGCGGCGGCCGCCAGCCGACAGCAGGAGGTCGCGCTGCGCGCCATGCAGGCGGAGGTCGCTGCGTTCCGCGAGCAGATGGCCGCGCTCCACCCCGAGCTGGTCGCCACCTTGAAGGCGCTGGGAAACCGGCAGGTGGCCGCCGAGCTGACCCGCAACCTGGCCCCGCTCGCCATCCTGGGCGGCGACAGCGTGGCGGAGGTGGCCGAGCGCCTGCTCGGCGCACTCCCGCTCGGTCCCGGCTCCTCGCCCGCCGGCGCCGCCCTCGCGGTGGCCAAGCGCTAGGCCGCGCCCGTCCTTGGTGTCTTCGCGGTTAGCCCAGCCGTCTGGCGCTTTGGCGGTGAAGAGGCCGGCGCCCCGCCCGATGAATCCGCTGCAATCCGACGCCGTGTCGTGTCACTCTTCGGGCGTGAAATCGTGGCAATCGATGATCGCCGTCCTCCTCGCCGCTGCGCCGGTCGCCTGCGACCGCGGCGACCCGGGTCAGGCGAAGGGGCACGAGGTCGCAGCCGGGGCCGAGAAGCCCGCGCAGGGGTTCGGCGAGCTCACGGTCGAACAGGTCGCCGCCCGCATCGGCACGCCCGGCGTCTACATCTTCGACAACAACCACCGCGAGGAGTGGGTCAGGGGACACGTCCCGACCGCGACCTGGGTCGACTACGGGACCATGACCACGGCCGACCTGCCGGCCGACAAGAACGCGACCCTCATCTTCTACTGCGCCAACGAGCATTGACACGCCTGCCACCAGGGCGCCGGGCGCGCCCTCGAGCTCGGATACACGAAGGTGTTCATCATGCCGGCCGGCAGCCAGGGATGGGCGCGGGCCGGCAAGCCGCTGGAGCCGGGCAAGGCAGGCTAGCGTCGCCACGAGGGTGAGTCGACCGACATCCGCGACAACCGTCTGGTTGGCCGCTTCGTCTGCTCCGGCCTGCCCGACGCCGCCGCCGGCGAGGGGATGATCCTGGTCGAGTTCACCGTCGACGTCGACGGCATCCTCCGGATCGGCGCGTCGCAGATGGGAACCGCAGAGCAGCCCGGGCTCCGCCTCGGCGCCACCGCCGGCCTCACCCGCGCCGAGGTCCGCCGCGCGCGCGAGCAGCTGCCGCGCCTGGCCTGACCCCGCGCGACGTGTCTGACAGAAAGCACATCCTGTGGACGGATCCTTCGATCGAAACGAACGCGCCACCGCTCGTGGTGCAGGAACCCCGGGGCCCCGGGGCCAGTTGGCGGAGCACGCCCTTGGTCGCTTTGGCGGAGGTGGTTCCGGAGCCAGTTGGTTGTGCACGCCGGGCGCGTTGTCGCAGGTGGCACGGGCGCGCGGGTTCACCGGACACCGTCCGGCACAGCGGACGTCCGGCACGGCGGACACCGTCCGGCACGCCGGACGTCCGGCACACCGGACACCGTCCGGCACACCGGACACGCTCCGCGGCGCGTTGGCGACGCGATCGGTACGCCATCGTTCCTGGCCGGGCGAGTCGCGGTCGACGCCGTCCGGCGGACGCGGCCCGACCGGTCACGGGTCGCTGACGACGCGGATCTCGATCCAGCGGGCATCGCTGGCGGTGGCGCCGAACGCGTCCTCGACGTCGACCCGGAGCTGGGCGCGCCGGCCGTCGAGCGCCTCGGCTCCGTCGACCATGAAGACGGTCGCGCCGCCGTCCAGCTCGAAGCCGCCGGCGGCGCAGGGCACGAAGGGGCGCCGCACCGCGCGCAAGGCGGCGCTCCAGACAGCGCCCTCCTCGCCCGTCACGCGGAAGCCGACCCGCGGATCGTCGGTGCCGTCGTCGCGCTCGCCCTGCCAGAGGCCGTCGATGCGCGCGCTGGCGGCCAGGTGCTGCCCCCCCTGCGGGCCGAGGTGCAGCTCCACCACCTCGCCATCCTGGAACTGCCGCCACGTTTCGGCGGCGGCGCCGAGCTCCACGTCCGGCTCGACCGGCTCGGTGGCGCAGCCCAGGGCGACGAACAGGAAGAGGGCCACGGGGCGCAGGGCATCCAGGTTCGCGACGAGGCAGCGTCAGATCAACCCCGAAAAATCTCGCCTCCCTGTGTACTGCGATTTCGGGCCTCACGGCTCGTACGGAGTGAAGTCATCGCCGTCGACCTGGACCAGGCCTGCCTCGACGGTGAGCTCACCCCTGACGACACGGGCGCGGCCGCAGGCGCCGTCCCTGAGGTCGCCGGCGGCGAGGGCGGCCGACAGGGCGGCGCGGGAGCCGGGACCGCGCCGGGAGCTGGCGGCCGCGCGGGCGGCGAGCAGCAGGCGGGCGGCGTCGTGCGCCTGAGCGGCGACCGGGCCGGCCGGGCGACCGGTCTTCTGCTCGAAGCGGGTGATGAACTCCTCCGCGTCGTCGGCCACGTCGAGCCCCTGGTCGTCGCCCGGGCTGCCCACCCCGCCGCACGGGACCACCACCAGGGCGCCGTCGACCGCCGCGCCGCCGCGCGGGATGAGGCCAGCGTGGTGCCAGCCTGACGAGCCGAGCAGCTGGACGACCGAGGGGAGCCGGCCGCCGTGCTTCTTGCGCAGGGACAGCGTGTCCATCACCTCGCCGTTGCGCACCTCGATGTTGAAATAGGGCATATAAGACGCGATCAGGGCGGCGCGGGCGTGCTCGTCGGGGATGTAGAGGAGGTCGAAGGGGATGTCGGGCGAGAAGCTCTTCCAGCCGTCCTTGATGCCCCGGGCGCGCAGGTGCCGGCGCAGGCGCTCGTTCTGCATCGGGTCGAGGCCGAGGAAGCGCTTGAGGTCCGGCTCGAGCTCGCTGCCGGTCGGGTCGTACTCGCCGACCGCCACCACCTCGGCGCCGGCGGCGCGCGCGGCGCGGCGGAACGCGGCGGTCTGGGCGGCGCCCTGGTCGTCGCGCGGCGCCAGCACGGCGAGCCGGTCGTGGCCGAGCGCGACCGCCAGCCGCGCGGCCTCGGCCGCCTCCCACTCCGGCGAGGGCCAGAGGCGGAAGAGGCCTGCCTCGGGCGCCGGGGTGACCCCGGGGGCCAGGACCGCGACCGGCAGGCCGAGCTCGACCGCACGGGTGGCCGCCGCCCGGCTCTCGGCCTGACCGACCGGCCCGAGGACGCCGACCGCGCCGTCGGCGAAGGCGCGCTCGATCTGGCGCTCCGCCTCGGCTTCCTCGCCGCGGGTGTCGAGGAAGCGCAGCCGCGCGCCGCCGCGCCCCTGGTTGGCCAGCTCGATGGCGATCTTCATCTCGCGGCCGATGCCCGCGTGCCGGCCGCTGAGCGGGAGGAGGACCGCGACCAGGGCGGCGTCGACCCGCTCGGCGCGCGCCAGCGCCCGGGTCAGCTCGGCGCCCCGCTGCCCTGCCCGGCTGGCCCAGAGCCGCGCGGTCTTCGCGTCGCCCCGGTGCTGCGCGATGCGCGCCAGACGCAGGGCGGCGTCCTCCTTGCCCGCGCCGCCCCGCTGCCAGACCGCCTCGAGCTCCGCCACTCCCATCGCGTCGACCGATCCCGACCCCGATCCCGATCCCGATCCCGATCCCGATCCCGACCCCGATCCCGATCCCGATCCCGATCCCGATCCCGATCCCGATCCCGATCCCGGGTCCGACTGCGAGGCGACCGGGGCGGCGATGAGCGAGTAAGATGCCCCGGTGCTGGAGGTCAGGGGCGTGGTCGTGACCTATGGCGCCCAGCGGGCGCTCGGGCCCATCGACCTCGAGGTTCCGAGTGGACGCCGGACGGTTCTCATCGGGCCGTCCGGCTGCGGCAAGTCGACCCTCCTCAGGGTCCTCAACGGGCTGGTCAGCCCCAGCGCGGGCACGGTGCGCTTCGACGGCGCCGAGGTGACGCCGGGCAGCGCGCTCGCGGTCCGGCGGCGCATGGGCTACGTCATCCAGGACGGCGGCCTCTTTCCGCACCTCACCGCCCGCCGCAACGCGGCGCTCATGGCGCGCTGGCTCGGCCGTCCGGCCCGCGAGGTCGAGGCTCGCATCGAGGAGCTGGCCGACCTGGTGCGGCTGCCCCGCGAGCTCCTCGACCGTTTTCCCGCCCAGCTGTCGGGCGGCCAGCGCCAGCGCGTCAGCCTGATGCGCGCGCTCATGCTCGATCCCGAGGTCCTCCTCCTCGACGAGCCGATGGGCGCGCTCGACCCGATCATCCGCTACGAGCTGCAGGAGGACCTGCGCGCGGCCTTCGACAAGCTCGGCAAGACGCTCGTGCTCGTCACCCACGACATCGCCGAGGCCTGGCACTTCGGCCACGACCTCGTCCTCATTCGGGACGGCCGCATCGTCCAGCAGGGCTCGCTCGATGACATGGTGCGCGAACCGGCCGACCCCTTCGTCACCCGCTTCCTCAACGCCCAGCGAAGCCCGGTGACGCAATGACCCCGGCCAGAGCAGGCAAAACGATCGCTCATTTTGCGCGTGCTGCCGCCCGCGCCGCCGCCACCACCGCTGCCCGCGCCGCCACCGCCCGCGCCGCCGACGGGGCCCGGGGCGACGCCCGGGGGATGAAACGAGCGCTCATTTTGTCGGGAGCCGGGGGGAGCGCGCGAGCGAAACGAGCGCTCATTTTGTTGCTGGCGGCGGCGGGGGTGGCCGGGTGCGGAGAGCGAGCGGACGTCGTGGTGGGCTCGAAGAAGTTCACCGAGTCGGTGGTGCTGGGCGACATCGCGGCGCAGCTGGTGGACGCGGCCGGGCTGGAGGTCGAGCACCGGCGCGAGCTGGGCGGGACCAGGATCCTGTGGAGCGCGCTCCTGGCCGGCGAGATCGACGTGTATCCGGAGTACACCGGCACGCTGCGCGAGGAGATCCTGGCGGGCGAGGCGACCGAAGGCAGGGCCGGGCTGGAGCAGGCGCTCGCCCGGCGCGGGATCCGCATGACGGCTCCGCTCGGGTTCAACGACAGCTACGCGATCGGGATGCGGGAGGAGGTCGCGGAGAAGCTCGGAATCCGCACCCTGAGCGACCTGGCGCGGCGGCCGGAGGTGGTGCTCGGCCTCTCGCACGAGTTCATGGACCGGGACGACGGCTGGCCGTCGCTGAAACGCCGGTATCACGTCGCCGAGCGCGAGGTGCGCGGGCTCGACCACGACCTCGCCTACCGGGCGCTGGCGTCCGGGTCCATCCAGGCGACCGACCTCTACACCACCGACCCGCAGATCAAGCACTACCGGCTGCGCGTGCTCGAGGACGACCTCCACCACTTCCCGCCCTACGACGCCGTCTTCTTGTACCGCGCCGACCTCGACCCGCGCGCGGTCGCCGCGCTCGGCCGCCTGGCCGGGCGCGTCTCCGGCGACGAGATGATCGGCATGAACGCCCGCGCGATGATCGACAAGGTCGAGGAGCCGGTGGTCGCGGCCGACTTCCTGATGAGCGATCTCGGGGTCTCGGTCGAGGTCGAGACAGAGTCGCGCGCCGGGCGGATCCTGGCGCGCACTCGCGAGCACCTGATCCTGGTCCTGGTCTCGCTTCTGGCCGCCGTCCTGGTCTCGGTCCCGCTGGGCGTGGTGTGCGCGCGGCGGCCGCGCGTCGGGCAGGTCGTCCTCGGCGTGGTCGAGGCGGTGCAGACCATCCCCTCGATGGCGCTCCTGGTCCTGCTCATCCCGCTGCTCGGGATCGGCGCGCTGCCCGCGCTCGCCGCCATGTTCCTCTACAGCCTGCTGCCCATCGTGCGGAGCACCGCGACCGGCCTGGCCGACGTCCCGCCCTCGCTGCGCGAGTCGGCGGCCGCGCTCGGCCTGCCCGCCGGCGCCCGGCTGCGCCTGGTCGAGCTGCCGATCGCCTCGCGCGCCATCCTCGCCGGGATCAAGACCTCGGCGGTGTGGAACGTCGCCATCGCCACCATCGGGGCGCTCATCGGGGCCGGTGGCTACGGCCAGCCGATCCTCACCGGCATTCGCCTCGACGACACCGCCCTCATCCTGGAGGGCGCCATCCCGGCGGCGGCCATGGCGCTCGCCCTGCGAGGCCTGTTCGAGATCGTCGAGCGCCTGGTGGTCCCGCGCGGCCTCCGCCTGCGCGCGGCGGTCTGAGCGACCCACACCCGCGACCGCGACCGCGCCACTGGCGCGCCGCCGTGGCTTTGCGCTTCTGCGCCGCCGCCGGCGCCCGCCGCCGGTTGCGCGGCTGCCGGTTCGCCAGCTGCCAGCAGCCGGCTGCCGCTGCCGGCTGCCGAAAAGAAATCGTCGGAGGGGCGACGGATGCGTCACGGATCTGGTGAAATGCCAGGAGGTGCCCACCTCCGCCGCGTTCAAGATCGGCATCTTCGCCCCGCTGGTGGCCCTGACGCTGCTCCTCATCGTCACCGTGGTCTCGGTCCTGTCGCGCGCATCGCAGGGCGGCGACGAGGACATCAAGAGCCGGCCGCTCTACCTCGTGTTCCCGCTCGCCGCGCTGGTCGGCGGCGCGCTCCTGGCCGGCGGCAACGCACTCGTCGCCCTCCTGGTCGACGCCGAGGTGGCGCGCGCGGCGGCCGCCGGGCTGGCGGCCGGAGCGGTGTCGTCCCCGCTCCTGCTCGGCGGCCTCCTGGTCGGCTTCTCGGCCACGCTGTCCCTGGCGCTGCCCTTCGTCGCCGACGTCGGCGCGCTCCTGGTCGCCGCGCAGCTCAGCTGAGCAGCTTCTTCTTCTGCTCCTGGAACTCGGCCTCGGTGAGGACGCCGCGTTCGCGCAGCTCGGCCAGCCGCTCGAGCTTGGACACCGTGTCCTGTTTCTCTTCCTTCTCCAGGCTCGAGACGTAGTCCTTGCCCTTCTCGTAGGCCTCCTTGTAGTCCTGCTTGGCCTTGCCGAGATCCACCTTGGCCAGGTCGGCGGAGTCGTCGAACTGGCGCTTCGCCACCTGGCCGACCGCGTAGGTCGACGCGCCGGACATGACCGACATCGAGACCCCGCCGATGACCGAGCCGAGCCCCGGGATCGCCTTGAGCGCGCTGGCACCCAGCCGCGCCGCCATGCCGCCGGTCAGCGCGGTGACGAAGCTCTTCAGCACCGACTCCGAGTACTGCACCCCGTAGATGACCGCCAGCTCCTCGAGCATGCTCACCTGGACCGCGGTCACCGCCGCCAGGTCGGCCACCGGGATCGGAATGAGTCCCGCCCCGGTCGACCAGATGACGTGCTTCTTGATGACCCGGTCGGCGCGCGCCCGGCGCGATGCCGGGCCGCTCCCGCTCGCCGCGCTGGCGCCCCCGGCCCCGGCTCCCGCCGTCCCGGCCGGCACCTCGAAGAAGCCGCGGATGGCGTTCTCGACCATCGGCCAGGGCGCGAAGTCCGGCTTCTTCTCGATGGTCACATGCGCCGTCTTCCCCTCGATCCGGTAATGCCCTTCGATGCTGTTGCCGGCGAAGCGGCCCGCGAAGCGGTCGCCGGTGAACTCGGCGCCGTATTTCTTCGCCGCCTCGCGGGCCTTCTCCACCACGACCTCGGCGTCGGCCGTGAGCTCGATCTCGAGGGTCCTGCTCATTGTCGTCGTCCTCCCGGCGCGGCTGCTGCCTCGAGAAGGCGGTGCAGCGCGCGCCTGGAGGGCGTTATACCTCACTGCAACGCGGTCATCAGCCACGACAGGTCGCTGGTGGTGCCGAACCACCAGTTGAACTTGCGCGCCGGCGAGAGTCGCCACTCCGCCTTGCCGTAGACCTCGGCGCCCGGTCGATGCCAGATCGACAGGTTCTTCTCGCACGAGACCAGCAAGGTGTCGACCACGCCGACGAGCTCGCCCGGATCGCGGCCGAGCAGCTGCTCGGCCCACGCCCCCCGCGCCACCAGCCCCGCCACGTCGCAGGTGTGCTCGATGTCGCCCCACGGCCCCTCGTCGGAGAAGGTCTTGACGCTCGACGACAGGTACCAGGGCATCGTGTAGGCCAGCCCCTCGCCACCGTCGTAGAGCCCGTAGTCGGCGACGTAGTGGCCGAGCCCGGCGAGGAAGTCGAGCGCCCGCTGCGAGCGGCTGTGGATGTAGTACTCCCACACCGCGTCGGCGAACAGCGCGCTCATCCAGGGCGAGCAGATCGGCACGTCGCCGCCGGCCCCCTCGTGTGCGGTCATCCCGTGCAGCATGCAGCCGTCGGCGTGCCACGATCCCAGCGGATCCTCCGCCATGTCGAAGGAGATGTTGGCCACCTCGCGCGCCCGGTTGGCGTGGCGCGAAGCGCCGGTCGCCTCCCAGGCCGACAGCGCCGCCATCAGCGCATAGGTCTGGTGCCGCTCGGTCCAGAAGTTGGTTGCGAGGTCGTAGGTCGGATCCCACTCCTCGCCGGCCGACGCGATCCGCTCGATGGCGGCGAGGTCGGCCGCGTCGCCGGTGAACATGTAGTCCATCAGGAGCGAGCGGCCGTAGCTGTACTTGAGGTCCGGGTCTCCCGGCTTGAGATCGAAGTAGCCGTCGGCGTCGATGTGCGCGCGATAGAACTGCGCCGAGCGGTGCGCGTGGCGCAGCCACTGCACGTCGCCGGTGCGCGTGAACACGCCGAAGAGCGTGGCGGTCCGGTCGAACAGCCACGGCTCGTAGTCGGTCGTGTAGTTGATGAGCTCGGTGACCTCGTCGGGAACGTCGTTGACCGCCGTGTGCGCGGAGCCGAGCACGAAGTCGTCGAACCACCTCCATTCCGCCTGCGAGCCCAGCCTGAGCGTGCGCGTCCGCATGTTGCAGCGGCTCAGCCAGGCGGGCGGGAAGGTGGCGTACACCCGCGGCTCGCGCACCGTGCCGGCCGGGAACTCACCGTCGGTGACCGCCACCCAGCTCTGCAGCGGGTCGGCCGGCGCCGGCAGCGTGACACGGGGCGCCGCGCCGAGGACCAGGCGGATCGGGTGCGCCGACCGGTTGGCGAGCTGGATCCGGACCGAGACCACGGCGGCGCGGATCGACTCGTGGGTGCCGCTGCCGGGAAACACGCGCCAGCGCAGCGTCTCGCGCACGTGGATCGGCAGCTCGGTGCCATTGCCGTCGAACGCGCGCAGCTTGTTCCTGTCGACGAGGGCCCCGCGCGGGAACGGAACCCCGAACGACACGGTGGCGGCCGTGCCGACGGTGGCGGCCGGGCCGGGGTGGAGCGTCACGTCGACGTTCGAGTTGTTGCCGACGAGACCGAACAGCGCGTCCTGCGTGACCGAACCGACCTCGTCGTCGCCGGCTTCAGCCTGCGGCGAAGAGGGAACCTCCGTCGAGCAGGCCAGTAGACCAGTGAGGGCAAATACCAGAGCAGACAGCGGGCGCACGGGTGCGTCCGCCCGATCGGATCTCTTCATCGTTTCCTCCGATTGGGTTGTTTGAGCTGCGCGTTGGGTCGCCGAGCTCTCGCCCCCGAGAACTCGACTCGCGCGGGGTTCCTTTTAGGTGACACCCAACCGGTTGACCAGGAAAAAGGTCAATCGAATCATATTCTTGGGAGAGAGTGTGTGTGCGGACGGCACAGCTCGGCACTCATTTCCCTTCACCGGGGTAAGGATCGGTACTCCCGGTCGGCGGCGAGTGCTTTCGAAGGCGGGTCGTCGACGTCGCCGGCGCAAAGCGCGGCGTTTGTGATTAGAGTCGGCGCGTGCCGCGATTCGTCCTCCACCACGACGGGCGCCGGATCCTCCTGCCCGAGGGTGAGACGATGATCGGGCGCAGCCTCGAGTGCCGGATCCGTTTCAACGACCCGGCCGTGTCGCGCCGCCACCTCCGACTCTTGGTGGAGAGCGGCCACGCCACCGCCTGGAGCCTGGGCTCGAACGGCACGCTGCTCAACGGGGCGCCGCTCGGCGAGCCGCGGCTGCTGGCCGACGGCGACGAGCTCCGCCTCGGGTTCCAGCGCATCCGGGTCGACGTCAGCCAGGACGCGCCCGCGCCGCCGCCGCAGCGTCCGCTGGCGCTCGACCGGGTGCCGCGCGCCACCGGCGTGCCGCTCGACCCGGAGGCGCTGGCCGGTGAGTTCACCGAACCCGGCGAGGACGGCTGGAGGCAGCGCCGGATGACCGAGGAGCTCCTGGTCCCGTCGCGCCTCGCCGAGATCCGCCTCCCGCCGCACGACGTGACGCCGCGCAAGGGCCCGCGGTTCGCGGTCGCAGTGCCGGTCATCTATTCGAGCGAGACGCTCATCATCGACGCGGTGGTCCGCGACCTCAGCCGCGGCGGGATGTTCATCGCCACCGATGTCCTCGACCCGATCGGCACTCCCTGCGACGTCACCGCGCTTCCCGAGGGGCGGCCGGGCCTGCGCTTCGCCGGGGTGGTGGCGCACGTGGCCGACGAGCCGTCGCAGGCGCGCGTGCACGGGCTGGGCATCCAGCTGGTGCGCGGCTCGCCGGACGCCATGAGCTGGCTCGAAGAGACCATCTCCGGCTGCTCGCAGGCGATGGTCGAGTCGTAGCCGGCGGCGGCGCCGGCGCCCGGCCTGGAGACACTGGACATGGCCAGTCCAGCAGCCAAGGGAGTGCCTGCGCAGGGGGCGCAACCGTCTGTCGCGCCTGCGTCCGGGCGCCCGGACGGTGTCCCGGACGGTTGTCCGGCCCGCCGGACGGCGCGGCGGCCGGCGAGAGGAACGTCGCCGTGTTGCAGCTGGCACGTCGGTTGCTCCGACCCCGCCCGCGCCCTCGTGGGAGAGGGGCCCCTTCCATGCCCGGTTTCCGCTACTTCGCCGTCATCTCGCTCGCGCTCGGCGCCGGCGCCTGCAGCGCCAGCGGACCGGCGGTCGAACCGCTCGAGGACCGGGTGGTCGCGGTCGGCGAAGAGATCCTCATCGAGGTCCACGGGCTGTCTCCCGAGCGCCGGGCGCTGACCTACTCGTTCACCACGAACCACCCGCGCCTGGGCGACCGGGCGACCCTGGCACCGCGCCCGGACGGGACTGGCGTCTTTCGCTGGGTGCCGACGGCGCACGACATCGGCAGCTGGGTGTTCGACTTCACCGTCTCGGACGACGACGGCGAGGCCACCGAGTCGATGACCATCGAGGTCCGCTCGGCCATCGGCGCCAACACCATCCCGCTGTTCCACCGGCCGGTCGGCGCCGGCACGGCGGTCGACATGACGCGATCCGAGTGCATCGCGATCGACGTCGAGGCGAGCGATCAGGACTCGGTGGCGGTGACCTTCGCCGAGGAGGAGCCGCGCATCGAGGGCGGCGAGCTCGTGCAGGACGGCGACATGTCGGCGCGCTGGACCTGGTGCCCCACGCCCGAGCAGGTCGAGCTGAAGGACCGCTACCTCCTGACCCTCTCGGCCGACGACGGCGACAATCCCAAGGCGATCAAGCGCTACCAGATCGTCCTGCGCGAGCGCGACAAGGACAGCTGCGCCGGCCTGGAGCCGCTCATCGAGCACGCGGCGGTCGACCAGGCGACTGTCAACGACCTCGAGGTGGAGGCGCGGGTGTTCGACGAGACCGGCCTGCGGGTGGCGCCCCTGCTCTATTACTCGAGCACGCCGCCGACCGACCCGCCCGAGCTCCGCACGATGACCCAGCTCAACATGAAGCTGGTCAGCGGCGACGCGAAGGACGGCCACTGGAAGGCGACCATCCCCAACCCGGTCAGCCGCGCCCAGGCGGGCAGCCAGCAGATGCTCTATTACCTCGTGGTGGCGGAGGACAACGACGGGGTCGGCGACTGCAACCACCTCGCCACCGGGCGCTTCCAGATGATGGTGTCGAGCCCGGGTGACGACGGCGGGCTCGGCCTGTGCAGCGCCTGCACCTCGGACAATCAGTGCGGCGGCGAGAGCGACCACTGCCTGCGGGTCGGCGTCGAGGGGTCGGCGTTCTGCATGAGCGGCTGCAGCGGCGACGCAGAGTGCCCGTCGGGCTACGTCTGCTCGGCGGCCGAGCTGGAATCGATCGAGGGGGCGCGCGGCCGCCAGTGCGTACCCGAGAGCGAGACCTGCCTGGAGACCGCCGGTCTGTGCCAGAACGACACCCTCGAGAACAACGACAGCCAGTCGCGGGCCCAGCCGCTGGCGGCCGGCACGACCGAGGACCTGGCGCTCTGCCCGGTCGGCGACTTCGGCGGCGAGGACGACTGGTACCGCATCGAGCTCGACCAGGAGGCGACGGTCGACATCGCGCTCGACGGCGCCGCCGACCCGGACATCGACCTGGATCTGGTCGACGAGAGCGGCGCGCTGGTCTCGCTCACCTGGGACGAGGGCTCGCGCGACCGGATGAGCCAGTGCCTGCCGGCCGGCACCTACTTCGTGCGCGCCTTCTCCTACTTCAGCGGCGAGAACCACTACTCGCTCGGCTGGAGCGCCTCGCCGGGCACCTGCGACCAGGACGACGACTGGTGGTCGACCTGCTGGGACGACGACGGCGAGGAGGACGACGGCACCGGCGGGGCGCGCTATGCCGACCTCGACGAGGAGGTCTATCGCTCGGCCGGCAACCAGATCTGCAGCGGCGACGACGACTGGTTCGAGGTCTACCTCTACGAGGGGGAGGTCCTGCACGCCACCCTCGATTTCGAGCTCGCCGGCCCCGATCAGGACCTCGACTTCCACGTGCACGACGCAGCAGGCGCCGACCTGACACCGTGCAGCGTCGAGGAGCCGTGGGCGTGCAGCGAGAACGGCCAGTCGAGCGGGTCGGGCGAAACGCTCGACTACACCGCCGCCGCCGAGGGAACCTATTACCTGGTCGTGCGCGGCTGGGCCGGCGCGGAGAACGCCTACGACCTCTGCGCCTCCCTGTCCGACACGGCCTGCCCGTAGGCGCGGGGCGGGTGGGCTTCCCAGCGGGGGCCCGGCGCCGTAAGCTGAAGGTTCGCGTCCGCGGCAATGGAGCAGTTCGGCAAATACCAGCTCATCCGCAGGATCGGGGCGGGGGGGATGGCGGAGGTGTTCCTGGCGCGGACCTCGGTCGCGCAGGGGCTGACCAAGCAGCTGGTCATCAAGAAGATCCACCCGGCGTTCGCCCGCTCGCGCCAGTTCGCCGCCATGTTCGTCGACGAGGCGCGCATCGCGCTCGGGCTGAACCACCCGAACATCGTCCAGGTCTTCGACTTCGGCCAGATGGGGGAGACCTACTTCCTGGCCATGGAGTACGTCGAGGGGCTGGACCTGCTCCGGCTGATGCAGGAGGTGGCGCGGCGGCGCGGCGCGATCCCGTTCGGCCTGTGCGCCTACATCGTCCAGCAAGTGGCCAAGGGGCTCGACTACGCGCACCGGAAGACCGACGACTTCGGCGAGCCGCTCGGCATCGTCCACCGGGACATCTCGCCGCAGAACGTGCTGCTCTCCTTCGATGGGGCGGTGAAGATCGTCGATTTCGGCATCGCGCGTGCGCGCGACGTCCACGAGGAAGAGGGCGTGGTGAAGGGCAAGTTCGCCTACATGGCGCCCGAGCAGGCGCGCGGCGAGCTGGTCGACCGGCGGGCCGACGTCTACTCGGCCGGCGTGGTCTTGTTCGAGCTGGCCACCGGGCGGCCGCTCCACCCCGGCAAGGGCAAGGAGGTGCTCGACCAGGTCAAGTCGGGCGCCATCCCGCGGCCGCGCGAGATCAACGCCGAGATCCCCGACGCGCTCGAGGAGATCCTGCTCAAGTCACTGACCTTCCACCGGGACGACCGCTTCCAGACCGGCCGCGACTTCCAGAACGCGCTCGGCCGCTTCCAGTTCGACGTCGGTCGCGAGAGCGGCGGCCTGTTCGATTCCGGGTCGCTGGCGCAGTTCATCTCGCATGCGCTCAAGCCGGGCGACCGGCCGATGACCCAGCGGCCGCCGTCGAGCCCGCCGGTGGCGATCGACAGGGAGCGCCCGTCGGGGGCGGAGGGCTCGCCGCCGCGCGCGGTGCGCCACTCGGCACCGATCGCAGCGGTGCCGGAGCCGGCCGGCGAGACGCCGGAGGGGGCGCGCGCGGCGCCGGCCGAGGCCCACGGGGTCACCCCCCGTGATGGGGTGTCGCGCTCGGGAGGAGACCGTTCAGGGGGGGAGGCGGCGGCGGGAGGCCGGCGCGAGGCGCGCGAGCGCAAGCACGTCCTGGTGCTCGAGGGGCAGATCGGCGGCACCCAGGCGCTCGAGCGGCGGCTGGGACGGCGCGAGGCGCTGCGCCTCCTGCAGGACTTCTTCAGCGTGGCGCGCGACATCGCCTACAAGCACGAGGCCTACGTCCACCGGATGGACGAGTCGGGCATGACGCTGGTGGTCGGCCTGCCGGTGGCGAGCGAGGAGGACCCGTCGCGCACGATCCGGCTGGCGCTGGCGCTCATCGACGCGCTCGACGCCATCGGGCTCGACGTCGAGCCGGAGCTGCGGCTGGCCATCGGCATCCAGCGGGGCGTCGCGCTGGTCAGGCGGGCCAGCGGGGCGCGCTTCGGCTACGAGCTGTCGGCGGCGACCACCGGCATGGCGCGCCGGCTGGCCAGCGAAGCGCAGGGCGGCGACATCCTGTGCGGCGGCGCGGTCGCGCGGGTGGCCGGCGCCGACTGGGCCTTCCAGGAGGTGGCGACCATCGAGCTGCCCATCGGCGGCGACGACAGCGAGGACACCGCCTCGGGCGGCAGCCAGCGGGCGCGGGTCTATCGGGTGCGCGGGCCCAAGGAGCGGGCCCAGCGGATGCGCGAGCGCGAGCGAGGGCTGCCGGCCACCGGACTCTTCGGCCGCCAGCTCGAGCTCAAGGGGCTGCGCGACGCCTTCCGCGAGGTCCTGGTCAAGGGCGAGCACCGGCAGTTCGTCATCCTCGGCGAGGAGGGGGTCGGCAAGGGGGCGCTGGTGAGCGCGTTCCTCGAGTCGATCGGGAAGCGCGAGGCGCGCGTGCTCCGGGCCGCGGCGCGGGCGACGACGTCGTTCACCCCGCTCGGCATCCTGGCCGATCTCGGCCGCGAGCTGCTCGGCCTGGCCGAGGGGGCCGAGCCGCGCGAGGTGGTGCGGCGGACCGAGCAGGCGATGCGGCTGCTCTACGCCCGGCCCGAGGACGAGGCGGAGATGCGGGCCCAGGTGCGCGCGGTGGCGCCGCTGCTCGGCGGGCGGGCCGACGACGGCTCCGAGATGGACGCCGACGAGCGGCGCGAGCGCATCAAGAAGCTCCTGACCCGCATGGAGATCGAGTTCGCGCCCGATCGCCCGCTGGTGGTCGTGGTGGAGGACGCCCACTGGGCCGACGACCAGAGCCTGGAGATGTTCGCCGACCTGTCGCTCGCGCCGCAGACGCGCGGCCTGATGAACATCTTCACCTCGCGCCCCGAGCCCCGCATCCTCGAGATGGCGAAGGCGCGGAACGCGGCGACCGTCAGGCTCGAGGAGCTCGACGAGGAGTCGCGCATGGCGATGGTGATGAGCCGGCTGACCCCCGACGAGTCGGCGCGCGAGCTGGCCCGCCACATCCTGTCGCGCACCGGCGGCAACGCCATGTTCATCCGAGAGATGATCGACGCGCTGGTCGACCGCGGCATCCTGGTCGCCGACCCGGCCGACGGCGAGCACCCGGGGCGGCTGCGCTGGGTCGTGCGCGACGCGCCGCTCATGATGCCGGCCTCGGTCGAGTCGCTCCTGGTCACCCGCATCGACCAGCTGCCTGGTGGCGAGAAGGAGGCGCTCATCTGTGCCTCGGTGCTGGGGCGCCGCTTCCCCGCCGGGCTCATCGATCAGCTGCTCGGACGGCCGACCGGCGACGCGGTGGCGTCGCTGGTCGAGCGGCGCCTCCTGCGCCACGAGGCCTCGCAGCTGGCCTTCCGCAACGACCTCACCATGGGGGCGGCCTACGGGCTCATCCCGGAGGAGGAGCGGACCGCGCTGCACCGGGCGGCGGCCGCGTACCTCTCGGCCGCGGCCTCCTACCGGCCCGGCCAGGACGACGCGATGATCGCGCGCCACCTCGAGCTGGCGGGCGACGCCGAGGGCGCCGCCGATCGCTACCTGCGCGCCGCCGCCCACGCGGTCGACGTCGGCGGCAACCAGGACGCGCTCCGCCAGCTGACCCGCGCCCTCAAGCTCCTGCCGGCCGGCGATCACGAGCGCCGCTTCAGCGCCCGCGGCCAGCGCGAGCTGGTGCTGCGCCGGCTGGCGCGCCGCCCGGCCCAGCTGCGCGACATCGACGCCATGCGGCGCGAGGCGGAGGCGCTCGGCGCGCCCGACAAGCTGGCGCTGGCCCACGCCCGCCAGGCGCAGTTCTACATCGACGTCCGCCGGCTGCCGGCGGCGCTGAAGGCGGCGTCGCCGGCGTTGCACTTCGCGCGCGAGGCGAAGAACCCGCTCTACGAGGCGGAGGCGCTCAGGCTGCGCGCGGAGATCGCCCGGCTGACCGGGCAGAACGCGGAGGCGCTCAGCCTGTGCGAGCAGGCGCTGGCGCTGTGCGGCGACGATCGCGACGGCCTCAGCCAGCGCGCCACCATCCTCAACAACCGCGGCACCACCCTGTGGAACATGGGCCAGCTGCACGAGAGCATCGACGCCTACGCCGAGACCCTGGTCATCTACCGCATGCTGAAGCAGCCGCGCCTCGAGGCGCGCGCGCTCAACAACATGGGCGTGGTCTTCAGCGCGCTCGGCGAGGCGGAGGAGGCGCTGGCCCACTACAAGAGCGCGCTCAAGCTCGACCAGGAGATGGGCGACCGGGCCGCCATCGCGCTCAAGCTCGGCAACATCGGCCAGTGCTACGCCGACCTCGGCGACCTCGACCGCGGCGAGCGCTACCTGGCCAAGGCGCTCAAGATCTGCCAGGAGGGCGAGGACCGCTCGAGCATGACCGACGTGGTCATCTCGATCGGCCAGATCCATTTCCAGCGCGGCGACACCGGCGGGGCCCTCGAGATGTTCCAGCGCGGCCTCGGGCTGGCCAACGAGGTCGACGACCGCTACCAGCAGATCCGGGCCCTCATCTACCTGGCGCTGGCGCTCCTGGAGAGCGGCGGCTCGCGCGAGGACGCGCTCCAGCACGCGCGCGCGGCGACCGATCTGGCCCGGCGCGGGATGGTCACCATGGGCGAGATCTACGGGCTGGCCGCCCAGGGGCTGGCGCTGGCCCGGCTGGGACGGGCGGCCGAGGGCGCGGCGCTGACCGCCCAGGCGGTCGAGCTGCAGAGCAAGACCGAGCAGCCGGAGGGCTCGGAGCAGATCCTCGACTTCCACGCCCGGGTGTCGGAGGCGGCGGGACGGCTCGACGACGCGCGCGAGGCGCTGCGCCGGGCGCGCGCCGAGGTGGAGCGGAAGGCGGCTCGCCTGGCCGACGCCTCGCTCAGGGCCAGCTACCTGGCCTCGCAGACCCCGCGCCTGATCCGCGACGCCTACGAGCGCCTGGTCGAGCCGCCGCCGCCCCGCTGACCGGGGGTCGTGCGGACGAGCCGCGGCAGGACGAGCGCGGCGCGCGCTGCCGCTCAGCCGGCGCTGGTGTAGAGCGCGAGCGAGTCGCCGACCGGCGAGGCCAGCGCTCCCAGCGCCTCGACCGCCCTGGTGATGGCCGGGCCGCTCAGGCCGGGGTCGCGAAGCGCTGTCAGGTAGGCGGCGGCGGTCTCGGGATCTGCGGGAAAATCGCTCGCCGTGAGGACCAGGAGCGCGGCGCGCGCGGCGCGCGGCACCTGCAGCGCGACCGCCAGGCGGGCGAGCCCCAGCTGGTAGTGAACGAAACCGAGGCGCGGCGCGGCGGCGACATCGAGCGCGTAGAGCTCTTCGGTGCTGCGCAGCGGTGGCGAATTTGTCTGGCGAGGCGGGCTCATCGACCTGTTTCCAGGCGGATCCGATGCAAATCGGGGTCCACCTCGCGTTGTGCCACGAGCGTACACGTCGGGCTCAGTGAGTCTCGACTTCTCCACACCGGATGGCCGCGTGCGTCCGCCGATGGAAACGGTGCGCGGCGGAACCGGATGCGCCCTCACCTGGTTTTCACAGCCCTTCTTCGGGATCGTCGGCCGGTTCCATGTGGATGGTCACGTCCACGATCGCCGGGATCTTGCGCTTGAGCTCCGCCTCCACCTTGTGGGCGATCTCGTGCGCCTCGCGCAGTGAGATCTCGCCGTCGATGAGGAGGTGGAGATCGACCTGGGCCGCCCCCTCGGTGCCGCGCGAGCGCACACGGTGGCAGTCCTCCACCCCGTCCACCGAGCGGGCGACCGCCACCACGCCCTCCGCGTCGACCACCACGCGGTCGACCAGGACGGTGAGGTTGGCGCTCAGGATGCGCCAGGCGATGCGCCCGATGAAGACGATGATGAGCAGCGCGCCGGCCGGATCGGCCCAGCGCAGGCCGAAGAACGTGGCGGTGAAGGAGACCGCCACCCCGGCGGTGACCACGAGGTCGGACGCGGTGTGGGCGGCGTCGGCCGCCAGGTAGGCGCTGTCGAGATCGCGCGCCCGGCGGGCCTCGTAGGCAGCGACCACCAGGTTGATGATCCAGGTCCCGCCGATCACGACGAAGCCGAGCAGCGAGGTGTGCGGCGCCGGCCGGCCGCTGACCAGCGCGTCGATTGCGTCCCAGGCGAAGCGGAGCGCGGCGACCGCGACGGTGACTCCGATGGCCGCCGCCGCCACCATCTCGAGCTTCTTGTGACCGTACGGGTGCTGCTCGTCGGGCGGCGCCTCGGCGAAGTGGAGGACGACCAGGCCGATGACGTTGGCGCCGGCGTCGGCCAGCGAATGCATCGCGTCGCTCGAGATGGCGAGCGAGCCGGACCACAGGCCGTAGGCCGCCTTGGCGGCGAAGACCACCAGGTTGAGGCCGAGGACGTAGAGCAGGACGCGGCGCACCGCGCGGGCGCGCGCGTGGGACATCCCGTGCGGGTCGGACTGCATGCCGGGCGCCCGCTTCGTCCCTCCGCCGCGAACCGTCTCCTCCCGACTGCGAGAGGAGATCACGGGGGATGATCCGGTTGCGCCTCCTCGTCGCGGGCGTGGACCACCAGCACCGAGCAGGGCGCATGGCGCACGGTGGCCTCGGCGACGCTGCCGAGGATCCAGCGGCTGAGGCCGCGGTGGCCGTGTCCTCCCATCACGATGAGGTCGTGCCCCGCCTCGGCGCGCTCGCTGATGGCGCGGGCGGGCGACTCGTTGAAGACGGTCACGCTGACGCGCGCGCTGCCGGCCGGGTGGCGCTCGATGAGCGCCTCCGCCTTCTGGCGGGCGCCGTCCTCGATCGAGATGCGGACCGGCTCGAGGGCGGCCTCGCCCGCGCGACCCGGAACCAGGGTGGACGACAGCGGCAGGTGCCAGGCATGGAACAGCTCCACCTCGCCGCCCGGCTCGACCAGCGCGAGCGCGAGCTGGTAGGCCTTCTCGGCCAGCGGCGTGAAGTCGGTCGGCACCAGCACGCGCCGATAGGTCTGGCCGGGCGGCGCGCCCTCCAGCCCGGCGGCGCGCGCCACCAGCACATGGCGGCGGCACAGGCGAACCACGCGCTCCGCCACGCTGCCGAGCAGGAGCCGCTTGAGCCCGGTGCGGCCGTGCGTGCCGATCGCCACCAGGTCGGCGTCGAGCGCCTCGGCGGCGTCGCGCAGGGCGGTGTCGGCGAACCCGTCGATGAGGTGCTCCTCGGCCTTGAGCCCCTGCCCCTGAACCTCGCGCACCAGGAGACCCAGCCGGGACCGGTTCTCGACCTCGTGCTCGGTCACGATCTTCTGGTACTCGATGAGAGCCGCGCTCTCGGGGGCCAGCGCCGCCGCGGTCGGCTCGATGAGCGTGCCCGCGTGGGCCAGAAGGAGCGTCGCGTCGACGCGGCGCGCGATCCGCACCGCGTGGTCGAGCGCCGTGTGCGACTCGGGCGAGAAGTCGGTGCCAACCAGGATTCGCTTCATGGCCTGTCTCCTGGCATCCTCACCAGAGAAGGGGAGCCCGTCCAGTGATCTTTCGCCAGCTCTTCGATCGCGAGTCCTGTACTTACACGTACCTGCTCGGTTGCCCCGACAGCCGCGAGGCGATCCTCGTCGATCCCGTGATCGCCAAGGTGGCGGACTACTGCTGCCTGCTCGACGAGCTCGAGCTCCGCCTGGTCATCGCGGCCGACACCCACGTCCATGCCGACCACATCACCGCGCTGGGCGAGCTGCGCGACCTGACCGGCTGCGTGACGGTCATGGGCGAGCGGGCGCATGCGGCCTGCGTGTCGCGCGCGGTCGGCGACGGCGACCCGATCCGAGCCGGATCGGTCGCGCTGAGCGTCATCTACACCCCCGGCCACACCGACGACTCCTACTGCTTCGTCATGCCGGATCGGGTCTTCACCGGCGACACGCTGCTCATCCGCGGCACGGGTCGCACCGACTTTCAGAACGGCGATCCGGTCGCCGCCTACCACAGCCTGTTCGACCGGGTGCTGGCGCTGCCGGACGAGACCCTGGTCTACCCGGGGCACGATTACCGCGGCAACACGGTCAGCACCATCGGCGAGGAGCGGCGGCACAACCCGCGCCTCCAGGTCGCCAGCGCCGCCGACTACGCCGCCCTCATGGGGTCGCTCAAGCTGCCGAGCCCGGCCCTGATGGACGTCGCGGTCCCGGCCAACCGCGCGTGCGGCAAGCCGGTTTCGGTGACCCGCAAACTGTGAGGCCGATGCCGTAAGATGTGCGCTTCGGCCCTCGCCTCCTGTCCTGGCTTACGCCGTGCACATTCCGAAGAAAAGTTCCGCCCTGCTGGCGGTCTGGCTGGCCGCGGCCTGCGGGAGTGACGACGGCTCCGGGGGGGACTCGGGCCCGCCGCTGGATGCGGCTGCGCCGAACGACGCCTTCCTGTCGGACGCCCAGGTGGTGGACTGCCAGGGGGACCACCGCGAGAGCCGGGACGGCACCAATGACCCGATCACGGTCGAGAGCGATGAGGCCGAGCCGACCGGCTACGTCCTGCGCGGCAACTCGGAGCCGTTCAGCCTGTGCGGCCAGATCGATCCGGCGCAGGCCAACGAGACGGTGGTGGACGGCGACTACTACGAGTTCACGGTCGGCGGCACCACGCCGGTCGACGTGCGCATCGAGCTGACCGCGCCGGACGGCCAGGCGGCGACCGACCTGGCGATCGACCTGCACCGGGTGGAGGAGGGGACGCCGGTGTTCGTCGCCCACGGGCCGTTCCGCAGCGACTTCGGCCTCATCGCCGGCATCCCGCTCGAGCCGGGCGTCTACTGGGTGAACGCGGTGGCCTTCCACCCGGCGCCGCAGGACCCGGTCCTCTACTCCATCTCGATCGCCCGCGACATGCTGGCCTGTCCGCGCCAGGAACCGTCGGACTACACGGAGGCAGGGGACGGCACCGGGCGCGGCAACGACATGGTGACGATCCATCAGCCGGATCCGCCCGAGCTGACCGCGACCTCGATGGACTCGCCCGAGATGACCGGCATCCAGCTCAGCGAGGCGGCCGGTCCGGTCGGCGTGCAAGGGGTCAGCGCCGCCGTCGGGTCGGACGGCGACAGCTATCTCGACCGCGACACCTTCCTCATGCGGACCGGGCCCGACACCAACGAGGTCGAGGTCAGGCTCAGCTGGCAGAGCGGCGACGTCGACCTCGACGTCTACCTTTTCGGCGCCGGCGACCCGGGGAACGACTACAGCATCGGGCTCGGCGCCAAGGTCAACAAGATCGAGGACGAGAGGTTCACGGTCAGCGTCGATCCGGATCGCAACTACTGGTTCTGGGTCGGCGCCTATCAGGACGGCACCGGACTGCCGGTGGGCTACAACCTGACCGTCTGTCCGCGCAGCAACGACGCCGAGTAGGCCGGCGGCTGTCGGCGTCGGTCACGGCGCGCGGGGGCGCCACGCGCTCTCCAGCCGGCGGAGGAGCGCGCGGCCCGGGTCGGTGCCCTGCTGGTCGGCCAGCCACTTGGTGTAGTGGACCACCGCCCAGATCTGCTCGGGCGGCAGGTGGCCGTAGCCCGGCATCGGGCCGTTCATGCCGCTGGCGACGATGCGATAGAGGTCGGCCGGGTCGTGATCGAGGCTGCCGCGCGCGCTGCGCGTGGCGCGCACCCAGCGCATCGGATGGCGCAGGAAATCGGGCGGCAGGAGGACCGAGCGATAGGTGGCCGACCACTTCGGCACCGGCTCGAGCGGATCGACCGTGCGCGGCGCCTTCCAGGCGGCGAGCTGCGCCGGCGTGCCGTACGACGGGTGGCACTGGCTGCACTGGAGCTCGGCGTGGTAGGCGACGGCGCCGCGCGAGAGGGCGGCGGCGCGCGCGGCGCCGGTCGTGTAGGGGTCGGGCGGGATGGCGGGCGGCGGCGCGGCGCGCCGGTCGGGGTCGCGGAAGCCGCGCCCGGGCGGCGAGAAGGTCTTGATGTGATCGAGGATGGGGCCGAGCTCGGCGTCGGGCAGATTCC